>Ga0214543_1000714_pt1 | contig 58554 bp, 26 predicted proteins | sample CNSS2metaG_FD_160094 | JGI IMG/M metagenome (GOLD analysis project Ga0214543, IMG submission 160094) | Root nodule microbial communities from cowpea collected in UCLA plant growth center, Los Angeles, California, USA - CNSS2 | ecosystem: Host-associated > Plants > Roots > Nodule | place: USA...
TATATATATACCGGATGTCGACATCCGTAGATAAAAATAATTATAATATCAGATGTCGACATCCGTAAGGTGTAAAATTTGAAAAAAAAATAAAGTACTGAATATCGTCATCCGTATAACAAATACTTTTTGTAAACTCTTAGATCAGCAAATACTTTTTTATTCTATTAGAATATTTTACAATCCAAGAGTCTTGTGGGACAAAATAATGGTTGTTGGAAAGTCACATAAAGAGTTATTAAGCAACACATATAACTTTGTGTAGACTTTTAACTAATTCATGCACCACATGTTGTTCTTAGAAGTGTAATGACGAGTTTTTCTTTAACTTTAGGAGTTACCATATACACTCCATATTTTCAAGGAATTATCGAATGTTAATCATGTTTAAGGGAATTAGCTAAAGGATTAGCAAAGTTAACTCATTTTTATTATTGTTTCCTTTCCTTGGTCGAGTTCCTTGCCTATATAAAGAGGCCTTAGTTCTTTAATAAAATCTTCCTTGTGTTAGAAATTGATTACTCAAATAATACTAATAATAATAATAATAATAATATGAAATAACATAATAATAATTATTAGAGCAATAATAACACTAAGACATATATATAAATCAATGAATGTCAATAAGAGATTAACAATTATAATAATAATAAGAAATAAAAAGTAGATGAGGAAATGAGTAGAAATAGTCTGGGTTGAGACACGCATAACGCTATCCTTAGAGAGAAAACGCCCCTACCCACAGGGCTAAACAAATACACAATCATATGTGTTTCAAATCATATGCGTTTCTCTCCCAAGATACAACAACTCGTCAGATCGATCGAGTGCAGCGAAGGATCTTCGAACCTTATGAACACCAATGTCTTAAATATATTATCTTTTAAAACAAAATATTATAGTTCAACGTAAGGAACTTTCTGGGTCTGACCCTTACACCTAGTACTTATAAACCTCCACTCGAGAAAATGTAGAGACTTGATTGTATTGAGCTACATCCCCTATGACCGAGTTTTAGTAAATAACACATACAATATCGGTGTTCATTATAAGTTCTAATCAGTGGGTGCACGTTACGGTCTTGTGCATGTATCTTGTTTCATGAGTGTCACTTAGAGACTTGCCCATGTCTCACAATGACAACCCCACCATCACACTCACTAGGTAACCCTCAAAGGGTGGTTGTGATTCACACCCCTACAATAATTGTCATTGGGTTTATTAAGAGGTATTTTATAAAATAATGCACATACCTCAACCATTAGGTTTACTAAGAGGTATTTTATAAAATAAGCATAATAATGCACATACCTCAACCTAATTATTGCCATAATTTACAGGACACCTCGCCATAAGAATGAGACATAAAATTTAATCAAATTATTTGGTGTACTTTAGTCAACAACAACTTTGTTCTTACCCATTGGACTCCATTCCATGGGATTGTCATTCATGTGGAGATGGGTGTCCATTGTTGTAACTAATTTATGGACTATAGTCTCATTCCTCTCAACGACTTAAATTCTTGTTGTTGATGCATCAACCTTTTGATAAGCAAATCTGTAATATTTCTTTTTGACCTGCAAAGTCAAGAGAGATAACCATGAGTAATTAAGTTTCTAATACATTTGTCTCTCATTCTTATATGTCAATTTTTCATTGACATTTTTACTAGAAACTTTAAATATAACAATTTGATTGTTAGGATGCATTGGAAAAAAGAATAATTTCTGCTTGCATAGTAGATCATGATAGAACAACAACTTTTTAACATATTTCCATGATAGGGCATCTTCATCCAAGGTTAAAACATAACCATAACCAATAGGTGATATTGTGCCACTAGAATCAATATCCAATTTAAATTAAATATCATTCAATCATCTCAAGAAATTGGACATATTGCCATAACTAGAAGAAACACAAATAATATTATCACTAGATGGCAAATCAGTACTAGAGGTATCACAAAGAAATTTAGTTAATTTATCATTTGAAGGAAACATCTCTAGAAATTTATCTGTATAAATAACCAAAGATTTTTTTTTCATTAAGAGGTATATTAACCTTTACAAGACACCCCACACTTTGAAATATTTTAAATGTGATTCATTTTTCTTTCATAACTATAAGAAGTTTGTCACAACCTTTTGTGTTCAAAATATGGTAAGCAGGATATAAAATTCCGCTAATATAATTTTTGGCAAAAACAAGTTAGAACTTGAAGCATAACATTTACTATATCAAACACTAAAAAAGCTTTCGCTAGATTAACACATATGAATATGTTACTTAATGAATAATACTATAAGTTTCACATAAAAACACTCATTTATAAAGACATATATTATCACTTGTCTAGTTAATTAATTTTGCACCTCAAAATTTTATAATTTGAATGATCTTTAACCAAACTTCTCAACAATTATAATAATAGCATGTCATATATCAATACTTCCAACATTTGTAATAATCAAAGAAAAAGTACTAAATATTTTATTACAAGATAAAAGTACTTAACTCAAACAAGCCATCACAAATATATTATTTACCAACCAAAGGACATGTCTATAATTAGTAATTTATGGTAATACAAAATTTCTTCATAACATTGTTGAGCAACAAGGAAGTTTCTAAATTCAGAACATGAAAAACTCCTTTTTAAACAAATAAGATAATTTTTAGAAGAGAAGTTTAATTTTACTTGATCATTCCCTCAATTTCTAATATGAAGATATAAGATTTATTTTTTTTATCAGAACACACATAATCATAAGCATGATATGAAATAAAATATTCATTTTAATTTCAATTTTATAAACAATAATTTTGAATTCATAAATTTGATAAGAATTATATTTATTATCAGTCATTTTTTTTCATATAAATATCAAGCTAATTTTTTTTTTCCTTTGCAAATGCAAAGTTTAGTTCAAGTGTTTTCCATAACACAATAGTAGTTTTGGTATGATGAATTATTTTATAATTGTTTTCATACAAAACAATTAAATTATATTCATGATATGAAACAATTATACACATAAAATTTTAGGATTAGTTGAAACTGGTTTAATTATAACCATAACAAACACTTTAGTTGATAAGACGTGTTTTCAGTCTTCAGCTCTATATTGTTCTTAATTTTAGAAATGAATACAAATGAGTAATCAAAAATAGAAATAACAAGGATCATTTTCTCTCTGTGAATGTTAGAAAATGATTACTCAAATAATACTAATAATAATAAAAATATGAAATAACATAATAATAATAATTATTAGAACAATAATAACATGAAGACATATATAAATCAATGAATATTAATAAGAGATTAACAATTATAATAACAATAAGAGATAAAAAGTAGATGAGGAAATGAGTAGAAATAGCCTGGGTTGAGACACGCATAGCGCCATCCTTAGAGAGAAAATGCTCCTACTGCACATGGCTAAACAAATACACAATCATACGTGTTTCAAATCACATGTGTTTCTCTCCCAAGATGCAACAACCCGTCAGATCGATCGAGTGCAGCAAAGAATCTCCGAACTTTATGAATACCAATGTGTTAAAGATAATATAGAGAAGAAAAGAAAAACACTTCGGAGGAAACTCTAGTGTTTGTTGTTTTTTGTTGTTTTTTCTTTCCCCATGCACCTAGGTGGTATTTATAGGTAGAAAATGGAGACAAAGAAGTAAATAGTAATAAGAATATAGTTGTTAACCATAAAAAAACATTAACCCATAAATTAAAGGTCTATAAAAACATAAGTAATAGTAAGATATTTTATTTTAATTATTTATTTTTTAAATTATATTAGAATATTTCCAACATCTTGAACATTGAATATATAAATCTCTTTGTGAGCCTTAGAGCTTCTCTTCTTTTACTTGGGATTCTTATTTTGAGAAACTTTCTCAAGTGACGAATCTCTATACAGTCATCATTTGATTCCTCATTAAAGGTGGCATAATCTATCTTCCTTCTCTTGTCTTAGATTCATTTTTACTTTTATTTGTTTACTTGTTCTTGTTTTTCATTTCATTTGGTTGAATGCTGCAAGCCATACCCATGGCTATTCATGTTTTTCATTAATACATATACGTTTCCTAAACCTTTTTCAATTGATCAAGATCCGTCCAAACTCCAAAGGTTCACATCATTAAAATCACAAAAACATATTGCTTATGTGTTGACCAATAAAGATCCACAGTGAGTAAACATAAAAAGTTGAATAATATAATATATATATATATATATATATATATATAATAAAAACAAATATCACAAACATTGAACCTTACCTTGTGTTTGGATGAAGTATTTTAACAATACTAAGAAATTGAAATGCATTGTATTTGAATTGCTTGTAATTAAATTCCTTTCATTTTTTAAATAACTTGTTTGGATAAAGAAATTAAAATACCTTACATTTCAATTTCTTGTTTGGATTAAATAATTGAATTTCTTGTGAGATACAATTTCATTTTATCAATATTTATTTTATGCTTAATTATGTTTTGAGTTCATGATAAATTTGGAAACGGGTCGGCCAGGCTTGTCGGGTCAACGGGTCGATCGGGTTGTTGGGCCTGCTCGACCCGTCTGTTTCGTTAGGTCAGTCCGATCCGTCTGGATCGTCTGGCCAATCCAACCTATCATGGTTGTTGGGTTTGCCGAGTCCGTTTGAGATTGAGTCCAGAGTGTGAGGTTGAGTGAGAAGAATTTCAAATTCCACCTTTTGTGAGGATATTTGAATTTCTTCTAATTTAGCTAATTGAAATACTTCAACAAAATGCATGCATTTTAAATATTTTTTAATTTCTCTATCCAAACAAAACATTTCATTGCAAAGAATTTCAAATTCTCCAAATAAATGAACCACCATCTTGAATTGCCTCATCCAAACACAACATTAAGTAAGGTATTATGTTGAAAGTGATGTCAGGTTTTTCATTTGAACAACTCATACCTCACATTAAAAGTGGTGAATCTCACCCGTGTATCTAGTAGAAATTTTTAAGGCATACCACAATTGATATATTTTTTTATATTAATGTTTGTTTTAGTTATAAAAACCTCTATGCTATATATATAAAAGATATCAATAGGAAAACTTTTATTTAAAGATAACTTCCGGTAAATGGGGTAATAGGATTCTAACAATTGAGGTAAAAACTCCACACACAAATCTACCTCTTCCATGACAACTGTGGAATATTTTTATTTGGAACCATAGCCCTTATTTCCTATAAATTTTGCTTCTATTAACTAATTGAAATTAATAGAATATTTGAGTTGTTTAGTAGTTGGGTTGAAGAGCCCCCAAAATTTCTCAAAGTCTGGGTGCTTCTGATTTTCATCAAACATGGCAAACACATATGTTTCAATAGGTTTACCAGGCTTTTTTGGGGTTCCATTTTTGACATGCTGAAGCAAGTTTGTGTTGTAAGTTCTTGCATTGTGAAGTGAAGTTGCAGTCCCACCAGAAGAGGGCCATCCACTCTCAGACACAACTATGTCCACCGAGCCTCCTCCTACTTTCTCCAATGCAGAATAAGCAGCATCCACCATTGCACCAAAAAGGTTTTGATAACCAAGTGAACCATCGTTCACCACCACCGAAGGAGAAGTGAAAAGAGCATACTCAAGACCAACCTTAGGGTCGTTAACGTAACTGAAATAAGTGTAAATATTAATCAACAATGGGGAGTTATTGTTCACTAGAAATCTGATGACACCATCAAGGAATGCTGCTCTATAACTAGCCTTGAAAGAGCCTTTTGATGGAGGGTATGATTCTGCCAAGGCACCAAACTCAATGGCAGTGGAAACTTTTATTTGGTTTCCAAGGCCTGCTGCAGAAATGGCTTTTTGAATGTTTTGCATTGCAGGCACCACAAACTGTGCATATGACTCTTCAGGCTTCACTTCATTTCCCACTGCAATGTATCTGAATCTGACATTGCCATAGTTTTTAATGTTGTCTTGCACCCATTTGTTTGCATTGTCTTGGCTAGCTGCTAGATTTTGGAGCTTATCCTTTGGGATGTCTAACAGTAGCTGAATAGTGGAACCTCTCAAAGCTTGAAGAACTTGTTGATTTGGATCATAGATTCTCATCCTGCGAATGTTGTATTGGTTGTAGAGTGCCACAACTTCAGTGGGGGTTGGCAGGTTGTTGCCAAGTCTTCCATAACATACTCCAGATTGTGCTTCTGAGTAAGGAGAAGAACAGTACCAATAGTGAGTAGATATAAAATAAAATACTACTAATAATTGGGTTCTCTATGAAAATGTGTTTACTTTTGGCAATAGTTAGTTTTAAAATGTGTTTAGTTTTTAATAACATATCAAAATGCCCCATTTTTAGATGATATTTTTAATTTTGAAAAAGATTTTAAATATCTTTCTGGTCTCTCAAATTTAAAATATATATTTTTAATTTTTGTAGTTTGAAAAATTAAATGGTCCCTTTATCTAAACATTTAATACATAAACTTGTCAAAATAAAAATAAAAAATAGAAGGAAAATAATATATATATTTTGTGTCAAAAATTCAATTTGAGAATGTCACTGATATTATACATATATATTGACTTCAATTTTTTATCCTTTTAGAAAGAAAACTAGTATTGTTTTCACCAATATCACCAAAAATATCTTAGATAAATTAAATGTTTAAGGCCAGATAACATACCAACAAATATTTAATTTATTTGAAATTTGAGATATATTGCCATAAAGATGCTGTAAAACGAGTATAATTATTTAACAGTTGGTTTGTCAATATTATTCGTGAATATTATTGGACAGTTCATGTTGCACAGTGCTTTATATGTTATTTTATAAAACATTATTTAATAGCTAGATTTATTAGTTTATGATTAAAGTGGTGCACGGTAAACATTTAACATCACATATAATTTAGAAGGAAAACAAAGCTAGTATATATTGGATATAAAAATTCAATTTGAGGCTTGTAATTAATGTCATTCATATTATATAATTGATATTGGCTTCAATTTTTTATCCTTAAAACCTTTTTTTAAAATAAGAATTTAATTTAGTAATCCACAATTATAAACTAAAGTTTATAAAATTTTATAAAATTAATAAGTTAGTTCATACTTCATTATATACCATCTTATTTTCACAAATAATTATTCAAGATGAAAGTAAGTCTTCATTTCTCGATAATATGCCTTAATTTGTTTGAAATTTGAGTTGACATATATTATCATAATTAAAGATGCTATAAATCGAATGTTGTTAAGAGGCATGGGGTGTCAATATTATTGGAATCCAATTATATGTTATTTTATAAAACATTATTTAATAAGTAGCGTAAGCCTAAACATTTCACATCACATAATGTTATTATGAAGATAAATTCAATTATACTATTTTATAAGTTACATCGTTTAATAAATTTTTATTGCAAATTTTATCTCAAAATCTATCATTTAGATTTTTTTATCATATATTATATCTAAAACTACTAATATAAAATCACGGAATACTTTAACGTTAACTTGCAAAATATGATGTCAATTATATGTAATTATAAAATACAAAAATGAGAATTATTTAGTTATTTATTCATAGACGTTTAATTTTAAAAAAAAATATATATATATATATATATATATATATATATATATATATATATAATTAATGTAAAAGTCTCATTCAATTATCTGGGTCAATAAAAAGTATTGTAAAAAAATTATTAATATTTGTAATAATTTATATATTCTAATAACTTTATTATTGATATTGTTGAGAATGAAATAGAAATATAAATCCTATAATGAGTAAAGAAAATTAAGTGTCCTATAAAAAACAATACTTATAAATTTATTATTTTGATATGCTATTTCCTTGTAATTCTTTTCAAAAGACATATGATATCACATATAAAATCTTTTTAACTTAATTATAATAATTAACATACACGAAATCTAATTAATCTAATTCAAATTGGTTAAAAAAATATATAATATTACCAAAAAATAATTTTAAGTCTAACTTAATTTTAGAAAATGAAATTTATATCCATTATACACTATAAATCTATCTTACTAGTTTAGTCCACAGAATTTCGAATAGATATCATTCACACAAACCAAAAACACTTCTTTATATATTTACAACACATAATACAAGTTTTAAAATGAAGCCATAACATGAAACAGTGATGTGATGAAAGTGGTGGAAAACAAATAAAGATTGTGCTTGACATTAGTGAATAGAAAGTGTAAAATAAATTATGAGTGTTGAGTGAGGAAGATACCTGTTATGGCTGTATTAGTGATCAGAAAAAGCATAAAGAGCAGGGGTACATAAGTGATGGAGGAGTGAGATGGAGCCATTTGTTTGGGAAAAAGGAATAGGAAGAGGGAATGGCAATTTAGGGTTCAAAAGTAGTTTCTTTATATAGAGAAATAAGTTGGAGCATTGGACTTTTGTTCTGCATTTTCGTCAATGTCAATGACGGGTCAAGCACTGCATCAAATGAGAGTGAGAGATATCATTCCCTCAAAGCTCTTCTCGCCTCACCTATTCCCTCTCATGTCACTGTTAAAAACATTTAAGAAGAGTAATTTGAAGAATGCATCATGAGTATGTCAAAGAACGAGTATAAATATGATGAAAATATTGAATTATCAATTTATTATCCAATTTATGCTTAATTTTGTGAATTTGTTAAAGTTTCTTGATTTGTTGAACATTGAAAATTTTATCATAAGATTTTTAAAAAAGTAAAGTGGATTGGCGAGCTAGAACTTATGTATGGCGGGCCATACTTTTCAGCATGCATTTTCAATATGGGACGGTTCAGTCCGCATTTTGCAGGCCAAATGCAAGGCCGGTTTAAATGAGCCGGATCGACTCACATTGTCACCCTTAATCCTAGACAATGTAAAAATTTTCAAGACATTATTTTTATCGATCTAGTCCTCAAGAATATGAATTCCCTTTTTACATAACACACGACAAGTCAAACCAACAATTTTATTTTATACATGTAACCTTTAACTTGTTGTTATGTGTGCCCTCCTCCCTCTCTCCCTTTCATTTTCTTCCATGATCATTCTTCCTCCATCCTCACCTTCTGCACCCTCCTTCTATGGTTGCTGCCTTCTAGGGGTGGGCATGGATTCGATTTTTAATGATCCAATTCATATCTATTTTAGATCCAAATAATTGGATTAGATTTTCGACCCAAATCCATTTTTTTAGTAAAAGTAGTTTGGATTTTTTCAAAATCCACATCCAAATATTTGGATCAAGATTTAAATCCAATCCAAATATTTGGATCAAGTTCAAAATCCATAATCCATTTTTTATAAAAGAAATTTAAATTGAATCTTTTAAAACTTGTGTCATTAAGACCAACATGATTCAGTTCGTACAGGTCGTCAGGCACGACCCGTCTCAGTCCAGATCTTCGGGCCCATCCGGGTCGTCAGGCCCGTCGGGCCCGTTCAAGTCATCAGACTTGTCGGGCCTGTTCGGGTCATCGGACCCGCCTAGCCTGTTCGGTTCTTCGGGCCCGCCTGGCCCGTTCGGGTCATCGGGCATGTTTGGCCAGTTCGGGTCTTTGGGCCTGCCTGACTCGTTCAGGTCTTTGGGCCTACTTGACTCGTTCGAGTCTTTGGGCCTGCCTGACCTGTTTTGGTCATTGGGCCTACCTGGCCCGTTCGGGTCTTTGGGTCCGCCTGACCCGTTCGGGTCTTCAGGTCCGCGTGACCCGTTCGGGTCTTCGAGTCCGCCTGACCCATTCGGGTCTTCAGGTCCGCTTGACCCGTTCGGGTCTTCGGGCCCGCCTTACCCATTTGATTCTTCAAGCCCACCTTACTTGTTCGGGTCATCGGGCCCGCCTGACTCGTTCGGGTCTTCGGGCCCGCCTGACCTGTTCGGGTCTTCAAGCCCGCTTGACCCATTCCGGTCATCGGGTCCGCTTGGCCCATTCGGGTCTTCAAGCCCGCTTGGCCCGTTCGGATCTTCAAACCTGCCTTGCCCGTTCGGGTCTTCGGGCCCACTTGGCCTATTCAGGTCTTCAGGCCCGTTTGGCTCGTCGGGTCTTCGGGTCCACCTGGCTTGTCGGGTCATTGGGCCCGCCTGGCCCATTCGGGTCATCGGGCTCACTTGAATTTTCTGGACCGTTGGGCCCGATCGACTCGTTTGGTTTGTCGGGCCTACCTAGTTCATTCATATCTTTAGGCCCGCCCAACCTCTTATGATCGTCGGGCCTGCTCGATCCGTATAGGTCGTCGAGCAAGGCCCGTCCGAGTCTGAATTTAACCTAGTCCATCTCAACCTTTAGTCTAACCCAACTAAAAATTTAAATTGAAAGTTTGGATTAGATTTTTTGGATTATCCATATTTAAAAATCTTGATTTACAAAATGGATATCCAATCCATAAAATATATAAAATATAGATTAGATTGAAATCCAGATCCATTAAATGGATTTTAAATGGATTGGATTTTTAATAAAATGGATTCTAAATGGATTGGATTGAAGCAAAAGTAGATTGGATCAAGAAAAATTAGATTTTTTGTCCACCCCTACTGCCTTCCTAACCTCTCGATGTGGTTCCGCCTCCCTCGTCCAACCCCTCCTTTGTTTGAATTTTAAAAGTGTGTATACTTATCAATTATTAATTATAATAAAATAATTTAAAATAATAACTATTTTAATTTATTTAATTAGAGATGTCAATTAACTAATTAAAAACTTATTTTTTTATAATATTTTTAATATATATTTAAGAAAAATAACAAAATTAGTGGGCAATCCCTGTCTTTTAATAGAGTGGATTTGGATATATTTCGGTATAAATATTTGTTGAAAAAATGAACATCTCAAAATATTAAAATTAACTTGTGAAGCGGTTAACGTATAAAAGTTATTACATATAACTTTTCAAATTTTTATTTTTAAAATTTTGTACAAATTAATTTTAACCTATAAATAAATTAATTTATTTTTATAAATTTTCTTTCATAAATTTGTCCAGAAAATAAGATGTGTATATATGTTGAAAAACCGTTTCATTTTGTGTGAAAGCTAAAGCAGTTCCCTCCATTTCAAACTAAGGTGATATTTTTTTTTCTTTGTGGAAGGTAGACCAATAAAGTCTCGAGTCACCTTAATTATAACATAAATTGGCATAAATCACGTTCATATTAATTTGATAATGACACCACTTGGAATGGGTTTATATTTGACAATATTTTTTCAAATAAGTATTGATTATATTTTATCTATTTATTTTATGTAAATTTGTCTTATAGTATGTTTCTCAAACAAATTATGACATTGGTTCTGATTTTTATTTTTATCAGCACAAAATGAACATATCAAATTAGAGCACTTAACAGATATAAAAAACTTGTTATAGATATTTAAGATTAAAATATAAAAATGTTATATTTTTTTAAATAAGTCGTGTAGGAGAAAGAAGAACTCGTGTGTTGCAATTTGGGCTTCAAAATTTGTTTGTTTATATAGACAAATAAGACAGTTTTTTTATTTTTAATTTATTAAATATTATTTAAAAAGGTTAAAAATTCGGTTTTTTGAGAGATGAAATTCTAACTTATTTTTGAAACAAGTCTTGTATAATAAAGAGTTTTTGTTCTTATAATTTTATCAACATATAATTTTATTTTAGTGAACATTTGCAGAAAAAAATACTTGAATTGGCTGCAAAATTTTCTACATATGGTGTGAATGGCAGTGACGGGTCAAGCACTGCAGCCACTAATGCTTCCATTTTAGTGTTCAAAACAATTAATAAGGTTCCTTGAATTATAATGGAGGGAAACATGCACCTTAGAAAACTAAATTTGTACTCATGTTTGTTTGGTTGGTCAAGGTTTATTGTAACTATTAACAGCATAACATGGAAAAACATTATATATATATATATATATATATATATATATATATATATATATATATATATATATATATAACTGTCTGGAATGGGTAAACAAATTTACAATTGGAGTAAGTTAAAGAAAAATACTAATCAATATGTGCAAGTTGCACAAGTGGTCACAAATAATGTATCACGTAAATATTCAAACTTTTAGTATCATAATACTTTTAATTAAGGGTGAGAGAAAAACCGTATCTGACTGAATACGAAGAACTTGTTGATTTGGATCATAGATTCTCATCCTTCGAATGTTGTATTGGTTGTAGAGTGCCACAACTTCAGTGGGGGTTGGCAGGTTGTTGCCAAGTCTTCCATAACATACTCCAGATTGTGCTTCTGAGTAAGGAGAAGAACAGTACCAATAGTGAGTAGATATAAAATAAAGGCTTAAATAGTCATTTGGTTTAGTTTTGATTAAATTTTTTCATTTTGGTCCTATTTTTGAAATTGTTTTCAATTTGGTCATACATTTCATTAATTTCATTCAATTAAATAATTTTCCTTAACTTCGTCTAAATAATTAACGGAACAGTGATTAATATGGTTCGTTTATGTGACGTAGAACAATGTTCAATGACGTGTCCGTTATTTTATTGTGCTGACCTTTTAATTTTAATTAGAGAGTTTAAGGTTTATAATTCGTGAAATTGGATTTACGGATTCTTCGTAGATTTGGAGATTTCTTTGAATTGGAAATTTCAGAACAATTGCTCCTCTCATGATTCATGATGATATTGAACTAGCAGAATGAAAGCAAAATGATATGAGGTGAGTTATAAGGCACCAGCAGAATGAAAGCAAATTCCTCCTCTCATAATGATATTGAACTTTTTTGAATTGAGTTTTGGTACATTTTATTTATATTTTATTTGTATAAATGCAAGGATGATACATGAAGAGGAAATCAAATGAGAGCCATTTGTTTGAGATTAACAGGATAACAATCATCTTGCGGTCCATTAACAACTCTCCAAGCAAATGGCGGATTCTGATGAGTGAAAGCCATCCCAAAACACAATCTGCCTTCTGTTCACACATGGAAATTGCAATGGCAGACATGATATTTGACCTCTGTCCCTTCCCACTCCACAGCAAGCTCTATCCACAACATCAAATTCTGCAAAACAAAACCATTTCATCACCTTACAAATCAATCAACACACCATGCACTTAAGGTGTTTGACATAAATATTACTTACGGTATCTCGCAGGGTTGTTCAGGATATCGCCCAAGACATGGTAAGTGTTGCGTATACAAAAAAAAAAATTATACAAACTCTACCTCCGCAATGAACAGCTAGAACCCTCCGCGAACAAATCTTCATAGATCAGTATTGATGACAGTAATATCATTATGAGAGGAGCAATTGCTCTGAAATCCCCAATTCAAAGAAATTTCCAAATCCACGAGGAATCCCTAAATCCAATTCCACAAATTATAAATCCTAAACTCTCTAATTAAAATTAAAAGACCAATAAAATAATGAATACGTTATTGAACAGTGTTCCACGTCACAAGAAACGAATCACGCTGACCACTGTTCCGTTAAATATTTAGACAGAATTAAGGAAAAAGATTTAATTGGATGAAATTAATGAAAAATAGGACCAAATTGAAAATAATTTTAAAAATAGGATCAAAGTGAAAAAAACTTAACTAAAACTAAGGCCAAATAACTATTTAAGTCTAAAATAAAATACTACTAATAATTGGTTTCTCTGTGAAATACCTCACTTGCATGATTCTTTTGGCATCAATTAAAATCCAAGCAATAATTAGTTTTAAAATGTGTTTAGTTTTTAATAACATATCAAAATGCCCCATTTTTAGATGATATTTTTAATTTTGAAAAAGATTTTAAATATCTTTTTGGTCTCTCAAATTTAAAATATATATTTTTAATTTCTGTAGTTTGAAAAATCAAAGGGTCCCTTTATCTAAACATTTAATACATAAACTTGTCAAAATAAAAATAAAAAATAGAAGGAAAATAATGTATATTTTTTATGTCAAAAATTCAATTTGAGAATGTCACTGATATTATACATATATATTGACTTCAATTTTTTTTCCTTATAGAAAGAAAACTAGTATTGCTTTCACCAATATCACCAAAAATATCTTGGATAAATTAAATGTTTAAGGCCAGATAACATACCAATAAATATTTAATTTATTTGAAATTTGAGATATATTGCCATAAAGATGCTGTAAATCGAGTATAATTATTTAACAGTTGGTTTGGTTTGTCAATATTATTCGTGAATATTATTGGAAAGTTCATGTTGCACAGTGCTTTATATGTTATTTTATAAAACATTATTTAATAGCTAAACTTATTAGTTTATGATTAAAGTGGTGCACGGTAAACATTTAACATCACATATAAAATAATTTAATGATGAAGAGAAATTAAATTATGTTATTTAAGTTATATGTTAACTAAAAGTAAGTTAGTTTGCTCATTTTTAATATTATATATATATATATATAATATTAAATATATATTATGAAATATGTGCGTGTCTTAATAACGAATATAATGTAAATTACTTTTATTAAGATGACTTATCTTTTTACTTATAATTTTTCTTTTACTATTTTAATATAAATTTCATTACATCATCGTGTTGGTTACACCCATAAAATTTTTTCTACTCGCATCATCCTTTATTCACACTCATGATTCCATTCATACTCATCTCTCATCGGCTCTTCGCTCATATTTATTTTCTTCATTCACACTTATTTTTTTCATCAACACACATATATTTTATTTTTCATTTTATTCATTCACATTCTTCTCCTCTACTTCTTCTTTTATACAAATTCTTCACTAAAAACTATTTAACATAAACTTTTTACTTACTGACGTTAGTCTTTGCCAATGCTAAATTCTTCTTTTTCTTATACTGTAATTACGCCTAAAACTATCTATATTAATATAAAATCATTTAATTACTTAATCGGTAGTTGAAAAAATTGATGTTAATTATATGTGTTTAAAAAAATAAAATTAAAAATTCATTATTCATCTATAGATGTTTAGTTTTGATAAAATTTAACCAAAAAAAAAATTAAAACTAATGTAAAAGCTCTCGTTAAATTATTTGGGTCAATAAAAAATATATTGTAACAAAATTTTTACTAGTTGTAATAGTTTATATATATTCTTAATAACTGCATCATTGACAGAAACTAATTATTAAATTAATTATAATTAACCTATGTGAGACCTACTTGATCTGATCTTTCCTTATAACTATTTTTTTTCTATAGACTAAGCTTAGATTATTTGGAAGGAAATATAATATCATTCTTGCAAACAACTTGTTGGAGCATAATAATGTATATGAGTATGGATTAATCTTTTTCTTCTTCTTTTTAAAATAAAAGCCATAACATCAAAGAGGACAAGTGAAAAACAAATAAGAATTGTGATTACTCTTAGTAAAAAATAACTTACACTAAAAAAAAAATTATTGGTGACCAATTTAGATACTAATTTATAAACTAAAAATTATTGGTAACTATAGTTTCTAAGTTGGTCTACAAATTAGTCACTATAGTGAATTGATATCTAGTTAGTCACTAACATTAACTACTAAGTGTTTTAGCTACAAAAATGGTTTCTAAATTTGTCCGACCAATTTTTATACAAATTTAGAGACCAATTATTTTCTAACTAAAATCTTGATAACTAATATTAATGACCAAAACTAATTCAGTATAATGACTAATTTAGAAACTATTTTAGTTATCAATAATTTTTAGTTTATAAATTAGTATATAAATTGGTCACTATAATAACTAATTATTTTTTTATCACTAAAATCCGTTACTAATAAAATATTTTATTATAATATTAAAAATAGATTCATGGGAAATACTAAATTGATAATATGTAAATACATTTTAATTATCCATATGATAATGGACAAATATAAGTATTATGTTATTCAATTTGCAGATGCTTGTTTTCCATTATAATCGTAGTGAATTTTATTTTAATATTAAAAGAAATATCAAGTGATCAAAATAAGATAATTTATAAAAAACAATTATTAAAAAAATTTCTAGAATTATATATATATATATATATATATATATATATATATATATATATATATATATATGTATATATGTATATATATATTATTTATACACATAAAATTGAAATTGAAGTTGTTTTTAAAATTAAATTCTTAAAACTTATATTCTGTATTTTAACATATTTAAAATTATTTTCTAAAAATATCAAATTTATTTGCATTAATAGTTTATCATATAGTTTTATTTTAATATTATCTGTAAAGTGATTTTATTTATTTAAAACATTGCTCTTAAATAAATTGTTAGTTCAATACACTAAATATTGACATATTTTTGTGAGTTAAATATGTTTTCGATGTTTGAATTTTGATATGAAATTGAATTTGTTCTCTTATAAATTTTGATATATTTTAGTCTTCAAACTTTAAAAATAAATGGATATAATATTTTAAAACAAATTACGTCAAATTTTTTAATGTGTAAAATACATTTCATGTTAACATTTGAGTTATTTATACCGTTTGACATTTAATATATCGAGAAACATGTTTGACATCTAAAAAAATTAACATAATGGGATTAAAATGATTACATGCATTTATTTTTTAAATTTGAAAACTAAAATGTATTAAATTTTCAAAAATAAACGAATTCCAATTTTATGTTAAAATTGATGGATTAAAACACATATTTAACATTATTTTTTTTCAGCAAAGAATGAATAAATTAAAGAAGAACACTTATGGGGTGCTTTAACCCTTTTACAAAAAGCTCAATAACATGTATAAAAACATGCAAAAGCTTGACATCGAAACCTTTCAAGACATGACAGTCAAAAACTAGAGATCCATCAAAGATTAAAAGGACCCTAAAGAATATGCACATGGGACTAAAGCAGTAGCCACAAACTTATTCTGCTGCTCCAAAATACACAACCAAAAATACAGACAGAAAGACCCTACACATGAATAGGTATAGGCAAGCGTATAGAATGATGCATTCAAAGGTCACCAATACCATGAACCCAACCAGGAGCCAAACATAATCTGAAGCAATAAAACATAATCAACATAGCCTGGACAAATTCCACATCGAATTGAAGAGCTCAAAGTCCTCATCTAAATGGAGAAAAGTTGAGGAACACAGTCTTGAGAGAAAGGCAAGGTTGTGCTTATCCCAAGTATGTTCAAGTTCCACTTAAACAATATACGTCCTTGTTAAAAAAGTTCTGCATCTTTCTCACTTGTCAAACTAAGAACACACAGTAGTTATCATATCATAAGGATTTTAAGCATGAGAGAGGTGAAAAACCCAATCACTATATGAAAAATTTACTGAGGGAATTTTATGTTTCATCCAAACCCAAACTGTCACTTGTGTTAAACCAAATATTTCGTCAGGATCAACTTTCCTTATTACCCCGTTCCTATGTTTCCAGATTTCCTCCACTATCGCTAACCACATGCCTCTCCATATAGAGTTTTGTCTAGTATTAAGATTAATAATAGAAAAGTGCTTAAAATTCTCCTTAGCTTTAAAATGGTGCACAGAGCTCACCTCTAGCCAGTTATCACATAGGTTCCACACCTTTTGGGCTACTCTACAGGAGGAGAAAAGGTGGTCTGCACTCTCCGCACTTGCTTGGCACAACTCGCATAGATTATGTTGTAGTTGAACCCCCCTCACAATTAAATTATCCTTTGTTGGTAATTTATCCAAGGATATTCTCCATCCTAGAAATTGTGCGTTCGGGGTTACCTTTGTGTTCCACAACATATGAAATACTTTATCCTCTTCCTCTACAAAATTTCCTTGTAACTTATAATAGGCAGACTTAACAGAAAATACCCCATCATCATCATCCTTCCAGAGCCAAGTATTAGGATGCCCCTTTCTAAATCAACACTATTTTGTTTTATTGCATTATAAGAAAAAACAGTTATAGTCGTAGTACAAAAGTTTTAATTCACTTTGTTTTGTTTAGTTTAAACTTCATTATTAGTTAAGATAATTGAACATTAACAGGGGTATTACACCACTCTCATTCTCCCCCTCAAGGGTGAGTCCCAACCACGAGTACTCATTTTCTGCCATTTTCTGTATCGCCGATCATCGACTCTGATACCACTTGTTAGGTTTACAGAGGAGTATCACTGGGGAGATACAATACCAATGAGACCTGAGTCTAACCACACAAGGCATTGACACCACTCTCAACCCAAAATCTTAAGGCAATGGGTTTATGGGTCTTTATTCTTATATAGTGCTCTACTTTCTCATTTCTGGTCAATGTTGGACTTAGACTCATACTTGAATTCCTAACAAGATCAATTGTCAATTAGTTGAGCTTATTAAATAGAAAATTAGTCTCTCCGTGTTAGTTGCATATTAGTATTAATCGTTATTTTTTTCCTCTCATAAACACACGCTGTACAATTACTAAAATCAAATGCAACTCAATTATATTAATCTTTAATAAAATTAATAGAATTAAAGTTATTGTATTAAAATGCAACAGTGTTGCTGTCAGTGTTGGTGTCGATCTCGATCAAAATGCAGCAGTGTCGTTCGTTCTCTAAAATAAAATCAAACAAATGAATGAATCAAACTTAAAACTAGATAAATCAGAGAGAAACGAGAAACATTGTTGGAATGGAGAAGAGTGAAGAGATTCACATACCTTGAATCAATCAACCAGAATAAAAGAAGAGAGAAAACAATTTAGAGTTCAGAGAATTGAAATCGTTAAATAGAAGATACTGTTCAAATAAGGTTGGATAAAAGTCTGATCCAACGTTAAAATTTAGATTTCCTATATTTTAAAATCTATAAAAATAAAATAAAAATCTAATTAAAAAATATATAAAAAATAAATATAAAATAGAAAGCAGAATCTATAAAGTAATTTTACACGGACCAGTTTAAAATTGGACTGGTAAACATGACGAAGAAGTTTATAAAGAAACCATGAATAGAAGTGATGACGATGGCAAAAAAGAATGACGTCAGGAGCATGTTAAAGATGCCAAGAGAAATCACAACATCATTATAATACAATAGGACAACACTTATTTTTGTAATTGTCACAGTTGAATTATTTTGACACATATTCTAAGACAATCTTGTTGGTTCATAATTTCTATATTTTTTTCATTAAACATCCCTAATAAACCCTGTTAGAAGGATTGTAAAATACATTATTTTGCATAATAGTGTAACCTTATACTATATATTTTATAATTTATATATATATATATATATAAACATGTTTTGTTGTTGTTACTAACACCGAAAGAGTGAACACTCTTCTATCAGGCTGAGGTTCTTTTTGCTCTCTATGCTTCTGATGTCTGTGCCTCCCTAAATCATCACACCTCCATGCTCTGTTCTTTAGCGGTACATGGTTACAATTTTCTTGAGAATCTAAATATTATAAGAAATCACGAACAAGTAAAGTTTAAACGATTGTGATCATCATGATTTTGTAAAGAGTTAAAACCTTTATTATTATGGTTGTAACATCCTAGTTTTAAAGCAAATTACTTCAAGTTGGGGGAATTAAATTTTGATATCAAACAGTTTATGCCATCTAATAACAAGTATCATGTAAGCGGAGATGTATACAAATGTTTGTGTATATACAATGCTCCGGAATATAAAAATTATTCAATACAAAGAAGATAAATCTCTATCAAAGAGAACTTACACCACAACATTTATATACCCATGATTATTGTGTCTCTTTTCATTTGATGAAAACATTTAGACTCCTTGGAATGTGGTTTCACTCATACATGCTTTTGAATTTACACTATTATATAATTAAAAGGAGATAACATACATATACGCATGTTTATATATAAGATAAAAGAAGTTGTAATATAATTATATGACAATCAACAAGGAAAACTTTTATTGAAAGCTAGTAAATGGTACTAAGATTGTAACAAAGATAAAGCTCCATACATAAACCTGCCTCTTCTAGGACAATTGTGGATCATAGCCCTTATTCCTTATTATAAACTTTGCTTCCATTAACTAATTGAAATTAATAGGGTATTTGAGCTGTTTAGTGGTTGGATTGAAGAGCCCCCAAAATTTCTCAAACGGTGGGTGCTTCTGATTTTCATCAAACATGGCAAACACATATGTTTCAATAGGTTTACCAGGCCTCTTTGGGGTTCCATTCTTAACATGCTGAAGCAGGTTTGTGTTATGAGTTCTTGCATTGACAAGTGTAGCTGCAGTCCCATTAGAAGAAGGCCATCCACTCTCAGACACAACTATGTTCACCGAGCTTCCCCCTGCTTTCTCCAATGCAGAATAAACAGCATCCAACGTAGCATCAAAAAGGTTTCTATAACCAAGTGAACCATCATTCACCACCACCGAAGGAGAGGTGAAAAGAGCATAATCAAGACTGATATCAGTAGGGTTGTTAATGTAACTGAAATAAGTGTAAACATTAACCAACAATGGTGAGTTATTGTTCACTAGAAATCTAATAACACCATCAACAAATTTTTCTCTATAAGTAGCCTTGAAGGAGCCTTTTGATGGAGGGAATGATTCTGCTAAGGCACCAGTGTCAATGGCAGTGGAAACTTTTATTTGGCTTCCAAGGCCTGCTGCAGAAATGGCGTTTTGAATGTTTTGCATTGCAGGCACCACAAACTTTGCATATGATTCATCATGCTTCACTTCGTTTCCCACTGCAATGTATCTGAATCTCACATTGGCGTAGTTTTTAATGTTGTCTTGCACCCATTTGTTTGCATTGTCTTGGCTAGCTGCTAGATTTTGGAGCTTATCCTTTGGGATGTCTAACAGTAGCTGAATAGTGGAACCTCTCAAAGCTTTAAAAACTTCTTCATCAGAACCATAAATTCTCATCCTGCCAATGTTGTGTTGATTGTAGAGTGCCACAACTTCACCGGGAGATGGCAAGTTGTCGCCAAGTTTTCCGTAACATACTCCAGATTGTGCTTCTGATTAGCATTCAAATCGAGAGTTATATAATGTCATTCATATTATATGTATTTGATCTTGTAAAAAAAGTCTCAGAAAATGATTTTTTGACGTTTGATTAGGTGTCGATTTTGTAAGTAATTTTTCATTTTTTTATTTTTAATGTTCTAAAACCATTTGAAAAATGATATTTTTATAAAAAAAAAATTATCAAAATTTAGTAATTAAAATATTATTGTCTGAAAAGTTTTAAATCATACTCTATATATATATAATCTAGTTTTCACCAATAATATCTTATTCAAGGTAAAAAACAGTAAATGTTCATGGCTAGATAATATAACATGCCAATAAATATTTACTTTATTGAAAATTTGACATATATTGTCACAAAGATGTTATAAATCGAATAGAATTATTTAATAGTTGTTGTTAGGCATTGGTTATGTCAGTATTATTATTCGGATGTTCATGGCAGTGGTTCAGGATATTTTATTTTATTAAACATTATTGAATAGTTAAATTTATTGGGTTGAGATTAAAGTTGTGTAAGCGTAAAAAAATGACATCACACAAAATAATGTTGTTATGAAAAGAAATTAAATTATATTATTTAAGTTATATCGTTTAAATAAATTTATTTGGAAATTTCATCTCGAAATCTATCATTATTTTTTTTATCATACATTACGTATTAAACTCTATTAATATAAAATCTTTCAATATTTGATCCATAATTGAAACAATTATGCTAATTATATGTCGTTAAATTTAATCATTATTTAATGTTTTTCTTGATCTCACTCAATTATTTGAATCAATAAAAAATACATTGTAACAAAATTATGGTTAATATTACGAACAATGTGACATCAATACGAATTTAGAAATTTAGGAGATGAATAGATAAGAGTGTTTGTGGGAAAAAGACAATGGAACTTATCAGCTGAACAAGATCTCTCAAGTAAGCATGATGTCTACAATGGTGAGTGAGCATGAAACGAGAGTAAGGTGTGAGTGAGCGCGAGTAAGAAAATTTCAGAAAGTGAGCGCAAGACTTTGGCACAAAAGTAAAATTTTAACATTTAGGCTTTTAATTTCTAATTAATTATTTTTAAATCCACATGTAAAATTAGTAAGTGACATTTTTTTACTTACCTATTGTACTATTATCTATGGATAATATCTTTCGTAAACAATTATGTCCTAACGCACTTTATTTACATACTGATTTTATCTACCAAAATTTATTAGGAATATTTTTTTGCCTTATCTACAGGAAAAATCCTTATGTAACTCAATTTTATATATTCATAAGTAAAATTCGTATTTAATATTTAATTTACTTATCGATTTAAATTTGTATATAATAATTTGTAGATAAATCACAATTTTCTTATATAAATACAAATCATGTTATATATGGTAAAAACATTTGGCTTTAGAAGTTTCTTAATGTAAAAAAAAAAAGTCATAGTCGTACTATGATATTAATATATATTTTTCTTGACTAAATCAATTCTAAATTTCTCTTAAAACAATGACTAGGTGTAAAAACAACAAATATATTAATATTAATTAAGTTAATTCTTTTTATACTATTAAAAAGTTAAAGTAATAGATGTTATAACTAAAAACTAAATACTTAATGTGTTTGTTGGAAGGTTAAATGCTCTCTTTTGAACCGGTCATCAAGACAAACTAAGGGACTTTAATTGGAAGACTCAACACCAATGAGATACGAACCCAAACTTACATAAGAGATTAACATTACTCTAACCCAAAATTTAAAGACATTGAGTTTTCCTTATATGGTAGTCAACTTTTTCATCTCTACTCAATATGAGACTTATATTCATACTTGAATTTCTAACAAGTAGCAAATCCATTGAGATGAGAATACATATTGGAACACATTACCTTGAGAAAGAATTTCAAGGATAAATACGGTGGACATTTGTCATGTGAAGAAGCTCTTCAAGATAAGAACCAAAGGCAAGAATCTCATACTCTCAACACATTCAAAGTAATATAAAAAAAAATAATTGTATTCAATATTGAAGTATACCTTTTATCAGAGTTGTTATAAGCTTTAGAATTCGACCAGGAGTCATGAAGAATGGTTATGAAGCAATGTGAAAACAAGAATAAAGATTCGTAAACGTGAACACAAAACTAATGGTTAGACTAACTTAATGATTACACTTAATCACACCACTAATCCTTATAATTAAATAGAGTTAATTAATTGTTCATGTGCTAATCATATATGAAATGTCCACTTAGTTAGAAATACATGTGAAGTATTTACAACTTAAAATGCACTTTAAAATAACAACAAAAAGAAATTACGACCATCACATATACTTGAGAGTGACAATTGGGAGACGTTACAACCATTTAAAAGTGAACAGAGAATGACTAATCCCAATGATGGCATAAGAGTTTGTCTGAAAAATTTTACACGATAGTATCCCATTTAAATAAAATTTTATTTTATTTGTAGGAATATAATTCCTTCTTGGTATCTTATGGGAAATTTCTCATAATTTCGAAGACACTATACAAGTCCCATTTTTTAAATGAGTTTGTAATTATGGAGATTTTGCTTAGGGTGATTGGGGCATGAACTTGAGGTAACACTTCTTTTAGGATCTCTCATTCTATTGCTAACATTGAATCTTTAATTGCCTTCTCATTCTATTAGTTGATGTATTGTGAATATTTCTTTACAAATTTTGGAACAATTCTTGTAAATGCATACCAACTGTTCGAAGAAATATCAATTTCTTTTATTATGATGATAGTTATTAGTTGTTTTTTCATGAATAAATGTCCTCACTAGAATCACTATTATGAGACCATCTGATTTGAGAAAAATAGTGTGCTATTGAGGAATCTATAGATAATTTAAGGGGATGAACAAGAAATGAAGACAGTTCATTTACAATGTAGTTCCATAGTTTGCATGTTTCTTTGACAAATGAATATAACCAATTGTCCCTAGAAATACACAAAGGAAGTTGTCAAATGGTTTGAAAGAGCAATCGAATTTCTCATTTGGTAGTGTAATTTTACAATGTGCTAGATCCAAGAGAATCACATTCAGGTTACTTCAAATGCCCCAAGCTCATCTACACAATGGTTGATACTGGAATCCCATTGAAGGCAATATTAATTGCCTTCATAAAATATTGGCAATGCTCAATTACAGAAAGTTAGCCATGATACCAATAAAAGAGACTTGCCCTAGTAAATCCATGCTGGGCAAGTTCAAATGGTTTTAAAAATAAAGTCTCCTCATATCCTTGACCAACTTGTCACAAATGGCATCATTTTGAGCCAAAAACAGTTCAGCTGCTTCTCTACTATCAAAACTCTGCCCTTCAATAATGTAGCTTCCCTCATCTTTCACAATTGTTCCATGTTCACAGGCCAAATCTAAGACCTCTGACTCATGGCAAAAGCCTCTTCCAAACTTGATACCCAGTTCAGCCCTTTTCGTTGCTGCTGGTGCTAGTTTATTTTTCACCACTTGTGCACAGATCAGAACACCCTCTACCTGAAGCACCAGATAACAAAATAGAAGAATGAAACAAGACAAGAGAGGGTTTTGGGAAAGAATGTGATAAATTGGGCAACTTTCCATGTTTCTAAATAGAAAAAAAATACAAAAGTCACGTGCTAAAGGTGGTAGGAGTGGGAATGAGAAGTCTTCCTCAAAAGAATAATAATACAAACTACCCAGTTGGTCATAGTTCAAACAGTATTTAAGAACTAACCTTATCCTCAGTTTTGATCAATCTTATTCTTGAAAGTCTCAAACGAACGGCTGCATAGAATCTCAAAGCATTTCCACCACAAGTGACTTCTTCCACAGATCCATGTTCCTTGACGGTTTTTGAACTCAATCTAATCTGTAAATGAAGATAATGCTGAACGATATATCTAATGGTTTGGTATATAATTGACTTTTCAAACTACAAGGTGCACAAACGTTAAAGTGAATAAGGCTTCAACCTGATTAATGAAAATAATGAGAGTTTGAGAGTGAGATAATGAATAGTGAATTTTCCGCAGTGCTTGAGTCATCATTCGTGATTGATAATCTCGTTTAGGACTAACTCCTAATTGATCAAGTTCGCATTTGGGGATGAGGGCAGCAACCTGGAGTGACAAAAAGATCTTATATGCATGTGAGTAAAACAAGAGATGAAATAATAACACTGTTGTAACTGAATATTTTACAGTACTCAGATGCCCTCTTAGGAGTGACTTTCATATTTCATGCATTTCATTTGTTTCCTTATGTTCGTAGAGGTAGGAGTATAGTTTCAGTATAAATGAGGGTGAGGATAATTTGTATTTTATATTACATCAACTGTAGATTATTCATTGGCTTATTCCCTCTTTTCCTTCTTCTCTACCTAAATCCTACAATTTCAACAAAATGATTGAAAGAAAATATAAAAGAATAGGAGGATCCACATAGCTAGTCTAAATTATTGGATGAAGGTTGGTTACTGCTGTAATTGGGAACAAGACACTTGTGAAAGATTTAATGTAAACGGATTTCACAAAAAATGTAGTTTTCATGAGCTAATGATAATGTCTAATTTACATTTGAGGAGAACTTTATTCTCCTTTCCTAAAGACAAAGAAGAAACAGGAGAAAAGAGAGCAAAATTGCAGACTTTAAAGCAAGTTCAACATGAGTTATGAGAATAAGAACCAGTATGGTGACGATTAAGAGCAATCTAAATCCGCCCTACTAGAACAAATCCTCTTGCAATGTAATAGGTATTATGGACAAAATACAGTAACTTACACTATCAATCACAATCACATCTACAGCTCCACTTTTTGTTAATGTATCAACCATGCTTAACAAATTTTCAGCACAATCAGGGTGTGATACGAGAAGGTTTTCAGTATTTACACCTATCGATTCCACAAGTGAGAAGTCCAGAGCATTTTCTACATCAAGATATGCACAATATCCTGCCAACAGAATAAATGGAAGGTATCAAATTGACAGGACACAATTTGTTAAAAAGAACCATCCAACAGAAATAGGGCACAAGTGAAGAGTATGATTGAGCATCTTGCATGTTTCAAATGACAAGAAATAACAGAAATTTGAGTCAATATTTTGGTAGAAATAAGTAAAAGAAAATAAATTCTAGAGACAAATAGCTTAGTGCATGTTCACACTCCACCAGTTATGCTGAACTAATTCAATTAAGTATAAAAGCTTAGAACATCACCAAGAAACTAATCCACTCCCAAATGAAGTAACGACTTCCAGCTGCTCCCAATACATGTTTTACATTTTGTAAATTTTTCTTGCATGGTCTACCTCTTATTTATTTGCTTAGTTTGAAATTCAAAAAAGATTAGTCTTTTTCTATGCTTCACTTTTGAGGGTCTATGAAATGATATGATGTCAATTATAGCAAACATAAATGATGACAGTTTACAACTTTCGAGCCCATACGGAAGTTTCTGTATAGTGACAGTTTTTAACCTCCACAGTTTGCTACTTCAAGGAAACATAAATGTGCAAATACATGATTGAAGAATTTACCGACATTGAAACTTAATGTAGCCTGATTGGAAGTGTATATATATGATTTGATGAATATTTGACCTCTAAAGCATCATTATTTTATCCCCCCTCCATTTTTTTAATCTGTTCACTTAGGAATGCGTATTAAGAATTGCAATCAATACTCTCATTTATATTAATTTCTTCTCACTTCCTATTCTCTCATTTATAACAAGTGTGTAAAGTATTTCAGAATTAAGTTAGGATACGGGCATGATTGAGAAATAGTTATTAAGGTTCTCTTGAACTTCTAAGCGGACAGATCAACAGAAGAAAAAGAAAGCTCCTATGACCATCTTAATAAAATGAACTTTAAATCTAACTCATCCTCACTTTCTGATTTGTAAAATGAGACTTGTATCTATTTATATATACTATAATTTGACTATATATATATAGTCGAAGACTTTTTAACACAACAAATAAAAAAGATGGAGGGAGTAGTGAACAAATAAAATAATTTTCCATAGCAAGTTCCAAAAGTTCAAAAATACTCCATAGCTATGAACAGGTCATAATTCCTACCCTTATTAACAACATCAATAGTACTCCTAAGAAACTCAAACAGAAATTTCCATGAACAGACTGTTTTTCTCTGATAATATTAAATTACTAGAACTTATTAGATACACGAAGAAGGTCTAACAAGCTGAAATACTGATAAATACCTCCAAGTTTTTGAGCTTCTTTAATAATTTGAAGAGCAAGTGTAGTCTTACCAGCTGCTTCTCGTCCATAAATTTCCACCATTCTACCCTAAAATAGTGATATGCAATTACGTTAAAAATCCAAGGATATAATGGAAAAAGAATCTTACACTAGAAGTAAGAATCGTCATTTTCAGCCAACCCAGTAAAGTACCCATATGGAATGAGTTGACCAACCAAAAACCACACTAATATACTTTTGATAGCTACACATTTCAAATTTAAAGGAATAAGAAAGAAAATATATTTCAAAAATAGAGAAAGGCTGCTATAGGAAAATAACTAAATGTTATTAGTCAAGTTCATGTGGTGTACTGCTTTACGCAGCTGATAAATTCTGACAGTGAATAATGCTTATACAATTATCATCAGGCCTAAAGAAAAATTCCCTTTGGCTGGAAAGGTATAAATTCTGAATCTTAACGGGTGTTTCAAGAGCAGAAAGCTGGGTTGAAAGAGGGGGAAAATAAAACCCTTTCAAGAGCTACTCTGAAAAAATCATTACAGCTCCATTTGCAGAATCAAAGCGCTTATAATCATAAACTTTCTAACTTCAGTAGAAAACACTGCCATATAGGATACATAATATAAAAGGAGTCTCCCTAAGTCTATCATAAATAATTAACAACGGAAAGAGAAACCATTCTATGTTTTTACCTTTGCAGATTAATAATGAGACATTATTAAGTGGGAAAGAGAACTAGGATGAGGAATATGACCCCAAGATTCCTTGTCTGAAATTTGAATATATCGATATACACTTAAATATCAATATTCAACACTTTTAGGAGCTAAATTAAATATTGCAAAGAATTTTTTTCAGGCTCTGGTTTCATGTTAATACCGACTAGTAAATTCAGGGCATTTGAGGCCATCTAAATATCAGAGTAAAAGTATATATATGTTCTAGTGCTACTGCTACACAAATTTCACTGGGTCATCCACCAGAAAACTATGAGCACATAATACATATCGCATCTTATGCATGTAAAACACATTTTTCTTACACCAAACAATTGTCAAAACTTTAAAGAGGATCTGCACAAATCTTGTTTTACCTTTGGCAATCCTCCTATTCCCAGGGCTAGGTCAAGCTTCAAGGAGCCTGTAGATATCACACGAGCACGGCGTACACCAAAAAACTTATGCAGAGACAACATAGATTCCTTGCTAAACTCACTAGCAAGCTGTGATACAGCCATGCAAAGTGCATTGGCTCTCTCTGCTGCTTTGACATCATCACGAGTCACATCACATTCTAAATCTGAAGCTTCAGCTGAAATGCTTCCAATTTTATTATTATCACATCATTTAAGATGATTCTATTCTCAAAGATGAAAGACATACTTCTATTCATACATATATACATACTCAAAAAGAGAAAGATGCCCACAGAAAAAGCAAACAAGAGTTAATGCCAAATAAACACACAAAGGTACATTAGATAACATGGAACTAATACCTGTGGAAGAAAGCGAGCAGGTATTGATGCCAATTCTTGTCATCAGTTGTCTACCTCCATTCTAGGTGGGAAAAAGGGCATAATTTGTCACGAAAGGTGATGAAAATGGTTTAAACAATGCTCATTTGGGGGTAGGGGAAAAGCATACGAACATCTAGAGAGACAGAAAGGAAAATAAAATGCCAAAACCCATTAACATTTTGAAAGAAACCCAAATCAAAAACTCACTAAGGCCAAGTTTTGATAAACTTCAAGGAAATATACTTCTCCCATAAGCTAAAAAGCTCATGTATAAGTTAAAATCGGTTTTACAGAAGTTAATACGACAGAACTTCCATAAATTAGCTCATGTATAATCTAACTATAGTCCATCAAAGATATTAACTAAATGTAAGAGTTCAGTTCAAACTTATTTTATTTTTCTTTCTCATTTTCTTCTCCAGTTAAGTGCTTGCGTACACAGAAAATTATCCTATCAGAAACTGAAATAATAACAATTCTATGAATTAATAACATGAGAAGCACCCAGCTCGATTGAACTATCAAACCAAATCCACAAATTGCGTAGAGCATAACTACACTTCAAATTCCCCTTCTAATTGAGCATAGTACGCTACACGAAAACTAAAAGCTTTAATAGACGAGACTAAGCCTCTTTCATATTCAATAAGCACGTGTTTATGTGCCTAAGTTGCAGCAAACAAAATATGAGAGTGAGAGGTTTCGCAAAAGGAAAATAAAAACAACGATAATGAAAGTATATATACATAGAGAGAGGACCTGAGAGAAGGGGGAGAGGAGAGAAGATGAAAGTAAAGGCGTGGCGAAGACACGAAGACGAGGCAAAAGAGACATTTTTATGAGACAACGGAGGCGCACGGTGCCACTCGCCGCTTCATAAACATTTGAGACAGCACAACATGGAACTAGCTGTTGCTAATGATGTTCTTCGATCCCAGCTTAGCTATGAAAGAAAAAACGCAAAGCAAGGGTTTTTGGCGCTCAAGTTTGATAGATAAAATAAAACAATTAAAACTTCATCTATTTTCTCCACTTTTTTTTTCTAAATTATTATGTTTTTTTTTTAACTTTTTATTTATCTTTTCCCAATACACTTCCATTGGAATTTTGATACAGAAGTATAGAAAAAAATAAAATAATAAAATAAATATATGAAAACAAAAAATTCTTAGATAAAATTTGTATGTATTTCTGGTTTTTTCCTTTCGTCAGAATTTGAACCATGTTACATTATATAATGTAAGATAGTATTTCAACAGAAATGAAGCTAATTTTACTGTGATAACCTAAGACAATTTTTTTTTGATTACTTTCAATTTTAGACTACTATTCTTAAATCGAGTATAAAAAAATAAAAATAAGTGACTTTTTTATTTGAATAATAATTTTATATTTGAATAAACGGCGTAAACATTATAATTAAACTAGTAATTTTTATTATGTTTATGTATACCAACTAAGTGTTTAAGTTAACAAACCCAAAAAAAATAAAAATAAAATATGTAATTATAATTTTTGTGTCATTCAATTTTCTATTTTCTTTAATTTCTCAACATTGAAATACGAAAATATAAAACAAAAATAGTCATATATTCTCATAATTTATAAACATCATTTCGTCAATAACAATGTAAATAAAGAATGAAAGACTTAAGAACTTCATACATCACTAAAAACTTCGTAAACAAAAAATTCTATTTATTTAGAATAAGAAAAAGTTATATCATTAATATTTTACTTCCAATATGTTTTGGTAAAGCAAAAGGTTATTTTGGTATCTAAATTTATGAAGCCAAAGGCTAATGGGTAGGTGGCGGAACCGTTGACTGCTCTGTTTTTCACTCTCTTTTCGATAAAATATTGTTTGTGTTCTGCATCCAACCAAATCGAAGGCAGTGATGAGTGCAAACATGGCCGCGGCTACCGCGATTTCTCAGCTCGGATGCTTCTCCGCCGCCCACCGTAGCATACACCTACGCCGCCGCTCGCTTCTATTTCCTTCCCCTCGCTCCAAGGTATTTCTCCTCTTTCTCATTTCCAAATAGTTTATTGCCACCGTCACTGTAACTTGTTAGGGTTCTTGGTAAGAATAATTGCGTGCATCAGGCTCGCGAATGTACAAGATATTGCGTAGATCTAAACCGCCGCTTGCTAAATCACATACCAAGGGAAGTTTGAAGTAGCTGTCGTTGCAAAAAATTAACGGAACTCTAACATCGACGACTTTAGTGTCCAGTGTGCTGTTGTGTTAGAATCGCAATTTTAGGTTCTTATTATGGATTGACTAACTGTGTACATTTAATGCGTGTTTGAATTAATTGGTTTCTCTTGGGAAAAAAAATGTTATCGTGTTTTGTTTGCGGCTTCTTGATGGTTGTTTTAATGCCTCTTTCTGTTCATACATTTGGTTTCTGATTTTGCTGGTTTCAGTCATTGGAATTTTTGAATTTGTATTACTTCCAAACCAGAATACTAGAAGAGAAGAAGCATTAACATAAATGCATTGTATTTTGGATTTCGGTAGAAAAAAGAAGCAGCCTGTTGTTATCACAAGCAATATTTTTTTAATCACCGGAATTTTGGAAAATTTGTTGTTTTTATTATTTTTAAATATGGATGTATGACAGTTAGAACTGTGTGTTCCATTCCATCATATCTATCATCCACATTCCTCTTGTGACTTGTTTCCTTTTGGGGTATCACTCTGCCCTTCTTTACCTTGCTTCCCTTCTACTATTGACTTTATTGCTGCTAAGCACACATAATCTACATCATTCAAATTTGGGATCCATTACTACATATCTTATTTGGATAATTTTTTCCATATAGAGGAGAAGAAAAATATGAAATAAGCTTTTTCCATAGGATAAAATTAGCTTATGCATAAGTTAAAATAAACTTTTAGGGAAGCAAAATAAAAGGGTTTCTACAAAACTAATTTTAACTTAAACTTATAAAAAAAAACTTATATCATTTGTTTTCCTATAAGTGTTTATAAAGAAGTTTATTTAAGCAAGGTCAGTGATGTGTTTTTCTGTAAGTACTGGATTGGAAAGGTTTATTTCTCATATATGCTTGTATTGGTTTATGTAATTGTAGTGAGAATATACAAATTAAAAAGCATATAGCAGAGTACTGGAAGTCAATATGATCAAGTATTCAAGTTGGCCTTGTTGATGATTTGATAGATTGGCACGTTTCTCTACATTTAGGGAAAGTCATATTAAGTCTATGTGCTTGCACATATTTTTACTTTGATATTGCAAGCCGTAGTGCTAGACAATATGGACAGGCTTGAATAACTGCATAAATAATATATTTCTGTTAAATAAAAGTTTTCTGGAGCAATTATTTGACATTGATACTGAACTGGAAGCATATCTCATTTAGTTATCAGTTGTTATGAGTCTGGAGAGGCATGACACAGATACTGCTGGGACTGATACCAAAAATACACTAAGTTATGCAGCTGATGTGTCAAAGCTACATGTTGAAGAAAAGCAGAACTCATATTCAACAAAAGAGGACCATGATACTGAAAAAACAGGGTTTGGACAGGAAATACAAGAAAGTGTTGATCAACCGAAAAAGACTGCAAAAATCCATGACTTCTGTTTAGGCATTCCCTTTGGTAAGTGGTTCCTTGTGTAGATGATTTGTATATTAGTTAAGTTATATTATATGATGCATTTCCCTTATTCTGTACTTGTTTGGAGGGAAATGGAGGGGTAGAGATTTTTTTTTTATAATTGTATCCTATGTCAACTTAGTCTGAATAATGCCTATGTCAACTAACTATTGGCTTCTCATCATAGCTAAGCTCACGTCATCAATGAGCTAAAGCAGCTCAAGTTGGTTTCCAAACCCCTATTCAAGACTTGGTTTGGCCATCTGAATCAGGATGATAAGAGAGCATCTAAGTAATGTCCCTCAACCTAAACAATTATTTCTAAGAATGGATAATGAAAAAGGAATCAGTCTCTAACCACAGATTTGTTAATACTGTTTAGCCTTACTGAATATCTTAAGAATAACTCAGTGACTACCTTGTCCATACCAGGAGGCTTAAGCAACCAAAAAAGAGCTATATTGTAACTAAACCCCTATCCTCAACACAAATAGGATGTATAAGCCTCTAATATTATGTAAACTCAAGAAATCTAAGTGTCTACTGAAATCTGTTTAGGAATATAGAGTCTGTTAGAGTCCACCACGTGTAACCTCATATTTGTTCTTTTCACAGACATCACAGGACCTCACAAAGTCCTGGATATCTCCCTTGGCCAATCCAATAGATATAGCATTAGAACAGGTTTGATTTTTCCTGTCCAATCAAGGCCAGTCATTTTCTTCTAAAATTATCAATTTAAACTGTTTATTAGGAAAGTTACGTAGAGGGTGGAATTTCTCACCCCAATGAAAGCAAATGCTTTTTTTTTTTCACTCAATGAACTCAAGGTAAAAGAGATGATGAAACCGTTTTCTCTTTTCTGTTGAGACTCTCCAATATTGGAATGCCAGTCAGAAGGATAAAGCAAAAAGGAGAGACGAGCTAAGTTTAGTAAGAAAAATTGGAAATATTGTACTACATAAGAGCTTGGGAAGAAAACCAGAGCTTAAGGCTCCTTCAGAGATTGTATCTCTGCCAAAAAATTAGAAGTCCCGATAAACCCTACATGCCCGCAGATTCTTTCAAATTTTAACTAACTGGTCATATATCTCAACAGTGTCAATCCAACTATTGCCAGCTCAACTTACTGACACCTGCTAACTAGCTTCTTGATGTCCTTTCTTTCTTCTGTCGAATACGTTCTGCTATTGTTCCATATCTGCTATTGTTCACCAACCGACACTTGTCATTTATCTGAACCTTCGGTCCAAAAATTGACCACCATATAGGCTTTATAAAGTTTAGTATTACTTAGATTATGACTTATTAAACTTTTTGAACCTACGTGGCAGTTTAAACGGAACACTATTCTGAACTAGATATATTATTTGTGGTTGATTTCTTTGAGACCCGTGGCATAAAAAATATGGAAGGGTTGTACATTATTTCAGTACTAAAAGAAAACATACCGTACTCTATTAGGAAATCATTCCTTCCCCTTAAAGATGTTATATCTCATCTTTATCTTTTGTTTTAGGTGGATTTGTTTTAACTGGAGGGATTGTTGGGTTCCTTTTTTCACGTAGTCCTGCAACACTGAGCAGTGGTGTGCTCTTTGGTGGTGCTTTACTGTTCCTCAGTACCCTTAGCTTGAAGGTCTGGAGGCAAGGAAAATCAAGCTTACCATTTATTCTAGGACAAGCAGGTATGTGATTTAAGCAGTATTAAGATAGTGCTGGTCTTGGAAGAAAAAGAAAGAAACTAAAAGGCTGCAGCATGATCTTATTTGGATAATTGTTATTTACTCTCTTGACTTGTTTCGTTATTTGCAGCATTGTCAGGGATTCTTATCTGGAAGAACTTCCAGAGTTACTCATTGGTAGTACATCTATTTTGACAAAACTGTTCCTATGTTGTGTCTCATTTAATTGCCATACTTATTTGCTTTCTGGATGCAGGCAAAGAAAATATTTCCAACTGGCTTTAGTGCTATTATAAGGTATCTCAATCTATTGTTTTTTGTCCTATTTAATTGGGTTAAATTTGTTTTTCGTCTTCAAACTATTTTCAAAAAATGGTGTTTTGTCCCGAAATTAAATTATATACCTATTTCATCCTTTCATTTTATAAAAGTCATGTAAAATATCCTCTTCAACAAAAGATACATGAAGATAATATTATAATATTATAGTTTACAATGGAACCTCATTTGTCACATAGAAAACAACCGTTTGTTAAGAGGATGATTGACATTATTTGCAGAGATGAAATAGTATATAATTTAGTTTAAGGACGAAATACATTTTTTTTAGAATAGTTTGGAATGAAAAATATATTTTATCCTATATATACTTTGTATTTGAGATTGATAACTGTTTTTTTTTTTTTGCCCTTGGATGTTAGATTGTCTCAATTTCGATCTGATTAATTTATGCTTCGGGATTTTTTTTTTTTTTTTTTTTTTTTATTTGTTTTTTTTTTTTTTTTTTTTTTTTTTTCAGTTCTGCAATGCTGTGCTTTTATTTCTATGTGCTTATCTCTGGAGGAAATCCCCCACCTAAGAAATTGAAGCCATCTTCCAGCACTGCATGATGAGATAGTGAAGGTTATATTAGCTTTATAAAATATGGGGATATAATATCTTATTTTTCTGTGAATTGAAAATAAGGCTGTAAGCTAATTTGGCCTTGTTGCTTTCGAAAATAGGTCAGCCAAGAGGTACAACTGTGATTATTGCATTAGATTCGTAGGCATTTTGTGGAGTATACAAAAATAATATGAAATTTGATGGAAAAGATAATTTGTTTGTGATAACTACGTAGTTTCGATACCTTGCCTGCAGGGCACGTGCAATCAGTAAATATCCTGTAATTATTAATTTTGGTATGATTAAGAATGAAGCTCGTGTTTTCTGCCCAATGGGTTTGAGATTAAAAGAAATTATTGAACATAACTTGAGGCTAAAATTTATGCTCAATATAAATATTTTCTTGCAAGCTTGAGGAAGAATAGGTCTTACTTTCGAGCTAATCCGAAGCATTTTCTTTTATTATTGTTGTTACGAATTTTTTTTGTTACGTTTCCTTGTTTCTTACAAAGATGTGCAGGGAAACGAAGATGTGAAGACCTTAAACTTATAGTCGATACTTAAAAGTACAAAGAAAAAATTTCACCAATCTCCTTATGTTTTCGATTCGTGGTTTATTTCAAAAATTATTTTACCTTGATGTTGGAATGACCATAAGAACTGTGATCGAGTTATCTGGATAAAAACTATTCAATACAAAAACAGTACTGTCCCCCGGACAACTGTTGCCATCAATGCAATTATTCGTAGATTAACCAAAACAAAAGATGCAGACAAAAAGGAGCACATTATTTGGTAAGTTTTAAGATATTATATTTCCTACTTAAACATAATCTTTCATTTAAGTAAATTCATTTTACTAATTAAAATATACTTTTTTTATTAGGTTGAATGTCGCCCGACCATTCAAAATACTCAATTTAAATTGTTTGAATTGAAGTTGGTTGCCACACTTATAAAAAGATTTAATAACATTTAATATGTATTATATAAAGATCAACTAAAACTATAATGACTTAATGTCTTTTAATAGATTACATTTATTTGAGGGCGACAGGGTGAGGTTGTTTGGAGAAATATTAGATTTTATTTTTAATATTTTTCTTGAAAATTTTCTATAAAAATTAAAAATAAATAAATTTTGGGCAAAAACTTCTGTGGGATTTTAAAAGTTTTACTAAATAATCATTGTAAAAGTCTCATGAAATATTAAATTTTCTAATAGTGAAATTATTAGGTAGTTCTATATTATTATTTGTTCTATGATGGCAATCAATATTAAAATGATACGAATTTAAGTTTTTAAATTAAGATAAAATAATTAATAATGGTTAATTACGTCTTTCATAAAGATTTATTTGAATCATGAACAAAAGGTAGTCTACGAACACCTGATAAATTCTCGATCTTATGACATTAAAGTATGTTGTTTTAATGTTTGTAATAAGAGTCAAACAAATGGATGGTCAACAATATTCAAGTTTAAAACACCAAAGAAATGCAATGGTAAAGGATTTTCAACTTATGATATTGTACCACCAAAGTTCCTATTCGAGAGCATATAATGTTTCATTGTTGGCACCACTTTTGTCATCTTTCGTATCTCTAATCTCCTTTTCAACGAAGTATTTTTCAATACAAAGCAGCTACCAAATGACATATTCACCACATTGATATCGAAATTTCAGACTAAAAATCTGATTTAACGAGTGTTAGATGGAAAATGAAATTACCAATGTTATAGTCATGATCCCTTTCAAGCAAGGATCAATCTCTAGGGTTTTGGAACGAGAAAAGGAATTTGAAAGAAAGAAAATACTCAATTCCATTCATACCCTTTACTAGACACTAATGCACTTATATAGTATTGTCCTTTTACTAACTATGCCCCTCCTAAAAGTTTCTTTGGAAAACAGAAAAGGTGCAAAGGTTCAGAATTGAAAAAGGAATCTAAGAATCTTCACTTTTTTAGTCTCTTTTGAACTTTGTTTCTCGCATTAAGGTTAATTTTGGTTGCCATTGTTAATCATTTTTCTCTTGTTGATTGCATGTTGTTGCATTGGTTGAATCGTTTCATTTCCATTATATTTGCAACATTGAGGAACCTCTTTTGAAGATGTTTTTTTTTTTTATAAACTCTTTTTTAGTTGTGTTTTTGGAATTTTATGCTTTATTTAAATTTTTACAATATTTGTAATATTAAAATTAGTTTTATCTTAATTTTAATGTAAATATTTAGATAAGAAATATTGTTAGTTTATATTAAGATTTATTACGTGTTTTTATTAAATTGTAGTTTTAGTTTATATAAGATATTTAATTAATTTTAAATTTATTAGACGTTGAATGTTTATAATTTTATATTTATTATATGTTTGATTAATTTAAAAATTATTATTAGGTGCATTGTTAGTTTATATTAAGATTTATTATAATTTTAGATGTAGACATTGAGTAAACCTTAATTTTCGTTTGAGATTCAAAACAAATAATTAAAAAAACTTTAATCGTTTGTATTTAAATCTTGAACTGTCCAATCAAACAGTTTAGAAAAATTATTTTTCGTAATTTGTTAATACATATCCGTTATAAATTTATGCATAAATTTGATTAAAATTCAGTTCAAATCATTTTGTTGTGTTCTGAATGTATATTTGAATGTGATCATGAGTGATCACTCTCATTTTGTATACTTCAAAGATTAATACGAAATATTGTCAAAAATTTTTAAAATTTATAATGAAAGACTTCTTTGTATATATACCAATGAATTATAAATTTGTTTATCAAAAATAATTCTTTGTTAATATGTCTCCATGTCCAAGCCAATTATTTATTGAAAAATTATGTTTTGACAAAATTTTTCTTTGACAAACTTAACAAAATTTTCATAAATAGAATTAAAATAAATTAATTTTTTATTTTTAATAAAAAAAAATAAAGTAGTACCTTTTTTTTTTTATCTAAGTAGGTAATTTATCAAAATTTATTAAAAAAATCTTTATCAAACTGTCATTTTCTTGGATTTTTTTTTTCTGTGTGATCGCTCATAATCAAAAGTAAGCACCTAGGTTAGTTAATATGTCAAAATCACAAGGCATATAAGTTGTCCTGCAAAAATTAAACAGTAGCTATAGAGGGATATAAGTTATATACATATTGATTTCTATACATAGTTTCCTAATTCAACTAAAACATATTATATTTACCGGTTTCCATTCAAGTGTGACATATTAATGAATATATTACTAATTGTATTATATTATATTCTTGATCACATATATCTTTTGTTTTAAAAAAACATTTTATCACACAATTTCCTATCAAATTTAACATGAAACCCCCATTATGAAACTTCATCTCCATTCACGTGGCACTATAACTTAGATAGAATAGTTCCTATGCAAATTCTGACATTTAGTGTTGGGTTTATTGTTAGGTTTATAGAGGGGGTTTCACTAGATACAACACCAATAAGACCTGAGTCCAACCGTATAAAGAATGGACATCATTCTCAATCCAAAATCTTAATGTTTATGGAATTGACACCACTTTCAACTCAAAACCAGACCTGAGCACAACTGGATAAGAAATTGACACCACTCTTAATGTCATATGGTATTTTCCTTCAGGTGTATGGTGACCCATTTTTATTATGGTTATTGAGATTATATATATGATATTTGTATTACACATATAAGGAATTTGACATCACTTTTATCCTAACACCTTAAGGTAATGATGTTATAGATCGGTCTTTAATCTTATATAGTGTTTAACTTTGTCTATTTTATTCAATGTGAGACCTTAACTCACACTTAGATTATTCTCCAATATTTAGTTATACATATTTTTCTTACAATTATGCTTTAGAATAAATAAAAGCATTATAAGCAATACACTTTTTATTACTTTGAACTCAAAATTCCAACTTGAACTATATTAAGCTTATACGAGCAATGGATATGTAGTGGTGAAATATATAGAAAGAAAATGCTTAATCTATTAATCATACCACGAGATGTAAATAATTATATTTTTTAACACTAGATATACGTGGGACATACATTGTCCGGAAAAGGTGTATAAATACGTAGACTAAGCTTGAGATGTTGGTTTATGATATGATGCCACCTGGCCAACGATAGAACTTCTTAGAACTATTTGCATAAGCAATTATTCGTCAATTTTCAACGCACATTCAGCAGGATTTATCATGGAAAAAATTTTGGATGAACAGCAACTTAATGATGATAAACAGAGGCAATTCAAAGCAAGGGACACATCATGATCATCACTGTTTGGGTGGATGTTGTCGATCAATTGTGGGGTGTGGAGCCATTATCTAATTGCGACCATATGAAAAGCATTAAACAAAACAATGAAGCCAAAAGAATAGTAAATATTATATATTCAGGATGTCAATTATAAATCATTCTAATTTATCATAAATCTACTATATGTTTAATAGTCTCACATTATTTAGAAATCGAGGTTTAAGACGATTCAAATATATTTTTCTCCTTTCATCAACCAAAATACTTTCTAAAAAAATTGTGATAAAACACACTTCTAAATAAATAATACTTCGAATATACGATGATCGATATCAATTCTATCATCTGTATCAATTCTATCATCTGATTTGAGATCGGAACAATTATCAGAACAACACAATCTTTAATGGATCGTCTGTTGTGAATGCATTGTGAAAATATGTAGGGTTTGACGAGATATGACACAACTATGTATGTATATGCCTAACCCATGTTGTTGATTTGGAGTTGGTGAAAGAAAAGATGATGATAGGGATCCCACGATGAGCGTGAACTATCACCTCCAGGTAGTAGAAGTATTAGTGAATCTGTGTTTTTCAATGAAGATAGGGTCCATGGGAGATGGACCACATTCTCATTAGGGTTTCCTTTTAGCCACGTACGTACACTTAATCATGATACATAAGTGCCTCATCATTAATCAATTCTTCCATATTATTATATACTATTCCCTCTCAATTTTACTCAACTTTTTATTAGTTTTGCTAACAGCAACAATATATTTACGTGGTTTGTTGAAAATAGTTTTATTATATAACTTTATTTTCTCTACATATTCACTATCGTTGTTAAAATATAGAAAATAATTAATTCATCTAATTAGTGAGAACATTATAAGAAAACTCCTTAACGGTGATCGTTTTAGTGACCGAAAGTATGTTTAGAGACTAATTTAAAACTAATTCTTTTGGTAGTTAAAATTTTGGTAACTAATATTAATGATCAATTTAGAGACCAATTCATAATAGGAACTATTTTAGTTATCAAGTTAGAGACCAATTATAATTTTTGAAACTATTTTAGTTACCAATAACTTTTAGTTTATAAATTGATATATAACTTAATTATTATAGTAACTAATTATTTTTTGTCATTAAAATTTATCATTATTCAAAACATTTCTTGTATTGAAATAACATAAATATTGTTTACTTTAGAGAGGAAATGCATGAAAGAAATAACATAATTATTCTTAGGTGTGTAATTTTCACCTAACTATTTTTATATATTATTTAATTTGAATATGGATTAGACCATCTTAATTGATAGTTTTATATTGAGGGAAGAATTCATTGAGAAGAACTTAACACTAATGAAACCTAAGTCCAATCACATAAGGGATTAATACATCTTCGATACAAAATTTTAAGACATTAGGTTTATAGATCTTTGACCTTATATATAATTGTTCATCTTACTCATTTTTAACCAATGTAAAACTTCAATTCACCTTGAATTCCGAATAATCTTGCAAGTCTCTTTATATTAGAACATCTTTCTCTCATGCACGAGTAAATTAATGATGACCATCCCTTTGTACTGTCGTTCTACAATATATATATTAGTGATGACAATCTTTCTCTCATGATTGTTCCTGAAATGAAAGACTTTCGATACAAAAAATCTTAAAATTTAGGATTCTTCACCTACTTATATACTCATGTCAGCTGTGTCACCAGGATGAACCATTGGCTCTAATACCATTATGATGGAAAAAACACATCATCATGAATAACATTAGTGTCTTTACCCTGAGAATCACCCTACCAAAAGAGAAATAAGATTAACACAAGATCAACTCTCTCATTCCCTTTAACCTAACCACACTTTAAAGAAATAATTTGACCTAAACTTCACAACACTCTACTACCAGAGTATAAGAAAAGTCAAATACAAGCTTAAAATATTTTTAACTGAAATGACTAAAACCATAAACTTAGAGTCCAATATATATAGTCATTAACATCTATTTTCTTTGTTTATCCTATTTGATGTGAGACTTTCCGAAATGTATTATTTCATTAACTTAACATCAATAACTAACATATCAATGTAATATATATTATATTTGTCCCGATGATCGTAGATTTTTTTTTTTCTTCAGAATATTAAAAATAAGATTGACACATAATAAGAGTATTTAATTTGAAAACAGATGGGAGAAAAATGTCAGGGTTGGTCAAAACTTAAAATATCAATAATTTTAAAAGAACAAAATTGTTGTTATTTTGATATAGGAGAATGGTACTATTGAAGTTGCCTAGGTCTTTGAAAGTTTTGGTCTTGCAGACTTTTGAAAAGCATGTTTGATAGAAAATGGTAACTAGGCACTTATGAAGAAATTGTAGAAGGTGTTGAGGTAGGTGATGGTGGTGGCGGTGTTATTTCTTTCTTCTTCCTCTCTACCCTTTAACTGGTCTTTTCATGCTTGCCACTGCTCACTGCACTTCAGCACTGATGGGATGTCAAATTCTTTTCTGCTTAAAGGTGGCTTCCATGGTTGTCTCTCAATAGATAACTCACCATTCAAAAATCGCTCCCAATGTAAAATTTAAAGGCAATGTTTTCCATACACTTAAAAGCATAAAAATAAAATAGGTAAAGTGATGATTAACATGGGGAAACAAACACAGACGAGGGTTTTGTATTAAAGAAGTATTGGAAAAATTCTTAGCCGTGTCAAAATATCAGAGGTTTTTTTTCACTTCAAATTATGGATTTGAGACAAAAGAAATGGAAGAATTTGACGGGACAATAAGACGAAAGTAGTGTTGTGTATATTTTTATTTTAGGATAGATTTGAGGGAGAATAAGTGGAAAGTAATATTGAATGTGTTTTTTTATAAATTTGAATGAATTTGAAGATTAAGTTTGTATTATTTGTTTTAAGTTTTTTAGAGAAAAAATTTAATGAATTTGAACATAAAATTTGTTGATGTTTGTGAGTAATTAGACTTATATAATAGATAAAAAATATTAATAGATGAAAAAGAAAGATTATAAAATTATTTTTTGATTAATTAGAGTTATTTTTTTTAAATGTTAATAAATAGTTTTGAAAAAGAAATTGTAATAAATAAAAAATATAATTTATTTGTTATAAATAAAAATTAAATATTTAGATATTAAATGTTATTATGGTTTATGATTTATGGACAAGGTGTATTCATTTTGTTTTTAATAATTATTTTAAAAGCGATTTTTTTTATTAATTTAAAGTCATACATCTTTCCTATATATTCAGACCATAGAAGTAGAAGCAAAAGTCATGACACAACAGTGTTAAACCAGGAGTATATTTAAGTAAAACAAGTAAAACAGCATTCATCACTCACAAATCTCCTCTTGTTTTTCCTTTTCCTTCTAAATCGCTACATTCAAACACAAACAATCACCTCAAATTCATTTTTCCTTTTCTGTCTCAACAGTTAATGATCAGATGAGAACACCAACTTAGATTCTATTCACTTCAAAAGATAAATTTGACGGTGAGTGAGAGATGAATTTGAGTGATGATATGTGTTATTTATCTTAAAGAATTTGAGAATGAAATTGAATAAATTTAAAGGTAAATTTTATAAAATTTTGTGAGTGATTTCGATGATAAAAAAAATAAAGTTTTAATATAATAAAATATAAGATTAGAATTTTCTCTTTAAAGTTAAAATTAAAACATTTTAATTATTATTATTAATATCATAATAATTATTAATAATAATATTATATATATATATATATATATATATATATATATATATATATATATATATATATATTACAGTGGAAATGTTAAGAGGACTTGAGGCCATGATCCCCAAAATTTTGATTTTTTTTAAAATTTTTTGTAGCAAATTTTTTTTAAATTATGTATTTGTCAAAATATTTGATTTTTTTAAAATTATATGTAGTAAAAAGTTAAATTTTTTAAATTATATATAATATATTGAAAATTGATGAGAATTAAATTAAATATTTTTTTATATCTTTTATAAAATACAACATTTAATGTTAATAAATATAAAATACAAAATTAAATATAATAAAAAATAAAAAAATTATTAAGATATTTTTTATTTTGTGTCTTATTGTCTTATGAGTTTTTATCGTATGTCTTCCACTTCAGTTGTTTTTTTTTGTTTATGCAGAGAAAACTATTTGCTGTTTATGCTTTTATTTTTCATCTATTCCCTTTCCTTCTTGAAGGGAAAAAAAGAGGTAATTTTTTCTTATTTTACTTCATCGTGAAATATTAGTTTAATAATTAATATTATTTTTTATCTCATGAGTGTTTGTATATTCATTGTGTTTGAGTATAGAAGAAAATGTATTGTACCATGTGTTTTTTCATAACCAATTTTTAATTGTGTGTTGATTACCAATTTTTCATAAATTATTTTGTATTGATGAAGAATGAAAAAATAGAATCAATTTTTTTAAAAGTGATAAAAGATAAGTCGTGAAGATGAAAACGAAACAAATTCATTTTATTCATATATTTTGAATCATGATAGTAATGATTAAATTGTTCAATCATAAGAGCTTTTTAAAGTTTTTATTGTCAACAGTATGATTATTTACATCGAGAAAGAAATAGCATAAAATTTGAGTTTTGATTACTGATGAGTTTAAAAATGTCACAATACCAAAGACAATCTTTGAATTGTTTTTATTATATTGATCAAGTTTTAAAACTTGATAAATTCTATGCCTAAAAGTTATATTCCATTTGTGCTATTCGTGTCTTGGGCTATAGGTGGAAGTAATACTATTTTTAATGAAGTTCAGTCAAGTGTAGATGCCATTTAGGTTTAAATTTTCTTTAGTAAAGTCTGACTATTCTTATGTTTATCAAATGTAACCTAAGATTTGTCTGACATTTTAATTTACGGAATTATTTGATATCAGAAGTATGAGAGAAAATTTGGTATGAACTATATTAAGATCTTCTAGCTGTTACAGTCTTTATTACTTTGATTCCTATTTTGGTTAAATTATGTTGGTTTCACTGAGCTTTGTTGACGAAAAAATTGACTTTCTGATTAGTATAACAATAAATGATTTTTCTTGTCCCTTAAAAAATAGCACTTATCGTGTCGATTACCAATGTAGTCATAAAATACTTTCGTAAAAATTTCATCTATTCTTCCAATAGTTAACCATTCGACTATACGTCACATTTTCTGAAAACACTATCGCGGAGCATGAGTAAAATTAGGGATGACAATGTGGGTTAGCTCGGCCTGTATAGATTCGGCTTGCATAAGGCCCGCACAATGTGGGCTGATCCGTCCCACCCTGCATACTTTATGCGGGTTGCAAACACTGGCTCACCCCGTCCTGTACTTAGTTCGCGGGCTGGCCTGTTTTTTTTTTTTTTTTATTTTTGATGATAAAATTTTCAATGTTTAAAAATTGGGAAACTTTAAGAAGTTCACAAAATTAAGTAAAGACTTTGGAGAGTTGGATAATAAATTGATAATTCAACATTTTCATGATATTCATATTCACACTATGAGATACACAATGTATTCTTTAAGTTTTAGTACATTAAAAAATACATAATACTTTTCTTTTCCACTTATACAAGAATTTGAAAAGTTAATGCAATAGTCTATAAAAAAGTAATTAATATACACAAGTGCAAGTTTTTTTTTCTTTTATGCGGGTCGCAGGCCAGCTCGCACAAACGGCAGACTTATGTGGCTCGGGCCACTATGGGCCTACGGGCTCACAACCCTGGCCTGTCCCACGTTTTTCTCGCAGACCTACGAGGCAGGCCCTAATTACCACCCCTAAGTAAAATTAATATATTAAAAGGTTAGAAGGATAGAACCAGAAAGCTTTTCTAAATAAATCTAAAATTAAACTATAAGATTTTTTATATTTTATCAACGAAAATAAATCCATCAATAAAATCAAATTTATTACTGGATTTTATTAAAAAAAAATTTAATTTCAATTACCTAAATATCTCTCAATAATGAGTCTTAGTAAAATTTGTCTTCTAAAAAATAAAATTTGTATTCATTCGTAAATTTCACCAATAAATTTGTATTCATTCGTAAAATTTTCCATTCGTAATGTATTCATTGGTAAATTTCACCAATAAATTTTGTCACAAAATTACAATTGTTATTATTCACAAATTTGTCCATCAATAAATTTTGTCGATAAAAAGAACGACATACTTCCCACTTTAAGTTGACATTTTCTGTAAAATCCATTAGTAATTATATATCTTAAAATTTATCAATAAAATTCATCAAAAATTTATACTTTGTTTTACCAACATTTTTTTATGGTAAATTCATCAATAAAAGGAGCAGAATTTTTTTTTTTGCCAAGTTTTATGAGTTTTTTTTTATAAATTAAATGGGACAGGTGAAAAGAAAAGGAGGATAAAGAGGAAAAAGATAAGGAGAAGCGGAGGTGGAGTTGTGATGACAATGTGATGATGATGCAACGATGGTTGCAACTACAACAATGATGATAGAAGATGAAAGAGGTGGTGGACCACGAGAAAGAGGAAGAAGAGGAGAAAGATGAGTATAAGGAGGAAGGGAAGAGGTGGGGGGTGAGGAGGGGAGAAGAAGGAAAGAAGGAAGAAGAAGAAGAGGAAGAAGAGGAGAAAGATGAGTATAAGGAGGAAGGGAAGAGGTGGGGGTGAGGAGGGTGAGGAGGAGAGAAGAAGGAAAGAAGGAAGAAGAGGAAAAAAAAGGAGAGTAAGAGGAGGAAGAAGATCCAATTTGTATTATTTATCAACAAATTTTATCGATGTTCATATGTAATTATCAATGCATATTTACAATAAGATTTTAGGCCACCAATAATTACTGACAAATATTTACCAACGAATTTTAGATTGTCCGTCATCGACGAATTTTTCAATCCATCAACATAATTTATCGACGAGTATTTTTTCGACAAATTTTTTGTTGTTGCTAATTCAATGATAAATTTGAATTACTAGCGAATTTTTGCTATTATCAATAAATTTTATCCATCAATAATTAGCAATTTTCTTATAATGTGAATTGATTTATTGGTGGACTGAATTGTAAGGAGTGGATAGACGAAAAATAGTTGGTGAAGTACTTAATGTGTTTTTATGTACATAAATTCAAATGGAACAATTACAAATACAAACAATGTTGAGAAACACTACAAAAACATGGGGTAGGAATAACTCAGAATGATGCATTAGAAGGATTTTTGTTTGTAACTAACACATGCATGTAAAACTATAGTGCAAAAAAACGCAACAAAATAGGAGAATCTTATAATCTGGCCAAGTTGGTTTAAATAATAAGTGTCACTATGAGCCATAGGCTTATGGACATGTAGTTAAGACAGTTTTCAGTGTCAATTGCATGTAGAGGTAGACAACTCTCATTAGGGGGATATAGATGTAAACGCAAATCACAATAGGGATTGGAAGCAAGTGCAAAGACACTCAAACTAATGGATTAAACTATTAAAAGGAGATAGGATTATAAGACATGACACAAAGAGAAACATGCCAAATTTCTTTTATTTATAAAAGGGACCATAAGTAAGACTAAAATGATGAACGTATCTTTTCTATTTTATGTTTGAAATATGTTAAACAATCTTTGTGTTTATAATTTCACATTTTTTTATTGTTATAAAAGAGTTAGAGTTCCCTAAATATTATTTATATTTAATCAATTAGTTATTGTTGATAAAAGAAAATTTATGGTACATATATTTTTTATATTTGATCTTGGATTGAATTGAGTCGACCTGGTTCTTGGTTGAGTTAATCCTACTTAAATTTAAGTCAAGTTGAGTCGACATGGATCCAAGTCTAACCAAGTCGACCTAGACCCAAATTAATGTTATATTATAATTTACAAACTAATTATAATTTTATAATAGAAACTATTTTAAATATCAATAAATTTTGGTTTATAAAATGATATCTAACTTACTCGATATAAAGTTTAATTATTTTTATCTTTAAATTATATTATTATTTAATGATTTTTTTGTAATATTCAAAATTAAAATATTTTAATTTTTATTGAAATTTGTTATCTTTTATCATATAGAAATAATAAATATTTTGAATTGTTACTGCAACTAAAAAAAGTCTTAAAAATTATTTTGGATGTAAAGGAAAGAAAGGAAAGAGATGATTGAGACACATGTCGACGCCTGCAACAGGAGAAAAAACCACCCGTTATAACTAAAGGGTAAAATAAGTTTAGAAAATATGTACACAAAAATGTTATCTTTTATATATCGTGATAAATTATGGAAATAATATGATAGAAATTATAAAGATACATCAGTAATACTTTTTATTATCTTATTTTAATTTCTAAATAATGTCTTATATATATATACACCCCAAGTATTTTCTTGAAAATAATAATTTTTTATTATCTTAAAATAATTCCATCCCTCCCTCTCGATCGACACATATTGATCTGCTATAATAATCGAATAAATTTGTGGCAAAAGTTGGAGCTGCATATCTCCAACCACAAACCCTAGCTAAGTACGATAGAATTGCATAATTTTCTTCTTGAAAATTTTGTCTCCCCACCACCCCCTCACGCCCCTCTTACCATGGTGAACTTTAACAACACATAGTGGCCACACATGGGATATGCAAATAATGACAGAAAAAGAGAAGAGGGCTATTTCTTAAGCTTCCAACAAGATAAGATAGCATGTGAAACAAGGTCTAAATCATATTCGATGTTGGATCATAGTAACATTAAATCACTACAAATCTTTTAATATCAAAACTAATGTCATCGCAACTACCTTTGTCTCTGATTACCTACAATAACTACACAACTTAGCTAATAATTATGTTTGAAAGTTTCTTCTTCAGGTCTCTTCAGTTTCGCTGTCAAGAGTGGTTTTCTTCAGCCACACATGATAATGATCATCTTCATCAACAACTTAAGCTCTCCACTTAATAATTACAATAGTTGGAGACACTTGTTGCTTCCGTGTGTTGAGTCAAAGAAAGAAGTGACTATTGTGTTGATATTTTGATTCATTGTTTTAGCCAAAGTACCTCTGTAATATTTATTTTGGACAGATTCTAGGAAATTTCTGTGAGCATGGGACACAGAGAGATTCGCAGAATATATGTTTGATGTTGAGGAGTAAGAGAATAGGTAGGTGAGTTAGATCACATAGGCATGTGGTGATGTGCCTAGAAATCAGATCAATTTTGTTATCAAGACTTAAAAGTTAGAAGCACGAGGAAGGGTTTCGCTATCAGAAGTTAAATTTGAGTCCAGAGACTTTGAATGTAATTAAACATTGATGTGAAAAAGTAGGAATATTTTTGTGTAAAAGCATAATAATGGAGGTGTAAATTTTGTGTGCTTTGGACGCATGACATGCACAATAGGAGTAGATTTTCTATCAACGCAAGCACTTGTCTGCCAAAAGCTTTAGGGTTTGAGATCTCTTTGTCAATCATTTTCAGAATAGCTGTAGTCACCTTCACCACGTGACAACGACTTCCTACCTTGTATTATCTTCTAATCTATGTCGCCACTCACACACAATGTTACTCTTCTAAAACGTGTAAAATATTTCACATCATTTCAAATTTGGGACTAAAATAATTTATGACCAATCAATGGGTCTTTTAGGAGAGAGATTCACATGGAAATACAATAATAATGAAATCTAAACCCAGCTCACGCATCAAATTGGCATCACCACCAACTCAACACATTAAGATAATGAATTTATGTGTTCTATCTTATAAGATATTCATCTTTCTCATTTTTATCCAATGTGTGACTTAGATTCAAATTATTCCTACCAATCTTCCATTCAATAATAAGCATCTTCCACATTAGTACACTTCTCCTTAAACAGAAACATTTTCAAGCATGATTACCTCAATGACCTTCTTATACTATTGTCTTATCATAACAACGAGACACACTTGGTTGATGAAACTATTACAAAAACTACTTGTGATATAAGAAATCCACAAATATATAATTATCCACCCATATTGTATTTGTCTAAGCCGATCATCGAGACTAACTAAGCTCTAATACCACTCTTATGGGGAAACAACAATATAATAACAAAAAATATCAAAGTATGCAACAAATATAATTCCTCCAAACTGCAAGAATTCATGAGGAGCGACGACAACAATAGAAAATAACAATAATAACCACAAAAGAGAACTTCAATATTTTTAAATGGGAAAACCCTCCTGGTGTGAGAAGTGAAAATTTGGAAGCACAAATATGAGTACAAGAGTGTCAAATCACAAGTACAAACAAGTGTCAACAACCAATTAATACATCCAAAAAATAATGCTCTCAAATATGAAGAACAAATAAAGAGAAACATAAAATAGAGCAACAATACTATGAAGTGATTTTTTCTAACCATAAACCTCTAATTGATGATCTCAATGGTAAAAATGAAGAGTCATATGTCATGAAATTTTTATCAAGATTTCAACATGATCCAACCGTTAATGAAGTAGAAATCACAATTTTATTAAGCAGCTCAGTGAATATATCAATATATTTTCTCTCTCCTTTCTCTTTTCCTAAGACTAAGAAAAATAACACTCTCTTAATTTAGAAAACTCCTCATCAGTCAGATCTAGTAAGACAGATCGAATCAAACTAATTTAACTATTTAAACATATAGTTGAGAGCTCAATCTAAGACCATTTTTCACTTGATCAACTTAATTCATATATTTTAGATTAAAACAATATATATTTTGAATGGAGTGACTTTAATAATGATGTCACATATAAGATTAAATATTAATAGTATGATAAAGACATTGTTTTTCTTAGCTTCAACTAATAGATGTACTCATATATGTTCAAAAATTTAATTTTATATTAAAAAAGTAGTTGATAAAACTTAATTTTATTATTTTTAGTTATAAATAAGTTTTAAAAAATTGAGTTAGACTAACTCTTTTAATTAAGATGGTATGAGTGTTATTTTTAAATTATATATAATGGTCAAAAATTTTAATTTTTTTAAAATCATATGTAGTCAAAAAATATAAATTATTTAAATTATATATAGTAAATTGGTAATTGATGAGACTTAAATTAAATATTTTTTTTTCTTTATAAAACACAATATTTAATGTTAATAAATAAAAAATACAAAATCAAATATAATAAAAAATAAAAAAAAGTATTAATATATTTTTTATTTTGTCTCTCATTGTCTTTTGAGTTTTTTACATTTCTTATCTTCCACTCTCACATGTTTTCATTTGTTATGTTTTCTTTTGTTCTTGATTATTTTATCTCTCATTCCTTATATATTCTCTTTTGTCTTACTTGATAGTAAAATATTATCATTTTCAGTTAGTCTTTACATTGAGAAAGAAATAATATCATTATACTAAATTATGTATTCCTTTTTATTCTATTAGTGATCTTGAGACATGAACACAATCCAGATATAAGAGATTGATATCACTCTTAATCCAAAAGATAGGTTTATGGATCTTCATTCTTATATAGTGCTCAACTTCTTCATTTTTATCCCATGTGGGACTTAAACTCATACTTGGATTTCCAATGAATAACAATAATTAAATATATAAATTTTGAATATATTGTTTTGACTCTCCAAAAATATTGGTCAAAATCCGCTACATATAAAAAAAGTTAAATTGAAAAGAAAAAAAATGTACTCAAGGGAAATAATATATTTTCTATCAATTCTAAGCACAAAAGTTTGTAGTTGTTTTGAATTTTTAAAAAATATATTTCGGAGCGATATTTTAAAAGTTATATTTTTGTGTAGCAGTTTTAAATCTTCCAAATTCAGTAAAGCAAAATCATTGAAACTCACTTTTTTTTCAATGGTCATTTAATTTCTGAATCTTATATATAAAATATCTTACTCTTTTTACTTTCATCTGGTGCAAAGGTGTTTGAGCAACATTATATGTCGAATATGAAAGTGAAATAGATGGTGGCATGTGCAAGAAGTGGAGTGGAATTGAAAGAAGTTTTAGCAAAGTAAGCATGTCTAAAGGAAGAAAAACATACCTACATAAGAAAAGTGTCCTAATATTTATAGACAAGAATGGTTGACCTGAGACTCGTAGAAATTACCAACTCTAGTGGATAGATAGATAGATATTTGTAGTGTTTTACTTGTGGACACAATAAATAATAATTGAGGTGCTTGAAACCTATTAAGGAAATGTTACTTCTTAGTACAAATAGATTGTCTTTCCAATAATGTATGCATAAAAAAATAGTCAATTCAATTCGACTAAATTATAAAAAAAAATTGAACCATTTTGATTAAAAACTAAATTAAAATATTTTTTATATATTTCAATTTTCTCAAATTAAATTACTAAAAGAATAGTTTAGTGCATTAATGTCTTACATGATGATCTACTCCAAGTCACTATTCTTTTTTTCGATGTTTAAACATTAACTTTTAATTAGTAAAATTAGGTATAAATCTTAAAGAAAATTTGTTAAATTTTTTAATTACTGCTTTGTACTGTAAAAAATATGCAAAATCTTTTTGATCAAAATTTACACTTAATTAATGGTTAGTTTCCAGATATTTATATTAGTTCAGTACATATACAATTTATCTATAAATATCGTGTGTGTGAGAATATATTTTAAATGATTGAATTAGTCAATTTCTAGAAGAAAAAGATCAGTTCAACTCAAAATCTTTAATGTAATATTACAAACTAAAAATAAATAGTTAAAAAAGTTCAATTCAACTATTTATTCTTTTAGTTTAGTTTAGACAAACTATGTTTCTAATATATTTAGTTCTTAAATAACTTAATTTAATTCACTTCAGTTTATTAGTTTTTTATGCAAAATTCCTAGTCTGTATTACATTTTACTTAATTTTTACCTTGTTTGTATTTGTTTTTTTTTCTTAATTGATCCACTTGGCTACATGTGTCCTTACACTACATAAACATATCTATATTACAATCTCTACTCGTTCATTATTATTATTTTCAACAAAAAAGTTGTAATCAATTCTGAAATAATAAAAAAATGCATGTATAAAATGAATTCCTAAAAAGAGTATATGTTTATTGAATAATTAATTTCATGTTAATTATTTTTAGTTAAAAAAACACAGTTTAGTGACTGTAACAGTTTTATTAAAAAATTTATGTATTGATTGAAGTATTGATTTCTAGTTTAATTTTAGTTAAAAAAAAAAATCGTTTATTAACTGTGATGATTCAGATTCGTTTCTTAATGTATACAATTAATTAAACTCGTAGTAGTTTAGTTAATTTACTATTAAAATTAATTATTTTAGTTCAATTTGTATAACTACTTTATAATTTTGCTTAGTGCAATTTAATATTTTTCTTCTAAACTAAACTTTAACAACCCAAATATAAACTAAACTATGTTTGGTGCTTTTACCCAATCATTTGTATTTAAATATCCTTTCAATTTGTACTTTGTAAAACTAATGCAAAAGGTTAATGCGGGGCACCTCATACAATTATTTGGCAATTCTATATGGGTAGTGTCCATGTATAGGATAGGACTGAGATTTTTATATTATAATAATAATAATAATAATAATATATTATTATTATTAAGGACTCCGTACATGTATTTTTTTTATAAACATCTAGTTTTAAACCTGTGTTTACACACGTATTGATATTTATTTTTGTGTTTTTATAATGGAAATAAATATATATTATATTAAAAAAAAGTTAAAGATCGAGAAATAAATAATAAATTATTTTTAAATTTATAATTAAATATTAAAAAAAAATCATCATAAAAAATTATTTAAACATTTAGAAAATTAATGTGTGTAAAAATTGTAAATAATAGACTTTATAAAAATATAAATGATATTTGTACATGCTTTGTCATGAATTGCAAGAGTTCTTGAAGGTCCATCTTATCGTTATTTTCTTTAGCATTAGATAGACCTATGATTGAACCCAAATCACCATGTTATTTAATATAGATTTAAGATGTTTAAGCTAATTCTAACCAAACATCTATTAGGTGATAGTGTGTTATATCATTTTCTAGAATGTTACTGATACATCATAACCGAAAGCAATTTTACATTATTTCCCTAACCTTGTATAAATATTTATATTTATTTAATACATTGTTGCTGATAAAAAAAACCCATAACCTTATATACATAGAAAACATATATAAAGAATATTATCACCATTCTTTTGTTGATATCTGTCTCGATATGTATGAAATGAGATTGAATCAGTTAATTTCAAGAAAATCTCTTTTACATTCGACCTCCTCTACTATTCCTCTATATTATACGTATTTTCTTATAGAACTTATTTATCTCTATGCAATTTTTTTATAACTTATTATAAAATAATTACATACAATTAATTTTAATTTATATATATATATATATAACATGTTGGGAATTAATTAAGTAATAAAATTTTCAAATATAAACATACTCAAAATAAAACCACATCATAAAATTTAACGAATATTATTACTTAATATATAATGTTTATAGACAAAATGATAAATTTTCATATAATCTTTTCTTGACAAAATTATAAATTGTCTCGTATAACTTTTTTTTGTATAAAATTACAAATCTTCCACGTGACACACAACAAGCTGATCTCTCATACACTTAACAAATTAATTGAATTTTTGTGACAACTTTCAAATCAATTGTTGACTTTTATAATATTTTTTGCTCTCTTCTTCGTATTATGTAATTCTTTATAAACACATTCCAACAAACAAACACACACACACACACACACACACATATATATATATATATATATATATATATATATATATATATATATACACGTGTGAATCTCACTATAAACATGAAAAGAATTAGGTTTGTTTTCACATGATTATGAACCATTACATCTTTCTCCCCATAATTATTGTCCAATAAATTACAAGAATATAGAAAAATAAAAAAAGAAATCTTGAGACAGACTAAATTTACTACTCTTATTATAAATTTAATTCTACATAGAATCATAAAAAAAAAAATCACGCACTAGTACTATCTCATAAAATGGAAATTTTTTTCACAACAAAATAGATAAAAAAATACATAATAAACCCAAAAGGACTTAATTAATTGAGTTGAATATCAAAGTCAGACTAGTTGAATATTCCATCTTAGAAGACTAGTATTGAAGACTTCCGATGTGTTGTATTTCATGAACATTAATTATGCAGACAAGACAAAATAAAATAACTCTATAATGTGATGTAGCAAACTGATCAGTTTGAAAAGTTGAAAATGTTTATTGTCAATAGTTTCCTGTATTCGATCTTGTAGACAACGGGGTGCACAAATTTTCTTATCATAATTGAAATAAAAAAGGATATCCCGTTTTCTTTTCTGTCACACTCCACATGACTTTCAACATTTAAATTACTAAATTAAATTCAATTTCAAACATATAAAATCATGAAAATTTTGTCTATAAATAAGGCATAACAAAGTCTCAAATTTGAAAGAGCAAAAACTATACACAGATATTTATCATTTTATATCTACTTATTTGTCTATTTAAAATTATAATAGTTTGGTTAGATATTTCTAACATCTTATTTAATTACTTTATGTTATTTTATAGAGATTAATCCTAATACGATCTTATTTAATTGTTTTATAATTACTTATAAATTTCTTTTTGTGAAGTGTCTCTAATTTTATCTTATTTAATTACTTTATGATATTTAATTACTTTATGTTATTTATGATTGTATTGGATTATTCTACTCCATTAGAACATGATCTAGTTGTTGGAAGGTTCTAGGAATGTGAATTCAACAACGGAACTAACTAATTCAAAACCAGATTAAACCAATAATCAGGGATGGAACTTTGCGTTTGGCCCCTATTCTTCATGCAGGTATTGGGCAGATCTTGTGTCAAGGAATTGAGCAAGTTGTTTAAGACTTAGATAGGATGACTAGAGGGATCTGTGTGTTCTTGGCCTTAGAGAACATGGAAAGTGATATCCATTACCAAGATTATCTTTAGACGTGAAGATATATTTGGTTAAGTTGAATAGAAATCTGCAACCTTGGAGCAAGTCACAAAGATTGAACCTCCATAAGGTTACTAAGTAATCTCGCTACAAGAGAGATCTGCTTAAGGTTACTTAGAACTTTATATGGGATCAATTAATTTTGCATATTTGAATTAGAAGTATTTTAAGGTTATTGTATTCATTGAATCTATCATAGTTGCTTCTAAACATATAAACATATAAACCATTTTAGGATTCAAACCAACTTCCTAAACAATTTAGGATATTCATTTGTAAGCTTTCTCAATATAATCTAGAGAGTCAAAAGTTTTTCTATATTTGGAATCCATCAATAAAATCAAATGCTAGAAAATAAAAGAAAAATGCAAGAAAATAAGATTCTTTCACATGGCTTTCTTAATACATGTACAATGTTTCTAACTTATAGCCTAGACTCTATGGTCTAGAGTGCTTTTTTTTCATGGAGGTGTGGTCTTTAACTTTTTATCTATGGAATAATTACTCTATACTATATTTTGATGAACTCTTTGTAGAGTAGGTACAAGAAGAGGTTTACTTGGAAATCCATTAGAATCATTTTCTCTACATGCATGTTCAATATGCAAGAGGAGTATTTGTAGTTTGTGACAGGTTGATATACTATGCTTGAGGATTGGATAAGACGTAAATGAGTAAAAGAATAGCCTCATGTATTCACTTAACCTGTATATATAGGACAATATACATAACTCTTTGTGAAAATTTATAGAAAGATGAACATGACCTTGATTAGTTAAGTTATATGCTAAATTTGTCGGATTTGTAGTTGATGAACTAATTTTTTCGGGTAAAAATACTCAAAATGCTTTATCATTAATATATCTTTTATATGCTAATACAAAAAAAAAAAAAAAAAAAAAAATTTTTTTTTTTTTTTTAATAATTTTAAATAAAAAATAATATTTATAATTTTTTTAAAAATATTTTAAATTTTTTAAAAAATATTTTTTTTTAATATTAAAAAAAAAAAAAAAAAAAAAAACATGACTTTCTTAGTGAGTTTGACTATTTTGTTTTATTAGTGTGACTCCAAAGTTTTTCAAAACTTTTTTGGAAATTTAGAAGCAATAGAAAAATTGTATTAATTTCCTCCCAAGTTAGAGTAACATTCACATATATCTATAATAAGGTAGTTTAGTGATTCAATAAAAGAAAAATGAGAAAAAGATTGTGAGTTTGATCTCATGTTATATATATATATATATATATATGTTTATTGATTAAATATTTTTTCTGTAATTTAAATTAATAAAACTAAATCATTTAAATATATGAATTTTATTATAACTAAAATATACCATTTAAAAAATGCGTTTTAAGGTTGGTAATTATTAAAAAATTCTTTAAAATAAATATTCAAATTCAACTAAGAATATATTGATACTATAAAATAATTAGTTTTTTAATATCCTGATGTAAATATTTGAACAAGAATATAAATACTATGATGTTTTATAATTCATTGTGAAAATTAATCTTCTCTGCAATCAAATATTTAGAACTAATTAATTATGAACAAAATAATATCAGTTAAGTCTTTTCTCTATATAGATAGGTACAGTACGTCAGAGTAGAAGCATTGAATATCCCACTAAATGAATCTTTCAATGAATGGTGACTCATTTTACTGTTATGCAGTGAACTGAAAAATATAATATATATATATAATATATATATATAAATATATATAAATATATATAAATATATATAAAACACTCTAAATATAGAGATTCTAAGTACTCTAATACATTAAAGGGTGAAATTTAAGCCTAACTCAAGCTTTATAAATCAACTTGTAAGGTGAGGTTTGCACCTCACTTATATACCATGAAATTGTCTTATATCTAATCGATGTGGGACTTCCAACAAGTTTCACTTAAAATTTAATTTTTAATATTCTAAAAGTAAACTATATTATATACAATATTTTAATTATCTTATGTTATTTTAGCTTTTTAATAATATGCGTAAAAGTATATTATCATTATTTAATATATTTATTTCTATTTATATATATGTTTTGCTCTTCTTACATATACACACTATTTTTGGACTTATGTTCTTTTGTTTTATAGCTTCCATTTCGTTTGATGTTGTCAGCTTTTGTTTGAAGCTAATGGTGTGGGGATAATAATGGTTTTGTTTGATCGTTTATCAAGTTCTGGTTTCATGGTATGGATTCAATGTAACAAGTTTTGTTTTGTTTGTATATGCAAAAGCAAAATACTGCTCCATGTCCGTCGGTCTTCACGTACTCCTTGACTCAACTTTTGTTTAATCTTCAAAAAATAATAATTCATATTAAAATTTAATTTGTTGCATTTTATATTAACAAAATTATGTATTAATATGATAAGAGAAAATATAGGATATGCACTTACAATATAAAAATGTAATATTAGGTAGTTTAATGTTGAAAAGAATAAGGGTTAAATATGTTTTTGGTCCTTCAACTTTAGTGAAAATTAGAATTAGTCCCTCCTTGAAACTTTGACTCAATTTAGTCCCCCAATTTCAGAACTGTGTGAATTTAGTCATTTCAAGCAAATTTTGTTAAGTTTATCTAACGTTTCAAACGCATTTCATGATAGCATTTGAGATGTTTATACCATTTGACACATTTTTACTTAAATATTAGCTAAGAAACTATCATGAAACGCATTTGAAACGTCAAATAAACTTAATAAAATTTGGTTAAAAGGACTAAATCCACACAATTTTGAAGTTGAGGAACTAAATTGAGCCAAAGTTTCGAAGAGAAACTAATTCCAATTTGCACTGAAAGTTAAAGAACTAAAAACATATTTAACCCAAAAAATAAATATTATATCATCGATATGTCGATCCAATATACTTAATTAGAAAGTAATTTGATATTTTGATCTAAATGGAATAATATTATTAAGATAAGTTTTAAATGATTGTGATATTCTTTTAGGATGTAAATTTTAAATTAACTTCACAAACCAACTTGGAAATTAAGATTTATATCTACTTTTGTACTTGAGTTACACAAAGAATATATATGTTTATAGTAAAATACTTGAGATTCATTTAGTAAATTGATTATATATATATATATATATATATATATATATATATATATATATATATATATATATATATATATATATATATATAAA
>Ga0214543_1000715_pt1 | contig 58541 bp, 30 predicted proteins | sample CNSS2metaG_FD_160094 | JGI IMG/M metagenome (GOLD analysis project Ga0214543, IMG submission 160094) | Root nodule microbial communities from cowpea collected in UCLA plant growth center, Los Angeles, California, USA - CNSS2 | ecosystem: Host-associated > Plants > Roots > Nodule | place: USA...
TATATACTGCATTCAAAGTTAGGGTTACTTTTGTTTTCACATGTGAGGGTACCATAAATAATCTCAGATATCTGAATTGGAGTGTGGATGAACATCATGAAAACAAACATTCAACAAAATTGATCATTGTTCCTCATACAACATCTTAGATATGCATACTGAGTTCATTGGTGTGTATTTTTTCCTGCCTTAAAATATTAAATGCTCTAATAATCAGGTCTTTCACTGAGTTCATTGGTCTTTCTTGTTTTTGATACATGGATTTGTGGAAGCTATGTTTGTCGCTTGTGTTTTTACACATCACAAAATCATATGAACCACATTTTTTTTATGATTTATCTTGCTTCTGCTTTGCTTTGCTTTTCCCAATACGTATGCCACTATCTCCAATCCCAATTTACTTATCAAAGAGCGACGCAATTCATGACCAAAACATCTATTTCAAAATGCATTTAAATTTCTCAACTCTTATCACTACATTTATTTAAGATTTCATTCACCTACCCACCTAAATCTCATTAAAATTTTCAAATTTTGCTACATTTTTCACTTAGCAACAAGGCCTTGGACTAGGTCATTTTAAAAATCTGCAAGCAAAATATACACCTGTATCAGGGATATATTATTTGAATTTGTTCTAATGTTAGACCAAATATGAATATAGACATCAATAATATCCAACTTTTTAAATAATTATAAAGGTAAAATGAGTATTTTTTTTATTTCCATTTTAAATTATTCAACATTCTAAATTTATTATGTATTTTATTTTAATATTTATGTAATTATAATTTATTTATTATCATCATATATATCGAAAAATATGTATGTTTCTTTTTATAACAAAAACATTTAATAAACATTTAAACCAATATCATACACGAGTATTTTCATTATTCGACAGAAATAAAAATAAGATACAAAATTCAGGAGATCATGTCAGAAATATTTTAATATAATTTAAAAAGTAAATAATTAAAATAAAATTCTATTGTTACTCATATTTTTTATAGACTATTAATTTTATAGGTTAATGTTATTTATGATTAACGGCTATATTTCTTATCACAATTTATTTTTTGTATGTCTTCCTTTACCTATACATACCACACAGGTGCATGAAAAAAGACACAACAGAGACAGCAAAAAAACACTAAAGTTTTCTCAAGAATGTTCTTATTTTCTTCTCTATGCTATCTCTTAAAATAGTGGTATTCATAAGGTTCGAAGATCCTTCGCTGCACTATCGATCTGACGGATTGTTGTATCTTAGGAGAGAAACACATATGATTTGAAACACACAGATATGATTGTGTATTTATATTGCCCTGTGCACTGGAGGTGTTTTATCTTTAAGGATAGTGTTATGCGTACCTCAACCCAGACTATTTTTACTCCTTACCTCATTTAGTATTTATCTATTATTTATTAGTGTTAATAGTATTACTGAATCTCTTATTAATATTCTTTGATTCATACACATGTCAGTATTATTATTGTTCTAATAATTATTATTATAATATTTTGATTATTAATAATATTTTTTGAGTAATTATTTTCTAACAGATAAGATAATAGGAATATATATTTGTGTGCATGTATGTATGAAAAATTACACTTTCTTATCATATATAACAAAAACATATTTACTTTATAACATTTAATAATATACTAATATTTTTTAATAAGTTAGATTCAAGTATAAACTAAATGTATTAAAATATTAATATGTTAATTGTTAAGTTAATGTAATCTTTAAGATGTGTAAACATATTTTCTCAGTATATTAATATGTTTTTGTTTTTTAAATAATTTATTAGATATCTTAAGGACCTAGAAAATAGTTAAGAGTAGTTGTGATCTTAAAAGATAATACTCAATTATTTTATTATTAAAAGTAAGACTATAAATAAAATTTTTTATTAATCAAATTTTATTTTATATTAACTACTATCTTTCTGAAACTTTTTGTAAAATATTTTCCCTATTTTCTCTCTAAATCTCTTACTCCATATTTTGAGGTATTTTACATCACATAATATTCTTAAGGATTAATTATGTTTTTTGTCCCTAAATTATTAAGCGATTTTTGCTTTAGTCACTCATTCAAAGTCATCTCTAATTAGGTTTCTATCCTTTCAAAAATTTATAGAATTAGTCCTTAATGACTATCATTAGTATTTTTTTAACATGACAAATAATATTTCACATCAACAATTTTGTTTAAACATGCGACAAATTATTTAATTAAAAAATATGAAGATCCTTTGTGTCTTCATGTTTTGCAAAATAGAAGGAGAAAGAGAAAGCTCTGATGGAGATTTGCCGAAGAAACCTAACCTAACAAAGAAGATGAGGTGAAAAATCATTTTTATTTTTTGATTAAATAATTTGTCAAGTGTATAAACAAAATTTTTGATGTGGAATATTGTTTGCCACGTTAAAAAGAAAAACTAACACCCTTAGTTGGAGGCAGAATATAATGGTGACCCCAACTTTTTTTTTGTTTTTAATTTTCTATATATTTTTAAAAAATATATTTATTTATATTAATTTAGTTTAAAAAAACTTTTTCTAAAATTTAAAAATCATATTTTCCCTTTTTATTATAATTTCTTTTACTTCTTTGTTTGGTTTTTCTTTTCTTCATGTTTCCATCTCTTTCTCTTTTTTATTTCCATCTCAATTCTCATCATCAATTTTTTATTATTTTCAAAATCAAATTGTACCAGGAAAAAATGGAAAAAATTGAGGAGTTAAGGAATATTTTGGACTGAACAATTTTTTCTTTTAAGTAAGTTCATTTTTTACCCTTTTTTTTTAAGTAATGTGTTTTCTTCTTGTATGTATGTGACTTTTCTACATTCTAGGTATATCTCTATCTGTTAGAGATCATAAAGTCATGCTCTAATTGTTGATCAAACTCTTCTTTGTGTAGATAGAGCTATTTTAGGCTTTGAAGTTGTGTAAGGAAAGAATAAGATTAGGAATCTCTAAGGTAAGGGAAGGTAAATCATCTAGAAGTTAGTAGTTTTCTTAGAATATTGAGTCTTGGTTCTAAGATTTAATTTGGGATATTCATAATTTAATATTTTTCTAAATAGGAGAGATGTGACAAATTTATATTAGAAAAATTATGGTAAAGAGTAAAATAATTGATTTTTTTTTTCAAGTGGAAGGCTTATGATGAAGATGAAAAAAGTGCATCTATGTCATATAAACTTGAGAAACTTTATGAAAATCCAAAAATTGAAGAAAATAAAAATCAACTCTCTAAGGTTCCTAAACTTATATATAATGAATTTGAAAATGATTTAGAACTTGATCCCCAGAAGGTAACTTTTGCTTTCTTTTTTTAATATATTATTGTTAATGATAAACTTTATGCTACTCTTTCATATATATTATTGTTATATTTTTTGGATTCTATTGTTATGAGTGCTTGTTTTGAATAAAGAAATTGATGTGAGGAAATGAATTTTTTTTAACTAGAAAAAATAATTTATATATAACAAATATAATTTGGCCCCCTAAAATTTTTGTTCAAGTTCCGAACTGCCCTTAGTTATTAAAGACTAATTCCATGAATTTTGAAAGGACAAGAACCTAGTTAGAGCAAACTTTGAAAGAGGGACTAAAACCAATTTTTTTTAATAATTTAAGGACCAAAAACATAATTAACCCTATCCATAATTATACAATTGTTTTCTTCTACTTTATGTGATTTCATTCAATAGTGTCTATCAAATTGTTTCTAACACACACATTTGACTTCTTTTTAATATTTTTATTTATTGTTTATTTTTATCTTGTATAATAGTGTTTTGATGTTTTTAATATAAATGTTTGTATTTTCTAACTCATTATCATAAGTGTAATTCTATAATTACAATTGTATAAAAAATGATTTACTATATTATGATAATTTAATGTCATTGTCATAAATTTTGTTATCACTATCCAACATATATCGAATTTCAAAAGATGAAAAATGTATGCTAAATTTCAATTATCATTAGTTTAACCTTTGTTCTTTGTGTGATTTCATTTAATTGATGTTTTATAAATTTTACTAGTGTTTAAAAGAAAGATATTTCATTGGAATTTAACAAATGAGAGTAAAGAGACATTTAAAATATTTTTAAATTTAATTATCTGATTATTTTTTTTGTAATTTTTAAAAAATATTTTTAAACTTAATTATCTATTGTTTTGATGTTTTTTATATAAATGTTTGTATTTTCTAACTCATTATCATAAGTGTAATTCTATCATTACAATTGTGTACAAAAATTGATTTACTATAATATATGATAACGTAATGTATGTCATTGTCATAAATCTTGTTATCACCATCCAATTAGGGGTGACAATGTGAGCTTAGCCTGGTGAGCTGGCTCGCAGGCCTGCCAGCCCGCCAAAAAAATGTGGGATGGGCTGAGATATTGAGCCCGCTTGCCCACAAAAGTCCAGTCCCAATAATTTGCAGCCCGCGTAGTTGGCCCATGGCCCACATAAAAAAAAGTAAGAAAAAAAGCTAACACATGTGTATATTGGTTACTTTTCTTCTAGACTTCTGCATAAACGTAACGTTCCAAATTTTGTTATGAGTGAAAAAAAAAGTATTATGTATTTTTGAATGTGCTAAAATTTGAAGAATACATTGTGTATGTCAAAGTACGAATATGAATATGATGAAAATATTGAATTATCAATTTATCATTCAACTCCCCAAAGTCTTTGCTTAATTTCATGAACTTGTTAAAGTTTCTCAATTTGTTGAACATTGAAAACTTTATTATAAGAATTTAAAATAAATAAATAAATAGATAAGCGAGTCAACTTGCGGGTCCACACTTATGCAGTACCAGATCTAAACGGGTTGGTCCGGCCTACATTGTCACCCCTATCTAACATATATCGAAGTTCAAAAGATGAAAAATGCATGCTAAATTTTAATTATCATTGGTTTAACCTTTGTTCTTTGTGTGATTTCATTTAAGTAACGTATTATAAATTTTACTAGTATATAAAAGAAATAGATTTAAGTATAATTTAAAGAATGAGAATAAAGAGACATTTAAAAAAAATTAAACTTAATTATCTAATTTCTTTAAGTAATTTCTTAAAAATATTTTTAAACTTAATTATTTGTTTTCTTTTTGTAATTTTAAAAAAAAAATATTTTTACATTTTATCAATTTTGTTTCATCAACTTTGAAAATTTTAAAAATGCTTTGGTCTCATGAAATGTTATTTGGTACTTCATATTGAAATGTATACAATTATAATTTTTTCTAATATTTTTCTAAATTTTTGATATTGAATATTTAATGATGTTAAGTTTCATTTGCAAGAATGTATTATTATTTTATAAAATTTAATTAATTAATATAATAACAATAAGAAAACATATACAGGTATAAGTGTATATCCGTTACGTGGTGGAGAAAAAGACAAGAAAAAAATTTCATACCATTGAATTTAGGTAAGGAGATAGGAAAAAAAATTCTTTGAAAATAAATATGTAATAATAAAACACGTCCAGATTCATCTCTTGCCATCCATGTAAACCATATATTTTTTAAAAAAGAAGTAAAGATATAATATCTTAGGATATAATAGAGCTAATCTTATGTGAAGTTGTTAATTAATTGTTAATTAATGTGAGAGACAAATTTTTTAATTAAAACTAAAGGTATTTTGAGTAAAATATAAAGATTGATATCATATACTTAATACTTTATTACAAACCATGATTAAATAGGAAAAAAAATCACATAAAGTTAGAAATTAAATACACAATCAAACTTAATCCTTCATGCTCATATTTACACTTTTAGCACCAATCAATATCACTTGAAAAGTTTTACTTATATTATTTATTTCCATATTTGTGCGATTTCATTTGATTGAGAATAATATTGTTTCTTTTTAATATTTTTATTTGTTGTTTATTTTTATCATGTAAAATATTATTTTGATATTTTTTATATAATTAATTTTATTTTCTGACTCATTATCATAAGTGTAATTTTATTACTACAATTGTGTAAAAAAAATAATTTACTATAATATAATAATTTAACGTCATTGTCATACATTTTATAATCACCATCCCATATATATAAAAGTTTAAAAGATGAAACATTTATGCTAAATTTCAATTATTATTAGTTTAATCTTTGTTCTTTGTGTGATTTCATACAATTGGTGTATTATAATTTTTATTTGTGTATAAAAAAATAGAGATTTCATTATAATTTAAAGAAAGAGAGTAAAGAGACATTTGAAATATTTTTAAATTTGATTATTTATTTTCTTTTTATAATTTTTTTAAAATTATTTTTAAATTTTATCAATTTTATTTTATTAACTTTGCAAATTTAATAAATGTTTTAGTCTCATGAAAATTTATTTGGTACTTTATATTGAAATGTATACAAATGTAATTTTTTGCTAAATATTTGATATTGACAAAACATGAATACATCATTTTGACATTAAATATTTGATAATATCAAGTTTCATATGCAGAAAAGTTTTATTATTTTATAAAAATTAAATAATTGATATTGAAACAACAAGAAAACATAAACATGTTACAATTACAATGCATACCAATTACCTGATAGAGATAGGGATGAGACAAAATTTCTTACTTATTGAATTTAGGTAAATGGATGAGAAAAAAAAAATTCTTTAAAAATAAATATGTGATAACGAAACACATCTCGACCCAACTCATCTTTTGCCATCCGCTTAAACCAAAAGTTTTTCTTAATATCTTAGGATATAATAAAGCTAATCTTTATATGAAGTTGTTAATTAATTGTCAATTAACGTGAGATATAAAAGCTTTAATTAAAACTAAAGGTCTTTTATGAATAAAATAAAGATTGATATTATATATTTAATGTTTTATTACAAACACCACATTATGTGTGATTAAATAAGAAAAAAAATCAAATATACAATTTGAGTAATTAAACCTAAATGAAATATATAATCAAACTCAATATTTTTAAGGTGCTCATATTTATACTTCTTGCACCAATCAATATTACTTGAAATTTTTTTTCTCACTTATAATATTTTATCTCCATATTTGTACGGTTTCATTTAATGGTGCATCAAATTGTTTTTAAGACATACGTTTAACTTCTTTTTAATATTTTTATTTATTATTTATTTTTATCATGTAAAATACTCTTTTTATTTTTTATATAATTATATGTATTTACTAACTCATTTTCATAAGTTTCTATCACTAGAATTGTGTAAAACAATTGATTTGCTATAATATGATAATTTAATGTTATTGTCATAAATATTATTATCACCATCTAACATATATTGAAGTTTTAAAAAATTTATGTTAAATTTTAATTATTATTAGTTTAATATTTATTGTTTGTGTGATTTCATTCAAGTAGTGTATTATAACTTTTTCTAGTGTATTAAAAAAATAAAAATTTCATTAGAATTTAAAGAATGAGATCAAATAGTCGTTTAAAATATTTTGAGATTTGATTATCTGTTTTTGTTTTTGTAATTTTTTGAATATATTTTAAATTTTTATTAACTTTTGCTTTAGCTTTACGAAATTTTATTTGGTAATATATTAAAATGTATACAATTATAATTATTTTTTAATATTTGATATTGACGAAACGAGAATATATAATTTTGATATTGAATATTTGATAATATTAAATCTCATTTTGGAGAATGTTTTATTATTTTATAAAAATTAATATTAAAATAATAAGAAAACATATACCGATATGAATACAAGTTTATACCAATTATCTTGTAGAGATGAGGATGAGACAAAAATTTCATATCCATTAGGTTTAGGTATAGATATTAGAAAAAAAATTATTTGATAATGAATATGAGATAACGAAACACATTCCCAACTCATCCCATTGTTATTCTACAAAAAAGCAGATATTTTTCTTAAAAAAATAAAGTAAAATTATAAGGTCTTTAGATATAGTAAAATTATATTTTAATAACTAAATTTTAACATTTTTATCTTACAACTTAATGTATTATCTTTTAAATAATTTTTTATTTTTCTATATTTCAAAATCACTTAAAAGATATCAATTTAGATCGTAAAAAAAATCAATTCAGATCGTAAAAGAAAGTTGTCAATTAAATATAATAAAACTAATCTTATGTGAAGTTGTTAATTAATTGTGAATTAATGTGAGAGTGAAAAACTTTAATTAAAACTAAAGTTCTTTTATGAGTAAAAAAATATAAAGATTGATATTACATATTAATTACAAACATCACATTATGTGTGATTAAATAGGAAAAAAATCACATGAAGATCTTAATTAAATACACAATCAAAGTCAATCATTTTTAACGTGCTCATATTTACACTTCTCGCATCAATCAATGTCTCTCGAAAAGTTTATTTTCACTTATAATATTTTATCTCCATACATTGTATACTTAAGTAGCAAAACAGATCTAGAATTCTCCCAAAGTGATTCTCTCTGAACAAACGTGTGTTTCATGATCTCTATTCCCATCTCCCTTTACCCATAAACTAAGAAAATGAACAACTCGGAGTCCTACCCTCCCATTCTCCGCCACCTTAGCCACCCCCGCCACCACCAACCAGACGGCGGCGACCCGATCCGCGAGTCGGAGCCGGATCCACTACCACTCATAGATCTTCAACTCTTAAGCCATGACATGAATATGCAGAAGGTCCTTGAAGACGCTTGCAAGCATTGGGGGTTGTTCCGTTTGGTTAACCATGGAATCCCATCAACCCTATTGACCCAACTCCAACACCAAGCCAAACAACTCTTCTCTCTTTCCTTTGAGTCCAAACAAGCCTCATGTAATGCTGCTGATCCTGTCACTTACTTTTGGGGCACCCCTGCCCTTACTTCCTCTGGGACACCCCTAACAACTGCCCCTCAAAACATCAATTGGTTCGAAGGTTTCAACATGTCTCTGCCTCATCTCTCCCAATTTCAACCTCAACTTCCTCAGCTTCACTCTTTCAGGTAAACAACTTCATTTTCTTCTTTCAAACTTTTTACTTTATTACAGCAAAAAGTTATGTATTGGGGGATATTTTACTCTGTAATATGAGAGCCATGCATGCTACAGTTTTTAACTATCAAATCTAGGTCCCATCACAATTTATCCTCGTACTCTACACATGACACTTAGCCTCTTGTCGTAAAATGGCGTCAACTTCCTCAGATCAGTGTTCGTTCAATCATGAAACAATTTTTACTTTCTGTTTTCATGTTGTTCTTTTGTAACCAAATTTTTGGTTATGCTGCAAGGTTAAATCAGTGAAAAACTGGTTCAGTAAAAACAAAAGTAATAAATTATCAAATTTGTTTTACATATACATGTTGAAGTAAACCAGTTTCAATATGATATTTTATTTAAACTTTTATATGTATTTTAAATATTATGTTTTATTTAAATATTGTCATCATGATGTTTTGTCTGATATGTATTTTGGCATGTTGTGGTTGGGAAGAGATACGGTGGTGGAATATGGAGAACATTTGAGCAGAATTGGTAGAAGATTGTTCGAAGCAATGGTGAAGAAGCTTGACCTGAACATTGAAGCATCGAGTTCTTACGTAGCAGAAAGCACTGGAATTATGCGTATTTATCGTTATCCAAAGTGCTCAAACTCTGACGTTGGTTTGGGCATGGAGGTGCACACAGATAGCTCTGTATTGTCTATATTGAGCCAAGAAAATGAAGTGAGTGGACTTGAGCTCCTCAAAGATCATCAATGGCTCACTGTTAAACCCGTTTCCAACACACTCATCGTCAACCTTGGAGACATGATGCAGGTCAAATTTTCTTATTATAATTTAGTTTTTTTTTTTTTTTTAATTCTTCGTCCATTTCAATCCCTTTAATCTTAAAATGGGTTAATAGTTTTTTTTTTCTTTTTATGTTATATAAATTATTTAAAGAATTATAATTGACGCATTTAAAATAAAATTAGGTTTAATTAATAATTTGATTTTTATATATAAACATTTGGTTCGATTTTGATTCTGGTGTATATATATATATAAAATCTATTTTTTTAAAACTACACAATATGGTTTTTTTTATGTAAAATTGGTGTTAACACTTTTTGAAAATATCACGTATCAAAATTTGGATTATTTTTAACATGGTGTCACTTTTATACGATATTAACAATACACATCGAGTCGTTTTACAAAATTAGATACTGAATTGAATCAAAAATAAATATAAACCACACTATTAATTAAACCAATAAAATTATAAATTAGTTCCTAATTTTAAATTAGAAACTAATTTATACACCACTTATTTGATAATTAAAACCTTGACAGGAATATTAGAGATTATTTTAAACTCTAATTACAAATCAATTATAATATTTATTCACCATAAAAATCAAATACTAATTATTTTTAATTTATAAAATAATATATAAATAACTAACTATTTGTTGTTCTAAAATTAATTGTTATTAATAATTTTCTTTTTAGTCTTTAAATTTCTAACAAAGAGTGTTGAAAACATAAAGATTAATGTTATTTTTTCTTTATATTACAGAAATATTTTAAAATAATATTCAAAGGGCCAAAATGAAACCATAGATATATCATAAATCATATTTTATGTTGCAATATGGATTATTAATTTGTATTAAAAGGGATAATGTTTTTGTTTAGGCAATAAGTGATGACAAATACAAAAGTGTGACACACAGAGTGAAGCTAAACAATGAGGGAGAAAGGATCTCATTATGCTATTTTGTGTTCCCTGATGAAGAGCTTGAGATTAACAGTTCCAACTACAGACCCTTCACTTACAAACAATTTAGGACACAAGTGCAACAAGACATCAAAACTGTCGGCAACAAAGTTGGGCTTCCAAGGTTTCAACACACTCCTCATTCTTCCCATGAAAACTTGCAGAAGTAATTCAAATATTACATAAAAACAATTTCCTTCAAATATATTTTAGTTTATTTTCTCTTGTTATTATCATGTAAGAAATATATTGAAAAATAAAAGTAGATTAAGTAGTTTAATTTAATTTTTAATAATTTGATCTTGTTATTACAAGTAATTTTAATAATTTAAATCTGAAAGAAAATGGACGAAATCATAATAAAAAATCAAAACTATGTGAAACAAAAACATGAGGATTGGGTGAAGTCTTTGATATAAAGAAGGAGAATGCTAAGGGCAGTGGTTAAGGAATAATAAATGTGCTTTGATATCATCATTTTTATATTGAAAACTGAAATAATTAAATACAGTAATTAAAATAGTATAAATGTACATAATAAATTTTATAAAGACAAAAACACCCTTTTAAATGTGTAGACAATAATTTACTGTTACAAAACAAGTTTTTGAAATTTTTAAAGTCTCTACTAAAAAGAAAAAAAAATCAATTAATTCTTAAATTGACTCTTTAATTATTCTTTTTTTGTAACATTTTTAGATGTTTAATAGTATTATTTTGTTAATTTTTCTGTTAATTTATACTTTTTTATGTTATTTTTTTTAAGTTTTAGATGTTTAACATTATGTTTTTGTTGGTTTTATGTTAATTTAAATTTTCTTATATTTAATTTTTAGCAACATTAAAATATAGTTATTTTATTATTTAATTAGTTTTTAAATTTTATTTGTGAACATTAAATAAAATATTAAATACACATGTACAATATTTATGGACATTTTTGTTTTTCAAAGAAAATAAAATTACATTAATGGTTATTAGGTCTGATTTTATTTAATATTACACTTTTCTATGTATTTTTGTAGGATCCAATGTATATTAATTATCCTTAACCAGTGCCCTTAGGGCACTGGTTAGCAAGACCCTGTAAAGAAATTATTTACATAAAGAATTTCAAGTAATGTTTTTTTTTTTTTTATTGAAAGTTGAAATATAGGCAAAGGTCTCAATTGATGAATGATCAATCGTGTGAATATATAAAGAGAAGTTACCCAAAGTGTCTATTGATAAAGTGCTTATAGTAGAGATTATCAAGATATACCAAAATATACTTTCTACTACAAATAATGGCTAAAGCGAGAAAATAACAAATAGAAAATTAAAAAAAACAAATACTTTTAGCCACCAGAATTTATGGTTTTCTTTTAAATACTTTTTTTTTGGTAATTTCTTGTTGATATCTTAAAAAGCTTTTCTTTGTTTTTTTCCAAATTTTTACGGCATTTATCAGTTTTTTGCAATTTTTTTTATTATTTTTGTAAAAACAGCATCGACATATTTTGTGAACGTCTATAAACTCATATAAAACTCATTTATTTCAGTCATTAAAGAAAATCAGATGTATTCCTTTAATATAATTTTAGGAATTAAGGATATTTTAATTGACGTGATTGATATTGATGAATGTGTAAGAATTACAGAATATCTAAAATAAAAGTTATAATAATAATAATAATAATATACATTTGAAGATATAATAAATTTCCATTGAAAGATGATCATGCAATCTTCATTTGATCACTACTCCTATTGCAATTTGTATTCTTGGTTTTTTTAATCTTTTTGGATACTTAAGTTAGATTTGACTATTGCATTAATAAAGGTTGAGGATAAATATATTTTTGATACAGTAATTTTAAGTTAAAATTGAAATTAGTTTTCAAAATTTTGGTCCTGGTTTTTAATTTTAGAAATATATGTATTTAATTTTTTTAACAAAATTTTATTAAGTTTATTTGATATTTTAAATCTATCGTTTTATAATAATATTTGAATTGTTTATATCATTTAATACAATTTTGTTTTAATGTTAATTATATTTAAAATAAAAATTGAACGAAAATTAAAAAAAAAAGTTCTAATTTTTAGTTAAATTAAGTGATAAAAATATATTTAACCTATAATATTAATATATTAAGTCTATGTACTCTTGTCCAAAGTACACTCTATTTGTACATTCTGGGCTTCTTTAAGTGGAACATGGTGAAAACTAATAAAAATGTAATAATATTATAATAGAATAAAAGGAGAGAAGAGAAATGGTTTATGCACCGTATGCTTATCTCTTTCCTTTACACAACCATATTTTATTCTCGCCTTTTTCTATTCAATTTCTTTCCAAATACACCTTTATTTTATATTTAAACATTACTATTACGATGTCAAAAAAATTCATACCCGTAGTAAAATTCGGAACGAATAGAAAATGGATATTATAAATAGATATATACGGATAACAGGTACAAATATTTTTAATACCCACATGTTATAGGTATCATAGTAGCCATATCCGTGGATACTCGTACATACTATACTCTAATTTAAATTAAAATAAAAATAATAGAACATGATTAAAATATTAACATAATATTAATTTTGAACGAGTTCTTCTTTTATCAATTAGTTTAAAAAAAATCATTTCTTTGTAAATTGTCCTTCAACATTATTTAAATGGATTATTTGGAATTTGTTTAAAATTTATGAATGTTATGTATTTTATTTTATTTGAATTTACATTAAAATATGTTGTTAAATATTTATTTTTATTTTTTGTAAATACCCGCGAGTACTCGTAGATATCCGTGAATATTAAAAAATTATGTGGATATCTGTATAACGGATACCTAACGAATATGGGTAGGAGTACGAGACATATATTTATCTAGCAGGTAAGGTACGAGAAGCTATTACGCGTACCCTACCCGTCCCGTTGACAATAGCTTACAATAGCTTGAGAGTTAAGGATCACTTCAAACTGATAGGTTTTTTATACAAGATAAATTTTTATTCATTTTAATAATTTGTTTTTCTCAAGTTTTGATAGTGTTTTAACTATCAAATTGAGCAAGGACATCGGAGAAAAGTGATTATCTCAACTCAGTCTACCTTATACTGAATTTTTGTCTTGTTTGAAAATTTTGTAATAGGTCTCTAGTTAGGAGTGACTCGGTCTATTCAGTTGTAGAGTTTTAGTTTTGGACAAACTATTTTGAGGTAAGGAAAACTAATAAAATTTAAAATATTATTGTTTAAATTTTTTATGATGAAGAATATGTTGTGATATTTAAACAAGTATGTTATACATGAGCATTTAATAGTAAAGGTAGGAAGGATGTGAAGCAATAAGAGCGTTGATGATCTATTAATGAATAGTTGTTGTATAGGTATACAATCTTTATATTATAGATCTTCTCATTTATTGAAATTTTATATATTTTGAAAATTTTACTAAGAGTTTCATAAAAGACTATAAATACATAATATATGTTTATGTTGTTGTTCATGCATAATACCAATTATGTAATGCATTAATTAATTGTGAGAACCTAGAAAAGGACTTAAGAGCAGTGGTGTTTTTTATAAAAAGAGAACATTATATTATTTTAATAATAAAAGGTTTACACTATAAATAGATTTCTAATAACTGAAGTTCATTTTATATAAAATCATTTCTCTAGAAATCACTTTTCTAAAGTTCTTTGTCTTCTCCCTAGGTTTCTGATCTTCTCACTCATTTGTTTGATGATTAGAGACCACCTTTGTGATCATAGCGTCGATTTTCACAAGGGTAGCCGATTAAAATCTCCAATAGAGTAAATTGGTCTTTTACCCTTCCTCTTTGTGGTTGTGGTTTCCTCTTTCTTTACATGGGATCATCAGTTGGTCGCATGTGGTGTTTTTTTACTTTGTGAGTATTTATTGATCAATGATCATAATGATATAGTTTGACCATCTTTGTGATGTTTCTATGTATAAATAGAGCATCATGTGGGGTTGAAGATAGTTTGGTATTTAATAGCACCTAGAGTTGTTACATCAGGTGAGAGAAGCTAATTTTAGCTTTTATATGTTGTGTTTGTTCTAATTGTTGGTTGTAATTTGAATGTTGTGATCTTTGAACTCTAAATTATAACTTTTTTTGGCTTGCACTATGTTTGATTTGTTGAATTTGTTGGATAAATGTGAATTCTACATTGAGTTGTGATTTGCATGAAAATTGTGATCTGGTGTTGATTGGGAATGCCTTTGTGTAAGTCTTGAATTGAGTAATATGACATTGATTGAGTTAAGAACCTTAAAATTTCAAGTATTGGAATGTTTATCAAGTGGGAATTAACTTACGAGGTGTCAAATTACTCAAATTAAGCTCAAAGAGGGATAATTTGAGTTTTGGTATAGCATCGAGCAACATTGATAACGTTGGGTGCCACCTAGCCAGTGGTTCTCTGTGTTGGTTGTTACTGGGTGCCACCTAGTGTGACTGGTTGCCACTTTCTGGAATTAAATCTTGGGAGCTCAAGTGGTGTTTTTGTTGCGCACGCATTGGGCTCATTGAGCGAAGGAAATGGCGTCGAGGGCCATTTGGTTGGTGTTGTGCGAGAACCTTTTAGAGGTACTTTTGGTTGAGTGGTGCTACACTGGGAATTGTTGTGTTGGGCGATATTTGATGCTTTTCTTTTCTTGTTTGGAATTTCATAAGAGGTTAATTAATATGTATGATGTAAGTATGATGAAGTATGATGAGTGTAGTTATAGTATGTGCCGTTGATGTAAAAAAGGTGAATTGAAGTTGTTTTGGGAATCTTGATCAAGACGGTATTTATACTTTTTTGAGAATGCATTGAAGTAGGGATACAAAATGGAAGTTATCCTAACACGCTACTAATCATTCAAATTCATATAGAGGAGGGTGGATTACGTAGTGAGAGTAGTATAAGGTCCTTGTCTAAGAACAATTTGGATTTTTCATGACAAGAAAAGGACTAACTTTGTGTGTGGAAGATAGTCCATTACAAGTGCAAAATTTTCAAGTAAACCGACATCAATACGTTTTATTTGGATATTTGAGTTTTGAAAAGTCTATTTGTGTGACTTGTGTTGATTGATGACAAAATTGGATTTCTTGGTACATTAACATAACAAGTTAATTGATATATGACGTTTCCTTTGTATATTAGCTTATCTTTGTGTGTTTGTTGATTTTGTTCTATTTTGTATTTCTTCTTTTTGCAATGATCATCTTATTAGTGTAAACATATGAAGATGCAAGTTTAGATGCACTTAAATTATGAGAAACCAACACTTTGGGTCTTTATGTGTAATACTAGAATTACTCTATAACTTAATAAGTCCTTGAATGTATATATATATTATGTCAACATGGTTACTTTTCCTATGGATAATTGTACTGATATATTATATACTTTGATTTATCTCTTTTTTGTTATTTTTGGTTATTGACAATGGAATGTCTAGTTTTTATTAGTTTTATTTTATCAAAGATGGGGTGTTAAATTAATTAACCGTGCCGTCATGCTAATTTGGGTGTTACAATTACCACAAATAACTAAGATTTTGAACTTGTTAAAAAAAATTATTTCCTTTTTAGTAAATATTAAATATTTTAATTGGAATATATTGAAAGAATTTATATTACGATCCAATTATAAGCTGTCTTGAAAGATTTGCTTTGGTGGTTGCTTTAAAAATAATTTAATTTTAATTCATCATCAATAATCATATTTTTATACGGTAAAAATCATTTTAAATATGACTTTTAAAATAATAATTACGAAATTAATAATCTTACTAAACACAATAAAACCATTAATATAATCCTTAATACATATTAGTGAACTTTTTATTGAAAATTACTGAATATTGCAATTTTTAAATTCTTTTAATTATTTCCTTTTTGGTAAATATTAAAAAAATTAGTTGTAAAACATTCAAAAACTGTATATCACTATCTAAAGTCGAAATTCCTTAAAATAATCCAACTTTAATATATGATAAGGAATTGCTTCTATGGGTATTAAGCGAGAAAACGTAAATGTTAAACTAAGAATTATATTTATTTTTAAATTATATGTTAAATAATTTTCTTATTCATATCTCTTCATTTATTATATTCTTAAAACTTTTTCTCTAACTTGTTATCTCTTAGCATTTCAAGAGGTTTTCTTCCTATTCTTTCTTTCAGCTTTCAAAAAAATAAATTCTCGAAAAAAATCTTGATCAACTTGTGAGAACTTCATTAGGGGTAAGTTCTTCTTTATTTTCTTTCTTGGACCTCATGTTCTCTCCTCTTTCTTGTTGGCATTGTATTGAAAAATATGTATTTCCTTGCTTGTATCTAGGGTTTGGTGGGGAAACTAATGTCGATCTTAATTTAAATTACTGTATAAATTTAGGAAATTATTTAAATTTGTGTAGAGAATTTTGTACGTTAATGTTAGGTTATGAGGAGTTATATTTTTTGTTTAATTAGTCGGATGGTATTCATTTTCATTCAAATGTGTCACTTTGGTGCCCGCTTTTAAATATATGTCAATTTAGTCACAACTTTTAAAAAAGTTTCTCAATCAGGTCCCTTCCAGACAAGAATTACTATAGCCGTTAACTTAATTCGTGACTTTTACCACTAAATTTTGATATAAATATTAATACTTAATTTTGTAAATCATTTTAAATATCAATACCGCTAACGCTGTAAATAATTTTTTGCTAAAAATGACCTAATTGAGACAATTTTTTAAAAGTTCAGACTCAATTGACACCTTTTTAAAAGCGGGTATTAAATTGACACATATAAATAAAAGTGGGTATCATCCGACTAATTAAACCTAAATTTTTTAACTTTATAAATGTTGATTGATAATATGATTGATCTATGAATTTAATCTATTTGTTATGATAGTTTGTAATTTGATTACTATTAGGTTATCACAAGTTAGACCTTAGAAACCTACTTTTTTTTCTTATTATATTATTTGATTAGCTACATGTTGTGGTGACTATGTTGAACTGGAACTCTACCATATCATGATTGCTTTAACTAAGAATTTGGAAGTATTTGTGTTAAAAAAAACAAGTTTAGAAAAAAATGTAAAATGATACCATGTATAACAATTGAATCAGTGATGTTATTGAATCAAGATTTTGATTTTAGGTGAAAATTTAGTATATATTATACATAATATTGATTTTCGTTTAATTTTTTTTTTTTTTTTGCATAATACGTTCAGCAGATCTAAATTCATTTATTCGACGAAAGATAATCTGAAAAAAAAAAAATTATCTAGGCGGCTTTCGCTTGAGATTTATCTACAAAGAAGTTAATTTTTTTTAATCACTTACTGAAATAAAATTTCACTCGACAAATTAAAAAAAGAAATACTGGAATTAATTTTATCAGTTATCATCTTATGTTTTCAATAAGTGTTTTTTATACAGTTTTAATTTATTTTCATAATAATATAGACGTGTTTATAAATGTGATATATTTTATTTTTTAATTGATCTATTTAGTTATAACCGAATATGTTACATAATATCAATTCATGGACACTATTTTGTGAACTGATAAGGTGGTTTAGTCCTTAAATGAAAGAAGAGGAAGTAAAAGTATTTCTGTTAACTATTTGGAGAAATAGGATTGATGTAGTGAGTTTAGGACGGAGGTTAAATGTTTAATTCTCACTAACAACTAACATTTTTTTGATAAAAAATAATTTAATTATTTGTTAGTATAAAATATTCAAAGTTAATATAATTTTCAAGTAAATCATTTAAAACACATGAAGATTGATATATTTATTTTAACAAATTAGTGTAGTATAATGTGAGTTACTTATTTGAAGTTAGTTTATTCTTATTAATTTGTTTATTTAGTTTTTAAAGATTATGATAACAATGTAGTTGAAAAGACAATATTTTAATTACAGAGAAACATTTAGCGTTATATTGAAAGGTTGTATAGATGTAGAAATATGTAAATTTTTGTTTAATTGTTTTGTAATATTTATATTTTATACAACTGTCTTATTTTATTTCCACTAATAGTAACAAAAATCGTTACATATATTATCAATGCTAAGAATTTTAGATGGCGAATTTGAGTTCTCAATAGATGTTAATTAAAATCTAGTTAAAAATTATTGACCTGTGTAATTGACTTTTACAAAATCAATATTTTATAAGTTATATTTAAAGTGAGACATATCCTAATTAAGATTCTAAGAAGATAAAAGATGAGTTTGTTCTTTTATACCTAAATTCCTTTTTTCTATACTTCTTAATGCACTAGTTCATAATTTCAATTATCTTTATTTCCCTAATTAGTCGTATAAGGACACTAGTTAGTAAAACTTGAAGAAATTCTTAATTATTTAAAGTATAAAAAATAAGCACCCACTAGTAAATAAATGACATTTATAACCATATATGCACTAAACAAAAATATAAACAAACAAAATACTTAATCTTTTATTTATTACCTCATCTCTCTTAACGATATCACGACAAATATGCATAACTACTTCAACATAGGCAATATTTTAATCCACTCAAACCTCCAATCACTTTTTATTTTCATTCTGGTGTTCAACTCATTTAATTTTCTTATAGATAAATCAACGCTTTAATCGAATATATTTTATTTATTTTATTATAATAACAATAAAATTCAGTGAATTAGTTTAATGTATAAAAATACTTTTCTTTGGCCTCAAGTACATATAAGATTATAGTAGGGTCCATTCCTAGGCAGATATCGCCCACACGGTGCACCCTCCCGCACTAGACCGCTAACTATCTAACTCCTTCCCCATCAATAGAATACCGGTTAAGAGTGTGAAGAATAGAGTGAGGACGGAACCACGTTCTCTAAGTGGTTTCGTGAGTCCCGTCATTCATTAGTGCCAGCTTGGACCAATGAGAATGGAGGACACAGAGTGAGCACGAAACAGGAGATTCTCGCGGTTCCAGTTCTATATTGTGGGAAAGTGATCACAGTTACACAGAATAACACACAACATAACAAAACACAACAGTGAGAACCAAAGAAGAACTGAAGTGAGTGTTTTTTCCTTTTCCCATAAAGAACCATGGAGGATGGTGAGGGAACGATAATTGTTGGTTTAACGTAGAGGACTGTTGTGGTGTGGTTTCGTTTGACTTGTTCTCGAGGCTTCTTGGAGAAGGGTGTGGGAGGCATTCTCAGTTGTCTGTCACCATGTCTCAGGATCATTCTCCCATGGATGTTGATGGTGGTGAGAAGTGTTATGAGAGCACTAAACGTAAGAGAGGGTCCAGGAAAAAAAAGCTTCTTGTCAACGACAGAGTCGAGGTAATGCCACGTCTGAATCTTCTCTTTTGTTTTTTTGTAATGACAATCTTTATAGTTTATGGATTTCTGGCTCTTCCTTTGATGATGAGTTGCTCTGTTCTTTGTTCTTGGTATGTCGATTGTCGAGCGGTCTGCGTTTTCATGGGTTTTGTTTTGTTTTTATGTTTTTGTTTATCTTTATGATCCTTTTGATGTTCTGTTGTCGATTTTCGGTTTTGATACGTTTACACGATTCTACACTCTCCAAATTGTTGGTTTCTTGGTTGAAACCTCGTTCACGGTTTTCTTTGAATTCTCATGAACCGTTCATGCAAATGGTGAAAATCGAAACGAGGCACATTTCATGGTAACATCACGTGGAGTCAATGTTATTTGGAAGTCCTCGGAATTTTTTTCTCATTGCCATTGTGTGAGAGTCCTGGTATTTTTTTTTTCTCATTGTCTCTTGTGTGTTTGAATTACTACTCTGTTATAAACGTGAATGCGGTGATAGCTTCATCTGAAATTTGCAGTTCAAGAAATTAAACTTTCTATCTTTTTAATCTGATTTTATTTTATTTTCAGGTAAAAAGCGTGGAAGAGGGTTTTCTGGGTTCATGGCACCCGGGGACGGTGGTCCGTTGCGAGAAGCAGAAGCGTTATGTAAAATATGACAATATTCTAGATGATGATGAATCAGATTACCTTGTGGATGGGGTGTGTGTTTCAGCTGTTTTGGATGGTCACAGTTCTTCCGATTTTAGCAATGAACAAGGATTCATCAGACCTTTGCCTCCTCCGTTTGAGTTTGGGGAGAGGGACCTTCCGTTTGGTCTGTGTGTTGATGTAAATTATCAAGAAGGCTGGTGGGAAGGAGTTATATTTGATCACTGCAATGGAATGGGGGAGAGGAGCGTGCTCTTCCCAGATTTGGGCGATGAAATGAAGGTAGGAACTCATCAATTGCGGATAACTCAGGATTGGGATGAAGCTACTGAGAATTGGGAGCCACGAGGGAAGTGGGTGTTCCTTGAAGTAGTTCAGGAGTGTGAAAAGGAATCCTTTGTTGCAGTTTCAGTGAAGCAAATATGGTATGATATAAGGACTAGGGAGGATTTTGACAACATAAAACATTGGACTTGTAATGATAAGGATTTGTGGAGAGCCCTTGTAGAGGAGGTGGTTGGTGACTACTATGTTCTCACACTGGAAGAAGTTTTCCCTGCTTTAAACCTTCCTGAGGATTTCCTGAAAGAAACACCAGAACTGAACTCAGTTGAACCTACTGACAACATTCACTGTGATGCTGCACACACTAATGCATTTGGTTCTGACACTGGAGTTTCTGATAGCCCTATGGAAAAAAGTGATAGCATCATTTGCTTTAAAGAGGAATACGATAGAGATCCTTTGATGGATGGGGCATCAGAGAAGAAAATTATTGTGCAGGAGGAACCTGTATCTGCTGTTCAGGAGATGATGACTGGTGCTGGTGAAATAAAGCAGAATGGTAGTTGTTGCTCAAAGAAGAGAAAACGCAGAAGCTCAGTGTCCGTTAGTTGGAAACCTGTGGCACTGACCAAGGTTGAATTCTGTCCTGATGTTGTTAACCAGTATTTACTTGGATGTGGTAGCAAGACCATTAGGGAACTTTTGAAGATTAAGGTATGGAAGCATCTAGCATATCTTGGATGGAAAATTGAGTGGACAGAAGATAGGCATCATCCTGGAAGAGGACGCTACAGGTACATGTCACCTGATGCACAGGACGAGAAGCTTTACTATTCAATTATTCAAGTTTTGACACATATGCAATTGAAGTCCAACGTGAACACTATGCATCCCCAAGTTGACCACAGTAGGATCGGTTCTGCAAATGGCTCTAACAATTCACTTTTGCTTTCAGACCAGGATCTAGATGTTTGTCCTCCAAAGGGAAGTGTTGGGCATGTTGATAGTGATGATCTATCGCAAACCTTGTCCCAATTTCTTCGAAAAAAGCCTGAATTGCGTAGTGCTTCACCAGCAAATGTATCAACTGAGAATAGAAAACATAAATACTCCAGGAATTCAAAGGCCATCATGCCAAAGTGTGACAGGAAAGGGTCACGACGACCACGACCAGAATGTCTAAGATCAAGCAAAAGGGTGCTGTCTGCTCCAACTCTGTCACAACAACGACCAGAATGTCTAAGATCAAGCAAAAGGGTGCTGTCTGCTCCAACTGTGTCACAACAACGACCTCAAAATGTTCTGTCTTGGTTAATAGATAGGGAGATACTGATGCCAAGATGTAAGGTCTATTACTGGGAAGAAGGAGGAAGTAACACTGATTCAGCTCAGGGGAGGGTTACTTATGATGGGATTAAGTGTAGCTGTTGCCAGAAAATATATGGTATTCGGGGCTTTGTAAATCATGCTGGTGGAAGTGGTGAGTGCAAGCCTGCTGCCAGCATATTTTTGAAGGATGGTAGGTCACTCTTAGATTGCATGATAGAAGCAATGCACGATGATAGAACAAGGGAAGATATGAACAAACCATGCAATGATCTGTTGAGAGGAGAGAATGACGACATTTGTTCTGTCTGTCAATATGGTGGTGAACTTATTTTATGCGACCAATGTCCATCCGCATTTCATTGGACATGTCTTGGTTTGAATGTATGTTAACTGTTTTTCTTTTCAATCATGCCAATTAACTGCTATCTTAGTGTTCTATTTCCTCTCCTTTTTCTAATTTCTGGTTACTGCAATTCATTACTTTCATATATGAATAACTGGTCTTGCATTTGGCTGATTTTCCTCTACATGTGTAGGATATCCCTCATGGTGACTGGTTTTGCCCATCATGTTGTTGTGCGATTTGCAGCCAAATCAAAACAGAAGGGTCTGAGAATGTACCTTTTCTTACTTGCATTCAATGTGAACGTAAATGTAAGTTGATTTGCATATTTGGTTCAAAATTTCCAAAATTCCTTTCTTAAGTTTTGTTCTTGTGGATGACGGTAAATGTTGATCAATAGTGTAATGTTTATGCTATCTTTTGTCAACTCTATGTAGACCACGTTGGATGCTTGAAAAATAGAGAAAAGGATAAGTCAAGAAGATATATGGAAAATTGGTTGTGTGGAGAAGAGTGTGAACAGGTACATCAAATCCACCTCTTTTTTCTTCTATAATTAGGAGAAATTTAATCTTAATCTGCATGGAATTAATTAATCTTCTTTATCTCTTTTCAGGCTTTCTTTTCTTTCCTTTTCTGCTTTTCTATTTATTGTGGTTTTACATTCATTGAAAGCATCACCCTATTTATATAAAAAGAAAATTGAATTGTTGTCGATTCTTCCCCATATGTAATTCTGGTTAACATTTCAACATGAGATTTTGTTTGAACTGATGATTTCTTGTCCAAGAGTGAGTTCTTTATCAGGTCACGTGTGCTTTAGTATATAGTTTGCATTTTAATAACTAATTAGGCTGTCAACAATGGAAGATTTACAGGATGTGTATGTGTTGTTAAGACGGTATGTCTTAAGACATGGCAAGAAGAACACAGTTATATTTAAGGCTCGGTGTCTTCATTATATACTGCTAGTAACATTCACTTTTGTATATTTGTTGCAGATATATGCAGGCCTACAAAGTCTATTAGGAAAGCCACTTATTGTGGGTCCGAACAATCTAACTTGGACACTGGAGAAGCTTAACAACTCTGAGAGTTCTGATGTTGGCAGTTCTCTGAATGACTTATTGGCAGAGAAATACAGCAAACTCAGTGTTGCACTTTCGGTGATGCATGAGTGTTTTGATCCCCTAAAGAACCCTTTCACTGGTAGAGATATCATTGATGATGTTATATTCAACTCTAGGTCTGACATTCTTATCATTTTATTCATGTTCATTATGTTTAAAAGAATTATGTGCGTATATTGTGTTTGTGTCATGCTCAGTTCTTTCTTGTAGCATCCTGAGTTGAATATGTAAATCTTTGGCTTAGATTCCATTCATCACATTTCTATATTAGCTGCTGGAAGCTTTTTTCAAGAGTAAATAGCAGTGGCTAATTTAGGTATACATAATTTTCAACTAAAATTTCAAGATTTGGTTATCAATGTGAATTAAACAATGCCTTCTGTCCTTGGTCATTGTGGAATTCTCTGCTCATCATTGTGAATAGTTAGCTAGTTTTTGAAGACTAAAGCAAGGATTTACTAATGGATTTGTTCATTACATTGTTTATGTTCATGATTTGTTATATCCTCAGAGTCAGTGTCTGATATCTGTATTTGGAAATTTGTAGGTCTGAGCTCAATCGATTGAATTTCCAGGGTTTCTACATTGTACTTCTGGAGCAAAATGAAGAATTGATTAGTGTAGCAACTATTAGGTGAGTGAAGGATTGTGCTACTACTAAGTATGAAGCAGTGATTTTTCATGAAATGGAATTGCATTTTTGCAGTTTTTATACTTGGTCTTTTCATGGTCTTCTGACGTGCCATTTCATTTTATAGGGTGTTTGGACAGAAAGTAGCTGAGGTACCACTTGTAGGTACCAGAATACAATATCGTCGACTAGGAATGTGTCGCATTTTAATGAATGAGCTTGAAAAGGTAACATAAAAGGCATGCAAATGTATGCTACTCTGCTTATTTCTCTTACAGAAGTTACTATCACTACTGCATTGTTCCGGTTCAAATTAGTAATAGCAGCTATAAAAAAAAGTTCAAATTAATTACAATGTGAGATCTTACATGAAAGTTTAGGATCATTTTCTCACTTGAAATTTTCTTTTATCAGAACCTCATGCAACTGGGAGTGGAGAGGCTAGTTTTGCCTGCTGTTCCTGCTGTGCTAGAAACTTGGACAAAATCTTTTGGCTTTGCACAGATGTCAAATTTCGACAGGTCACAATTCTTGGACTGTGCTTTCCTAGATTTTCAGGAAACTGTCATGTGCCAGAAGTTGCTGACAAGGATTCCCTCACCCCAGTCAGGTGTAACAAGAGGTTTGCACTTGAAAACAGATTTTTGTTGGTTCTTCTTGTTTTATCTATAAAAGAGATATACCATGTTTCTCACTACGTAAACTAAAACTCTGATCTTTCATGTTGCAGAAACTCAACGAAAAGCACACGATGTTTTTACTCTTAGATGTAGAATTGAGTTTGAGAAGTCCAGTTCAGCATCAGAAGTAGACCAAGCTGAAGAGATAGAGAGAAGTAGGATGGATCAGCAAGTGGTGGAGTGTGTTTCAACTCTTCCAACTTCATAATCTGATATTTACAAAGATTTTTATAATGTAGTAATTAGTTGATATTGTGGAAAAGGAGACTAAATAAAATGGAGAAACAAACTCAAATTTGGAATATTGTTTTTCATTTGTTATCATAAACTAGAAGTGTATGATTAAGTGTAAAATTAAGATGTCAAAATACAACTACTTTTTCTTAAGCATAGTGTCTTTGTCAAATCTACACGGATATGGGAAAAGCTCTTATAAGTAGATTTGTTTTCTTCTTATCAAAGTTTTTTTTTACTCTGATGTTTGGTAAAATGATCAACGGTTATAAAATAGGTTTTTCTGTTTTTCTATCCAAAGTTAAAATGTCCCATTGTTTTCTAGTCAACTTAAATTTTTATATTACTTTTTTTGTGATTTTACTATAATAGTGACTTTTAAGACAAGCACACAAAAGGTGGCTAACGTTTTTTTTTTTTTTTTTTTTTTTTTGTTGATGAATAAACCGCATTAAGTTCATATTAAAGCAAGGAGATTATTGTTAATAAAAGCTTTAATTAGAAATTAAAAGGGTGTATAAAGTTACTATAAAAAGAAATAGTTTACGCAGTTTTTAATTTTGTAGATTTTTTTTCCGTTACAAAATGCCGGAATATCTTTTGTATCGAGGAATATGTTGTAGAATCATAAGCACTTTTATGAAAGATATTTTACAATTTTAATACATTTTTAAGAGTTTATTTTTCTTATGTGCATCTATTGAAACAACAACAAAAATGATCGTAGTTTACTATAATTAATTAATAAAAATAAAAATAAAAGATTAATAAAAAAATAGATGAGTTGATTATTTTTTTAATTTATATAATCTTGTATAAAATGTATTAAATATGATAACAATAATTATCTGTGGGAGTAACTTTAGAATCAATACTAAGGATGATAACGACCTATATTGGTGGTTTACAAAAAAATAAAGTGAGATAGACCGAAAATCTTAACTTATCCTATAGTAACTTACTGAATTTTTATTTTATTTGTTACTGTAATTCGTTATTATATATATATATATATATATATATATATATATATATAATATTAATACAGTTATTCAAAATAATAACTATAATAATATAAAATATATACAGAATCTAAGAATTTTTTTAAAAAGAAAAAAATTACATCTATAGAACCTTAATAACCCTCATCACTACTCAGCTGTTTCACTGATACCCATTGTAGGAGTATCCTTACATGCACTCTTCTCTACACACAATTAAGTAACCATTGCAAAAGAGACAACCAAACACAAGCAAAACAAAACACACAACATGATACGCTAATGCGAAAAAAGAAATATATGCATAAAAATTTAGATCATACCAAACGCCTCCTATCACAATATAAAACATGTCTATGTTTATAATTAACAAGCAGTTGACACTAAACTTAATTATCCAAATACATGCACTTGACATCAGACTCACTGGTGGTGTGTACCTGTAGTGGTTCCCAAATTTTGCAGAGTTTGACCTCAAGGGATTATCGCCAACCATACACAACGTAAATCCCCTCCGCGTCTAACACCAAACAAGTCCAGTGACTAGGATATTCTTCTACTCTCACCACATAACTTACTCTATTCTACTCTATACACTAAAAATATCACCACTTAAAATTTCTCTTTAAAATTCCTTCAATACCATAGTATTCTACTTCAATCTATATCAACGAAAATTATAAAATCAAATTATCATCAACCACAGAACTTCCAAAAATAACCAAATTAGGATAACAGGCAAAACAGGGCATCTAGCGTTTAGAGCTCAGCACCATAGAGCCAAAAATGCTCCCAAACCTGCAGCACTAACACTCAACAGTATTTGGGCTACGCTCAGCGCCAAACAACTCAAAACGTAGCGCTCAGATGTGAAACATGCCACTCAATGCCATACCAGATATCAACATTTTCATTTTTGGATTTTTGGACAATCAGGACGGTTTCATAGCTCAAATTGGTACTTCTCCTTTAGGTATTGATCCAAGATGGTTTTTAAATCATAGTAGCTAGTACCAATTTGATCAATGACTAAAATTCCATCTTTCCCCAATTACCATAAAATCAAACAATTAAACATACCCAAATGATTAAACAAAATTCAACATATCACAAGCATATAAACAAAATAGATCTACCACAACAACTTAGTTTAATCATCAAAGCTCAAATCAACCACAAACATGCATCATCAAACTCACGCGGGAAGCCACTAGTTTCCCTTACCCTAAGGGATCAACCCCAAGATTCTAAAACAACAACCATCCTTCAACTCACAGGATACTCTATCTATACATAAAACATCACAAACATGATCAGATCATAACATGATTTGTGATCGACAAAGACTCAAAAAGAAAAATGAAACACATGCAACCATGAGATAGCCACATGTAGGCTGGATCAAACAGAGACAACAAGAATAGGCGAAAATCTAACTTATCACAGACAAAGAAATTGATTGGTTGATCTTGATCAGTCGTAAGGAACAATCCTAGTGTTTCTGATCTTCAAAAAGGCGGACGGATGATGAAAAGACCTAAAGACAAGGAAGAGAGTTCTTAGAAAGAGGTTTTTAAAGAAGTGAAGTTTTTCTAAATAATGAAATTCCTTTGTGAAATTTCTATTTATAGTTAAGCATTTTATTATTAAAATTAATAAGGTTTCATTATTTTAAAACACTCTCACTCTTAAAACATGGTTTTCTAGGTTCTCATATATATATATATATATATATATATATATATATATATATATATATATATATATATATATATATATATATATATATATATATATATATATATATACTTATTTAATAAAAAAATTAAATTATAGATTAATTTATAAGTTAAATTATTTTATTGTAATTTATATCTAAAATTTAATTTATAAACTTTAATGATTTAATTTATAATACTATTGTATATTTATACTTTTAAATAATATAATAACAAACTTAATTTTTTAATTTTAATTTTCAATTTGAAAAAAACAGACGGATGACTAAATTGTCATTATGCTTTATGATTTATTTGATTAATTATTTCAATTAGGATGTCTAGTGTTAGGGTTAAGTGTTTCATTAATTAACTAGGCATTTCATTCCTAGGAGTTTAATTATATTAATTTTTGAGTGTGCGTAGGTTTCCGGCGTTAATTTGTTAAAGTCATATTAGGATGAGTTCCATTAATTAACTAACTACTTAATTGGGACTTTTAATACTAGGAGTTTTACTTTATAATTTTTTATTTTTCATCTTAGCTTTACATCGTGACATTTTTAAAATGAAAATATTGATTACCTTTAAAACTATACAATGAAAATAAAATTTAAAATGACCAATAAAACTAATTCAATGATAAATTTGCATTAAATAGAAAGGCTGTTAGCCTCTCTTTTTGTTATTGAAAAAATAAATAAAGGTTGCAACTTAGTCCTGTTGTCTATTAAAAGAAAAACAGAAAACTTATTATGGTATTTGCATGAGTTTATATTAAAGAAAATGGATTATTATAAATAAAAGCTTCAATTACAAATTAGAAGGAAATGACTTTAAATAATAAAGTGTAATTTAATAAATATAACAAAATATTTTATGAAATTTCTAGTTTTGCAGTTTTTTTTTCTATCAAGTAACTCTTTTTTTTTTCGTTATTACTAGCAAAAAGTATAAATAATGCGTTTATTCAAATTTTTAGAATTTAAATTAATTAATTTATGATTAAATATTTTAATTAAAAGATTATGAGAGGTGAATTCATTAAAATACATTTTATTTATTTTTACTATTAATTTAATGTTATTTAAAATTAAAAGTTGAATGAAATAGTGGTAAAGAGATCGACGATATCTATAATATTATACAAAGATATTTTCCTTGATGTACAGTTTTTTCTTAAATAAAAATAATTATTTTATCGATTTTAACCTTTAAATTGTATATTTTTATTTAATTTTTTAAAATTAAAATAATTATCTACAGTTTTACAGTAAAAAATATTATATTTATTTTAATAAATTAACGTATTTAATATATAAAAGAAATAACTATACGTAAGAATAATATATATATATATATATATATATATATATATATATATATATATATATATATATTCTTATGAATAATATTAATAAAAATAAACTAATTTCTTAAAAAAGATTTAATAAATTATTTTTACTCTCTCATTGTGATATTATTTTTTTTCTGTTTCCATATACATTTTTTGAAAATTATAAATTTAACTCCATTTAAAATTAGAAAAAACTTAGGCATTTAATTTGATTATTAGAATATCTCATAATATGATACAGAGTTATTAAAAATAGGTCAATTGGTTCGATATTATGGATTTATCCTTTAAAAATTTATTTATTAATGAACTCAAAAAATTTAAGTGTAATTCAATCCGTCACAAACGAATAATCCATCATGAATTGATAAATTAAACAAATTAACTTAATTAAAAAAAATTACGACTTATTTTTCTTCTATTTATGTTCTAGAGTTTATAGGAGGTGCAAGAAGTAAAAAGTAGGTATAAGAAGAAGCCACGGTCAATTAAGACTGATGTTTTTATTTTTTTTATAGGTATGGATCCAATTACGGGTTTAATCTAAATAAATTAAATTTAATTCATTACGGGTTTAATTTAAATAAATTAAGTTTTTAATAAATTGAATTCATTTTTAATTTTCAGTATCTTACTCGAATCCATAATAAACCAGATTTATTAACGAATTTTAACCGTTCTAATATAATATACTATCATAATTAAGGATATTAAGTTTAGCTATACCTATAAAGTTTAGCTCTAGAGTTCATGGGAGGTGCAAGAAGTAAAAAGGTAGGTATAAGAAGCAACAGTGAATTAAGAGTGATGTTTTTGTTTTTGTATGTGTGGGAATAAATCGAATTTTTAATGAACTGGATTCATTTTTAATTTTTAGTGATCCACTCGAATCCATGATAAACCATATTTATTAACGAATTTTAACCGTTCTAATATAATAATTAAGCATCACTTTATAGATATATTTGGAAATGTGCTTTAGAATCAATTAATTATCTCGTCGTAACTGAAGCAATGCTAAGAGTTTTTAAATTTTGATATGCTTCATGGATTTCGTCAGTTAATAGGAGATTTAGTCAGCAAATTAATGTCTTAGTGTTAGGTTACTAGTTTCATTAATTAATTAATCAAGAATTTTATAAGATAAGGAGTTTAGTTTTATTAGTAATGTTTTAGCTAGTGTTCATAGGTTTCCATATTAATTGATAATTAGGGTTACGGAGAGTTTCATTAACTGATGGGATTTTTAATCCTAGGAGTTTTACTTTATTATTAATGTTTTGTGTGCATTAATCAACTACCAACATTCTCTGAAATGCAAGAACGTTATTTTGTTTAAATATATTTAAAAGATATTTAAATTACGATTTAAATAAATAAAGTATATATAGTATCTATTTCAAAGAAGTAAATTATTATAAATTAAATTAAATAAATGAAAATAGAATCAGATGTGATTTAACATAAAAACTAATAATATAAATTAAAAAAATTAATGATATAATCTTTTTAATATAAATATTTAATGTTGGTAACTTATGTGTCACAAAGAACAATAAATGTTATCTGTTCTTAATTACAAAATTTAAAAAACTAAAAAATTATAATTCTTGTTGAGTCTTACTAGCCACACAGAATGAAAATGTCTACTTCCTTCATTCACCTTCCTTTAATATTTTTAAGAAAAAACAGCTACTGTTTTTTCTTGTTGTAATTTAATATATGAGTTTATAAAAAAAAAATAGTAAAGAAGAACTAAATAAGTAAGGAAATAGTAACAAAAAAATGTTTTTGTTTAACAATACAGGAAAATCGTTTATATTTTTATTTCAAAATATTTATTATCTTAAGGTGAAATAATATAAAATATAAAAATTCAGAAGTAAAGTATTAAGATATAAATGTAAAAGATTATATGAGAAAAGAATTCATGATTTAATTTTATATATTAACTATCGCAACTAAATTATGTAACAATCCAAAAATTCGAGACAAACATGTAATAATATAATATATAGTGTTTAATTATTATATGGTTCCTACAACATTAACAGTTACGTGTGTCTTTACATTACAATTCTTAATAATAGAACTGAGTTCTTGTAATAGAAACTCAATTTCTAGTTTAACATTTTATTAATAAAATATTTATGTGTTATTTTATTAAACCTTTTATAGTTTCTTCAAATTTTATTTTCTTTCTAATACATTTTTCTTGTTCTTTACATTCTAAAAGATATTTCAAAGTACATTAAAATATTAAACTAAACACACTGATACTTCAAAATATGAGTTAGGACTTAATACAATTTTTCATGAATTTATTATCTTTATAACGTTCTTAGACTAATTTATTCATTTTCTCTATCCAACTTCAATACTAGTATCTCTTTCGGCTCCTATTTCTACTCTCATATATATAAACACCAAATATGCAAAGATAAATTAATTTTCATAAGAATAATCTCAATATCTTTTAATAGGTTACAAATAAACATTTGATATATATAAAGTTTTACAAAAGAGGTCAAGGATCAAACATTTGACTACCATAACATATCTAGGCTTTTGCACCTATCATGCATGTTACCAAAATCCTTCATTGATGTTCAATCACTCAAGACCAAGGTTTCCAAACCAAGTCATGACAGAGTTAACCTCATTAGCTCCTAAGTATGATCTATTTCATATCATACCATCTGCCATGTGAAACCTCCTTCAACTCACACCACTTAAATGTTGTACTTTATGTAAGTTAGACACTAGTTGAATCAGGATAGTCTCATCACCTAAACTCCCCTTTAATACACTAGACACACTACACTGTAATTTTTTCCTTGAAAATAGCTAATAAGGCTCAAACTTCACATTATCAAACCAAACAAGTTCACTCAATTATATATTTACAAACATAACTCAATACAATCATCATTACAAGTTGTGATATGACAAGAGAAACTATAATAAATTATAAGTCACTTCTAAAAAGTAAATATTTCATCGAGTTACTACTTGACACCAATTAACCACTAGAGCTCAACGGCACATAACCGCTCAGAGGTAGTGAAACAAAGGTTATACTTTCCAAAATCCCTGTAGTGGTGCCCAACGCTAGGGCCCTCACACATAATGATTCCCACGAATACAAAAAAATAATATTCATATGCTATATAATTTTCTACTCTCAAAACATATTATTCATTCAGTTAAGTTGTACAATTCATTATCATACTAATTCCACACCATTCTCTAATTTCTTTCTCTACTATAAAGATTACATAATGCTATTCCAAATCATAGATAATGTTACAACACACATATCAGTCTCATTTATAAAAATTCATCACCACAATCTCTTTTTTCAGTGTTGTAGACATTGCACTCATTTAAGTTGCATCATGCATTGTTCTTTTCATTAGTTATGGGTAACCATTTAATTCAAAGTCCCAAATCTCTAAATACAAAAGACCGTGTTGAATAAACATGTCTTCCATCATGAAGACACTGTCTTTCTCAATTTCACGTCAATTTCACGTCGTCACATTTTCTCACCAAACTTTCATCATTTATAAGTCATTATGCAACTCTAGTACAACATTCCAACATCAACACTATGTTTCATTCACATTTATTCAATTTTCATCAACAAATTAATTCCATTGCCTCAATGATAGTTTATCATAATAGTCTATCAACAATATTTTCTACTCATAAATTCACATAACAACAAGAACAAATTAAACATTCTAATCTATCATTTTTGCAAAATTTTCAATCTTGTTTTTACTCACCCATACCCGTAGCAAGATACACCCAAAACTCAAAACCCCCAAATTTTGATTCAAATCCTTGACTTCACAACACAAGACAATGTTTTTATTTGTTCAAATCAATTTTAGAAACAAAACTTTTAATTGCATACCTTTAAAGAGCTACCACTGTTCTTCTTGAGCACCATCACACACAACATAAGTTTGTCCTATAACACAATCAACCCTAGCGATGACCAGTTTGAAATTTCATGACCATAATTAGATGAGAATTCACCTAGGGTACCAGGGAACCACATGCAAACCCATAAAATTTGCATGCACCAAGAAATCAAATTGGTTCTCAAAAAGGGCAAAATTCCTTACCACTATAGATTGAAATGTTAAAAGTTCTTAGGATAGCTTTTCCCCCAAGTTTGCTCCAATGGCTTCCACTCATTAAGAAAAAAAATGAGGGAGAATGATATATGACTATCCCTTGATCCAATACAAGAAGAACTTGAGGAGGAACCATTGCAATTCAAAGGACCTATGACAAGGTCAAAGAGTAAAAGCTTCAAAGAAGAAATCTCCTTAAGGCTCATGATGCTCCATGCAACTGGGAACTCAAAGGAAATAAATATCATGGTTTGAAGCACACCAGAAGAATAATTTGGCACTTAAATAGTGTTTTTAATTTCTCTTTTAACTAGTTAAGCAACTTGATTTGTTGGGCGAGTGTTTATTTCTGAGTTATTACAGTTTGTAACTATCGTTGGCGAACAACATTCAGTGGGCAATGAGTCGCTTGGTGAGTTCATCTCATTGGGCAAAGAATCCATTGTCTGCAACTGAATTTTGTGTTATTTTTGCGACTCAATGTCTTTGGGATTTCTTTTAGGGTTTCTTAGGTTGCTTAACATTTGAGGTCTATATAAACTTGCACCAAAGACGGGTGTAAACACCTTTGATTTATATGAAATTGGTTTTCATTAAAGACAAGATTCTCTTAGTTCATTTTTAGAACATTGATTCTTATCAAAGATTGCGATCTTTGTTTCAAATCTTCCTTGACTTATCAATCTTCTAGATTGTGGCGTCTCCATCTCTCTCTTAATTATGCTTTCTTCTCTAATTTTCTTTGTTTAACTTCCACAAGATATCAAATCTAGAAATGATTGTACTCTTTCCTAGATATGTTCGTATTAGAGAAAGGTAAATTTCCGAGGAGGTAAGGATGAAGGAGAAGGGATTCAAAATAGAGGAAAAATAGAATGGGTTTTAGTCGTTCACACCTCTTTGCTTTGATTCTTGGCTTTTAAAAATTTTTCTTACATTTTTTGTAACATCAAAGAACATATTGTTTCTCTCACTTTATACATACATATACATACATACAAACACACACACAGAAAGGCACCCACACAGACAAACAAACAAACACATAGACACACACACACACACAAAGACACACACACACATAGATAGATAGACACACGTATATACACAAAGATAGAAACACACACACACACACATAAAGAGAGACACACAGAGATACACACACACACACACACACCCACACCCACACACACTCACTCACACACACACACACACATATATATATATATATATATATATATATATATATATATTTATAATCAAATGTTTGTTATTATGTCTAAGTTATAAATATTTTCATATGATTACCTAAATTGTCCAATATCTATTTATTCATAATCCTAGTCAATCTCGGTGTCACACCCAAATATCAAGTCAATCACTTATCCAACCTTCGTGCATATTCTTGAATCATGAATCTTAATCGTTGTACATATTTCTCGAAGAAAAGAAAATTACGTCCTAAACATTTATTCCCTGAGTCTGAAAACTCAATCAAGAAAAGTACCATTGTAAGAAAATCACCTACTCTTGATAACCATAACTCGTCAACTCATTGACAAACACCAACACCAACAACATCTTCCAACCCACCTCTTATTCCAAATATGCCACCAATACAACCTTAGAGGGATTATTGTATCATTGATATGATGAAGGCAATTGTAAACGAGGTCCTCACAAAGAACGTCTATTTACGCTTCAACTGTTCAATCATTTCAAGGATAGACAAGCCAAATGTGTTAAACAAATCGCAGAACAAGTGTCCATCCATTTTCACAACATGTTTATTGACATGTTCTGCCTACAAGTTTTTGTCATCCCCATCTGTTGGAACCCCATGCCCCCTCAACAGTGATGATTTCTTTCTTTCTTTCCTTCTCCTTTTTTATTGATGACAAAAAAAAGGGGGAAAGAAGAAAAGAAAAACAAATGAGAGAACAACTTCAGTCAAATTTTGAAGATTTTAAATTTCTTCAAACATTATTTTTGTCTTCTGTAGTTCGGATTATTGTTTTTCATGGTTTGGCTTGGGTCGACTTTGTCTTAACCCTTGACCTGAGCCAACTTAATTTGACATTTAGTATGATTCAACTCGACTTGACTTTTAATCTGGATTGAAAGTTATTTGGAAGTTCATTACAGTCTTGTAGTAGGGTCAAACCCACTTTAGTCGTGACCCTAACCCAATTTAAGAGGAAACTTTGGATGCTAAAGCTTTTTGAGATCCTTCAGTTAGTGGACCAACAACACAAAAGTTTATTTAATAGTGAGTTGGAACTAGTCCATGAACCTTGAGTCAAATTGACACATATATTAATGAGAAATTTATTCAACTCTAAATTACACACTTTTAAAATATTTTTTAAATGGATAAAATTTACTAATCAAATATATAAATTAAACAAACACTTCAAATTTTAAAAAAAATTATTTATTTCATTAAAATAATTACTTATTCAAAGAAATAAGTACAAATGTTTATTTCTTGTAATAAGTATAATTGTTTATGAGAAATTAATTTTTCAAAATATATTTTATTTATTTTCTCCTTTTGTTATTTATATTTTCTATTTATTTAATGTTATTAAAAAATAAAAGTTAAATGAAACTACTTAAAAAAATTAACGTTATGTACTTTATATATATATATATATATATATATATATATATATATATATATATATATAAAGGATATGGAGAAAGAAAGACCGTTAAATATGACTTTAGTTACTAAATTGTTATGCAAATTTTGAATTCGTTTTTGTCTCAAATTTTGAAATAGTTCTTTTAAACTAATTATGTTAATTTTTTTTGATGTATTAAAGAAACATAACATTATTAGATTAAAAGGACTATAATAATTTTATTTTAAAAGTTTTTAGACCAAAATACATCAAAATTTTGAGATATAACAAATTTTAATTTTGGAACAAAATTTAGAAAAATACAAATATATATATATATATATATATATATATATATATATATATATTAATTTTTTTAAATGACGTAATATACTATTCTTACTCTCTCTCATTTCAACATTTATTTCCATATTCATTTATTGAAAATTTAGAATTTAACTCCATTCGAACTTAGAGAAAACTTAAGCATTTAATTTGATTATTAGAATATACCATAAACTTATTATCCTAATATCATAGGTATCACTTTGTACATATCTCGGAAATGTGTTTTAAATCAATTAACTGTCTACCCAGCTGAAGCAATGCCAAGAGTTTTTAAATTTTGTTATGCTTCTTCCATTTCATCAGTTATTAGGAGTTTTGGTCAAGTACAACTAAATTTATTCTTTATTTATCAAGAACAACGGTTTCTTTTAAACTCTTAAACCATTCAATTCTTTTTATGTTTTTAAAATAATTTCCGTTTATTTTCCTTTTCAAAGCTGATAGGTTCATCAAATCAAAATTTTGGTTAAAGTAAAATTTTCTTTTATCTGCCATCTCGTGTTCTTTGATGCATGTGAGGTTTTGTGATCACTCTAATTAGAAAATAAAAATGAATATCTATTATTATAAGTTTATAATAATATGTTTTAGCTTCTTGAATTAGATTTTCTAAAAGTAAGGCAGAGTTTCTAACATTCTCTCTTATGGTTTCCTTTAAATCAGGTCATTTCAAAGTAACAAAATCCAACTTCATTTATTTAACTATAGTTTATTACAAAATGTAACACAGTTTGATTTTTTTGCAATTATTTATTCTCAATGTAGACTAATTTATTAGGATTTTATATTAACTGATGTCAGTGGGGCTATTTTTCGATAGATGTTAGTAAAAATATTAGTTGAAGTTTTTATGTTGTTAGTGTCATGTGATGATAATTTTGTATTTGATTGTAATTGAAATATTCTATCTAAAAAAAGAAATAAAAGTTCAATAAATTGAATTTCTTTATCTAAAATTATATTTGAACAACTAAACAAATTAAAATGAAAGCAATTCAAATTTAATGCATTTTTGAGTTTGTTTAAAATTGTAAATTTTTCCTAGAACCTGACTATTGGAATCCAGTTGACTTAAAACAAGTTTATTTTGAGCTTTATCATTGAGAAAATATTTTGAATTAAAAAACATTAGATTTTGCCTCAATTGAATAAAAAACAATGTGTGTTGATTATGTATCTTTCCCATGCATCAGTATTCTGGCTTCAAATCCTGTACTTTGAGCTGTTATCCATTTTTTGTTCTTCCCATGTGATTTTCCTGTGACAGTCATCATCGTTTTCGAATGTTTGAAAATCATGTTCTAATCATGAAAATATTTACTTCTTCATTTTCAATAGAAATAAAAACATAATTTTTATATTTCAAAATATTGTAATATAATCACACTTTTATGAAAATAAAGCACAAAATGTCCAATATCCAAAGGTGTGACCAAGCATGAAGGTCACAATTTTCCTCTTAATCATTGAAATTTACTGAAGCGCGTAAAAAGGTTGCATTTTGTGACCAGTGCTTCATCCATTTCCAAATTTTCCCAAGATTTTCAGTCAGAACTCAGCCACGTCCCCACTTTTTTTCTATATACATTCGAAAGCAGTTTCCACTTTTGTTTGTGCCTTTCTGCTTTCACCTTTCTTCTGTCCTCTCTATGCAATGGCCCTTCTTGGCTCTCGAAACTCTTGTGCTCTTTTGGCCTCATTCTTGTTTCTTCTTGTCCTTGTTTTTTCCCTTCAATGCCGTTTAGCTTCTTCGGCTGTGGTTTCAGGCATGAAACAGCACAATGACCATGTCAGCCACCACACACCACTGGTTCAAACCAACCAAAGCACTTGTTCATTGTTCGTGGGTGCTTGGGTCCGTGATGAAACTGAAACATACCCTCTTTACCATTCTTCCAGCTGCCCAATCATAGACCCAGAATTCAATTGCCAAATGTACGGTCGTCCTGATTCTGGTTACCTCAGATACCGTTGGACGCCCCTCAATTGTGAGCTCCCAAGGTACGAACACCAATACTGAAAACAACATCTCGACAAATAAAACGGGTCCTGATATTATAATTTGTCAGTGTTCCTGAAGTTTTTTTGGCTTTAACATAGTCCAATACTATCACGTGATTCATATATGGGATAAGACTTTTTGTTGTTGTTGTTGTTTATGTTTTCTGAGTGGTAGTGTTGTGTTCTTTGATGTAACTGCATTTGTTTGTATGTTAAGCATGATTTGAATGGTTTTATGGCATTAATATGTCATGGTAGGTTCAATGGGGTTGAGTTTCTGCTGAAAATGAAAGGCAAAACCGTGATGTTTGTTGGTGACTCGTTGGGAAGGAACCAATGGCAGTCTTTGATTTGTATGCTATCAGCTGCAGCACCTCGGACACGCACAAAATTGGTCACGGGAGATCCTCTCTCAGTCTTCAGATTCTTGGTGAGTCAGAACAATTTTTTTCATGGCAATACTTGACACTTCCATTCGTTGCAAGATTTAGGTTATGTTTTGCTACAAATACTTACTGAAGAAGAAATAAAAAGACAAAATGACTCAAATATGCAGTCCTACTTATGGTAACTCTCTGGTTTAACCTGTCTAAAGACTGATTTTAACTTATATTTATGTTAATTTTAATGTATAAAAGAAGTTTACAGAAACAAAACTCTTTTGGGGATAAGGCGCATGCGCAGTTTTTTTCTGGATAAGAATCAGGTATTGGTAGGACAATAAGAGGTAAGAACAACAAACTTTTGGCAGCAGTAAATGGTTTTTGTTTTTCCCACTTGGTTAAGTTTCACTAAAAATAATGGTGGCTGGGGTCATATATTTGTAATAGGACAAATAATGTGCTGAAAAGGTGTTTGTGAGAAAGTGTCAATTAGAACAAGGATGTAGCTTTCTATATTAAAATCCCTTTGTGAGGGGACCCGGAGTGTTGTCATGGCATTAAATTTGTCAAGTGGATGCAAACTTCAGCCACATCATCTTCATTCTTTACCCTTACAAGTTAGAATAATACATAGACCATGCAGAGTAAAAATGTATTTTTGAGAAAAGGTCCAAATTGGGTTTGATATGGCATATGCAGGATTATGGTGTGAGCATTTCATTTTACAGAGCTCCATATTTGGTGGAGGTGGGTGTGGTCCAAGGAAACAGAATTCTAAAGCTGGAAAAGGTAGATGGGAATGGTGACGCATGGAGGAATGCTGATGTGCTGTCTTTCAACACAGGGCATTGGTGGACTCATCAAGGTTCTCTTAAGGGGTAGGCCCTTTTGTAAGTTTATTCAAGAAAATACTAAACAAAATTAAAAAATAACATGTATATTGACTTTTATAATAGTTATTTATTTCATGTACTTGATTGCATAAATTATTTTACACTAAAATGCATAGAAGTTATTGAGTTAATGGTTAACAGAAATGTTAGCAATAAAACCTTGCAGGTGGGATTATGTAGGATTAAGAGGTAAGTTCTACCCTGATATGGATCGCTTGGCAGCTTTGGAAATGGGTATGAAAACATGGGCTAATTGGGTGGACACTAACATTGATAGAAGCAAAACCAGGGTGTTCTTTCAATCAATTTCTCCCACACACTACAAGTAGGGACCCTCCATCTTTCACTATATATTATCTTTTACTGCTTTCTCTCTCTTGCATTATTTTGTTGAAACAGTGTAACTCAGTATCTGATTTCATATCGATGAAGCATAATAACTAATAAAGTTAAAATATTGAAGATTGATCATTAATCAGAAACATGAAACAAAATTTCTATCTTTTCCCCCCTGGCCCCTAGTCCAACTGCATTTGCATTTGATCTGATGGATTGTATATTTGTATTAAAAGATGAAAATGGGACCCTTCTTTGACCAGTCCTTGACAGCTTGCACATAGATTATTACTAGCAGTTTTCGGTCGAAAAGGTTTTTGCAAGTTGAGTTTTCTGTTTCTTGTGAAGTTGAAATTTGTGGTCTTGTAGGTGCTGTCTCTGTCACAGGTTGGGATTTAAATCGCACTTTTTCATGACATGGAACTAATAATCTACTTAATACCAAAAAGTAAATTATTTACCATTTTATAATAACTGACTATATAGTAGTAGTTCGAAAAATTGCCATCATATTAGCCCCTTAATTTTCACATCATTAATTAAATCATGCTGCGCTTTGCTCTGTTCACAGAGTTTCGGTATTCCTCAATCACATGCTTGTACACTCTCAAAGTCTTATTATTGTACAAAGTTTTTCTGCTAACATTCATCTAAAAATATTATGATACCAAAACTTAAATGGTAGTGTTGGTTGCTCCTCTATTTCCTTTCATCAAGTCTAGTTTATCCAAATTATGCAGAGGTGCTTTTCTTGGGGCCTCAAAGTCATTCATGGTCACATGAGTTTGCTATTGGCTCTTTTATTGCCTATCCACAAAGTTTTTTCTGCTAACAGTATTATGACACCAAACTTAAATAGCAGTCTTATTTGCTCCAATATTATTTCATTTATATCATAATCTATGTTATCCAAACCATGCAAAGGTTCTTTTCTCGGGACCCCAAATTCATTCATGGTCACATGAGTTTGCAATTGGCTCTTTTATTACCTTACCACAACAAACCTGTCAGATTTTGAGAACTTTGATTTTGCTGGTTCTGCAGGATCACCGTGTTGCATGTCCTGGTAGAAAAAAGTGTCGGTGAAATAAAGCATACATGATACACATCCCATTAATAATATCCATACACATGAAAATAGTTCAACAAAACCTTATACTGCTTTCCCCCCACCCCCCAATGAGGTCATTATTTTTATCGGTACATGTCACGCATGATTGTGTTTTGGTCTCTCAAAAGATTGTATCTTGCATTCTCCCATTGTAGAAAACCACAATATCTCGTGATCAATAAATATCCCAAGTAAACAGTTTCAAACAACATACATTTAAATAAGATATGGGCCAAAATAAATGTGCTATACAATCCGATGGGGCAAGACTGTTTCATAGCACATGGAGATGTCCATTGTTCATCCGTGGATGACATCATTGCCACCACATGTTCCAACTAACTTTAGTAGCATTAACCATTTAAGCTTTGACATTGTTAAGGACTGCTAAATACAGTAAAAGGCAAAACAGTGATTTGTGTTTTTGAGTTCATTAAACTGAATGACATGTTTCAATCTTTGAAACTTACATGATCTTCTTGTCTTTGGTAAGAGCATACTTGCCTCTTGAAATAATATCATACAGTGGTGTTGAAGTTATATGTTTTTGATTATTTAGTTTATGATTGTCTCAAAGTTTTGTATGACAAAGTTGAAAACAAGTTAACCAGATGGTAATAAATACAGCCCAACTGAATGGAATGTGGGTGGAACAACTGTGATGGCAACAACAAAGAATTGTTATGGTGAAACTGCCCCAATTAGGAGCACAACATACCCTGGAGCATACCCTGAGCAGAAGAGGGTTGTGGATATGGTTGTAAGAGAAATGAAAAACCCTGCATATCTTTTGGACATTACAATGTTATCAGCATTGAGGAAGGATGGTCACCCTTCAGTTTACAGTGGTGAATTAAGTCCTCAGAAGAGGGTTAATCCAAATAGAGCTGATTGCAGCCATTGGTGTCTTCCTGGCCTACCTGATACTTGGAATGAACTATTCTCTACTGCATTACTCCACTAAATTTTACTTTTGCTGGTTAATTAACATGTTCATGTTCACTCATTGTATTATCTTCAGTAGGTGATGCATTGTTAGAGGGTTGCATGATCGCAACTCGTTGCAATTGTGAAGTTATATGTTAAGGAAAAGTACAAGTTTCTCTGTTGTTATATAATATAAATGTAAAGTGTGAATTATAAGATTATTGTATAAATTCTACCAAAGGTGTTAATTAATGAGTTTCAGTTTTTAGTGTGCATCAAAATGGAAGTTCCAGTGGGTAAAAGGATTTACCTGGTTATCATTTCCTGCTTATGACAATTGTATAACTTTTTATTTAATTTTAGTTGTTCTTAATTTATCTACATACATAAATATTAATCCCATCCTATATTCTTGAAAAAATTGATAGTTTCTGTTCACCTTTTTTTTTTTAAATAGAGATACCTTAACTAAAATATAAATTTCTTATAGAAACTATTAAAGCTAATTTATAACCTACTTTTACGATACCCAAATATATTCTTAGAAGTAGTTATATCCTCTAAATTGATTATTATTATTATAGACTAAAATAAGCTTTGAGTTCTTAATAAATTGATACATTTATGCTAATGTTTTCAAATTTTTAACGTCACGTAATACATCAAATTAGGGACGGATGACGTAAATTTACATTGAATTAAAACCTTAATGTACGTCAAATTTAATGCACGTCAAATTTAGATGAACTAATTTAAATAAGTACATAATACATAAAAGAAAAAATCTAAAATTTATGTTATGCACACTATTAGAGATAAATATACTCTGACTTGGTCAAATTAGACATAAATTTTAGACATATTTATTTAAAATATTATTTGATTTTGACTTCAACTAAAACCTAAAAATATAGAAAATTCCCAATACAATGTAACTTTTAATTATTTCAGTAAAAGAGTCTAATCTAGCCTATAAACAACCAAACAAGAAAATAACCTAAACTAATGTAGTATATATGTTAGACTTAAAAAAAAAATTAAATATGTTTTTGGTCCTTTAATTTTAAGTGAAAATTAGAATTAGTTCTTCTTAAAATTTTGAACTAATTTAGTCTCTCATATTTAGAAATGTGTGGAATTAGTCCTTTAAATCAAAATTTTTAAAGTTTATTTAACATTTCAAATGCGTTTCTTAATTAACATTGAAGAGAAAATATGGTGTAAAAAAACTAAAATATTATAATGAAATATGTTTGAAATGTCAAATAAACTTCATAAAATTTGATTAAAATGACTAAATCCACACATTTACATAGTCGAGAGACTAAATTTGTTCTATATTTTTTTAAAAATCAATTCCAAATTTCACTCAAAGTTAAAGAATAAAAACATATTTAATCTAAAAAAGAAAAAAAAAATACACTTTGATGCACCTGTATGTGTCCAAATTATGATATAATAGTCACATTCAAATAAATTATACATAAAATGATTATTAAGATCGATCCATATAAAAAAAATGTACAATTTCACTTCTCCCTTACATTTTAGTAATCAAACTTGAAAGAAGATTATTTAACACACATATTAAATTGTTTTGAAGTTTGTGGTGCAAGACATTTTTTTCTTTTCTTTATTGCTTAGAAAGTATTAAAAATTTCACTATTTGAATATTTTTTATGATGAAATAATTTTACCAAAAGTTTCACTATTTTCATAAAAAAATTAGTTGTGAAGGTTTTTGTTTAATATAACAATGTAAAATTTACAAACTGTTTAACAATAAAAAATTGAAAAAGTTATTATAAATTATGTAAATTGTATTTATGGGTTAAAGAAAATTTTTAGAACTTTCTAAGCATTATTTCCATTATACTCCATTATATTGTTTTTTAAGGATTTGATGATTAGTTCTCCACTGTCCATATATATTATCTTCATAAAAACCATCAAGGTTCTAATGTGGAGAGAACTTAAAAAATATTATCTTCATAAAATCATTCAAATTCTAATAGGTATAGAACTTTAAAGGGCTTAATTACCATTTTGGTCCCCTAATTTGTTGGGTTAGTTCATTTTGGTTCCCTTATTACTTCTTGGTTCAATTTGGTTCTCTAATTCTTGAAGAAGGTTCAATTTGATCCATGTCGTTAAGTCTATGTTAACACCGTCTCCGTACATGCCACGTGTCATTTTGTGGAATTTTTAATTTTTTTAATTTTTTTTAATTATTTTTTTTAAAAAAATTTAAAGTGCCACGTGTCACCTTATGGTTGTGACACGTGTCAATTTGAGATTTTTTTAAAAAAATATATTGCCACGTGTAGGTCACGATTGTGCCACGTATCAAGCTAACATTGGTTGTTTTCAATTTAGTCCCTCTATTTATAATTTTGATTCAATTTAGTCCCCCAATTTTTTAAAATGATTCAATTTTGTCCTCTCTAATTTGATAACAAATTAGTAATTAAGCTTAATTTCAACTTATATATACATATTAAAATAATTTTTATTATATTTATAAATTAAATTACTCCATCTAACTATTCAATTTTTTTTTTACATGTATATAAAATATCAACTGTAAAAAATTACAAGTGAAAAATGTAAGAAATGAAATAACATGAGTATTTAGGGAGTGATTTGATGTATAAATGGTAAAAAATTATTTTAACATGAATATATAAATTGTAATTAAGCTTAATTATTAATTTAGTCTCAAATTGGAGAGGACAAAATTGAATCATTTTAAAAAATTGGGGGACTAAATTGAATCAAAATTTCAAATAGAGGGACTAAATTGAAAACAACGAATATTAACTTGACATGTGGCACAATCGTGACTTGCCACGTGGGAGTATATTTTTTTAAATAAAAAAATCTCAAATTGACACGTGTCACAACCATAAAGTGACACGTGGCAGTTTAATTTTTTTTTAAATAATTAAAAAAAATAAAAAAAAATTAAAAAAATTGAAAATTCCACAAAATGACACGTGGCATGTACGGAGACGGTGTTAACGTTGAACCTTTTAAAGAATTAGAGAACTAAATTGAACCAATAAATAATAAGAGGGGACCAAAATGAACCAACCCAACAAATTAGAAGACCAAAATGATAATTAAGCCAACTTGAAAGTGTAAGATTTTCTTATAAACTTTATATTTAAAGAAAAAATAAATTAATTAAGTAATCTAATTATTTTAAAGTAAATATGAAGCATACAATATCTCTCCTAAATAGTTCAACACAAGATGTTCAATATTTGGGAAGAACATTTGGTACAATATCTCTCCTTGAAACTAATCATCAAAATCCTATTTTAAATTATTAAATCTTTATTTTTATATTAATTCTAACCACAAGGGTAAGTTTGTAATTTTACATTTTAATTTATTAATTTCTTTTTATATATCATCAAATTATTCTCAAACTCTCACAAATTTTACCTTCAAATATTTTTGCTTTAACCTTCAAATCTCTTAAAACAAATAACACAAATTTTATTTTCAACTGTCAAATTCATCCGTTCACTTTTCTTAAAAATAAACACATAGATTCCACAGTCATGTGAACACTATCACACCCATCATTGATCATAGAGGGTTCAAGTTCAAAAAGTCTAAATCACATCAAGTCATCAATTTGTAAAATATATCCATACCTATCCAATTATGAATTTTTTACATAGACTGTGTAATTTTTCTTTTACCAAAATAGCATACAGTAAATTTTATTTATCCTAGATAATATGTTTTTACTGTGTTAATTCAGAATTCAATTTTCGGAAAATCAAATTTTACACGTATGTTTTTGGGATTTTTGTTAAAAGTATGCTGTTAACTTGTTACAAAATCATGTTCAAAATTCGGTTTTGTAGAAATCAAATTCTGAACTAATACAGTAAAAGTGTGTTATCTGAGTAAATAAAACCTATAGTATACTATTTTGGTAAAAGGAAAAAGTTCATCCAATTGGTTTGTCGGGTTGATTCATCGTCTGGTTTGTTGGAGTTGATGTTGTTTAAGTGATTGATAATGGTTTGGGCATAAATTAGGTCAAGTTCTAATTCTAACCAAAATAATTTTTTTAAATTTTTTTTATAAGAGTTTATTTTATTTTATTTATTGTAGTTTAAAAAAAATCAAGAAAGAACATATTGATGTGTGCGGCATCATCACTGATAATCTTTCTCAATGGTTTATGAAGTTGAGGTCAATTTGCAGGTTTACGTCCAACCCTAGCAATACTTTTGTCACCCACCTTTAATAAACAATTCTCAGATAAAATTATGCTTAATCTAATTGAAAGTCTAATAAACAGTTCATAACTAATAAAAGAAACACTCTCATTAAGAGTTCAAATCACAGAATTGAAGGTAATAATACTACACTGAACACTTCTTTCAGAAAGCCTTATATATATATAAAGCTTTGCGAAGATGAAATTACACAGCAGGCGAATTTTTCATCAGTGTTTAGCTTAATGATCTTCATTCTCGCCCAATTATTGTGAGTCACAGAGCTTGATATTAGCCCTGGATGGCAACTCCAAGAGGAGCAGCATCCATAGATATAATCTTCTCAATTTCTACACTTTTGTTGGCTAAATTGTTCTGCTTCTCATAAGCTGAAATGTGCACTCCAAGTGCTGCTCTACCAGAAGGATCAAGGTTGCCAGACCAAGAAGCATCCCACTCAACAGCCTTTGCTGTGCTGCATGCAACACTTGCTCCTCCAGGAACAGTGAGCCTTGCTGAGTTCTGCACAACCAAACCAACAAACACATTTTTCAATCACAGATAGCTTCTGGGGTTCTGTTAATTTAGAGTTTCTTCATTAACTTGCCTGAGGGAAGAACCTCTCAAAGATCATTCTATAGTAGTATGCTTCCTTGGTTACTGGGGTGTTGTGAGGGTAGATGTTACCAGCATTCAGCATCATTCTGTCAGTCACCTAGGGAAAGAAAATGTCAAAAACCAGTTATAATAAGCAAAATCATGACCACACCAAACTCCATGGAAGTCCATGGAAGAGTACTAAGAAGTGTACTTTAAAACTTAACCCAATTCCACAAAATCAACTTGTAAGATAAGATTTGCATTCACTTATATAAATTAGTCTTATCTCTAATAAAAAATGAAACTTCCAACACAGTCATATAAAATGGATTCAATACATGTTTTGTAGCATGAGCCTTAAGACCATCAATCCAACTATACCCAACTCCATCACTGAATTGTTCTTTCTGCCTGTATAATATGTGCTGCACCAAAGTAAATGTGTAGATGTTAGTTTAACCAACCAATTTTGCAGATATATGTATGTATATATACACACATACATACACATTTCGATAAATAACATAGTACCTTTGGCAGATACGGATGTTCTTCATCATCAAAGGCTCTCCTCAGAATCCACTTCTCAATTCGTCCTTCATCTCTTTTTATCTGAAGCATTCAAACAGTAAACCAGTTTTAGTAATGTTTTCATAGATTTTTTCAAGTGATGAAGTCACATTTTTAACTTGTACCATTTTATACTCGGGATCAATGTTCATTGCAGCATTGATAAACTCCTTGTCCAAAAAGGGTACTCGGGCTTCGAGACCCCAAGCAAATGTTGATTTATTTGCTCTCAAGCAGTCATATTGGTGGAGTGCTTTGATCTGCACAACAAAAACATTACTATTATTATTCTGTCATCAACACTTGTACAACGAATGAGCCTGATAAATGTATGACCTTGCGGCATGTTTCTCTGTGAAACTCCTCCTTGTTGGGTGCCTTGTGGAAGTACAAATACCCTCCAAAGATCTCATCTGATCCTTCTCCCGAGATAACCCATTTCACACCCAGTGATTTAATCTTCCGAGACATAAGAAACATGGGCGTGCTTGCTCTAATTGTGGTCACATCATATGTTTCAACATGGTATATAACATCCTCAATGGCATCTATTCCATCCTGCACAGTGAAGTGAAACTCGTGGTGGACAGTGCCCAGATAGTCAGCAACTTCTTTTGCAGCCTTTAAATCTGGTGAACCCTACTCAACATAAGATGGTGACAAAGGATTAATGCAACACGAAATGTTTTCATAAAAGTGAACCATTCATGATTTTGATTTGATGGTACACCTCAAGTCCTACGCAGAAAGAATGTAACTTTGATCCCCACTGTTCAGCAGCCTTTGTGTTGGCCAAGTAGCGAGAAGTGATGGATGCCACCAATGATGAGTCCAAACCCCCAGAAAGTAGAACACCAAAAGGCACATCAGTCATCAACCTTTTTATCACAGCCTGAAATCAACCACATTCACTTTACTCATGAAAAAGTTATCAAACAAAGTTATTCAAACGCGATTTTAGACTTTTTTGTGAAACTTACCTGCTCAAAAGCACGTCTCAAAACTAAAGGGTCGTAAGGAGCAGAAGGAATAGACTCAGAGAACCATGGAGGATTGTACCATCTGCGAAAGCCTCTCTCTTTGCTCGAGTACAAGTGACCAGGTGGAAAACATTCAAAATGTTCACAATCATCGTTCAAGCCTTTCATCTCAGACGAAATCCAAACAGAGCCTGAACACAGAGTGGTGCCAAACTTGTATTTATCATGTTCTTCATTTCATGTATTCAATTCAAAATTTCAAACAGAAACTACAAAATGTTCCACGAGTTTAATTCAAAAGTGAGACATAGTATAACATTATTACCATCTAATCCCCAACCAATGTACAAGGAAGTGACCCCTATAGCATCTCGAGCCACTATAAAACTGTTGTCACGAGTATCCAGAAGAACAAACGAGAAGATACCATCCAGCATGTCCACAAAGTCTTCTCCATGTTCCTCGTACTGTTTCAAAGATAAACACAATAACTTGAACTTGTTAAGAACTACACTTTATTCAACCATGAGTTCTTCAATTTCTAGCTAAGATTCAGAAAAAATTGCACTCATCGAAAGGAATGGTCATCAAAAACCTCTTTTCATTAAGTGAAATAATCTTACTGATTTGGCGTTAACGTTAAATTTTGGTCACATAATTATATTAGTATAATCGAGATTTAAAATTATTTAAGGATAGTACTTAAGAAACCTATACGTGACTTGTATATATATTTTAACTTATCTAACATTTTTGCTTTTGTCATTTTCATACCAAAACACTCCTCTTACTTACATATCATGACGTGACATCAACTAATCTTCACGGTATAATTTTAAGTAAATTATTTTAATCAAAGTGAATCTTAATTATTTAATTAAAATTAAGGAATCTAAATTAATAAACTGTTTTGTATAAATCTTTAAACACAATCATTAGGAAGAATCATATTTAATTCAATCAAATAGAAAGTGTCTGAAGTAGAAGAGTTTTTTTTTTTACGAAAAATAATCAAAGAGATTGTTATTAGTCAAGATTAATCATTAATAAAATTGATTATTCTTGATGATTTTGAGTGGAGAAAAATACATAAAAGATGACTAACCAAGTGTGCTATAACATCACAGTCACTTCCAGTTCGGAACTTGTGATTAGGAAGTTGTCCCCTGAGTTCTTCATGGTTGTAAATCTCTCCATTCACCTGTGTTTGAGTAATCATTTACATCCATTGTTGAATTAGTAGAAGAAGATAGAAAACTTATAATATTTTTTTTTGAAGATTCAAGTTGATTAAAAATAAAAGTAAAAAAAATTGGTTATTAAATTATTATTGTCATTCTTTGATGTATCTTTACTATTTGGATGAAAAAATTTCATACTAAGATCATGATTATGTTTATTTATATAATTTATTTATTGACAGTGGATGTGGTATCTTGTGAATTCCATCGAAAATAAGATGAAAGAGATGAAGAGAGTATCGTGTAGAAGTATTATTGCTGAATGAGGTTATGGCCTACCGTGACAATGACGGATTTGTCCTCGTTGAAGAGAGGCTGATCCCCAGAAGCTGGATCTACTATCGCTAAACGTTGATGCGCCAAAAAGCAATCACCATGTTGATGGAGCCCACTCCAGTCAGGCCCACGGTGCTTCAATCTGTTTGTGACCTCAACAACAACAAAACAAAATTCAATAAATATAAATTCTCATTATTAACCCAATCTATTTTATGACAAAAATGTTAATGTTTTATTCTTGCTATGATTTTCAACATATTTTAGTTTGTGGTTGAATATAAATATATTTATTTTAGTTATGATTATTTCGTACCAATACTATATTTGTATAAGAAAATACAAGTTTCTTCTTTATTGTTTCATAATTCAATCATAAATTAACCTGTATAATACTTTTGATCAGTTTGAAATAAATAGTATGAAAATCATATTCATAAAAAAAATACGTATAACTATTTGATGATGTAAAATTATTTATTATAATAATATATCATTGTTAAACTTGAAACTTAATTTGAGTTTCATATTGTTATCTTGATTCTAAACTATAAAAGACACATATTTGTCTTTCGTTAAGATAAATTATAATAACACTATTATATCAATGAGTTATGAACAAAAAAAGAATTTTTTTTTTTTTTGTGTTACTCAAGTTTTTCAATTTTTACCAATATATCTTTATGTAGTTGTACATGAAATGTATTTGAGGCAACTTCTAAAAGTTAAAGTTTTTTAGTAATTAAATATTCTTATAAATGATTATTTTCGTGTGAATACAAAATTAAAATTTCTAGACAGAAAAAGGTTATGCAAATTTGAGAGACAGAAAACATTAAAAAAATAATTTAATTTTTTGGTTTATAAAATTTTTGTTTTAAAAAATTAATACTAAATTTCAGTTCATGTTATCTTATTTTTGAGAAAACATGTTTTCTTTTTCCAACGTACTGAAATTAGCATAGAAAACAACTAATGAATCATCTCATAAAATTAAATAGCAATTCTCCACGACCAACTAATCCCTTTCAATTATTGGATTTCAATCGTCATCACTTTTTGGAAGCTTCCCACCAAATATAACCAATAATTGCATTTTCAATCAGATCCCACACAACACAACTCACTTTCTCTATGGATTTCGGAGACGAAACTAAATTAAATTAAAATTGATAAAAAAATATACTAATTTGTAAATCAACTAAATTGTACTTTTAAATGATTTTTTTAAAATATAACATATTAAGACAATATTCAATAAAAAATAAAAATTAACGTGGAATTTGAAGACATATTATGATGCATAAACACAACTAACGGTGTGATTTATTTTACAGTATATTATTCATTCATAGTTGCGCACTTACCTTATCAATCATAATTTCTCCACTACAAAGTTCAAACATGGAAAAGCATTTCGTCACCTTGGTACCATGTTTTTCTTTATGGTCGTCCAAATTAATACTTCATTTTCCAATAAATAAAACATTTTACTAATTTACTAAATTTTAAATACAGCTGACCATTTCTTCGAATTTAATAAATTTTAAAATCTACAAAACCAGCAAATACAGTAGCGTCTTCTATTTCAAGATATCTAAAAAAATTACACCACTAAAACTAAGATAGCTTATAAATTCTTCTCTCTTTTACATCCATAAAAAAAGTACATTTGTTTTTATATTTTTATTTTAATTTTTACGTTAATTATTATAAAAGTTATGATATTTCTGATTGAGTAAACATGTGAAAACACTATACGGATCATGCATGTAAATTAAACTCAATTATGAATTCAAATTATATAGAATAATAATAAAAAATTATTGCCTGCGAGAGAGCTCTAGGACGCGAACCCTTTTGGCTCGAGAGTCATCAGAACAACCAAGAACAGCAAGAATACCACACATTGTGATGTGTTAATGGAATCAAAATCAGAGGAAGAAAAGAAAGAAAAGAGCAGAGAGAAGAAAAAGAAGAAGACTACGACGACGTCGTATAATGAGAGGAGTTGAAGGAAGAGCTTAAGAAATTTTGGTATACACAACGCTCCCCAAAGACACGTATTTATATGCATAATGACGTGAATAACGTCAATAATGATATGACTCCACCAAGTGGCTCCATGAAACGCCGTCGTTTTCCTTTGATTCAGTGTACTGTTACCGTCCACTGGCTGGTACCGAACACTCCACACTAAACACTGACCTATAATTGCTTCCTCCTATCTTTCGACACGTGGTCGAACGTTGTTCTTTCTTGGGATTCATTGTTTCTTAATTTTATTTTATTTTTCCATGTCTTGTACTTATATCATATAGTTAATATTTTTTGTTTGTTTTTGTGTTCACAGTTCACCCAAGTACAGATTTCCTCCAACAAATATCTTCTGGCTTTTTGTGTTTCTGCTTTTAAATAATGAAAATAACTCCAGTTATGAATCGGAGAATTTTATAAAATGGTATATTTGAAATAATATTTAAAAGAATTTAATTGAAATACACTTACAAACACTTTAAATACAATTATAATCTGTTTTAAAAGAAATAATAGTGTAAATATACTGATTAAAATTAAACTTCATTTAAAATTAAAAGTATTGGAGGTTTCTTCCTCTAACCATTCTAATTGTTGTATAATTAGATTCCATTTGTTTTAATTAAAGTATACTGATGATTACGACGGAATTCATTTTAAATTGTTGAATTTGTGGTTCGTATTTAAACCAATCTCAACTAGAGGTTTTATAATGAAGTGTGTGTGCACAACAACGAAAGAATATTTCTAAAGTGAAAGACAAAGAATCTTAACTTGTTTGTATGGAATCTCTTTATGGATATATAAAAAAAATATGAAGGTTTATACATCAGCGAAAATAATAGATCTATATCGGTTAAATCATGCATAATAAATAATAAGAAGATAAAAAAATGTAAGAAAAAAATACCTTATTTGATAATGATGGTTCTAAGAAATTTTTTGAAGGTCTCACGCATGTATTTAAGTTGAGATAGGTCTTGTTGTGTAATAATTGATCCGTGGAACCAAATTCTCTGACCACTAGAAAACAATTGAAAACTTAAAGAGAGAGCTTATGAAAATAATAAATTGTTGCACCCATTTATTAGCACTAATGCAAAAAAAATAGTTTTTGATGAAAGTTAAAACACACTTTCTATTACAACTCTTAAACCATCGGTATATAATCTTAAAAGTTTGTTCATAACAATTGTGGTTTTGTACCCGTTATTAAAAGTTTTTCACCACATAGTTCATTATATCATATTTGAGTGTAAATGATTATTAGAGTTCAGGATACATTTCTTACTTACGTCTCCTATATCAAGGCAAACACATATGAATATTATCACCAAGAATTTGCCTTGTAACTCTTTAAACATCATAACTTCATATGCTCACACATCATTTCATACCAATTATTATCTTACATACCCACAACATTTTTACATCAATTATAATAATAAAAGCCATAAAATATTCTTAGTACCAAATTACATATCATTAAAAAATAACCAGATAGGAAAACAGAAAAAACAAGGCATTTGGCGCTCAATGCCATATGCCTCGTAAAAACTAACGCTCAGTGCCAGCATACGTTCAGCACCCTAGAGCTAAAATTCTCACAAAACCTACAGTGCTCACCAACGCTCAACGCCACCTGGCCAGTGCTCAACGCCAATCAACTTGTAAAAGATTGTGCTCAGCGACACCATTATGGGGCTCAATGTTATATCAATGTTGGGCTGTTGAAAATAATATGTCGTAAAAAATCTCACATCGCCTAGAATATGTTAGGGAGTGGGTGTAGTGACTATATAATGGACTCTAAGTCCATGATGTTCCTTACCCCAAGTGAAAGGCACTTTGAGCTATTGTTTGACTTTTCTTATACTCTTGTAGTAGTGTGTTGTGAGATGTAGTTAAATTCTTGCTCTAGAGGGTGTACTTGGGGTCAAAGGATTGAGAGTGTTTTCTGTATGTTGTAAAAATTTGAACATAATGATTATTCTCTGGTTGTCTTTGGACAATGACCGTGATTTTTCTCCGTATTTGAAGTCTTCACATTATATTCTTGTGTTCCTTGTTTTTATCTTATTTCTCTGTTAATAAGGTGATTCCTAGGGTGAAGACGATAATGTTCTTAATTGATTATATGATTTTTTTTTCCAACAAGTGATATCAAGAGCTAGCTATGGTTTGGTATGATTTTTTTCTTAGTATGCTTTGTGGTTGCAGCTTAGTCTGATCTTCCACATCAATAAAGATTAATTATTTGTTGTGAGAGAATCATCCTTATTTGTTGAAGTTGCAATGAGAAATTTGATGGAAGAATCATTGTCAGCGTCTTGTTGACGCAATGGATATACAGGTGGGTTCGTGGACCTACAAGGACTATGAGTCGGGTTGATATGTAGTTGAGTTCGCATTTTTTACGAGTGTGCTACTGGATCTGTAAAGGAGGTCGCTAATGGTGCTCGCGTGGCTCAATGAGTGATACACGATGGAGTTCTAATCTGTGTGAGTTATGATGTGCGACTGGTTTGTGAAGGGAGTTCTCTATTGTTTACAAATCTACTATGGTAATTCGTGCGGTGTAGCTCGTGGACCTGGGCATGTGTGATGTGCACTTAGAGGTTCAGTGGTTCCTCAGTTCATGGTTCTGCTCGTGTGAAGGTTAGTGATGTAGGTTGTTGTGATTTTCACCTGGTTGTTCGTGGTGGAGACCTGGTTTTGTGATTTACTGCTCCAATCGGCTTTAGGGAAGCGTACACGATGCGATGAAGGCAAGATCTGTTTTGGGATTTCGCATGAAGGGTTTTGCGAGGGTCTAGTTGTTGGGTCGTTGTTGGTTGGTGTTTGTGCAGTTGCGGTTTAGATTTAGCGTGGTGGTTCATGCAACTCTGATGATGGCTCGCGATGTAGGTTTCACATGGGGTGCTAGTGCGACACATTTTGTGGCACGATCTACAGGTTTTCGCGAGGTGGAGGTTGCATCTTTGGCAAGGGTGTCGAATGACGTGGTGGCTCTACAATTAAGAAGACGAAGCTAGTTGTTTATTTTTTCATATCTGCCTGAGGAAGAAAATGATAATGTAACAGCTCTTAGTTGGGTGGATTGTGGTATTAGCATCTCCTGATTGGTCAAATTTAAAGTGGAAGACTGTGACACGTGGCGAAATCTATCGAGCAGATTGTGAATGCTAGAATGAATATTTCATAGGGGTAATTTTATACACATACATTGGCTAATATTGATGCAAGAGGCATAGGGATTATGCATGGGCATTGGTTAGCATTGATGCATGGTATATGATGTTTATGCGTAGGCATTAACTAATATTGATGCAAAGTGTGTGGTGATTTATACATTAGCATTGGTTAGCATTGATGCAAGGTGCATGAAAATTCTTGGGATTGTTTAATTCCAAGTGAGTATACTCCCTATGGTGGAGTATGATTGTTGGTATAAGTAATGAAGTTGTGTTTATTTTAATCATGGTGGAGAATGTTGAGCTAATGAAAATAATACGTCTTGAAAAATCTCGCATCACCTAAGATAAGTTAGGGAATGAATGTTAATGACTATAAAATAGACTCTAAATTCATGATGTTCTTTGTCCCAAGTCAAAGACACTTTGAGCTAGTGTTTGACTTTTCTTATACTTTTGTAGTAGAGTGTTATGAGGTGTAGTTAAATTATTGCTATGGAGAGTGCGGGTGTACTTGAGGTCAAAGGGTTAAGAGGGTTTTCTGTGTGTTGCAAAAATTTACACATAGTGATTATCCTCTGGTTGTCTTTGAACAACGGTCGTGATTTTTTTTCCGTATTTGGAGTTTTCATGTTATATTTTTGTGTTCCTTGCTTTTATCTTATTTTAATAGGGTGATTATTGGGAGTAAAAATGATAATGTTCTTAATTGATTGTGTTTTTTTCTCTAACAATCAGAAAATAAAAAATTTTGAGTTGTGATTAAGCGAAATTTGACCTGTCCAATTGATCAATTTGGTATTCCTTTTCATAAGATAAAGCTTGTACCAAATTGCTCAATTGCTCATATTTCAATTATCTCATTCACACACCAAAACAAATTACAAACACTCAATACAATTATGACCAAATTATACAAGATCACAACAATCATACACATTATACCAGATTCATCAAACACAACCAAATTTCATTCCCAACGCAAGAGAGGAATAACATGTAAAACATCAAAGTGATAAAACTCACACAACTGATTAAGATTAGCTTCCCTTATCTTAATAGATCAACCTCAAGGCTCTACAACAAACACCTTTCACCTCACCTCACAGGATGCTTTATCTACACATAAAAACATCACAAACATGAGCAGACCATACCATTATGATTACTAATCATCAGGAATTCAAGAGGAAGACCAAACTTCACATATGACCAAGATAGTGTCACATGCAAGTTAGATTAACAGACAAGATAAAAAAAGGCGAAAATTAACTTACACCAAGCTAAGAAATTGTTTAGTTGGACTTGAAGATCTCGTCGCTAGGATCATACAAGCAGTCTTTGATCTTCAAATAGAGAGATGAAGTGTTTTTAAGTAATAAGATCCCTTTATGAAATTTCTATTTACAGTTAAGCGTTTTATTATTAAAATAATTGGTCTCATTATTTTAAAACATTATCCCTCCTAAAATAAATACTATTTTCTAGGTTCTCATAAAAGGAAAACAAATATTTTAAATGTATGTACACTTCAATTTTTTAAAATTCTAATGAAATCTTTTTTTTAAACTAATAAAAATTATAATACATCACTTGATCAAAATCACACAAAGACTAAATATTAAACTAGTTATAATTAAAATCTAACATAGATTTTTTATCTTTTGAACTTCAATATATTGGATGGTAATAAAAACAATTCATGACAATTATATTAAATTATTATATTATAGTAAATAATTTTTTTAGACAACTATATTGATAAAATTACACGTATGATAATGAGTTAAAAAAAATAAAAATAATTATATAAAAAATATTAAAATATAGTGTGCTACATGATAAAATAAACATCAAACAAAAATATTTAAAAAATGACCAAATGAAAACTCTTAAATGAAATTGCACTAAATAAAATAAGTGTATAACTAAGGGTATGATAAGATGAAAAAGACCTTAGAGATTTAAGAAAGCTTTTCAAATATTAACCTGGCTGAGAATTTTTCTTTTTCTTTAAGCGAAAGAAATGAGTTCTTCAAATAAAACAAAAAATTAAGAATAATAGAATAAAGAAAATAAGTTTTTTGTATTACCTATTAAATGAAAGGTTTATATATACAATAAATAAAAATACAAGAAAATAATAAAGATATTCAAATATGAGAAATAAAAAATATTTAATTGACTTACATCATTTAAATATAATTACACAATCAAACAATAAATATTTTTATAATTTAAATGAAAAGGAATAAATGTAGAATATATATTATTAAAGATATAAAAAAAATAAATATGTGCAATTCATCCCGATCTTCGTATCCAATTAAAAAAAATTAAATATGCTCATATCCCATCGATACATAAATTCTCAATCAAATATACTCACATCCGATCAATAGATAAATTTTCCATCAAAATAACTAAAATAATAACTATGGATAAATTTATTTGCCTTCATGTACCTTTCCGATGAATATAATAAAATTGTTGACCGAGACACCATCCCTTTTATGCTTCTCTGACATGGCTTACATTAGAGACAAACTCAAATGCAAAACATTCAAGAAATGAAAGCAACCGTACATTTATATATAACAATTAAAACTAATATTCATTTAATTATTGATTAAAAAGTACGATTAAATCGGACCTCATTTGCTAAATGGAATTTAATTAGGTAATATATAAACAAAGGTTTAGGCTTAAAATATTTTTTTTCTCTATCTTATATTTTGTATTTTTTTTGATTTTGACCTATTTTTTTGAAATTAACATGAGTTTTTAAAATATTTATGATGATGACATTGTTAAAGTAATATATAGTATTTATTATTTGTATTATAGTTTACATCCATCACCACTATATCTTTCGGTATTTATATCATACGTCATTATTTTAATATCTAATTGTCAATTTGATAAAAGATAATATATTGGATTATTTTAAAAGAAATGAAATTAAAAATATTTAAAATAGTAATATAAAATTAATCAAATAATAATCTATAACTATATATAAAGGGGATTCCCTCTTTTGTGTCCACATTTCATAATTCCAACTTTACCCTTTATAATTTAATTATTTATTAAATTTTTAAAAATTAACGGTTACTTTTACAAGTT
>Ga0214543_1000717_pt1 | contig 58519 bp, 25 predicted proteins | sample CNSS2metaG_FD_160094 | JGI IMG/M metagenome (GOLD analysis project Ga0214543, IMG submission 160094) | Root nodule microbial communities from cowpea collected in UCLA plant growth center, Los Angeles, California, USA - CNSS2 | ecosystem: Host-associated > Plants > Roots > Nodule | place: USA...
TAATAGAGCACTAACCTTGATCCATGAGAGATCCTGTGAATATGCGTTCTTCAATTTATAATCTTGTGTGCTCTTCAACCACCGTTTCCCAATCTATCTCTTTGCCTTTCTTTCTCTTCTCACACGTTCTTGATGGGTTACAGTGAAAAGAACCTTATGGCCAGAGACAGAACCCCAATTCCTTTTATAAACCAACGTCCATCAAGTTGGTTTTTATTTTATCTTTATCTTTATTTTATTATCACTTCCCATAATAATAACCAATAAGTCTTTATATTTTATTAAATTACAATTGGGCCCATCATAATATTTCAAATGAGTCACTAATAGAATTAATTCGTCAATTAATTCTAACAATAACTCCCACAAAGTTATCAAGACAGCTTATAAACAAGTTCAATTTATATTTATTGCTTTAAAACAGTCATTGCTTGAAAACAAGTTCAATATATTTATTGAAAAAAATAAAAATAAATCTAAGTGTGGGTCAACACCCAAATTTAAAGATAAAAGAAGAGGGGATATAGATGGAAATATGAAGATTAAATTAATGTTTCTTCCACTTTTACATTAAATAGTTTTTGTAAAATATAATTTATTTTAAAGTATTTTACTTACTGTAAGGTCTTCATTTTTTAAGTTATTTATTTTTTTAATGTCATTACGTAACACAAAGTCGTTGAAATGATAGTAAAATAGGTGAGATTAGTTTTTTTAAGCTTTCATGATAAAATTTAAATTAAAGATAGAATGTATATTATTTTTAGAGAAATATTATAAATATATTTAAAGTATTTTATTCATTATTTATTATAAAATTTTATTTCTCTAAAATCTAGGTTTTCTCTAATTTTATGGATTATAGTCTAATTATGGTAAATGTTATTATTGAGAAAACAACAAAAGATAAATTAAGATTGACCAATTAAAACTTTCAAGAGAAGTTTTGCTTGGACTATTTTATTTTCATATGTAACACTCCAATTGAATAGGGTCATATTACTAATTAAATTATTACAGTATAAGTATTAAATAATTTATAGGATATATAATAGTATTTACATATCTCTATAAGAAATCATAAATTAAAACATGTATATAAAAATCCACAAACCAGGATAATCTATATATTGTACATTTATAAAAATCCATTACTCGATTTATAAAAATCCATTACTCGATCCTTAAGAGTTTCACTGTTGCACATTCTTCCACATGTATTATTTTCTGCTCACATATAATATATGATCATAACATGTGAATAAACCACATCACACAAAAACACAAGGTAAAGCTAGTGAAGTCTTAACAATTTATATTTTAAACCACACACTAATTCAACCAACTAGTTGTTGGGCTAATAAAAATAACATGTCTTGAAAAGTCCCACATCGTCTAAGATAACCAAGGGGGTGGGTATTAATGACTATATAATGGGCTCTAAGTCCATGATGTTCCTTGCTCCAGTCAAACACACTTTAAGCTTGTAGTTGACTTTTCTTATACTCTTATAGTAGAGTGTTGTGAGGTTTGAGTTTAATTCTTTCTTTGGAGAGGGTGGGTGTACTTGGTTTTTCTCTGATTTTGGGATTTACACGTTATATTCTTGTGTTCCCTGTTTTTATCTTATTTCTCTATTAATAGGGTGATTCTTGAGGATAAAAACGGTAATGTTCTTAATTGATTATGCATTTTTCTCAATAGTGGTATCAAGAGCTATGGTTCGGTAGGATTTTTTCCTAGTATGCTATGTGGTTGCAGCATAGTTCGATCTTCCACATAAGAAAAGACCAATTCCTTGTTATTGGAGAATCATTCTTGGTTGCTAAAGTTGTAATGAGAAATTTGATGGAAGGATCATTGTCAGTGTTGTGTTGACGTAGTGAATCTGCAATTGGGGTTCGTGGAGGTTCAAGGATTGTGAGTCGTGTTGGATCTGTAGTGGAGTTCGCGTGTGGCGAGATGCTCTGGATTTGTGAAGGACGTCGCAGTTGGTGCTCGCATGGCTTGGTGATTGATGTACGATGGAGATATGACCTTGGCTCTGATACCAATTGTTTGGATCGAGTGCGTACCACTAGACCAAAAGCTATAGCCAATAGTTAGGGCGCAACTCTTTTTACTTAAGAGTATAACAGTCCAAGCACCACGATTCAATTGTGACCTAGCCCACTTAGTCTCCGCCATGGGACAATTGATGCCACATGCAACAATCTCCCCCTCAGCAATTGTCCTACTAGAAATCCCACTTGGATTAGGCCTTGGCCCACCTAGCATCTGCCATGGGAAAACTATGCAACCCGCAAGACTAATATACCACATAATCTTATTTAATCAATTCACCATTCATCAAAACATTGACATGACAGAATAACATATATTGAGTCGAATTCGCATGAAGTCCTGTCAAGAAATACAATAATGTGATGTGATTCAAGACCTAACCCCTCCCAACATAATTATAATCAATGAACATGGCCCATCCTGACTTGATATCCATGATAAGGTTAATTCACTATAGCATCGTCAGAATGGTGCTTTTTCACTTCAAACCCGCTTTAGGAACTCTTTCAACTCTCATCACTTAAATTTCATTATCTATCACCTAGTGATCCCAAACCACCTCAAGCTTCTAGAATTTTCAAAATAACTCACTCAACGACTCTTTCTATTCGCTAAACAAGCAAACCTCTGGGAGCTAATTTTATCAAGCTGGCCCAATTAGTGTTGACTCACCCAGTAGTGGAAAGATCTGGGCTATCTGTAATTTCTTTTTCTCTCTTGCTCAGCAATGGTTTGACTTGCCAAGAAAGTCTGCATAAAACAAGAAACACCCTAGGTGTATCAGATCAACTATTTGACCTCTATAGGCATTCTTACACATTTCTTAGTTTAAAAAAATAGAATTTTTACCATATCAAAGTGTCTTAGATGGACCAAATTCACTAAAATGATTCATCCTATGTAGATCCATAATCAAAATTTATATAAGCACATCGCATATCTAAACTCATAAACCAATCATCATATAATATCATCGTAAATCAACATACGAATAAATCCATCTATCAATATATACAAAATAACACTAGCTTCCCTTAATTGGTGCAAGAAAACCCTTAACCCAAGCCTGCTCCTAGAGCTCTAATTCTCACAAAATGCTCTAACTACCTATACAAACATCAAACCAATGATCTTAGCATATCACAAAGATTACAACTAAAGATATATTCATTTTGAACTATTTTGAGTCACATGTATGAAACATAGAATCATGTGTGCCTCAAAATGCTAAACTAATTCAAGAATAGAGCTAAGAAGTGAACTTATTCTATTTTAGAGTTTGATCATCAGAAATGTATGTCTCTTCGTTGTAAATCCACTGGTAGTCTCTAGTTGTCAAACATATGGGAGATGACTCAAGTTGGAGAAAATGTAGAAAAAGATTTAAAATCTTTTTAGAAAAATTGTTAGTTTTTATAAGATAAATCTCGACTTAAAATCTATTTATTGTTGAACTTTTTATTGATAAAATAATCAAATATCATCTTTAAAATCACTAATACTCTTAAACCATTTTCGTGATCTTTAAATCTACTAATAAATTTGAATTTCAAATTTCAAAATTGTGTTACGTTCTTTCTTCTTTTCATTAAAATATTCTTCCATATATTTTCAAATAAATTATATAAACTGAAAAATTAATTTTCTTTTGAAAATTATTACAAATATTAAATAAAAAAATAAAATCCATATTTTTATAATTTTAAATTAATAATTAATTAGAGGTACATATAAAAAAGATGCTCAAAAAATACAATATATATTACAATATTTAATGTGAATCCCTTCTCCACAAATTACTATAGATGATCACAATCAAAGTATTAATGATACTTTAAATTGATGAGATAACTAAAAACCCTTGACTAAATTTTGTCATTTTTATTTATATTGACTCTTATATAGTTTCTGAGTTTCTTTTATTTTTTTACTTATTTTTTCTAAGTTTTTGAATTTTAATTAGGTTGTCTTGTGAACTTTTCTAAATTCACATTAAATTGATGCAATAATTTATTTAACTTTTATTATATATGTGTGCGTGTGTGTGAATGTCATTATGGATTAAAAACCCTTTTTTACTTTAAATTAGGTAATCAAAATCCTATCAATTTTGCAATAATTACTAGCATGTATACTTTTTAGAAAAGAAATAGCATAATTAAGAACAATGGTTACGGAAATAACGACTAAAATCATCAAATTTGACAAATAGCTTTCAACTAAATCAGCGATGAAAATATATCCTGATTTGTAAATATTTCTACAGAATTTACATTTGATTTGTAAACATTTTTTTTAAAATAAAAATTGTAACCACATTTTCGATCAAAAACAATGGTCAAACTTAAACTTCAACGAATATTTTAGCATCTTAATTAATCTAATAACGTAAATAGTGATCAATTTTGGAGGTTGTTAAATGCACTTTTTAGCAGACTTAATGATATATGACAAAAGGATAAATTGAAAATGAAATGTTATTTTTCAATTGATATAAATTTCAAAAATTTCATATATAAAGAGGAAGAATTTAGGATAGAGAGATTTTATGCAAAAGAATATTTACTCTAGAATTGTCAAAATGGATTGGAACTCGCGAGTCAATTTGGCTCATCACGGGTTCGAACCGGGTTGGGTTGAAAGTTTTTTACAAATTTCAATACGGATTGATTTTTGACCCGGCTCATCTAGAACCCGACTCATCCAGGTTGAATTCGTGGTAAACCGGGTTGGTGAGCCAATCCGCAGATAAAAGGGTCACACATGTGTTTTTTTATTAAGTTGGACTTTACATTTGGGTCATGTTAGGTTGTTTTTTTTAGCCAACACAAATAATTTGTATTTTATTTTGTTTGCATTTGGATTGTATTAAAGTTTATTTAGACTTTAATTAGAATTATAATTTAGTTTTGACTAAAAAATAAATATATAATTTGTATTTTTTTAATTAAGTGAACTCGTGAGCCAACCTATTTAACTCGCCAACCCGTGGTGGGCCATACCGAGTTCAAATTTTTTTGACTCGCTAAAAAGTGAGTCGAGTTGGGTTGGCTCACTAAATCATCAATCCGTGGTAGATTGAGCCAGGTCGAGCCATGTTACCCGTTTTGACAGCTCTAATTTACTTTAAAACTAAATTATAAGATATAATTAGATATAAGTGATTTTATACTCAATTACATCTTCTAGTATGATCTAATCATAAAAAATATGTTACTTAAATTTTAAATATTTTATAGATTTAGGTAATTTTTGTGAGGATATAGAAAATAATTTTAATAACAATGTATGGTAAAATGATATTATATTATTTTATTATTAAAAATTTTAAACTATAAATATAGTGTTTTAAAAAATGAGTTCATTTTTATAAATCTCACTATCTTTCTAACCAAAGGTTCTTTCGGTTCTCTCTCGTTTCTCTCTTAAAATATGACTTCATCCTTCAAGTTTTTTAATATCTAGAATTATAGGAGTGATCTTTACAAAGTGCACAAACCTACAAATCAATTTCATCTTTTAAGTAAGTTCAAATTATACATTATTCATTTGAGTAATTTGTTTTCTCTTATGCACGCGGCTTTCTTTCGGTTTCACGTAGCTTTCCTATCTTCTAGCACTGCAAAAAAAAAAAAGAACGATTTTTTCTACGGACAAAATTCGTATGTATTGCATAAAATCCGTATGTAATTGAATATTATCTACCTCATTACATATGGAAAGAAATCATGCTATGATTATTGATCGAGCTTTCATTGTGTAGATAAAGTAATGATACATTTTAAAGTTGTGCAAGGGTAGTGCAGTGCTAAAAATCTCTCTTACGGTAAGAGAAACTAATAATTTGGTAATTTTGATTCTAATTATAAATGTTTAAATGGAAAACTTATGGTGAATGAAAATTTTGAATTGTGAATTTTAGATGAAATTTGAGATTATGATTTGATAAGAAAAACAAAATCGATTAGACACATACTCTTATGTGAAGTTGAAATATAAAGAAAATTTAGACAATTGAAATTGTGGTGCTTTTGTAAGATTGAAATCAGACTGTTATGTCCCATTTGAACTTGGTATGGAAAGGGTTGGGTTTGGTCAAATGTTGATTTCTATACTATTAGAAACTTAGTATATCTAATGTGAAAGAATTGTTATGAGATCTGCACCCATGGTTAAGATTCAAATGATGGTGTTTCAATGTAATTCAAATTGCTTTGGAATGATTGTATATGTCATAGAGAGTTCATGTATTTTTAGCATTGGATGGTGGATCTATTGAGCTAAGCAGATTTTGTGACAATGATTATGATTTAAAAATATATAATTTGTGAATTAGAGTTTGGTTGATAATGTGAGGTTTGAGTAGTTATTTTCAAGGAAAAATACTACTAGTGTATGTGTATTGAAGGGGATTTCGTGAATGAGATTATTTGGACTCTATTAAGTATTTAATTCACATAAAAAAAAATATATACAAGTGGCGAGAGTTGAATAAAGCTCACAAAGCAAACAATATGATATGAAAAAGGATTATACTCATGGAACTAGCGAAGTTAATCATGTCATAACTAGAGGATGAACATGTGTTTTTGGATGTGATTATATTATGGACTGAATTTGGTAGTAAATATAACAGGTATAAAGTCTCACGGGTTTATTCAAAACACTAGTCTTTCAAAAGTAATGTCTTGAGAACTTAACTATAAATTTGAGACATTTTGGCAAATGAAATTGCTAGAGATTTTATTTAAATACTTTAGGGTTCTAGTGTGAAGATTGAATTCAGTAAGTTGAACTTTTAAGACTGGTTTTGATAAATATGAATCATTATACACAAAAGTCTAACAACATAATATTTAAATAGAATAAAATAATATTTTGAACTTGAATATATTTTTTTTAATAAAAATTTAATTAAAAGTTTAAAATTTCTAATTTAATTAAACATTATAAGTATAATAAAAACCAAAAAAAGAAATAAAGAAACAGGAAGACGTGGAAGGGAAGGAAAAACAGAAGAAGAAAAAAAAAGAAAAAACAAAAGACAGTTAATGAAGAAAGAGAAAAAAAAAATGGGCCATGGGCCCATACCTTACATGCACTGACAATATAGTTGTCAAGTTTCAATAAATTTTAATAACTTTTTAATATTACCTAATTAACTAAAATGCGGGTAAGAAAACGTGTTACGTGTAAGGTTAATTAGGTAACCAATAAATTGAATATAATTATGAAAATTATTAATTACTCTAACTAGTGTGAATCTAATTTCGAGAATCTTGTTATAATATATAAATATGAGAACATATATTATAGTATTTTATTAAATCCTACACATTAGTAAAACAACAATTCTTATAATGGAAAGCTAGCAAGAAAATAAATACCAAACCCATTACCAAAGTGAATGTTTGCTTTGAATGCTTAAATAATTGTACCAAAAGAAAATGTGTTTGAATGTGGACACAAATGCCTCAGCAAAATTTTAAAAAATGGATTATTTACTTCACTTTAATTTAAAATATGTATGATTACGTTATTTCTTTCTCAATCGTTGAAATAAAACAAAAAAGAGGTTTTTTTTTCTAATAATTTTTAGGTCATTATTTCCAATTATTTGACAAAAAAAAAAAGGTTGTGAAAAGATAAGCATTATTGAGTTAGGTGTAGACAACTTATGCCTATGGATCCTTCTTGGCTGGATTTGCATACTTGCACACTTGCACGTGAGAATACTTTTATTATTGGATGTTTCTGAAAAATAATGTTCCATTTTTTTAAAAATATTTATTAATTATAACTTTAAAATTTAATTTAAATAAAACAAAAATCACTTAAAATTAGTTTGCATCCAGATCAATATGTTTACTTTTATGTCCTTGTTTGAAAGGACCCTCCAAAAGATAACTATTTGATTTCTAAAAGCCCCCATCACATTTTCTGACTTTTCTTTTGACTTTTACATTGGAATCTTTCCTTTTATGGAAACGATTTAGTGGTGACTTTATGAAAAAAATAATAATAATAATAATAATACATATGTTAATTTATTCATAATTAATATTTAACATTAAATTGGTTATGAATTTTTTTTGAACGTTGATTATAATAATGTTTTATTTATGCATATGGAGACACTTTCTTTCCCAACAACTGCCCATGCCCGTCCCTACAGGACCTCTAAGAGACAACAGTACAACATGTGCTGATACAGACACAATAAATTAGTGCAATTAAAATTCATTAATATATATATATATATATATATATATATATATATATATATATATATATAAATAATGTGAGATGTCAAATCTTAAACCCACATTTTCATGGTTTCATTTGTATATATATTTTTGAAATCATCCTAGTGTGAATTCAAACGTGATATATCTATTAAAAAGATTAAATTATTTAAAAATTAATATTTCTTTTAAGTTAAAGATTTTTTTTCTTTTCTAAATTATCATAATAAAAGAATATAAAAAATGTGAAATAATTATTTTAAGTTATTCTTGAAATAAGTTGACCCTAAAGAATAATTATTAAAAATTATATGTTAACCTAAAATAAAAGTTAAGTAAGGATAGATAACTATTAGGAAAGTGTATATATATATATATATATATATATATATATATATATATATATATATATATATAGGAGTGGTTTGAAAATGAAAAACGTTGTTAGGATATAGTTTGATATTTGACTTATTTACTTGAATTTTTATATATTTTTAGAAGTGGTAAAGAATGTTTAACTAGGTATTGGAAATTATATTCACATCTAACCAATAACATAATTGTTTAGAGGTGTGAAAAACATGGTATGTGAGTTAACTTGGACGTGGAACTTGATATATATATATATATATATATATATATATATATATATATATATATATATATTATGTTATATGATAATAATAATTTATTAAGACAAAGAGTTTCTTAAGGATTACTCTTATATAATTTAGGCAAGTTATCTCTCATAGTATATTGTTGAGTGGTCACATGGACCAAATTAAAATAATGTCTACTTTGTGTTTCCCTAGCTATACTAACAAGTCATGAGGATCCCGATGAAGCATTTGAGCTCACTAGCACAGATGTAGAGCTCATTTTTTTTCATACTTAGAGTGATCCTATCTCATCTACGAGCTAGTGTCTTGTATGGAGATAAATGTGATGTTTTTCATTCCTTGGTCTGTGCTTCAGGATGACACATATCAGAGTGTTTGTCAACATATGGAAATAGAGCTTTTAGAGAGAGTTGTTATTGATATGAATTTGATTTTTTCATAATTTTGTAACCACAAACACACACTTGGTTAGAAATGAGAAAGGCATTTGTTTGTTGTGATGTATGTAAATTAACCACTTGGCCAAATAGCCAACCTTGAAGCATTCAATGAATCTCTTTGAACCTTTTTGTGCCTAATTATTCTTTCTTTCTTTACCCCAAGTCTACAAAGAAAAACAATCTTGTCCCACGTCTAAGAAGAAAAGAACAAGTAATATGTTAATGAGAATAATGACATGAGATGGGATTAAGTTTGAGGGAGAATGAATATAGTTATGAAAGAGAAAGGAGTGAATTATTTGAAAATATTCTAGTCCGATGGTTGTATATCTCTTAAATTTTCTCAGAAAGAGAAAAAAAAACAAAAAAAAAACAAGACAAGGCAAAAAGGTTGCATGAAATGAAAAAGGGGTTGAGTTCTAAGAAGGAAATGGGAGATTGATTTTGTAAGGGTGTAGAGGATGTCAATGAGTAATATATGCATATATTTGTTCTCTTTTTCTCAAGTGATGTTTTTTAATCCCTGAAAAACTAGATTCTTCTAGCTAAGCAAGTTATAATCCTTGAAAGAACTTTTTTTTATCTAAACCAATGTGTGTAAATTGTGTGAATGAGATGATATGAAAAAGCTGATGAAGTAATTTATAACATGTTAATTGTGAGTTTGTCACCTATAAACACGTGTGTAGAGTGAAACACTCCCTTCGTGTGAGCTTTCATGATTCAATTATCTGGTTGTCACATCCCATTTTGGGTTTAAGGTTATGTTTTGATAAAAACACCCTATCATATTATCTTGAACTTTGGAAATGCAAGTAAAAATTATCTCTGCTTTGTGACAAGGAAAGTGTGTTTGGAAATCATCTACTTCTTTGTTTATGTTGATCATGTTGGCCTTAATTTCTTCTTCTTATTTTGCTAGATTTATTTTTCATGCAAACATGAAAAAGTACAAAGTTTTGGAGGGTTGATAAATGTGATAATCTATTTTTCAAACTTGTTATAATCCTTTATTTATCTATGTATCATGCATTTTGTGTTATTTTCAAGGAAAATATTTAAGATTTTAATATTTTCTTTTAATATAGATGTAATTACCTTTTTGTTGGATTATTTTGCAGAGAGGTGGAAGATTGGAGAACAATGAGAAATTACCTTCCAAGACTTCCTCGTTGAGCCATAAGAGCTCTCTCACTCAATGACTCAGATACTCGCTCAACGAGATGATTACATACTTGTGCAACGTGTAGGACACTCACCCAATGAATGAGAGCAATTATTCCTAACACAAAAGTAATCTCTCGCCCAATGAGAATATGATTTTTGTTAGTGGTTGAAAAGTTAAGTTTTAGAATGAGATGGGTAATTTTTGGTGTGGGAACGCAACCAGAGACTAAAGCAACGATAGAGGCACGTCTAAAGCTCAAAACCTTCATTTTCCTTCATCCATTCCACTTTTTTTTTTATCCATTTTTGAGTTTCAAATGTGTAGAAGTAGCTAAACTCCCTATTCATTGGGATTGAATGTAATGAATCTAAACTTTATGTAGATTTTTCTTACACAATATCAATCGTAGTAAAAAAATCAATAAGCTTCAAAGATATCTTAAAAAGCACTTTATAAATACAACTTCTAAACAATTTAAGTAATCAATTCAAATCCCAACCTTCAAATGTTTCCATTCTACCTAGGGATGGCAACGGGTCGGGTCGGGCACGGATACTATGATACTCGTACCCGACCCGCTAAAAAAAATCCGCCCGTTACCCGCCCGTTTACCCGCCGGGTATCCGCTTAAAAAATACCCACGGATATTTTTAAAACCCGCGGGTACCCGTGGATACCCGATACCCGCAAATATTTAAAAAAATATGAATTTTATAAATTTTTTAATATAAAATTATAAAAATAAAATATAAATTAAATTAAATTATAATTATAATTAAATTTGACATAATAAAATATACTATTACTTCTAATTTTAATTAAATTTAACTTAATAAAATATAAATTAAATATTAATTTTTTTTGCGGGTAACGGGTACCCGCGGGTACAGATAGTATGATACTCGTACCCGACCCGTTTATAACCGGGTATTAAAATACCCGTTACCCACTACCCGCGGGTAGTAACTATCCGTCGCGGATTTTATCCGCGGATATCTGCGGGCACGGGTATTTTTGCCATCCCTAATTCTACCGTGATCATTTAAACTCATACTATAAGTACTTACATTCATATAAAAATCATAAAATACCTTAATAAAAGTTACAAAAATTATCTTTATATCTCAACATGCACAACTTAATCATGATAGCAATTTTTCAATAAAAATATGCAATTCAAAACATTTTAAAACAATCATTTAAACAATATTCAACAACTCATATAAACATTTAAATAGTTTTAAATCAAATCACAATCCTTACATAGAACCCAAAATCAAGTGACTAAGTCACTTTCACATCCAAATAATCTATCCATATCGTTATGTAAAACTCATAAATAATTTTTTTAAAATATAATCCTTTATTCCAATTGTGTCTCTTGTTCCTTACTTAAAGTTTAAGGACCTAGAGCAATATATGCAACAAACACTACTAAAAAAATTCATATTTCCTGCCAATTTTGTTTTGAAAATTTTTTCATAAGAAATACTTACAAATTTTGTTAAGAAAAAAAAATTGCAAGAAATTGCTACCAATTTTCTTGCAAAATATTTTGTATAAAACACTTTTCGCAACAAATTTTGTAGAAAATACTTGCAAATTTTATAATTTTGTAGGAAATGATTACCCACGAAGAAATTAACTACCAATTAAAATTCTTAAAAAAATGGCAGAAAAAAGTCTTTTCTTACAAATTATTTTAACAAATTTGTAAGAAAAATCGCATGTAATATAAAAATTTCTAGTAGTGAAATAACTAAATTTTAATATATGATGAAACAAGTTGAAATGATGATTTTCTCAATTAATCCATGACAAAATCATTAGTAAAAGAAAGAATAAAAATCTTTTAGAATAAATAAAAAACTTTAGTTAAAATTTTTATCAGTTAAAAATATCTTCTTATTTCTAAGTTATTGTGAAGTGCTGAAAGATTCCGAAAAAAAAAATAAAGTATGGAATGAAGAATGTAAAGAAAGATTAGGGGAAGAAAAATGAGAAAAAGAAAAGGGAGAGAAGGAGAAAAGAAAAGAGAAAATAATGGGCACTGGGTGGGGGAACCTCATAGTGTATGCTTTATTACAAATTCTTTATTGTAGTTCTATTACAAATTTAGTAAAGTTTGCATTATGGTTCTACCTGATTATTTTAATGAAGGTCATAAATTTATTTTATATAAAAAGTATATATAACTATGTTAGTATTTCTAATTTTCTAATACAAACGAAACTCCAGAATATAAAAAGAATGGGTCTTAAAGTACTATAATTTTTTAAATTTGAAATTAAGTACCATGTGTGTCAACAAAAAAATGTAATGGATAGTATATTTGGACAAACTATGTTTGAGTATTTTTTAGGAGATAAAAAACTAATTTATAGATAAACTAGTTTTAAAAAGTTATATTATATATATATATATATATATATATATATATATATTAATTTTAAATAATTTATAAGAAAAAAATCAAATTTGATTATCAGAAATTCGTATATTGTTACTTAACCGAGTTATACGGTTTGATTAAACAACATTTTTCTTTGTTTCAAATCCAAGTGTAAAACTTTTTCATGTTCCTCAATCATGGTGTCACAATAATGGTTCCTCCCACAGTTCATAATTTGACATCCTTAATAAACAACAATAATTAAATAGTTTGACGGTTCTCGATCGTATTTCCTATATATTTTGTTCCATCAACTTCAACAGCAAAATATTAAAATAAAAAATTAATTTTTAACCAAATATATTACAGTAAAATATATAGATCAGAGGAATCAAATCAACCGCTTTTGACCCCTAATATTTATTATTTGCACTATCAAAATCACATTCATAATTTCTGAATGAATAAATAAGTAAAACAAATATAATAAAAGATCGTTGCTAGATATTTTTTTAAGGCCTTCTACGTGAAAACGATTTTTTTTCCTCTTAATTTTGAATAGCAAAACGTGGCAATTTTTTTGTTTCCTCATCTTTATCATAATTGCAAAAAAAAAAAAACGTGTTAAATAAGTATAAAGTTGGCTTAGGGTTCTTAGATAGGCTTATTATAAGTAATTATTGTTTCTAAACTATAATTAAGATAACACTCTAATGAAAATATTAAACTAAATTCATGTCACGTTGAACTCTCTCTAATCCAATCATGAGCAATTTTGGATGGATTAGATGAAACAAATTTGGGATAATGGTCCAAGAAATGGATTAACGTTGGTTGAATTAAATATATTTTTATACAAACAAATTAAATAAAAGGGGTCATGTGACAGTGAGAGTCCTTAAATGAAGACGCAGAAGCATAGAACTTATAAGTGTAGAGGTAACTGCTTTGGTTTCTGAAAAAAATATAAAAATATTTTGTTTAACATATTTTATTTTACCACAATTTTTAGTATTGAGAGAAGTTTATTTAAAATTATTAATATTAGTGAAACACTTCATAATTACTACACTTTTCTACTCATTTTTTGTACTTTTTAAATAAATCTTAATTAATAGTGTCTGACAGTACACTGTAACTATAAGCTATAAAATCACGGGTATGAGTAAATGAGGGCAGCGGCGCGTGCCTTCCACACTCCGGTGAATAACCACTCCGAGAGACAACGCACACCGTGGCCCACACGTTTCAACGAAATGCCAACAATTGTTAAATTAGAAAGGAAAATAGGGTGGAGTGGAAAATAATAAATGATAAGACATTTTTCTTATTCTTTTGTAAAATTAATTGGCAATAAGAAAAAATATGATGGAATTAGCATGCATTTCTATTATCTCTTTCCCGGAGAAAAAATATTAAAACTTCTTTAATGATGCTTATGGGATCGTAATTGATTAAGTCTAAGTAAAATTTGTATATGCTATATACAATTATCGTTTTTTTATTCAAATTTATATCTTATTTTGGAATCATATAACTATTCATATAAAAACGCTGAATAACGACTAATACAAACAATCATATGCAATAAATATTTATTTCAAAATTATGTACTGTATAGTATTAAAATAAAAATAATCTACAATATTATTAATAATTTTTTTAAATCAAACATATATTCATATAAAAACGCTGAATAACGATTAATACAAATAATCCAATGCAATAAATATTTATTTCAAAATTATGTAGTGTATAGTATTAAAATAAAAATAATCTACAATATTATTAATAATTTTTTTAAATCAAACATATATTTCGTCCTTAAATTATTATAAATATTATGTTATATTTTTAAATTAAATTATTAATTATTTTAACTATATTTTATGAAAATTATATAAAATATTGTTTCTAATAAATAATATGTCAAAATTATATTATAATTTATTATAGAACTTTTGTTCATCATATTATATTTATGTTTAACATAAGATATTTTAATATCTCAAATTTTCTTTTTAATCTATTCTTTTATCATTATATTGTTTTAATTGTCAATGTGTCACCATTTGGTCTAGTGACTTGAATAGAGATAGGTTCAGCTTTAGAATAATGTTTCATGAAATTAAGTCACATTTTGATGATAAAGGGTTTTGATTTTCTCCAAATTAACATATAAAACACTCTAATGTTAAGCATATGTATACATTTTTCAGCCATTACAGAATTATTGGAGTATATTTCTATCCTTGTTAATTTTCTCCTAAAATATATACATGTACTCAAACATAAAAATATAAAAGGAAGCGGATAATAAGTATAATAAGTCGTGTATAATATACACTTACTATTTATTTTTTTCATTAATTGAATGACATAGTTATTATCTTATTTCATGCTTGTTTATTTTTATATATTTATAAATATGATGCTTTATGTTTAATATAGGATAATGTTAATCTTAATATAAATCATTTTTATTATTTTAATTAAAAATATATTAGATAATAAGGGACGATCACCTTCGTTAATAGTGGTGATGACAAAAAATATGATAAAAAAGTCATCGAGAACATAATCTCTTTATCCAACATATCTTTAACTAAAACAATTGTTTTATAACGAAAAAGTGAAAATTAAAGATTCAATTAAAATATATAAAAAAATTTAAATGCTTAAGAGAAAGTTTAATAAAAAATCAATTAAAACATTCAAATTTACATAAAAAAATGAAGTGAATTAAACCTAATCCTAAATTACCTAACTCAATAAATTGAAAAAAGTTATATCGAATAAATTAAGAGTGTGTTTGGTTCGTCGTCTGAATCAATTTCCAACGTAAAAATAAAAATTAGTTATATTTCATTTAACATAATTTTTTATCCTTTAATTAATTTTGAAAATTAATTCTATGTTAAAAAAAATCAATTCTATATAATTTGATGCAAAAATAAACACACAAAAAATGATCGTAAATTTGTACATACATAGTTAATTTATTTAATGTTTTTACATGAAAGAAAAAGGAGAATTGATAAGAGAGTATTGTTACAGTGGTGTGGATGCATAGGCAAAAGTAAATGCACAAAAAACCTGCTTTTATAGCGTACTGTACCTGGTTACCGTAAAGGGAGGTCATTGGTTGGTTGGTACAACGGTGGTCTGAGCCAATGAATGAAGTACACGTGTGGCAATCTGAAAGGGTGGGGCCCACGACCTAGAGATTCTAAATATGCTACAATTATTTTGGGAAGACACCGAATGAGAAAAGGACGTGAGTTATGTTGTAACCATTTGTGGGACCCACCGCATCAACTTGCTGTTTCGTGTCATTTACCACCCATACATCTCAACCGTTGCTTTGGCGGCTACCTCGGGTTTCGCAACTTTTTTAAATAATATTGCATACTTTTAAGTATTGTCTAATTTTTTTAAATTCAAATATTTCTATTTTATTTTATTTCCACAATTTATTTACATTTTAACCGGATTCTTCTATAAGTGTTAAAATAATAAATTCGGTTCGACTCGGCACAATCTATCACGTTTAATAAATTTATCCAATCTGATTTACTTATTAATGAATTAAATTTTTTTTAATCAAGTTCGGTCCATTACGGATTTGTTGGTTAAACAAATTGACTCACGGTTTTGTTTAATTAAAAAAATATTTTCTTTTCAGTCAAAACTAAATTATAATTTTAATTAAAATCTAAATAAAATTTAATACCATCCAAATACAAATTAAAATCATAAAAATACAAATTATCTATATGTTGGCTAAAAAGAACCCTAACCTGACATAAATGCAAAACTCAATTTAACAAAAAATACTTGTGTAACTCTTTATTTGCAGGTTGGTGAGCTAACCCGGCTCATCATGCGGGTTCTAGGTGAATCGGATAAAAAATCAACCAATATTGAGATTTGTAAAAGAATTTCAATCCAATCCGAACTTATGATGACACGAGTTGATTCGCAGATTCCAATTCATTTTGACAGCTCTAGATTCTTCATAATAGCAAATTATATTTATTCACTTTCTTAATAACTTCGTCTATTTCTGTTTATAACATCGTTTTAAACAATTCATAGTATTCTAAATATTTAGTTGAAAATAAGAAATTGGTTAATAATTTATATTAATATTTCAAAATTGTTTTTATTGTATTTTAAATGAATGTAGTTGAATAAGACTTTGATGCTTTCGAGTATTTATATTCTGAAATCGGATAGGGAAAATATTATCTCATTCATTTTAAGTATTTTATTTTTTTTAAGATAAAAAACATGTTAATTTGTGCGGAAAAATATTAATACGTTATTCAATTACAGAGGAAACTTATGAAAAAGAGTACATTCTTTTTTCTGAGAATGATCTTACAAATATAAACGGAGAATTCTCTTTGAAATTTCTATAATTAGGAAATTAATGACAATTTTTTAATTAAAAATGTATTACAGATTTAAAGTTACTTATACATTAATACTGAATTTCTCTATTTTAGATTTTATTAATTAATACCTAAAGTCGCTCGTTAGTATTAGTTCTTTCTATATATTGTGATGTTAATAAATATAAGTTTTATGAACAGATGTTAGTAAGTTTGGTGGTATTTATATGACCAAAAATTCTTATCAGTTTCTCTCATTAATAAAAACCATTAACTCTACTCTTAAAAAGTAATAAATATTATTATAAAGAAGGAAAATGATTTTTTGACTACTTTTTGATAATTTCTTCTTACAACCTTAGGTGTCATTTTTTAAGTGATTTTTCATATTTGTATTTTTTCATTATAAATATTTCAATACCACTTAAAAGATGTCACCTCATGTTGTAAGAGAAAGTTGTAAAAATTTAGTAGTAAAAATACCATTTTTCTAAAAGAAAATTCTGTTAATTTATTGATGTCTAATTTCTACTTGGACATTTCATAGATTCTTCTTTTTAATTTTTTTAACTAATGGGTTATGTGATATCCTAAAAGTAAATGCAGAATATTTTTAAGATTGGATAAGGTCACATACATTTAATTTTATTATTAAGGGGTGTAATCCAAAATTCATGTGAATTATAACAAATGTTGTTATACCCATTCAATTATAGAAAAATCAACTCTACTGTAACCTTATATATAGCTTGAATTTTATAAACTTGAAGATCAAAGTAAAATCTATAGGCATAAATTAGTGTCAAAAATATTAATTCTACCTTATGAGAATGTAACACACTTTTAATCACTTTATCAACTATGCTCTTTTTTTCTCAAATTTTACTCTATTAAAATATAATATCTAAATAATCTATTATTACACTCAATTTAGTCTTACTAATATTGCATGTAAAAAATACATAATATCTAAATTTATTAGTGCTGACAAATTTGTTTTAAAAAGTTAGGGGTTAGTACCCGAATCTAGCTAGTCATAGCTAAACCTAGTTCAAAAAATAACCAATTAAAATACCAACTCATGTTTAGTCATATTTCTAATCAAAGTTTTTGCTTTTACATAGTTTTTAAATACCTTTTATATTTAACAAGAATGAGAGAGAAATAGAGTAATCATATTAAGACTATACAATACAAGTGATTTCAGTCAGTTATAGAAGATGCGAGTTATATTAGATTAAACATTAAAAGTAGTGGCGAATCTTGACGAAAAATACTTTAGGGCTGAAAATAATATATTTAAAGTTTATAAGGTTAAGTATATCTTTAGTCCCTGAACTTTGACAAAAAATTGGAATTCATCCATGTCTGAAATTTCAATATATTTTGGTCTCTAAACTTTAAAAATGAATGAATATAGTTATTTTAATCCACGTTAAATTTTTTTGACGTGTGGAACGCGTTTCATGTTAATATTAAAGTTGTTTACACTTTGACACATTCTCGGTTCAATATTTGTTGGAAAATGCATTCGACACCTCACAAGATGTTAAAGTAGTTGGGTTAAAAGTACTACATTCATTCATTTTTAAAGTTTAGGGACCAAAATGTATTGAAGTTTCAGATAGGGACAAATTCCAATTTTGGGTCAAAGTTTAAGAACTAAAAGTATACTTAACCCAAGTTTATATAGTTAATCATTGTTACTAATGTACCAATAGTATATATAAATTAGTATTGAAATTTCTTTATGTGTTTCTATTTAGAAAAAAAAATAATAATTTTGAAGTTGTATTTGATATGAAACATATTTAAAATAAGCCTTTTCTAATTTGATCTCTTCCCCCTCATTGGATATTAATATTTGAGAATATTTTTCTTATACCTATTTAAAAAAAAAAAATAAGACTCAAAAATATTTTATCAAAATCTAATCGAGAATTGAGAAACATAATTAGTAAAAGGAAAATATATGTTAAAAAATGATTATGAAAAAACATATAGAACATAACTTTTCCTTCTATATCCATACAAAAATAAATATACAAAAAACTCATGAGATGAACAAAATACTAAATATCAAACTAATATTTTATTATCACTAGACAACAAAAAGTTATATTTTCTATCTTGAAAAATGTTAGAAAACCGAAATGAAAACATAATGAATGAATTTATGTGTAATTTTCTATTCCTTTAAAAAAACAAAAGATACGTAAGAGTAAAAGATAAATATAATATGTGAAAAACTTAATAAAAAGAGAAAAAAAAAATTTCAATACAATTCATTATTTTTATTATATTTAATTTTATATTTTATTATTTATTACAAATATTATATTTTACTAAAAACATAAAATTCTCTCTAAAAAATTTATAAATTTATTTTAAAAAAAAATTAACATATATTTAAATAAAAAATAAAAAATTTTGGGGGGGCCACAGGCCCCTCTCATACTTCCAAGATCCGCCCTGGTTAAAAGAAAACATATAATGAAGAGAAAAAGTAAGTGAAATAAATAAAATTAGTTTTAAAAATAAATTAAACAGTTGGCTTAGTGTGTTTGCATGCTATAAATAAAGAATTAAGAATTGATGTTAGCAAAATGTGATTGACTAGTGCGTAGCAGTTGGCTCTTCCATCATTTATGATGAGCTGCCAATCCTCATTTCTTGTCGCAATTCCAACCAATGGAAGACAAGAAAATTCAAAAATGATAAAATTATTAAATTAAATAATGAATAAACAAACGCATTGCAATTCGCAAAGCTATGTATGTATGAAGTAAGTAATGTGTTAATAATTATTATTTGTATGAAAAATGTCACAGCAGAAGCAATGGTGTCCATTATATAGGAAGAGAGAACTTTCTTTCTTGCTATAGTTGCAGACACAGTCCCCACAATCACATTATATCCAATCACAACTCAACAACATCAACTTCACTTTATTTTAGGCTGAAAAATCTTGGAATTTTCTTTAAATTCATTTCTTCATCCTCTTTCTTGCTTCAGAATCCTATAATTATTTTTTCTGCTGAGTTGGTTTCTTTATTATTATTTCTTCTCCTTTCCTTGTTACACAGACAAGGAAAAAGGGAGAAAGAACAGTTTTTTTTTCCCTCTCACGTCTGAATAAGTCTTTCTCTGCCCTCTGTTGCTCTCAAACTCTTTGACTCTTTCTTTTGTTTCCAAATTGGGTTAACACTTATCACATTCATTGTGTTTACCTTCTCCTCTTGCTTTTCCATTTTTTGTTTCTCACTTAAAAGTTCCATTTTTTATTTCTGGGTCATTGTTGTTTTCTGTGATCTTGTTAGAATTTAGACCAATTGAGTCACAGATACTAGTTTTCATTCATCACCAATTTGGAGCATTCTCTCTGATCTTTTTGATCAAGTGGGTCTTTTCTAGATTCCCGAGGACTCTTCTACTCTTATAGAGAAAGGTATTCTGATTCCCTTCAAAGTGTTTGTGGGTTTATCCTTGATATTGTTCTGGTAAAGCTTCAACTTCTGTTTTCATTTCTCTTTGATTTATCTTGGTTTTCAATTTTCCCATCAATAAGCCTAAATTTGATTGTATGAACTTGTAAACTGAACTGATGAAGTGGGAAACTTTAGCCCTTTCTCCTACACCTTGTTCTCCAAACTCCAGCACCAATTGGTTGGTGGAAAATAACAGGAGCACAAAATGGACTCCTGAAGAGAACAAACTGTTTGAAAATGCTCTTGCAGTGCATGATAAAGACACTCCAGATCGGTGGCACAAAGTGGCTGAAATGATTCCTGGAAAAACAGTAGTTGATGTGATCAAGCAGTACAAGGAACTTGAAGCTGATGTTAGCAATATAGAAGCTGGGTTAATCCCAGTTCCTGGCTATAGCACTGCTACTTCACCCTTCACCTTAGATTGGGTGAACACTCCTGGTTATGATGGTTTCAAAGGAAGTGGCAAGAGATCATCCTCAGTGAGACCTCATGAGCAGGAAAGGAAGAAAGGAGTGCCTTGGACTGAAGAGGAACATAAGTAAATTTTTTCACCTTTTGCATTTGTTTTTACACATACACTGTTTCTTTATGGTGCTGCTAACTAGACATGTAGATTTTTTAATACATGATATCATGATCACTTGGGAATGTACATCTGTTTCAAAGCATGGTGTGAAAAAGCTAGAATTGGTGGATAGAATTTAATGTTAATTAAAGCAAGAGGTGTAGGGACAAGAATTCATTGTAGATATTAAAGGGTTGGATTTTACTTTTTTTCAATTGTTAGGTGGAAAAAGCTGTTTTCTTTACTTTAAAGTTTTGGAATTTAAACATCCTTTGGATGTTCTCTGCAGATTGTTTCTTCTGGGTCTGAAGAAGTATGGGAAAGGTGATTGGAGAAATATTTCTCGCAACTTTGTGATCTCTAGAACCCCAACACAAGTGGCTAGCCATGCTCAGAAGTACTTCATAAGGCAACTTTCAGGAGGCAAAGACAAGAGAAGGGCTAGCATACATGACATAACAACGGTGAATCTGACAGAAACCACCACAACTTCTTCAGAAGACACCAACAGATCCACCTCACCACATGTGCTCTCACAGCAGCAGCAGCAGCAAAATTCTACTCCAACTACACCCACAACTCATTTTCAGTGGAGTAATCAATCAAGCACAGGAATGGCAATGACTTTCAACCCTGCTCATGAAAGAGTTTTCATGTCTCCTTATGGTGCTAACTCCTTTGGGGTTAAAATGGAAGCACGGAATCTGCATAACGAGTCTTCTTACTTGGGACCTCAGACACAGAACATGGTTTTCCAAATGCAACAGTCCTCACAACACTAGTCCTATGCATCATTTAGCCCTTGTTGTAGTGAGTTATTAATGGATAGAACCCGAATCTTGTGTCCATTTCAATAAGTACAGTGCTTGAGTTGAGCTTTTTCCCCGAGTTTTCATGTGAATATATCCTAGAATGCTGGTTAGTAATGAACTTGAAGGAAGGTACATACATTTGTTTCTTCAGCAAATAAACACTTCTTGTAAGGAGAGTTGCAGGCAAACCAAGTCCATAACGTTGTGTCTTGGTTGGTTTTCTATGTTGTCTAATAATAATGGATTTCAAGCCAAGTCTATAATGGAATGCCAACTTAGAGAGGAAAAGAGACACTTCCAAGTTGATAACTATCTAGGCACACATATATATGTTTGTGTGTGTATGGAGTATCCTATTACTGGTATTGAAATCAAAGCAAACTATTGTTTCAGAAACCATAATCTGATACTTGGCAATAGTTATTTGAAGGGTAAGATTAAGCAGAATATTATGCATCACTATTTGAAGGGCTTTGCCAACCCTACAAGCGCCATTAGTTCAATTAGTGAAAGACCAAAAAGCATCTCTATGAATGCTGTGCAACAATAAAGTGATTCCATGATAAGGGTAATGAATGTTTCTGCCAACATGATAATAAAGATACGTTTATTTGGAGCTTGATCTCTATTGTGTAATTGCATGGTGATATTGTGATTTGTTCTAAGTAGACAAGAGAAGGAGTTAGCACAGGATTTGTAAGATGTCAGTTCATATCAGAGATGTTAAAGTTCAGGTATGGTAAAATTCATAGTGATATCTGAGAAATCATTTTAGAATCAAACAAAAGTTGTTCAAATTTGATTTGGAGATATGATTGCACCTAAAAGATTGTTTTAACAATAAACAAGTGTCCTATGTCTAGGTGACTACTAGTGAAGATCTCTGTTCCTCCACATTTATGTTTTTTTACTAAGATCGATATGAGTTTATGTTAAGGCCTGACATTGCACTCAATTTTAGGTATCAAAGAATTGAATGGCCAACTTGTTTTTCTTGTTGTCTCTTTTGTTTAGACTTGAGTTTTACTGGTTTCACATGAACATAATGTGCATGCAGTAATTCAAGAATCACGTACTTCAAGTGCTGTTGAGTTTGTTAATAGTTGATAAGTTTTAAAATTGTTCTTAAGAATCGTACATGAAGAGAAAGATTCCTTACAGGTGGAGTATTAATTATTTAATTAGAGTAAAACATGGTAGAAAGAGCGATAGAAGAGTGATTAGACAGCAATATATTCTTAAGAAAAGTGGATTTTGGTGATGTAGGGTAGTAAGTAATACTGTATACACTTAATCCAAAGAAAGCATCATAGTCCTTGTGATCCTGAATGTACGGAACATGGCCATTAAACAAATTAAACGTTTCACTGTTCTCAACATCTACGTTTCAAAATCGTTTATCACATTTTTGTAACTTCAAAAACTTCTTGTTGATCTCATTTATGGAGGAAACCTACCCCAAAGAAAATATTGCTTGACCTTTTTTTAATCCTGTATATTTAATAAAGAGGACAAGTCTATTTGTTAAAAGCAATTATGGTAAAATCGAATAAGTCTTAAAAAAATATGTTTGGACCAAATTTACCATAAATATTTGGATGAAAAATAAATGTATTTATGAATCAAAATGTTTATGTATTAGTTAAAAACAAAAAATTAGAAAAATAATATATAATTTTTTTTGTCAGAAATTAATTTATGTCCAAGTGTGTGTGGAGAAATACTTCTAATGTATTAAATAACTTCGTAATTATTCTTGCTAATAATATTAATGAAGAATCTCTTAACCATATTGTTATTGTCTAATTATGTTGTTAAAAATTATTATATTACGTGTCTTTTGATTTTAAATATATTGAGATCATATCTCTTTAGATCAATCAAAAGAAGTGTCATATTAACAAAAATATATCTTTACTATATTGTTATTGTCCGATTAGGTTGTTAAAATATGTGATATATATTACATTGTTTTGATCTTAAATTCATTGAAATAACATTGTTGAAGTCAATTAAAAGATGTCTCGAAAAATTAAAGAAGAAAAATATATTTGAATTGTCAGTGATTTTAGCTTTAAAAATGTAAGACTATTAGAAATATTCGAATAAATAATTTTTTTTTCTATAATTAACCATCTAACTTTGTTTGTTTTAGTTTCTTCTCCTTCTAGAGTAAATAAAATAATACCAGATTTTGACAAAGGTATATTAGTATAAAAAATGTTTTCATACAAACACAAACACACTAAATAAATTGTGCCCATAAATAAATTTGAGTTTAGAGAAGTTAAAATACATGTGTTTAAAATAGAAGAATAGAGAATTCTACATAATTAAAAAAGAAAAATATTGATCAACAAGAACTTGATCATAACATTCTTCTTGTAAGTATTTATACAACTGTTAAAGAAAAATAAAATAAAATCAGATCATCAATAACATAATTACATTATTACATTTTTTCCTTGTACAATACTTAGAATAAATTTTTAGAGGTTGCTAAATACTTTCGGCCAAAAATCAACCTTGGTCTTTGACATTAATATAGTCCATGAATTATAATTTGTTGAATCCACAACTAGTGAATGGAAACAATTATTGAATTTTCACTTGAATGTAGATAGAAACATTTGAGTTTGATCAATTTCTCCACTTATATTATTATAATAAGTTATATTTCATTAGTAACTCAAAGAAGAATAATACAACAAAAATATTAATGATGAACTAAAAGGAAATAATACATATTTTAATTAGTATTTCAAATAATTTCAAGTTTAAATTTAGGTTGATTCATTTTTTTTTTCAAATCTTCAATAAAAAATAACTTTGTTTTAGTTTTTTAAATTTAAACATAATTTTTTAGTTTGTTTTCATTTTGTCACATGTTTAAAGATTTTGTTTATATAGTTAATTAAAAATAACTGTATATTATTTAATTATACATGCAATGTTTGGACAAAAATAATGAAACAAAAAAATTTCTTTTTAAATTGTAAAACTTAATTAAATTTTAAGGACCCCACACACTATTAAAAATTTCTTTATTATGTGCTTAAATTTGTTTTTTTTATCAATAAAAAAATGACCCTACGACCTATTTATAGAAAAACCAAATTATAAAATATTTAAACAAAAATATAAAATACTTTAGATACTAAAACAATGTTTGTTAATAAACTTTCAATTAAAAATAAATACTTAAAATTTCATTATGTTCTACAAAAATTAATGTTAAATTTTAAGAATCAAACTTCATTCATACGAACTTGGTTGAAAGTTACGGAAATGACATAAACAAATCCTTAATATTTTCAACTTTGAAGAGCTAAAAACAATCTTCAGGTAGCTTAACTGAACCAAGTGTGTTTTCTCAAAGAAACAAATGTAACATTTTCAAAAGGTTTATTTTACTTTTGCTATCTTTGTATTCTCAATTAACATAATTCTGATGCTAATGAGACTGTTTTTGGCAATGCCTGCAATTAATCTGAGCTTAATAAAACAATGAAATCTATAACAATATATAAAAATAATTATTTCTTTTGTATCCACATTTCAAAATATAAATATTATTCTTTAAAATATAATTATTTATTAAATTTTTGAAAATTTATCGTTATTTTTACAAATTTTTTATAAAATTGTTTGTTCTGCCTCTTCTTTTCGTCTTTATTTATTAACGGTCATTCTCTCATTTTTCTGATATATATTACTTTTAATAAATATAATTTTATTTATATATTAATTTAATAATATTACAATATTATCACTTACTAATATAATATTACGTATATTTAAAAAATCGTAAGTAAACACGATAGCACTGTATTTAAGCCAGTATATATAAAGCAAATTTCATCATTTTACCTCTAAAATGAAATCAAGAATGAAAAAGAGTACAAGCCAAATGGGCCAGCATGGTTTGACGAGACAAACCACCAACTTTTCTCAAAGCCAGTGTTTTGTTCTTTTTTGGCAAGTTGTATTAATTATAACTCCATATTTTCTTCATTATTTATTGCCAAATGCCAAAAGTTTAGGGGAATAAGAAAAAATAAAATGAAAAAGTATGTTTTTTTAGATTCAAAATGGTTTCCAGGTCATTGAAATAACCGACATAACTTGTAGAGGAAAATTATGAGAATGATTATCAAAACGATTCACTAAACTTATTATGACTTTATCATTTACCTTCACTTTAAATCATAGAAATCATTTAGAGCATATGGTTATTTCAGTTTTTATTTTCATAAAAATTGTTTTTATTCTGAAAAATCAGTTTAAATATTTGATTTTGAAAAAACAAAGAATTAAAAAGTATACATTTTAAGGTAAAATTATTGTAATTGTAACAAAAAACACTTCTACTTTATATAAAATATTTGAAAACTAAATTAATTTTTATACACATTATTTTGTGGTTCCGTATTCTTCTTCTACACATTCTTAATACTGTGATAGTGTATATACATACAACAACTTATATAGCACACACATAACATTGAACACTCTAGGATAATTTTGTTTTTTATTTATTTTTTTAAATTTTATGGTCAGTGCAAGATATAAAGCATAATATTTTTTTGATAAAGAATAATTTTGGAGAAATCAAATTTTCAGCTTTCTAGAAATTTTTCTTCAACAGTCACCACTTATTTAAAGCGTATTTGTCTTTGACTCTCCTTTATCAGATTGAAGTGAATCAGGATTGCACTTAAATTTCTTGGGTGAATCAAAATTCAAACCAAAAACATTGCAACCAATGTTGAAGTAGCTTGCAAATGGAATTATTAATCAGAAATCATGTCTAAAGGCTGCTAGAAAAGTGGGTACAATTTTCTATGGTGCTTTTTATAAGGCCATAATCTATGAATCTATAAATAGTGGGGCTTATGTACCAAAATGACTGATAGTGGGTGCATCATACCCCATTGGGTGATTGCAATTGTCTCCCAAAAGATTCAGACCAATGGGAATAAACCACAATATAGGCACAAAGGTTAACAATTTAGGCATTTATGGAGGAATAAAAAGGTAAAGGACATGTCCTCTCAACAATATTACAAGACCAGATAGGCCAGTGAAGATGCTTGAAATATCCATTACACAACATCATGAGATACAGAATAAGATGTTCTTGCAAAGAGCCGAGTTGTCCTTACAAGATTCTCCTATGCCTCGAGATGATCCCTTCCTTACTTTGATCATCTTCCTCAGCCAATTGGTTGGACAGATCTGTTTACAAGACACTTCTATGCTCAAGTCAACAATATGTCAGATGCAATGCATAATATAATAAATGAATAGTTTTATCTCATAAACAATGAACTCTTTTTATACCATTTCCATGAATTTTTACCCGAGTGGGACTATGCCAGATAGGTTGGGCCTAGTCTAGTCCAGGCCATAACCAAGAGGGAATAAAGGGTCAGATGAACCAACTTCAACAACTGTTTGATCAAGCTGTTCAACTCTCCTGAACCAAGTCATTGGTAGTTGACCTTTGAAGTCATGATCTCCAAATATAACATCTGTGATTCCCTGTGCTTCAGTACCTGGCAACCATGCAGCAACAAGAGCATCTATCTTTTCCAATAGACACTGTTCTAAGAGCAAAGGTCTACCAGATATCAGAATCACAAGTGTGGGGATTTTTTCAGCAACTAAGCTTATAATTCCATCACCATTAAATGGGATAACAAGCTCTGAATTGTCACCTCCACATTCAGCATAGGAACCTTCTCCAACCACAACAATGGCAAAAGAAACCTCGTAACGTTCTATGGTGTCTGCTGATGGACATTGCTCATAGATAACTTCTACTTCATTCCCCACAGTTTCCTTAACAGCATCCAAGATACTTGTGCCTGAAATTGCAGTCATATAAGAGACCTATAGCAACCATCCACAGCTAAATAATGTAACAAAAGAAAGGCAATTGCACAAAATAAGGAAACTTCTTTGAAGAAACAGACATGTGTGGTTGAGACATAATGAATAAAAACATAAAAAAAAATACACTGTCTTACCGATTGTGATTTGGCCACTAGATCCATACTTAGTACCTGTCCATCCTCCACATTGATACCCGATGTCATCAGCATGAGTTCCAGCAACAAGGATTCTTTTGGCATTCTTGTTCAGTGGAAGAAAGGGTTTACTAGTATCCTTTCCATTTTTCAGCAGAACCATGGACTTTCGAACTGCTTCACGTGCAAGATCTGTGTGTAGCTGTAGCAACAATTATATGGTAAAGCATAATCTACCAATTACATTGATTTCACGTATGTAATCAGATGATAGAAGAGTATAAAGCCATTAACATTTTGGATAAAAACATACTTTTTTATTTTTACGTTAAAAAGGAGCAATATTGATACAAATTCTGATTAGTTAGGATGATTTTCCCTCGTACAACATTCTAAGTTGCAACATTTTGGTTTGAGTGTGATTTTAGCCTTAAAAACTTGAAAGAGAAATTCACTATGAACTGAATTTTTCTTACCTTGCAACCAACTACATCCAGCAAAGTTTTGTCTGTTAGAGGAAACTCAAAAAGTTTGGCCGCAAACTTTACTCTCAAAATGCGCTCAACAGCATCATCAATTCTGGCTATTGGAATTTCCCCTGATTGAACTAGAGACATCAACTCTTCTATAAATATTTCATATTTGAAAGGAACCATCACCTGCATATTTAATTGAATATATATAATGAAATCAAGGAATCTGTGCTATTTTTTATGGGAATTGAAGATCTTTACCATGTCAATTCCAGCATTAATGGCAGTGGAGATGCAATATCGATAATCTGACCCATAATGTGAGCATAATTCATCAATTCCCTCCCAGTCAGAAATCACAAATCCCTACAGTGGAGCATATGTGTATACACAATGCTTTATTTGAATTCACAGGAAAAGAAAAATGCAGAACAGATTCAATCATGCTTTATAGTATCTTGTTTCACTTTACGCTGAATTAAGGAATACAAGTGAAACTCTCCTTTCTTGAACAAAGAAAAAAATGTTCAAAGGATTTGGCATGTGTTTTCTTTATGCAGCAATAACTAATAATATACTGAAAAATGACAAATGAACATAGGCAATTTGATTAATTTGGTCATTGACTAAAAGATCTACCTTGAAACCTAGTTTCTCTTTCAAAATTTCAGTAAGTAGAAAATGGTGACCATGGAGTTTATTTCCATTCCAGCTGGAATATGAGACCATAATGGTAGAAACTCCCTTAGCTATGCAGTCCACGTAAGGGGCCATGTGGATCCTCTCCAATTCTTCATATGATAGTATGGTATTCCCCTCATTTACACCTTTCAATGTACCTCCATCTCCAACAAAATGCTTGGCACAGGCAATAACATTGCTCCTGAAGTACCAACTAGATGTATGAAAGTGATTTTGATGAAGATATATGGATCCTTACGCAGTATTGAGTTTCAAAAATGATAGTTAGTCTTCCCCATGACAGAAACAAACAACACGTCAACTTACAAACTTGAAAATATGTAACAAATTTAATGGTTTAAAATAACCAGCATAAAACATTTTACAGCAGAACTGGTTATCCTAGGATAGTAGGTAAAATACATCCCTGAGAAAAAAAATCTTGTTTCTCACCTAAAAGTGACAGGAAGGGGAATCCTTGTCCCTTTCTCAATCAGTTCAAGATGCTCAAAGAGGTTTCTCTTTGTTCTTTTCTTTTATTTATTTATTTTTCATGTGCATTCAGAATCTAGGCAAAATGGTCCATAAAAGAAACAAAAAAAAATGACACCAAAAGGAAAATTAAGTTTTGTCCTCCTGCAGGAAATTAATTCTCTATAAGCTGTTATTGAATGAAGATAGTATGCAAATTTTGTATGCAATGGAAGTTAAAATTGGTGGCTTCTGTGTACCTCCCATCCACAAAAGGGTAGCCCCTCGGATGTCTTTCTGGAGGATGACCCTGCAAGCCTAGAACAACAGAAGTCATCTTTCTGACTATTTCAGTGTTTCCACTATAACTCTCGTAGCATCTTCCCCATCTGGGATCTTTGCATACCTATCCATTTACCCATCCAAGTGAGATAACATTTGCATTTCATCTATTTGTTTGGAACAAATTTTTAGAAGGCATAGATTTAAGTAAAAAAGAGACACAACATAATATCTTAATTATCCTGGATGTTTTTATATAATTTTTGTAGAAAGAAGAAACATTAGAGAGAGAACCCTTAGTATGAATGTTTTATATCAGTATACGTCTCTACTGTTATTCCTGTCTTATTTAGAAAAGTAAAGAGACAGTGTAGTACAGCAGAGAATAAGAATACAGATGTAGAACCATGAAAAAGCTTACCAAAATATGTTAAAAAGTGCTTACAGAAGTGTCATGAGCTATTTTCTCAAGCTATATGTTATTTGGTGATAAGCTATCCATAATGCTTCATCAAATTGTTTATCCAAATGTACCAATATACAAAATTAATTATTTCAAGGATGAATAAACCACAGATTATGCTGATCAATATAATGAATTTGACGTGTTTTTGTTCAATATACATTAAGGGTTGTTGTAGTCACATTATACACTACTTGCATAAATGATCCTTATGGCAAAACTTTAACCAGGTCATGGAAGAAGTATTTTAACATCTTTTAATCAGGTTCCATTTGATATCCTCTTGAAATTCAAATGATTCTCAATAAGAAGTGCCAAAATCTGCTGCTCTACAACTTTTGGGAAGGCAATTTTTTACAAATGAGATAGGATGCACAAAACTTCTATAGTAGCAATCCAAAATCTACCACATAAATTTGATATTCAGAGTTTGTTTATTTCTCTAGCAAATTAAATCGTGTTGTTTCCTTTCAAGTAAAGCTTATTAATTTTGCACAACATCGTAAGAAATAAGTATCAACTGTTACGGAAATGCCATTTAACACAGACACAGTTGTAGTTTATCAGCATAAATTCAGAAAGTTGATATGATGCCTTACTGCCACACAAGGAGCAAAAGTATAGTGAATTCCACTTGCTCTAAGTTCAAGAGCTGTTGCTGCTCCAATTCTTTGAACTAGATGTGCATCTCTACAAGAACACCATGAATGAAAAATCAATGTTTGTTTAAGATAAAAGCGAGAATGGTTTGTCAAGACAAGCACAATTGTACATGAGCATAAGAGAATTCTCTGGTCAAATCAGCAGATGACTTGCTCTTAAAAATCAAGAACATAAAAATCATTGGACTGTTTCATATAAAATGCAAATAACCCCGCAACTTTCAATTCTTGTCAACATTAAAAAGTCTCAGTAACTACCTGTTATTTTTGTAATATTTATATTTTGAAATTTCCGTAAACCAAGCAGGAACTTTTCTGCAGTAAAGCCTAAATTGGTATTCAAAAAATTATCATGTCACTGCATGGGCCTGGTCCTTTAAAAGTTTTTGTAAGATATCACCAAATTAGTACCTGAAAGATCTAAAAGTATAAGAAGAAGCACCGATAGAAACTATAAGAAGATCAATCTGAAGACTTTTATTCTTTTTCCTACTAGCAAATCAAAGTCAATTGGAAAATTCAGGCAGGGATAATTGGCTAAAATCGGAAAGATGCAAGGTCAAATCAATTAATCAAACAACCCACTAGGGATACACATGAAATTATCAATGGAATATCGTGTGAGCATTGTACACCATAAAAAAATGAATGGATCATAACAAAGTTAACCAAGCCTCACCCTAGAAAATAAAAGTAGTGAGTGAGTGAAACAGAATGTATACCAACCTAGTAGCTCCAAGGCCAACATTGTGAGGGAATATAGTAGCACCATAAACACTGTTATTACCATGAACTGCATCGACCCCATAAATGATTGGTATGCCTAACCGTGACTCAAGTGCCGACTTCTGAAACCCATCCACCATATCAGCCCAATCAGATGAGAGTACCTTCTCAAAAGGTCCATTCACTCCATTGTGTGGAGCACTAAATACACTCCCTGTGCTCAAACCAAAAAACACACACAACTCACCAAAATGAAAGTAATAAATAATACCACAGCAGAGATTTCATTTCAACTATAAAAAAACCATCTTTATTCTACCCCAGGTGACCAATTTCCATGATTCAGTCAAAACACACTCACAAACACAGATTTTATATATAAATGTGTGAACGGTAGCATTTACCAATTGAGAAGTGTTTGATGGCAGAAGGGGTAGCAACTGAGCGCTCAATTTGTGTCATCTGACCAATCTTCTCCTTCAATGTCATAAGAGAAAGAAGGTGTTTCACACGTGCTTCAATGGCTTCATGGGGATTCATGTAGACACAATCCATGGAATGTAATGTTAAACCAAATTTCTCTGCAATTTCATGCAGAGTTCGCCTCCAAAACCAAACCTTGAAAGAATTTGACCTTTCAAGTCTCAACCAAAGCTTTATTCTTCCTTCTCCTTACTTTTTTTATTATTTATTACGAGAATTTATAACCTTTCACCTTTTTAACATCAATCATAATTAATTAATAATCATCTAAAGCCCTACTAAGTTCAGGTTAGTGTTAGATTACTTGATTACACCAGAATAAGTTCCAATAATAAAAAATAAATAAAGACAAACACGCTTTAAGGAATTAAGTATAGAAGAAAAAGTTCTAGAAAACTGAAAAAGCTTCAAATTATTCTTTATAAACAAATGTTATGATTATCTTTCTCTAACCAGAAAAGGTTAAAAAATAAAAATAAAGGAACCCTAAAGTCCATATTATCATATAAGCTACATAATTTGTTGATATATATATATATATATATATATATATATTACTTTTACTTACTAAATATCAAGTTGTTATTTTTCTTTATATTCAAATTGGTAAACGTAATTTTATAATGTTGGGAGACATTTATACTCTTCGGTTAGAATGTGAATTACATCATTACGAATATGTTGTACCAAAGACACCAACTTCTAGAGTTTATTCACTCTAGACTTTTCTTTCTTAAATTCTATACAAATTCGCTAAATTGATATTGATATTATTAAAAGATAAACACTTTATTGGTGATGTTGTATGCTATCGGTTTAGTCTCTCTTCTGAAAAATTAAGGATGTTTATTTTTTTATTTGTTTTGAGCTGCTATTATTTTCCACTTTCTTCTGTCATCTTGTCATTCACCATCGGTTTTCACTTATGTACTACTCGCGTTTGTGTGTTAGTATCGCATGCTCAAGAAAATTATATATTACATATGTGCATTAAAAAAATATGTTAAATTTCTTACATACATCATTAGTATCAAAATTTAATGGTTCTTTTTCAAGCTATGATATTTTAAATTGCCCACTCTATGGTTCTGCCCTTGAAGACGAAGACGAAGATGAAGATGATGAATTAGAGTTGATGGAGACTTCATCAGTTATTTCTTGTTGAACCTCTGAATTTAACGCTTCATTATTACCTTGTGAGTTATGCGTGTTTTCTTGCTCAGAGGTTGTCGAGTTATTCCCATCATTCGTAACTTGTGCTTTACTTGAATCCTCTGAGATGTTGAACACTTCCTGTTGAACAACAACAAACATTAAAAATGACAAAAAAAAAAGAACATCTTTCATGAAGTAAAAAACAACACGAAATTTGACTCACCCTTGGTTTTTCCGAATGCGTTTCTTGTGATGAATGGTTAGCACGATTATCCATCAATCGCATCAACCGCTTCCAACGTGCTGCAACAACTGAAGAATGAGAAGGTTCCATGACGAAATCCTTGACACCAAAGATGTTATTTTGGTCATTGGTCATTGAATAAGTTGGAGTATCATCAGGTATGTCAGAAGATATGGAGCTAACATCAGCTGCATTTTCTTCATCTATGTTTTGCAAAGAAAGAGGTGAAGAAATGTCCCTCCAGTTGTTTAATTCTGAAATATCTTGCTCACTTACTCTACGAACTTCTCTTGAATGCAACGAGGCTCCCCACATGTCTTCACTGCCAGAAGTAACATCCTTGTCAATGTCGCCATCATAAATAATGGATTCTCCGTCGGTGGTTGTTGTGGTCTCGTTGTTCTCGTCAACCGTCAGTGTAGGTGAACCGATTTCAGAAACCTCCACTTGTAAGTCAGAAGCCAAAGAACATGAAGGGGTGTGACGGATTGGGCCACCACTCAAACTTGGTGGCTTGTTCTTCTCAACAGATGGTGGAAGAGATCCATACAAAGAGTCATTGATCTTGGTAGCACTAGCACTTGTTAATGGTACATTGTTGTCACCCTCTTCAGGCTTTGCAACTGTTGCTTCTTCTACCTTCTCTAAAAGTTTAGCTCTATCATCATCTATTGTTGGAATTATGTCTGACTCATTTGCATGGTCTGAAATGGAGTTTGTTGTTTCAGCATTATTTTCCACCTCTTTGCCATTTATGTCAACCGTTTTCTCAGTTTCACATTTTGCATTCTCTTCTTGTGCTGTTTCCTTTCCTTCTTCACTTAAAGGAACTGTTTCCTTTCCTTCTTCACTTAAAGGAACAAAAGCTTTGGATTCACTTTCACTGGCTTCTTCCAATGGTAATTGTTCGAGTGGATTATTATCTCCTGTACCTGTAGGATTGTGCATAAGATAAACATTCAGTTTCATCAAGTTTTTTTTACATAAAAGCAAATTTCTCCATATATTACGAAAATAGATAAATTATACCTTGAAGCCTTTGGTCTATTGGGTGTGGTTCTGTTAACAATGTGTGCTCTTTGGCTTGAAGGTCTTCTTGTCTTGGTTCTGTTAATATATTCTTCAATTCTTGATCAAAACCTTCGCGTGCTGTGAGGTTGGGTTTCTCCTCAAAAGGATCATATGGAATATCAAATGGGCTTCTCAAAGATGATGGGGCAGAACCAGGCATTTGTATGCCCTCAAATTCTCTCGGAGAATCAAAATGATTGAGTCTTGAGATGAACAAAGGAGCAATTTGATTTGAGGACATCGATTTTATGTCAATCACACCGTTCGATATCTGCAACTTCAATTGTTTTCTTGCTTTTCTCCTCGCCATTAGACTCTCTAGCCTTTTGTGTCTCTCCAACGCACTCGTCCCAAGATCCATTGCATTCTTCTGATCATCCTCTTTCGGTTCTACACTTTTGTTGCTATCTTCTAATCGAGTTTTTTCCACATCCACTTTGTTTTCTGTGTTTTTCTGTTGCCCATGATCACCCTGAACCACCGGCTCCAGCATAAAAGGTTCAGACATCAATGTTTCCTTTGTCGGAGCCTCCGAGAAATCAAAACATGTGTCTTCATCGTAAAGTTTAAACCTTCTGCTAAAATCTCTGTTAGAGATGGTGAATTCATTACGAAACACTGATGATAAATTCTTGGCTCTTATTTCCAAACCACCATAAACCTCCAAGCTCTTCCCAGTGAAATTTCTTCTTCTGCTTGTTGCATTATGTGATAGACACTTATACAGCATTCCACGTCTCTCGTTCTTTACCACTTTTGGCGGAGATTTTATCTCAACCCTTTTCTCCTTTGCCTTTTTCACATCTTCTTCAAGTTGGTTTTGCTCAGAGCTCCAAAATATTCTAACAAAAATGGCGATGCACACAAAAAACGGGGACAAGAAGACCAGCAGGTTGTAAATGTAAGAGAGAAAAATATACAAAAGGAAGAACACCAACAAAGCACCCGAAATCAATGGATGCTTTCTCATGAAACTGTATCCAATCTCAGCTGAAACACGAAGCATTCTGGACAATCGAAGTTGAATATCCCTTGAATTCAACCCCATTTTTGTTTCCTTCAAACTAGGTTCTATAATATATGTAACTACGATTCTTTCAAGGTTCTGTTTTTGCATGCATGCATGCATTTGTCACAACCCTACGATGGAAAACTCTTATGTGGGACATTTTAGCCAATTCCATATCCAAACAAGTCGTTATTATAATCATCGTGGTAATAATCAAACTGGGTTGACATGTTTTTTGCGAACTTCGATTGAAACATTTAAAGAAAAATGTGGTCCTTTGCCATGAACGAGGAAACAAAATGTATGTGTAACTTGTGTTCTAAGCTACGCAACAAAGTGGAAGAATTTCAATGATGGGAAATGAAAATATTGATGTGATTTTTGAGTTCAGTCCATACAAAACATTCTGAAAATCGAAAAACTAAAGAAAGAATAATAAAGAGAAAATAGGTAAAGGGACTCCTAAATTACGGTCAGTAGTGGGAAATATTTTTTACCCTCTCCCTAACAAATGGTTAGCCGTTGAAACTATGACCATTTATTTATTTTTTCTTTTTTAGGAAATTTTTCCTTCGGTTGAGAATTTTACAGAGCCCTCTAATTTAGGAATTTAACTGTGTTGTGTTTCTTATCCACTTGGGTAACCGGAAAAAAGGGACAAAACGGCTAAAATTTACGAAACAAATTCACAAATCAAACTCAAAGTTGCAATACACTCGTTACTTGGGAAAACACAGGGCTCTTGAAAATTGGGGGATTTTATATTTGAATTCTTACGTAAAATGGCTCATTAATTTTATGTTATTTTCAAAGTTTTTTAAGTGAAAATTTAGTATTTCGAATTTTACAAGTGAGTAATTTCACTATATGGTAATAAGTTTAATTATCATATAACATAATTGATTCCAGATAAAATTAAAAGAAAATGAAAAAGTTCATTTAACAATGATAATTATCAACAAGTATTATAATAACATTCTTTCAAAATATTACACGCATTTAGAAATAATTTATAATATGTTGTTGGATCGTAGGTTGCTACCATGTGGAGATGATTAAGGATTTGAGTTCAAATGTACACCCATTGTTTATTTTGTCAAAGGAGTGATGATACTTTCATACATCTTTCATTTATTTGACAATACAAAGTTAAAATAGTGATAAAAAAGTGAACTTTTCTATTTACAAAAGAAGAAGAGTGAGAGATAGTGAAAGATAAGGTAAAATGAATGTTTTTTTTTTCAAATATCATTGATCAAGGAAAAATTTGACCAGTGAATCTACTGACACTAGACATAATCGGGTAGAAGCTAAACAAGAATAACTTTATCTAATTCTTATATTTTCAAAACCTTAAGACAATAAGTTTATGGATCTTTTATCTTATATAGTGTTTAACTTTGTCTATTTTATCTAATATGGGATCTTGACTCACATTTGAACTATTCCTAACAATAAGTGTAAAATATTTGTCACATCTCTATCTCTTTAGCTGATGGGTATAAATTTTAAATCAAGGTATTATATAACAATTAGATAATAGTAAAACAATTATATAAAATATTATACATAAATAAAATTTCATAACTAAAACATCAGTTAATTTTACAAAAATTAATGAAAACAAGTTGATTAAGTTATTTCTTTTAAATAATTATAGAAAAAATATGCAAATTTAAAAATATTTTAAATGTCTCTTTATTTTTTTCTCTAAATTCGAATGAAATTTATTTTTATATACTAATAAAGATTATAATATACTACTTGAACCTCACACAAAAAATAAAAAGAAATTAAACTAATAATAATTCAAATTTAAACATAAATTTTTAAACTTTAATCCATAATAATAACAATATTAAATTATTATATTATAATAAATGAAACATTTTATATAAAAAAACATACATGATGAAAATAAATAATAAATTAAAATATTAAAGAAAATAAAAATGATAAAATGTGTATTTAAAAACTATTCAATACGCTATTAAACAAAGTCAAATCATAAAAAAAAATTAAAATAAAATATATAATAAAATGAAAAATATCTTAAAAATCTCTACAAACTTTATAAATATCGAATTAGTGAAATGGTTAAAAAATATTAAAAAATTGTTTTATCGACTCTTTTAAAGCTTTTGATGCACTACGGACATAGATAAGCATTGGGTGTGTGCACGACGCGGTGTCATACAAAAACCACATCAATTTATTTTACTTAAACTAAATAAATATACAAACGAATCAATTCTTGAAATTATCTTCTTACATCTAAATACGAATCTTGCTTTCGACAACAAATAAATGTAAATGTTATTTATAACATTCTCAAGAATAACATACAAGAGATACAAAAGCGAGAAAGAATAGTGTGTTGATTGAAATTTGTTGAGTGGTGACAAATAAAGTGAAGTTAAAGTGACATTGCAAATTCGCACAAATAAAAGGAGAATTGAGGAAGTATAGTGTGTTGATCGGAGTTTGTTGAGTGGCGAAAAAAATAGTGTAGTTACAACGGTGTTGCATATTTGAAGAAATAGAAAGAAGAAGAAGAAATAAAGGCTTTGTTGTGCAGAAATAGTAAAAGATAAAAAAGAAGAAAAAAGAAGAAGAAAAAGAAAGGACAAAGGAAGAATTTAGAAAAAAAAATCTTTTTTTCATTGAATAATTTTATAATTTACACTACATAAAATTTAGGTTTTAGAAACTAAATTATTGATTTCTAAAATAAACAAATTAGTCCCTAATTCAATTAGAGACTAATTTAGAGTCTAATACTCTTAAGTAACCAAAACATTGACACCTAAAGTTAGATATCAATTTACACTACAACAAAATTCTCAAATAATGACCCATTTTATAGATAAAAAATAATTAGTTACTATAGTGATCAATTTAGATACCAATTTATAAACTAAATATTAATGGTAACTAAAATAATTTCTTAATTGGTATCTAAATTGGTTGTTGTATTGAATTAATCTATAAATTGGTCACTAATATTAGTTACTGAAATTTTAGCTGAAAAAAAAAAATTAGTTTCTAAATTAGTTTCATTAGTGACCAATTTAGATACAAATTTAGACACTAATTTTTTTAGTAGTTAAAATCTTGGTGGCTAATGTTAGTGACCAATTTAAAGATAAATTCATTATAGTGACCAATTTAGAAACTATTTTAGTTATCAATAATTTTTAGTTTATAAATTGGTATCTAAATTGACTAATTATATTTGGTGACTTAATTTGGTCATTAAATAGATATTTTCTTATAGTATTAGTTTCTAATTTAAAAATTAATTTAGTAACCAAATATATAAAAACTAATTTAGAAACCAATTATGCTAAAACGTATTTAGCAATGAATTATGTTGAAACCAATATAACAACCAAACATATAAAAACCAATTTAATGACCATATTATGTAGAAACCAATTTAGTGACTAAATATATAAAGATCAAAAGATGACCACTATATTAGTCTCTAACTAATGATAATTTGTTTTGAAATATTTTCTAGTTCCTTGTCTCCTTAATCTTTCATCTTTTATATTTATTTCTAAATTTAATTTCAATAATTTTAAAATAAATTATCAATAATAAAAATTTACTTTTTACTATAATTTAAATGAAAAATGATATTTTAACTCACTTTTTTTGACTCACTTTTAACTTATTGCTTTAATCACTATTAGATCATATTTTTTTATTCTTTTTAGTGATGTGATGTGATGATCCAATTTAAATTATTCATTACAAATTTAAAATATAAATATTCTTTTTTTACTATATACTACTAGTCCATCATTAGTTTAAAATATAAATACAAGCACGTTGATTTACATATCTAAATTTATCACCAAACTTGGAAATGGATATGATTGCTTCCATCAGTTTAACAACAAAATTCATTAATCAAATGAGTACACAAGGAGTAACTGTTAGTGAAAAATCAACATGGCTAGTGCACCGGTCGCACATAGCAAGTAATAAGTATTTTATCGTTCTCTCCCAAGGGACTTATACAACACATGACAACTCTCGCAATTCACAACTCAATTAGACACAAAGTTCATAAAAATACTAAGAAACTCTTTTTGTATTTTATGAAACAGTTGGTGTGCAATAAGAAATTACTTAACATAGTGTATTTACAATTTGTCAAAACTAGACTTCAACCATTTCATTCTCATGCATTCTAAATTATCCCAATTCCATATTCATGTTAAAATCAATTCACAAGAATACTCAAATCTTATTCCTATAGCCATTGAGCCTATGATCACTCATTAAGTTTCAATTCCTTGAATCCTCAACAAGTAAAATCATGCATTAGTTTCAAGAATCTAAGATTACTAATGAACTTAGTTCTATTCCTAGATACAAGCATCCATTAGGTATTTAATTTCAAATCTAGATTCTAAAGATGTTTCCCAACACCTCAAAAATCAAAAATCACAAATCAAGCTTGGGAAAAATCCACATCAAACATTAAGCATGGAAATCAAATACTAACATGAATTGGAAAAGCATATAAATTAACAACACAATTTTATACAAGAATTCAACGTTTTACATCTAATCTCAACAAATAGAAATTGCTCTCCATGGTGGAGAACCTAGGGTTTTACAAAATTGAAGAATAGGAAAGAAATTGGAACCATAAAGTAGAAACAATACCTCTCCCAAGGTTCTTGAATACTGCTCTATGGTTCAATTGCGCCTCCCATTCGCATCTCCACCTTCAATTTCGTAGCCCATCAACCTCTCTAACCCAAAAGGGGAAAAACCTCCATCGATGAAGAAGGAATCCCAAGAAGAAGAAGGGAGAGTTTCCCAACACCCCTAATAGCCTCCAAGAGCATCTCCCAAGCACCCAAGGTGTTTCTCTTCGTGCAAAATGAGGAATCCCCTAATACTCTCGTATAAACATGATTAAATAACCATATTCACGTATTGGGGTCGATATTCTCGCCCAACGGCCTCATTCTCGCCCAGCGAGGCCTAAAATCGACGTTCCCAGACATGTAACTCGCTGGGCGAGCTATATTTTTGCCCAGCGACTCGAATATTGCAGTTCTGGTTTGTCATTTTCGCCAGCGAGCCACCAGATCGCCCAACGAGTAACCCTAGCGCCCAATGGTTGTTTTTTGGCCTTCCAAGGGTGGTCCAAGGCAGTATATACATATAGGTGAATCCTTTCTCCATGTTTGCAGTGTTGGACTTGATCTCGGTGCCCTTCGACATGATTATTTATGTAAAAGTCAATCTTTCATATCCAATCATGCTTCCTTGAGCTTTAGCTTGTTTTCTTCCACTAGAATTGCTTCCTATTATTTTATTTTATATACTCATAATAGAGATTAGAAGTATAAAAAATATAAAACAACTAAATACGAAACAACGCAAAAACAACATAAACAAGAGGATTAAACAAGATAAAAGTTATGTAGGAGTTGATTTTATTTACGAAACTTAACATCAACAAAAGGTAGAAAACAACGTTATCAGTAACTCTCACTAAACATTTTAAGTATGCCTAAGGAATAACTAAGAGATAGATCTAACAAATAACATTAACCATGGGAGAAATTTCAAATTAATGCAACAAATAAATGACTACTAATTCATTGTTATCATATAAGATTGTTCAAATTTCTTTTTGCAACCTATATAAGGAAAAACTAAAAAATCTAAGCAAAATCATTATTATGTCAAAACTAGTCATAGTTCCTCTTAAAACACCTTCAACATTTGCTTCAAACAAAATTATCATCTACTTGTCAACAAACATTAAAAAGTATCAGAGATTGAAATTTAAAAATATATAAATAATATAACAAAATTACCTTGACAAGGACTAGGTGGTTGTGTCTCATCCTCATCTTCAATTTCCTTAAAACTTAATTAGTGACATGGACTGACGTTAATACTATTCATCCATTGTCGAATCATTGTATTATTTTCTTCAAACAACTTATCAATTTTTACAATTTTTATTCAAAACTAATCTCTTTCTTACTTAACTACTTCCATATCTCTCTTGACTATGTATCCACCCATTTGAGGAAGAAGATTCACCATGATAATAAGACCTACTTCCAATCACCGTAGATTCCATTACAAGACCATATATCTTCCCATTCTTGGTTCCAACTACATCACACCAAACATCTAATTCATTTGGTGGAGGAATTCCTTGTGTATATGCATTTTGTGTTAATTCTTCAAATTTGAGTGTAAATCTTACCTCTTAACATAAATACATATATAAACACAATTTCATTGTGATCAGTTCATAATTTTAAAGAATGTATATAATGTAAAAGAGAAAATAATTAACATTGACGTAGATATACTTATTGAAATTAATTACAATGATGAAAAATTTAGATCGCATTAATGGTGGTGGTTGTCTTATTTAGACTGCACATTATGAATGATGAACCCCTTTTGTTTACTAATGAAAATGGTATTCAATGTTTATCATATTTTTTTTAAAGACTTATTTGTTTATGTTTTGAATTGATTACATCACCTGGATGCCACAATATCTTTATGAATTACACACTTCACAAATTAAAAAGTCACCATTCTTCCAACATAGATATCATTCTATACCACTCATTGGTCATTACTTTTATAACTTTTATTATTCGTAACTTTGTTTTTTGCCATTGTGTTAAAAACTTAAGTTTATTTATAATAACCAAATAAATTATATTTAAAAAATGTTGCATGGGTACAAAAACTAGTAATGTACAAGAGAAAATAATTAACATTGTCATATGACAGCTAATCAAATTTCACAATGAATAAAGATGGCCAAATCTTTTAGCTTATTTTTTTTATGGAAAGAAGCTATAGAAACTAAGAATATTATTTTTGATATTATACAATTAGTAAATGAGGGCAATTAGTGAGTGTAGAGTTGTCAATTTGGTCCACTCACATTGACCGGAGACAAAAAATCCCACGAGGACAAAAAAATCCCTTATTAAAAAAGTTAACAAGGTCAAAATATCCACAAAATTCATGGGTCAAGGCTAACCCATGAGATTTAATTAAACATGAAGAAATATTAATTTTTTAAATGTAATATTGGACATATAAGCAAAAATCAGTTTGAAAACCTAAACTTCAGATCAAATTAACCTTTGATAGGGGCCCAATCATCTCGATCTTTGGTCTAGACTGAACTGTCTTATACAACACTAAAAGATACATGAACAAGGATTTACAAACAAAGAGACTCATGATAGAAATGTAAGAATAACAAATAAGCACACTTGTTGAGATGATGAGCTAACTTATGTGTGCTATCTTTGATCCTAAAAATATCATGTCTAGGTCTTATGATAATTAACTAAAAAGGTTTAGGTTTTCTTTTCAATCATGTAACATTTCTTGTTGAGTAAATCTTCTAGGTTTTGCTTCCTTTATTTTGAACCACTACATTTGGGTTTTCTTTGCTTCCATTCCTGCTACACTACACAGATTTGCAAATTTGAAACCTTCAAGTGTCTTAGAAAGACTTTAGAAAATTTATAATCATATCTACAATTGCGACAAACTATAAACACACTAGACTAAATAGTTGTTCTAGCTAAAAGGTAGGAATTTGATTGATCAAAGCATTCTAAGTTATGATTTGCCTTTTTCCTATCTCGAAGGATCCTTTTATCATTCTCGCCTCGCCTCTCTGTTTCTTTCCATCTTTACTATGTCTTTAATGTCTTTCACTTGATGATCAACCTTCCAAATTCCCCTTTGGATCTCCCAAATGATGATCATTTAAAATAGTCCACTTCCATTACTCATATCAGTTATATTCCAAAGGGCCTAACCAACCTTGGGCCTAACATCACAATAGTCTTAGAGGAAGCTTAGTTCATGTATTTGCAAAAAGAAACCAAGAACTAAAAGCTTAAGGATCTTATGCAAATAAATGGACATAAACACCAATCTAAGTATGAAAACTTTGCTTTTGGTATTTATTTGTAATCCAAATCCAACCCTTAACTTGGGCTAAGTTAAACACGTCCTCCATATCTTTTTCATTGTTCTTAAAGATTATGTTGCTCTTATGAGTCCATATAAACCATACAATAGATACCTACATGCATTTTGAAGTTGTGTTCCCTTTATTGTTTATCCCTAACAAGGTAAATTGTTGGAAGTGTTTTTTTGGTATATTTTAGTGTGTCGTGACAATGCCAACCCATTTATTGCATAACTTCCATATGTTTCATGTTGTCGTACAATCAAAGAATAGGTGGTGTATTGATTACATCTAATCAACCCCTCTTTTGGACAAGTTGTCATGAGTTACAACACTATTACTAGGTAGTTTAAATGCAAAGTGTAAAGTGGGTGACAAAGCTTTAATATTCCAAAAATGTTCAAAAATATCATCATTTTTCCTAATTATTCTATTTCTAATTTTAGTGTATGCTAATTTCAACGTAAATATATTAGTCTCACTATCCTTCCACTTCCATTCATCTTTTTTACCCTTATACATACACTATTTCGGCTCATACGTAAAGTTAGCTACCTTAACTTTATCCCATTCAAACAAATCTTTTTGCTACTGAAATTCTCATTCCCAAGATTCCTTATTCTATTTTCCAACCTCCCCTAATTTAGCCTTCTCGATGGTGGAATTAGAATACATTCTTGGATACTTTTTTAACATAGGGACTTCGCTAAGCCAAGTAATTTTCTAAAACTGAATAAGATTTCTTTTTTCTCTACACCAAGAAATATTTTTATTAAACCAATTCTCTTTTTGCCCCTTCTCACATACTTTTCTAAGATCTCTCCACCACAATGATTCATATTTATTCTCATTTTTTATTGTTTAAACTTCTCTAAGAATCATACTTTGACTCTAAAATCTCTTTCCGCATATTGTATTTTTCTTTGTCTAGTCTTCATTTCCATTTACTTAATAAAGCTAGATTAAATGCTTACAAGTCTCACACCTAATCCACCATTTTCTCTAGGTTTATATAAGTTTTCCCAGCTTACCATGCAATTTTCTACCACTATCATCAACCCCAAATAAACTCTCGTTGAATTATTTTGATTTCATTCCTCACTTTTAATGGCATCTTAAAAAGAGACAAGAAGAATTATGTAATAACTAATTTTATCAATGTGATTATGCTCGCAAAGGATAAATATTTTCCTATCTACTTATTAAGTTTCCTTTTGATCTTTTGAATCATATAATTCCAGAACTGATATTTCCTATGACTCGCCTATAGTGACATTCCTAGGTATGTGAAAGAGATCGCCATTTTGCTACAATTCAACATAATTGAAAATTTATCTAGAGTATAATGATAAACTCCCAACTTAGATTTATATAACTTAACATTTAGCCCTTATGCTAATTCAAAAAAACAAAGAATGTTCTTGAAAACCAAAATATTTTGTGTTTGAACCTAACACAAACAAAAAAAGTATCATCGACAAACAACATGTTCACCTCTATTTCATTTCTTCCCAGACCCTTATCCCTTTTAGCTTGTTTTTATGACTTGCCTCATTAGTCTTGTTAACCCTTCAGCCACAATCAGAAATAAAAATGGAGTTAGTCCTTTGGTTAGAGTAAATTCTTCTCTTGGACTCCCATTAACCAATATGAATGTTGAGGTAGATTCTAGACAACCTTTAATTCACCTAATCGGACAAAAACCTAGTCTTTCCAACATGTAATATAAAAAAGTCCCAATTTACTAAATCATTTGACTTCTCAAAATCTATTTTTACTGTGATCTCCCTTTGATTTTTTCTTCTAATTTCATCCACCACTTCATTATAATTACATTATGAAATAGTCCTATACTCTTGGTGAAAGCAGATTGATTTTTATCTATAATCTTTTGAAGTACTTTTCGTCTCTTTCATAGAATTTTTTATATTACCTTGTACACATTACTAACGATATATGCCTATACTCATTTAGTTCTTAAGGATTGTCTACTTAGGTACGAGGGTAATGAGTGATGCATTACTTGTGGAAATTATTTACTTCTTTTACCACATCCTCTTTAATAATATCCCAGAAATATTTTACGAAACTGAAGTTGAACCCATCAGGTTTTGGACTTTTACTACTCTCACAATTCCAAAAGGCCTCATTAATTTCCTCTTTAGAAAATCTTCTTGTGAGTTTAACATTATCATCTCCCTAAAGGTGGAAGATGCTATATTATTCGGTGTGATTTCATCCCAGAAATTTCAGTCAATCTATTATTTGACCACTGATTCTGAATTTTGATTCTGTTAAACATGTTTTGCATTGTCCTCCATGTAATAGTTATATAGAAAAATTTTATATTGAGATCCATTGCTTCTAAATTATTTGATCTAGATTTTTGTTTCTAAAACTATCTGTTAGACTGCCAAGCATCTAAAAAGGTCTTTTTGGGAATTTTTAACAATAATTGCGCAAAGGAAGAGGAATATGTGTTTTTTTAATTAACTATAATATTTTAATTTGGATAGGAAATAAAATTATGGATGACAATGAAGGAATGTGACAAATAAATTCCATTACCCACCCTAAAAAAGTATATAGGAAGGTGTAACATAAATATAATTGGGTTTTAAAGATGTTGAAGTGATAAAAATGTTTATTCGATCCATAAAAATAGACTCTTTATATTTTTTTTATATGATTTTTAATAATATAATCCTTTTCGGTGACCTTAGAACTACCAGAAGAGAATTATGATAGAGAAAGAAAGAAGAAACAAAAAACATAGACTTTTCCTAATTTATTTCTTCCTAAATACTTGTATTTATCCAGAATCCATAATATGCCACATTAAAAGATTTTAAACCAGAATTTTTTAAAAAAAAATTATGCAATAAATGACCCATAATTGAAAATTAACTGAAATATATGTAAATGCAATTAAGTAGTATATTAAAATTGTATTAAGTAATAATTAAATATGAGTTAAATCCAATAAATTAAAATTAAACATCATGGACTATCAGCATCCACTAATCCCTCTGTCCACACTTTTAATTAGTCCATAATGAATTTGAGGAGTTACACTATAAAAATTCATTCCTGACCCTTGCATAAAGGCACACAATTAATGGCTATTATAATTCAGTTGCTTATTACAGTGTTTGGCTTAAGCTTCAGTATTTGTGAACCCTAATTTCACCTAACAGAAAACCCTACACCTTCCCACAATAAACAATACTTTCCCTTTTGATTTATTCTCCTCTTGATGGATACTGTGTTAAGAGGAGAAAGTCATGGTGGAAATGGCTTTCAAATTTATGGTTGTGATGTTATGAACCCTGTTTTGACATCCACAGACACAGATCAATTCTTATTTGGCCACTTCCCTCCTCATCATCATCAACAACAACAACAGGCAAAGAACAACCAAAACCTTACACTGTGTCTGGATGATATGCAAGTTTCATGTAAGAACACGAAAGTGGTGGGAAGGAGAAGAAAGAAACAATGTTCTGTGTCTTGGATCAAAGGACAGTGGAATAAGGAAGAGGACAGGTTGGATAAATTAGGACAATAGCTGTGTTTTTCAAATGTTTGGTCTGATAAATTCTGAGGTTTATTTGGTATAACTGCAGGAAATTGATAAGGTTGGTGAAACAACATGGTGATAAAAAATGGGCTGAAATAGCTGAGAAGTTGGAGGGAAGAGTTGGCAAACAATGTCGAGAAAGATGGAGCAATCATTTGCGTCCTGATATTAAGGTTTGTTACTGCAACACTTTACATCCTAAGATTAGTTGTATTAGAATGAATCTTGTTCACCCTATCTAATAACACATTAAGGTTGGTGCATCTGAATTTGATACAGTTTTTTATGGTCTTTTTTCTGTACTTACACTCATCCTCTTCATCTTGAGAATTTGAGTATGGTTTAGGATTTTCTCGATTATGTTTTTGAATTATAAAATGAGAATAGGTTCAAAATTAGTTCAAGTACAGGATCATTTTAACTTTTTTTTTTAAATAATAATAATAGAAAAACCTGCAATATATTATATTTTTGTTTTATTCTATTCATAAATATTTTATCTGAACTTTGATATGTACTCTAAATATTAAGAAACTATAGATTTATATTTTATTTCTAATTTTTAGTATTACAAGACTATGATATTAAGTTTCTTTTATAGTTATGATATTATAATTTGATAGCTTTATAATAATTTTAAATTTAAACTAGTATCTTAGAGAGATTAACAAGATAAAAACATTGATATTTTGACATTTTTTTTATCAAGATTTTTTTTTTTTTTTGGATTTTTAAACTGTTGTCAAAAGATGATATTCTCCTCCTCAGTGGGAATTTCTAAGATATTGTCTAATACACATCCAAAATGTTGATCTACATTTAGATAAAAGAAGAAAAAGTAAAATATTTGTTATAGAAGATATAATATAAGAAAACAAAGATAAAAAATATTTTTCTTTCAATAGACTTTTATTAATAATGTGTTTATGTATATATCACTACTATAAATCTTAACACAACATATCTTTCAAGATCTGAACAAATAACCTTCATCTATCAAGATGTGCATTATTCTTGTTCACATCAGATATGGTGAATCAATATAATTATGCAAAGAAATTCATATTTTTTATAATGGTTTTTCATGTTATTTTGTAGAGAAAACAAATATTTTTATATATCATGCTAAATTTGATTTCTTTTACAAGTCAGTATCTTAAATTTTAAATTTTTTTCAATTGATTTTCAAACTTCGTCTCATTTATAAATAAGTGTCTTCGAATTTGAATTTTATTCTAATTACTTCTTAAATTTTATCATTTCTATAGGGAACATCTAGCATTTTAATTTCTTTTCTAATTAATCCTTAGTAGAAGTTATCAAACTTCTATTAACAATTTTCTGAAAAAGATAATTTAAAATGAGCAATAGTATAAACAGTTGTCTTATTAATACATTTATTTGTTTGAATACTGTTCATACTTCTATTAATTTATTTAAAATTTTGAATTTGAATACTGTTGATACTTCTACTTGTATATTTAAAATTTTGAATTTGAATGTTGTTGATACTTCTATTAATTTAGGATATATAGATTCTAAATCTTATGATTCAAACTTTAAACTTATCTTTTGATGATAACATTGTAAATATAATAAAAAATTAAATCAAAGTAAAATATTTTAAAAATCAATTAAAAATTACAATGAATTTAAAAAAAGTTGCAAAATTTAAAGAGATCTTAAAATATTTGTTTTATATTTAAATTTATAAAAAATGAATTATATTAAAGCGAAGAAGAAAAATTAAAAATTAATGGTATTTCATGTAAATGATTTACTTATACTTAATTAAAAAAAAAAAACTACTTGTAAAAGTTAGATAAGTTTTAAAGGTTAGTTATAATGAAATTAAAAGTTTAAGGTATTTATTTAAAAGAAAAAAATTAATTTCAAGGATCAATTGAATTAAAATTAAAGTTCAACCTATCTTTTAGTAAATGTGATGGATTTTGAATATCAATTAAAATAAATTAAACATTAAAGTACCTATTTATAAAAGGGATAAAGTTAAGGGAGATTATCTATTTTTTTATCTTTTAATTTGAATTTGAATTTTAAATTGTATTATTTTAATGTCACAATATATAATGTATAATATATAATGTATAATCTATATTTAGAACTTTATATAAGTTTTACCAGATAATTTTCTTAGAATTTATATATTATAATTATTTAAATTTATAATAAATTTTAAATTATATAAGAAGTTTTAATTTAAAATCACTTTATATAGCCATAAGTTGTAATATTTATATTAGTTAGTGGTAAATTATATACTTTTAAACTGTATGATTTAAAATTATTATATAATTATAAACAATATAATAAACCATAAATTATATAAATAAATACAAAGTGTGAATTACTAACTATAATTTATTACATAATGAATTGTAAATTTATTCAATTCAATTTTTGGTATTTGTAATCTAAATATGTTAGTTAAATTTTATTAATTCACCATTATACATAATTACGTCAGTATTATATGTATACATTTGTCACCGTTAAATTTTTGGTATTACATAATTAACGTACTCTTGATTTGCCAATGACATATTATATGTATACTCTATATTTGTACATTTGTTTTACCTTCTAACTTATAATCGCAAAAAAATAAAAATAAAAAAATTCAACCTATCAAAATATAATGTTTCCATAGAGAAAGAAAGTTGATGACACTAGATTTTTCTTTTTAAAAATTAACTACATTTTTTAATGTTTTAAACCATACAAAATTCTTTTGTCATTTCCATACAATTTAAAATTTGAAATACCCTAGAAATGAAAACACAGGCAAATCAGCATCTGAGTATATACAAGCATGTGTTTTACCAATTTGAACAAGGTTGATTAAAGTTTTCTTATTTTTTTGTAATTAACTAATGAGACGAAATCTTAACACTATCATCTATTTAGGTTAGCATTCATTCTTATGATGGTGCATAACTATAGTTCCCTAATGCATTTTTCAGTTTTTCATATAAGTTTTCATTTTATTGGTTTTTTGTTTCACTTGTAACATGTATTGTTATGTACTGTTCTTGAAACTGAACCTTTACCAGAAAGATAGTTGGACTGAAGAAGAAGAGAGAATAGTGGTAGACATGCATGCGAGGCTCGGAAATCGATGGTGCGAGATGGCAAAATGCCTTCCAGGAAGATCAGAAAATGCCATAAAGAACCACTGGAATGCCACCAAAAGGAGACAGAATTCAAAGAGAAAGCACAAGAAAACAAAAACATCTAACGGAAAACCACATTCTTCGATACTCGAAGACTACATCAAAAGCAAGACCGTGATCACCACAAACCCTACACCTGTTGTTGTCACTGCCCCAACACCCTCACAGGATTCAAAGGTACCTTTGAATCATGTGTTACCTTTGAATCATGTGTTCTATGAACCTTTCGGTAATGAACCACTCTTGATGCAACAAATTTTCACTGAGAATGTTGAGGCCTCTAAGCACTCTAAGATGTGTCCAACCTCGTATTTGGATCACTGGAACATGAATGTTGATGATGTGGATGAGAGTGATGTTGTGTATTCTCTGCAATACCCAGATAATGTGCACTTCAATGATAGTTTCTTCCCTAGAGAGACTCATCTTCCTTCGGATTTTTATGTGTCTCCCTTGTTCAATGTAGCAGCTGGGTATGGAAATCAGAATCTCAACATAGATTTTCGGCATCAAGGTTGCTCACAAGTAAAAGGAGAGGAGATTTGGTAGAGTTTGTTTCTTTTCATAGGTCATAAAGCTTCATAGTTCAGGTCGTATTTTGAAATAATGTCATAGCAATGATGACAACTTAATTGTAGTAACGTCTGCATGGGATTTACTGTTTCCTCTTTGCATAATCTCCTTGTTTTTTTTTTCTGTTATATTGCATTGATTGATTCTCCTTTTGCTTAAGGTTTTTTTTTAGTATAATATTTGGTAGGAAAAAATATAACCATATTTGATTGGTGCTTGATTTTGATATAAGATAATGCAGATTGCAAGTTTTTTGTTCATTATGGATTTTTTTAATATAAAATTTGTCATTTTGAGGTATAAATTCTAATAAGGTACTATTACTATGCAATTTGTTAATGAGGGAAATTTATGAGAAATATTTCATTCTTAAAATGTGATTAATTACATCTATGAAAAAAGAATAAGTTTACTAACCATAATTATAAAGAAAATTATAGATTAAAAAGATTGATCATAAAACTAAATTGGTATTTTTGCTTATGTTTATAAAGGTCTGACATTGATCTTTGTCTCTTTAGTGGACTTCACACATTTTTTTATGTTTACTTTTAAATTACAAAATCATAGTACACTTATACTTTAGAATAAAATAAATTTTATATGTCTCTAACCTATAAAGTTCGGATACGTTATATCAATGACATGTTCTATGTCCTGACACATATATACATACTCTTAAATACATGTTAATAATTTGAAAGACATTTTATTATTTTTAACATGATTTTAACATAATTCCAATATAATGTTAATAACTATAAATTTAATGATCATTTAAAAAATTTATAAACATGTCAATTTATCACATAAGATTTTATTATGATTATAAAAATAAAAAAATAATCTTATATAATCACTATTTTTCATTTTTTTGATAATTAGATAAATAGATTTGTGGTAATTTAAAAATATTTATAATGATCATACTGTGTATAATCTGTGGTAGTTAATAATAAGAGTACAACAACCGACTCTTCTTATATATAAGATAATACATTAAAATATCACAATTTAATTTAATTGTAACTTTGACTTATATGGTACAATCTTACCCTTGAAACCTAAACATTACCTTTTCACTATTAAAATTTCAAATTGCCAACTCTTTCATTTTCTCAAATTTAATTGTCAAAAATATATCAACTGTGTTGTTCTCAACTTTTAAGCCCTTACACTAAATATCACCAATTAATCAATTAATTGTAAGTTATCTTATTTGTAACAATCTAATCCTTATGACTTAAACACTACCTTTTCACACATTTTCATTCTTTATGTTTACTAGTAAAATTTTAAATTGACAACACTTTCATTTTTACAAATTTATAATTGCCAAAAATATATCAATTGTATTGTTATATACTTTTAAGACCCCATCTTACTTTTTTAAAAAGTCACCTTAGGTCAATAAATTCGAAACACTTAAGAATAATTTTTAAAAACAATATATTATAAGTTTTTCGTTCGCATAAAAAATATCATTTCATTAACAAATGTTCTTACTTCTCACACTTACCCACTCTGCATCTTACTCTCAAAACTTGATAAGTAGCACAACATGAAACAATTCTCTACTTTATAAATACTTTATAGGTATGGTCAATCATTATTTTTTAGTTAAATGTAATTAAAACTTATATCTAAATATACTTTCCAATCATAAACTCACATTTAAAACTTTATATTCCTACAAGTTTACTATATATCAGCACAAGAGAAGAAAGTTTTGGAACATAATCTCTTTATTATTATTTTCTCAACAAAGAAATATAAATGACGCACAAATGATAAACAGTACTATTTTTTTCACTAATAGTACACAAAATACAAATACACCACCCAAATTCCAAATACAAAAATACATATACACATTCAATGTCCCATACTCGGTGGATACATGCAGTACAATGACGAAAACAACGTCGTTTTATGATGACGTGGGAACACCTGGCCCTCCTTGGAGCTTACGTGGATGCAAGAACACCTTGAGCCCATTCTTCATGAACAGAGTGAGTGACATCTTCTGCTCCACCCGGTGACCGGGAACCAGCGATAGCCGGTAACGCAAGAGCACCGCGGCGGCCACTGATTTCATCTGGAGGTAAGCTAAGTCCTTGCCCAAACAAGTTCTCGGTCCAGCGTTGAAAGCCACGAACTTGAACCCATCTTTTGGCGGTTCGAACCGGTCCCCGCGAACCGAAAGCCACCTCTCCGGTTTAAAGTCCATGCAATCCTCGCCCCAAATAGTCTCAACCCTCCCAGCCGAGTATATCGAGTACGTCACCGTCGACCCCGCCGGAACCACTGTCCCGTCCGGCAACACGTCGTCGTCGACGGCCTGCTTGAAGTCCTGCGGCACTGACGGGTACAGACGCAGCGTCTCCGCCAGCGCCGCCTTCAGGTACACCAGCCGGTCCGCCTCACCAAAGTCAAGGGGGTCCTCCGTCCACCGGCGGCGGTCTCCACCACGCGTGTCGGAGAGAACCGTTGTGATCTCTTGCATGAGCTTTTCCTCCACGTGAGGGTGGTTCATGAGGAGCCAGAAGAACCAGGTGAGGGCCACCGATGAGGTGTCCCTGCCCGCGAGGACGAAGTTAAGGACAATGCGTTGAAGCGCGGCGGAAGAAAAGGGGTTGCCGGCTGCGTCACGCTTCTTCATGAAACGCGAGAGCAAGTCGTCGGAGGGAGTTTCCCTGCGATCCGCAACGGCGTCGTTCATGTAGGTTTCCACCACTCGGAGGCTCTCTTTTAACCTCTTTTCGGATCCAATGCACAGAAGCTTCTGGAACCTCCACACTATACCCGGGTAGAGGAACCTGTAACATAACATAACAAAAGGTACATTTAACATTATGAGCATTGTAACCTAGAACAACATAATTAATGTAATTGCTTGTATATCAAAATTTGAAAAGGTGTATAACTATACCAACCTGTGCATGGTGGCTTCAGTGGCGGTGTCAAAAGCAACGGCGAAGGGGTTTTCGGGAAGGTCGGGGGAAAGAGTTTCAGGGTCTTTACCGAAGGTGAGTCCGCAGATATTATCAAAGGTCAAGCGCAGGAGAAGGTCTTGTAGGTCCACGGAGACCCTATCTTTCTCAGCTTTGTCCATGATGCACCACAACCGGTTCTTGATGGAGCGGTTAACCCACCGAGACATGGCATGTTTCAGAGTGCGTGTGGTGAACTCGAGAGCCGCGGTTTTACGCTGCATGAGCCAGGTGTCGCCGTCGCTGTTGAAGATGCCGTGGCCGAGGAGGTCGTGGAAGGCGGCGTGCCACCTGGGGCCCTTGGGGTAGTTGTCGAAGCGCGTGCGGAGGACGTGCTCGAGGTTCTTGGGGTGGCATGTCACGGTGTAGAACCCTTGCCTGCGCGCCAAGAAGGGGAAGGGGATGATGCACGTTTGGTAGGTGGCGGAGGAGCCAGCGGCGCGGAGGTTGGCGGCGATCCAGTCATGGACACGGTGGCGGTTGTGGAAAAGCTGCGGGAGGCTGCCGAGGAAGGGGAAGGGTGTTGGACCGGTTAGGGTTCGGGCGAGGAGAAGAAACCAGAGGAGATAGGCTGAGAGAGTTGCTGTTAGAGTGAGGAAGAGAGAGAGGGCCTCCATTTGATGAGGAATGTTCTTGGGTTGGGTTTATATTTATGGATTGATTTGATATATTTGATTAGATTTTGAGAAAGTTTAGGAGAGGGTAGGTTGGAATTAAGTTGTCTACGTTAGTGGACATGTATCATCGTTCACGTTTGTGTCCTTATGTTCTACCTACATGCAAAAATTCAACATGAGGTGTGGGGAAAATGAAGGGTTAAGTGATTTTATAAGATGGACAAGGATCATGTTTTGTAGGAAAATGATATTTTGAAAAAATTTGATTTGACAAATATTGTCAAATAACTATTTTTGTTAAAATAAATTAAAATTTAATTATTTTATTTTTGTAACTTTTATAAAAAAAATAAAAATATACTCCATTTAGTAATTTTATCAAAAATTCGTTTGTCAAAATTTCATTTCCCTTGTTTATATCTTTACTATTAGAAAAAAAAAAACTCCCTAGTATTTTATTTTCTTCTTTTTGTTCTTATAATCCGTGACATTTCTACTCGCACCCATGTTTTCTTCGTACACCTCATATTTCTAAAAGAAAAAAATTTATTTGACTCAAAAAAATAACCATTTGACAACTCATATAATGAGTAAAATGGTCATAAAAAAACTACACTTTTATCATTGCAAAGAAAAAGAGAGTCAAAGATAATGTCATATGGGTGTAAAATTTTTTAGGTGTCAAAATATTATTTTCTTTTCTAAAATCTCAACTACCCTTTTGTTGAAATTAATAGAAATGAAGAGTTTGTTCTTGTAGTGTGTTTTGATGGTGGTTATCGGTGGCAAAATGGGTTAGCTTGACTATGTTGGCCCGCCTCGCCTTTGACCTGCTAGAAACGAGTCGGGCCATGTTTACTATCACTGAAAAATGGGTTAAAAATTGTAACCCACCTTATCACAAAGTGCAGGCTAATTCACAACTTTTTTTAAATTTTTCTAAATTTTTATTTATAAAGTTTGTTATATATATATATATATATTTATAAATAAATATTTAGAGCATATTTAATCATATATATATATATATATATATATATATATATATATATATATATATATGTATGCATTTCAGATTAATCTGAAATGTAAATATATATTTTGGCTTCTATAATTGAAAATGTAAATGTTCCTTCCGAATTCTACAATATGGAATGTATATTTGCTTTCTAGACTTTCCAATTATCATGGTTGTTTATATGTTAATGTGTGTTGAGACTGAAAGTTATTGTGTTGTTTTGCAATGACTATGGAGAGATGGAATATTGGAATAAAATGTCCGATGAGGTATCAATTGTCGAAAGATGGAATAATCCAATGTGAAGAGGTATGAGGAAAATGAAGATGAATTGGTTAAAGAAGGCTACCTTTTTCCCTTTTACAATGAGACTAGTAGAATTTGATTTATGTGTGTGAAAAGCTAGTGATACGACATTGTTATTTTGTAATGTATTTATGTGGGTATTTGGGACCCGAGGTGAGTTACTTAAATGGGTGGGTAGGATGGCCTTTAGTCTTGGTTTTGTAATAATCATTAGGGTCTGACACGACAAACGGACAACAGGGAAGGGAAACTTATGTATTGTTAGGTTATTAAATTAGAGGTAAGTATAGGAAAAATAAACAGGGGTTGAACATCATTTACCGACAGATCTATCCATCGATAAATTTTATAGACAAGTCGTTTACTAATGAAATTTTGCCTATCAAAAATTATCGTTTATCGACAGATGTCATCATTTACCGACAGATATTGCCGTCAATACACGATTTTCTTGTAGTGGTAACTGTCACAAGAAAGTGTGATTGTTCCTTTAAATTTTGAGGTAAACCTAATCGTAATGGGTTAGGTTGGGTTTTAAAGTTATTATGTCACAATTGTAATCATGAATTGGTTTATACATTAGTTGATCATTCCTGTACCGATAGATTAAAATTGAATGAGTATTCCATGCATATTGACATGACCAAAAGTCTAATAAAGTTGTCTAGCATATTACTTACTTTAAAAGAGAACAATGAGGAAAATCTCACAGCAATCAAGCAATTATACAATGTCCAATATTCATACAAGAGATCACAAAGAGGATGATTGAAATGCAACAGTTGATATTGTTGTTGGAGTGTGGTAATTATATTACTAGAGTAGGTATAATGAGTTTTCACATGTTGTGACTGAACTTTTTTGGAACCACCCCGATTTAGTGAAATTGCTAGATACTTTTAACATTGTATTCTTGATGGATAACATTTACAAAACCAAAAAATATAGGTTATCTTTGCTTGAAGTTATATATGACATGTCCATGAGATTGACTTTCTCTACTACCTTTATTTTATTAGGAAGTGAATGAGAAAATAACTTTATTTGGCCACTTCAAGGACTTCGAGGATTATATTTGCCATTAGATGTGTCATTAACATATACATTGCTTTAATAAATGCAATTAACATTGTTTTTCCCTAGGCATTGAATATTTTGTGTTGGTTCCACAATTTTAAAATTGTTAAAGCTATATGAAAAATGTTAGTAGACTATATGGATGTTTGGGCGACTATTACGGATTATGATGATTTTATGCATTTGAGGAGTGTATGACACAATTTGAAATTGTTTGTTCATCATGAATTGGCAGTGTGATGCATGAGTAGTTCCACACAAGGAGAATTTAGAAAAAGTAAACATATGTCATGTGAACTTTGTCAACCTTATTAAAATATCATTTTCATTTTCCTTATTCGGTATATAAAAACGAGTTTTTTGACAAAAAACTTTTCAATAAACTTGACAAATTTTCTATAAATAGAATTAAAATAGACTAATTTTTAATTTTTAATCAAAATAAATAATAAAATACTATTTTTTTTACATAAGTAATTTATCAACCTTTATTAAAATATGTTGAAGTATCTCTTCGACGTATCAAACTTCTTTACTATAAAAACATCACATCATCTCTGTCTTTAAAATATCATACTTATATTTAAAAAGTCAACCAATTAATAATCATTTTTATTAATATAATAATAATAATAACAAATAAATAAATAAATAAAAATAAATATTTAGAACTTTTCATTATTACGACATTAATAAAAAGAGTTGTTAAAATTATTTTTTATAAGAGTCTCAAAATATATTTTTCTTTTAAATATGTGCGTGCGAGTACATAATAAAGGGAGATGAGGAAGTAGGAGTAGCTGTGTTGACTTTTTGAAATATTTTAATATATATATATATATATATATATATATATATATATATATATATATATATATATATATATATATATATAGCTATAGTGTTTGTGTATATGTATTTTTTAAATATGCATGATATTAAATTAGTAGGTGATAATATTATAATGTTATTAAATTAATATATAAACTAAAAGTATATTTATTAAAAAGTGAAATATATCATAACAGATGAAAGAATAACCATTGATAAATAAAGAAGAAGAGAAGAAGCAGAGATAACCGATTTTATAAAAAACTTGTAAAAGTAACGGTCAATTTTTAAAAATTTAATAAATTATTATATTTAAAGGGTAAAATTGGTATTTTGAAATGTGGACACAAAAAGGGAAATCTCCTTTATATATTGTTAT
>Ga0214543_1000719_pt1 | contig 58480 bp, 35 predicted proteins | sample CNSS2metaG_FD_160094 | JGI IMG/M metagenome (GOLD analysis project Ga0214543, IMG submission 160094) | Root nodule microbial communities from cowpea collected in UCLA plant growth center, Los Angeles, California, USA - CNSS2 | ecosystem: Host-associated > Plants > Roots > Nodule | place: USA...
AAGAAATGGTGATGTAGAGATCCAAAAGATTCGCTCATGTGAAAATCTAGCAGATTTATTTACAAAGTCTTTGCCAAGGAGAACTTTTGAGCAATTGGTTCACAGGATTGGACTCCGCCATCTTAATTATGTAAGTTTACATGAGGGGGAGAAATAGAAGATGCAAAGAACAATATTATATAGAATGATGTACTCTTTTTCCTTCACTAGGTTTTTATCCCAAAAGGTTTTTCCTAGTAAGGTTTTAACGAGGCACATTCTTTTATCAATGGACACCCAAGGGGGAGTGTTATGAATGAATGGTCGTCCATTGATTTATACAATTACTCATATGATTGATAATCATATTATTCATTACTCTTTATGTAATATTTTGTATTTACTATTTGATTTTATATCCTTTCTGGTTACCATGTTGTATCTATAAATAGGACTCGTCCTATCAGTAATAAGACACACATACAAACAGAAGTTGCTCCCTACTCTCTCATTCTCTATTCTTCCTCTCCTTTGTCTCTCTCTTATTATCTTTATTTTATAACAATTCTATATTTTTGAAATAATTATTATATAAGAGTTATCAGTTTTTAATTACGTAGCATTCCATAATTGGACAATTTTGTAAAATAACATTTACACTATAAATATATTTCAATAAACTTTTAATCTCTAAAATATTTCACTTCATAAAAAACAACTCAATTAATATTCAATTAAAATACATTAAGCAGTGTATAAATTTATACTTTTATTAATTAACTATAATGCTTACTTAATGACTAATTTTAATAATAAAAAATAATTATTTTTTATAGTAATCAATTTAGACACTAATTATAAATAAAAAGTTATTGATAATTAAAATAATTTCTAAATTAGTCTCTAAATTTTTTATGGCAGTGGATTGATTTCTGGATTGGTCACTAACATTAACTATCAAATTTTAACTACTAGAAAAAAATTATTTTCTAAATTTGTATCTAAATTGATCACTAATAACACAAATTTTGTAATTAATTTTTTATTTTATTTGGTATAAAAAATCTTTGTAATTAATATTAGTGATCAATTAACTATAATGATCAAATTAAAGATCAACTTAAAAATTATTTTAATTAACAATTAATTATCAATAATTTTTAGTTTATAAATTGATATGTCATTATAATATCTAATTATTTTTTATCCCTAAAATTTGTTCATTAGACATTTTATATATAGTTTGTCATATTGACTTTGATATATTTAAAGTATTTTTCTTTCTAAAAAGAATGTAAAGTTTGTAGACAATGTACTAAACACAAGTCTCTAAAAGGTTTAGCAATAAAAACATGTTTATTTATTTATTGATGGATAAATATTTGCACAAGTTTTCTACATATCTTAGAAACAGGAATTGGTCAGAATTAGAATGTCACGCTTGCATTAATGCTTATTCAGCTGACTTTTGCTGTGATAATCTGTTCAAAGGTTTTGGCACTTTACGTAATCGAGTCTATTACTGTTTCTTTCACCGAATATATAGTATTTAATAGAAATAAGATAAATTTATAAGTAAAATGGTATTAAAATCATTATTAATTTATTATTTGTTAAATATATAATGTCATCTAAATATATTAAAAATTCTAAAATTGGTATATAATGAGTACCAATACACTTCATCCTTTTTATATGTAATAGAATAATTTACAAATATAACACAGTAACAAACACCAACCTTTTTCTGATTTTCAATAGTTAGCCCTTGTCGTAGTTTTGACTTTTGATTGATCTGGTTCATAAACATAGATAAACATAAACACTGATAATGATAATGATAGTGGAAACTATACTAAAGACCCCACAAATTATTCGAGAGATAATGCAGTTGTTCAAAATTAAAGGTCTTTGACCTTTTCCCGTGGGAAATGACATCTCCAGAGTCAACACCCTAATTCAAATCTTCAAACTTCAAAGCTGTGAAAAGGCAGAGCTATTGGCTCTATAAGTATCAAAGGTGCAAGGAACCCTTCACAACACGCCAAAGGGTAGAAAACAGAAGCTAAACCCAACTTTACAAAAATGGTGAAGACCAAAATTTCTCTTCTCCTTCCTCTCCTCTTCTTCACTCTCGTCGGAACCTCTCATGCCGGCGGCATAGCCATCTACTGGGGCCAAAACGGCAACGAGGGAACGCTTTCCGAAGCATGTGACACAGGGAGATACACCCACGTCAACATAGCTTTCCTCAACAAATTCGGCAATGGCCAAACCCCAGAAATGAACCTGGCTGGTCACTGCAACCCCGCAACCAATTCCTGCACAAAGTTCAGCGCTCAAATCAAGTACTGCCAAAGCAAAAACATCAAGGTCTTGCTTTCCATAGGTGGTGGCATTGGAACCTACACTTTGGCTTCCGTTGAGGATGCAAGGAACGTTTCAACATTCCTTTGGAACACTTTCTTGGGAGGCCACTCATCAACAAGACCACTAGGTGATGCTGTGTTAGATGGCATAGATTTCGACATAGAACAAGGCTCAACGCAAAACTATGACCACCTTGCACGTTTCCTCAAGGCGTATAGTAAGAAAGGGAAGAAGAGGGTATACCTAGGTGCTGCCCCTCAGTGTCCAATTCCCGATAGGTTTTTGGGCACTGCCCTAGACACGGGCCTATTTGACTTTGTTTGGGTTCAGTTCTACAACAACCCTCCATGTCAGTACGCTGATGGCAACGTCACCAACCTTCTGAATTCTTGGAAGCGTTGGACTAGTACAGTACCTGCTGGGAAGATATTCCTAGGGTTGCCGGCGGCTCCGGCAGCCGCTGGCAGCGGTTTCGTCCCGGCCGATGTATTGACCTCTAAAATCCTGCCGGTGATTAAGAAGTCACGAAAATATGGTGGGGTGATGCTGTGGTCAAGATTCTTTGATGTTCAGAACGGGTATAGTGCTTCAATTATTGGCAGCGTGTGAAGTTGTAATTCAGCGGTGAATTTTTTATGTCCAAGTTGTGATTTGAAAAAGTAGTAGCTATGAGAAAAAGAATAATGTTGTACTTTTGTGAAATTGTTTATGGTTATCTAAATTGTAGGCGCATGTTATGTTGACCTTAGCCTTCTCTTGAATCATACTTCAACTATATTTCTGTTGACGTGAAAGAGTTTCGATTTTTAGTTGAAAACAAGCATGGCAGAGATTAAGAAAGATTAAGAAATTCTGACTTTCCATTTCCAGTGTTTATATGTGGGAAGTTCCACATCCATCCAAAATAAAATCAATTTATAGTAAACACAGCAAATTTCATTTATGAGGTTAAATTAAATTTAAAATTCACTACTTAATACAAAGATCTATCTATAATATGAATATAATATGTGGGAGATTTTTTGGCATGATAAAAGTAACTAATTAATAGGAGGCTTTTAAGGACCTCGTTGACTTTTCTGTTTGAAGTGCAAGATGAAGCTTTTAAATGTATATGTAAGATAGAATCAATGGGTTTTTTTTTTTTTTCTAATTGGGAAAGATTTATGTATTCAGAAGTCTGATGAGTCGTTCCCCAATTGAACACGAAAGGGTAATTTTTGTTAGAACTAATAACTTTTTGTAACAGATAATTATTTTTCACCTTTTACATTTACTAAAGGATCATTTTTCTACTTTTACATTTTAAAAACTAGTTTGAACATAAATTCAAAACATTCAGTTTAGTAATTATATTTTTCTTAATACTTTTTATAAACTGTAGGTGAGATAAGATAGTTTTACGAAGGGACTAATGCTCTATTTACGGGTGGTGATGAAAAAAACGATGGAGATGAGAAATTTATGGAAAAATGTTCTTTTTGTTAGAAAAATTAATAATTTTTTGGTTACTAATTATTTTATAAGAAAATATTTGAAAAAAAAATCAAAAACACTTATTATTATTGTGCGCACTGATTCCACTTTGGTAGTCGATTACTTGTTCTGTACAACAAGAAGTCATGGCAGTAAGCCGGGACAACATAGAAGTGATAACCTTGTTAACATTGCTCACCATGTGTTTGTTTCAGGGCCTAAAAAATTCATATAGGAATTAAAAAAATATTTTTATGAACATTAGTATGGCCCACCAATGCAATCATTCTGCTCGAGGATATATACCACTTGCACATATGCACCATTTCAACCTTTTTTCTTAATATATAATTTATAAAACTTTGATTTATCCATTATAATGTATTTGATTTGAATTTTATATTTATTTTGAATTATGAGAGCCTATAAAATTATGTTTATTTTAATTTTTATTGTTATAAAATAATGATATTATGATATTTTTTAATATTATTTTATATTATTTATTTCTTATAGCGATTTTGTTAATAATAAATAACCAGCAATGGAGCATATATGGAACAATCACAAAAAAAAAGGATGACAATAAAGCATAAATGAAAAAAAAAAAGAAAAAAAGTGAAAATCCTAGGCAACAACCAACGAAAATTCAATCTGCATCATCCCGTTTCATTCTGTTTACACTGTTCGGACCTGAATATTGTGAGTGGATTGGGACCTCCATATGGGTTGTTTGCCACTTTGTACCAGTGCTACTTCTTCTCCTGCTTTCACCATTCCTTGCTTCTGCATATGGAAACAAAAAGAATGATCATAAGAAAACTAAATAAAAAGGAAAAACTACAACCCTGTGAACCTTTTTTGGCCTCAAAAAAAACATCCTCTTATATCCAAGTGAAACTAGACTCAAATCCCTTATAGATTTGTGACTTGTGAATAGAAGAAGTGATCAATAGAAAAAAATCCGACAAAAGATGACCAATCAAATTTCTCATTAGTCATCAACAAAGTTGGTAGTTAAATATCAAACAGGTAGTTAATTACTCTGAGCATGTTTACATGCTTATATACTATTTCAATCACTGAAGATATCCTTCTAATATTACCTGCAGCAGATCCAGGGCTCTAGTGAAAGTCTCTTCAGCATCTTCAGAGAACTTCATGTAAATTGGACAGACTCCTTGATACAAAGCCAACCTTTGTTGTGTCCTCTTTCTGCATGACCAGCAAAATGAGGTCATGGTTTTCAATTGAATTACATATTCCAATATAAGAAATCAGATTCACAGACATCCAATTAAGAAAATGAGAAAAAATAATTAAGAAGGAAATATATTGATAAATGACAACAGTAGAACACAAATACCCAAAAAAACTTGGGCACAGATGCAATTGGCTACTACTGGTAGAAGAAACAACTTCTTAGTAAGTTTTGAAAAGTTCTTTCAGAGGCAGGCAAAACGGATTTCCAAACTGGCTATAAATTAGTTTACTAACTACCTAGTACATTCTGTAACTTCAAAAGTAAACTCTTTTTCGTATGGTCTGAAGAGAGAAAGCGAAAAAAGAACTTACTGATCTGTGAATGCAAATATGGTGCCTGAAGGTCTATAGTGGCTCAGAAGGATAGCCATGAAGCCTGATCTGGTGAAGACAACAGTTGAGGTTCCGAGGGTATTAGACATCATGGTTGCATGATAAGCAAACATCTCACTCGTGTGGTTCTACTCAGCACAAAAAATATCACATTTCAGTACCAACATAGAATTAGAACACAATGGTTAAAATTAAGTAGAGTCATTAAGTTTAAATTTCAAACCTTGAATACGTTGCCAATATTAGGTGGCAATTGACCACCAGTTATAGTGGCTTCTGTCCGTAATGCTACAGTGTGCATTACTTTCACAGCTTTCAGTGGGAACCTGCATTATAATGAATGTAGATATTATATACTCACATTCAATGAATGTTACCTTTAGATTACTCTTCCATGTCACTAAGTAGACTGCTACAAATGAAACCACATATTGACACTCCAGCATGTAAAATCACAATATCAACTCTCAACTATAACACCATTAAAAACTAATTTTTCAAGGTACCACCAATTTGTTGTGATATTAGTAAGAACTCCAATAGGAGAATATCAGGTTATTTGGACAATTCAAGGCATAGAACTAGTACTTACTTTCCATGAGCTGTTTCCCCAGAAAGCATTATTGCGTCAGAACCTTCTCTAACAGCAATTGCAATATCAGATACCTCAGCTCTGGTTGGTGTCGGGTGAACAATCATGCTTTCCAGCATATTTGTTGCCACAATAACGGCCTTTCCCATGCTTCGGCATATGCTGATTATCTCTTCCTGCATTACCAGGCATTATTGATGAAGAACTCAAATTCATGTCCAGTTATGGAAGCAATATGCAATTATTTTCTTTACCATTAACTCATTTCTGTTTAAAAGGATTTTTACCTGCAAAAGTGGAACTTCTTCAATAGGGAGCTCTGCACCAAGATCTCCTCTTGCAACCATGGCCTAAACAGGATGCCAAAAGTAGACAGTTCAATATCAACAAATACTAAACTGATGCTCCAAAAATTTAATCCACTACCTCTAAGCAAAACACTCAATGCTAAAGATTTATGTTTTTACAATATGAGCTAAATCATTTGTACTCCCAAAATCAAGAAGTAACCATAGTGAGAAAAAAAAAATGTAAGGATTAGATTAGCACCCCATCAGATGCTGTAATAATTGAATGCAAGTTTGGGATAGAGTCTGCACTTTCAATTTTTACAATGACGTGTATATCAGCATCACAGCCTGCAGTGTTGAGTGGACAATTTATCATATTTCAAAATAATTAGAGAAATTAATCGGATGGACTAAATAAAAAATTACAATTATCTTGAATATTTACTTTTCAAATAATTCTTCAGTTCATGAACTACTTGTGCATCCTTCACAAAAGAAACAGCATAGAAATCAACTTTGTTATCCACTCCAAATTTAATGTCATCCCAATCCTTCTCTGCAACAAAACCAAAAAAAATAATATGTATTTGGGAAATCAACATAATATTAATCCTCTTTCAATGGCCATAACCCATCGACATGGATAGCCATGTAGAAAGAGATAGACAAATATTTAAAAAATATATATGTCAATCATGAGAATAGTAATCCGAAATCTAACCTGTTATGGAAGGCAATGTTGCACTTTTTCCTCTAACATTCAAATGTCTCCTTGACTTGAGCTCTCCTCCATCAACAACTTCACATTTCACAGAATCTTCTGTCTTAGACTTCACCACCAAAGACATCATACCACCTACATCATACACAACAGGAGAAACCACTGACTCAGTATTTTAACTCTTCCCGAGATAAATAGGCAAATTAAGATATCGTCCACCAACAATTAAATATATAATAAGTGTGTTTGGAAAGTGACTTGAGCAGTTTATAAGCTACTTTAATTAGCTTATAAGCTTGGTTGGTACACAAGCTTATTCTAGTAACTTATAGTTTATTAAGACATACCATCAACAAGAAGCATGTCCCCCACTTCCACATCATTGACAAAATCATCATAGTTCACGCTAACACAATCTGCAGTTCCAACACCTCTCCGGATGGTAAAAGTGAATTCCTGCCCAGGTGTTAATACAATTGGTTGAGGCAAATCCCCACTCCTAACTTCAGGACCCTGAAAACAGAGAAAACGAATTATCAGCTGACACAAAATCTAAACCGTAATCGTGGAAATATGGTATGAACAAAGTATCCTTAGAAACAGCAGTGGATTGAAGGAGGAACTTAGGCATTACCTTGGTATCAAGCATAATTGCAATGGCATTGTCCTTGGATTGAGCATTATATTCTTTAACCAAATCAATAACTTTCTGATGAGAAGCATGGTCTCCATGAGACATATTCATACGGGCGACATTCATCCCAGCCTCAGCCAGCTTCCAGATCATTTCCCTGGTGTTGGTAGAAGGACCAATGGTGCAAACAATCTTTGTCTTCCTCCTAAACGTTGGTTTGGACCACATTCCAACCGCAATGTCACCAAGTTGCTGCATCCCTCGCAACTGCCGCAACTCCTCCTCGATCTGTTCACCGCAACACTAAATGGGTTACAACTCAACCATTTCCGCAAGCACCAGCCATTGCTTTATGAAAAATACTCACCATACACTCACGTTCACTTCTATCTGATTTCCACCCAATTTTCTTCTCATCCATATCTTCCTTTTCCATCCATCACTTACCATATTTATCACTTTTCTTACTTTAAAAAATAAAAAATAAAAAATACTCACCATGAACTCACTTTCTCTGCCATCTCATCTACACCCAATTTTCTTTTCATGCCCCTCTTCATTTTATTTGACATCATTTATCCACGAATTTAGGTTTCAAACTGACTCAATTGAAAAACCTTACTCTAAGTGAGTGTTCCTCCATTTCTATATACTATTTTGGCCATATACCTACTCATTGAATGGATCTCCAACCCTTTATCTCTCTACATTCTCTTCTTTCTTCCTATCTCTCTTCCTTCCACCCAAATCCACCATGCTTTTAGGTGGAAGTTTCTCATTACTCTACTTCCATTTCAGGTCTTTCCATCCAAAACAACAAATTTTCTAACTTCCCCATCACATATTTCACAGCAACACAGGGAAAAGTACAGTGTGAGAGAGAAAAAGCACAAACCTTAGAATCATCCGCGGGTGACACGGGGACAACTTCAGCCGGTGCAGATTTCCTCGCATTGACCCGGCAACTGGGGTAGCGAACTTTGCAGCGGTTTTTCCTTTGTTGTGGTAACACTTTCGAAGCAAAAGTTGGAGGCTTCAACGATGTTGGCGGCCTGTGGAGTGCAGATCCCGAGGTGGGGCGCGTGAGGGAGGAGTGAATGGATCGAGTAGCAACAACCTGAGACATTTTTGCACAGAGAGAGGGTAATGGAGTGTGTGAAGAAGGTACAGAGGCTAAAAGGGTGAAGAAGAAGAAGGTGCAGTTAAAGGATTGGAGAAATCGCCGTTGTATTGGGCAAAGGTAGACAGGTATAATGTGTAGGGGCCGATAACAAGGCAGAAGACATAAAACCAATCTTCGGTTTTATCGAATTGACCACTGTCGTGTTTGCTCCCATAAACTAAACACACTTTTGAAAGCGAGTAATCTAAGTGCGATTCTCATTATTTTAACATCTTTCTTTAGATGCTCACTGTTGTATGATTCATTACTACAGATACGTGTTATCACAGAAAAGATACAAGAAAGACGAGAATATCCTTTGTATCCTCATTTCTTGGAGTATTTAATAAACTGTTAGTGTATTATAACTAACTTGCCTAAGACTAAGACCCGTGGTACCGGTACGCACGCGTTTTTTTTAATTAAATAATATAATAATTATTATATTTAAATAAATAAGTTTTATATATATATATATATATATATATTAATTGTTAGATTTATATATAGTAAGTAAATGTGATATTGACATAAAAAGTTTAATAATTTAAAAAAATATATTATTATGTTCTAACATATATTAAAAAAAAAATTATATAGAAATTTTTAATATTAAAATGTATAATAATAATTAAATTGATGTATAATTATTAATTTAAGAAATGACAAAATAAATATAATTTATTGTTACAAATTTGAAGTTTAAATTTAGATCTTAAATGTATGAAATTAAAACATGATGATAATAAGATGTTATTCATACATTATATTTAGAAAATAAGTCAATAAATTTGATGGGTTATTATGTCTTTGACAATTTCGTAATTGTGAAGCTTTATTTGGAAAAATTGATTACATATAGCCATGGTTGTTAAAAAATAATAACAAAAATTAATGTAGTTTTCAATGTAATATACTGTTTTTTTAGTTTGATGTTTAATACTTTTATATATTTAAATGCATTTATGAATAGTGTGATAAAAATAATAATAATAATAATATCAATGTAATGATTAAAATGTACACAATTTTGGGTAACATGAAAATAAATACTTAAATGAAATGGTTAATCATTATAATTATTCAATATTAATTATTGATATTTAATTAATTATTATTAATATTTTGTTTGGATTTAAGGATGATTTTGAGAATGATAAAAAAAAATTAATAGATAAAATTGTAAGATGACTAAATTATCTAAATAGTAAAAACTATTATTATTGTTAATATTATTAATTTGGTATTATTAATATAAATGTATTTATATTACTGTTACTAGCGTAAATACAGATACTATGTGTATGCATTTTTTAAATAAAGATAATAATATTGTAATGTTATTAAATTAATATATAACTAAAATTATATTTATTAAAAATAAAGTTAAATATATCAGAACAAAACAGGTGAAAGAATAACCATTGATAAATAAAGAAGAGAAAAAGCAGAGACAACAAAATTGATAAAAAACTTGTAAAAGTAACGGTCAATTTTTAAAAAATTAAAAAATTATTATATTTAAAGGGTAAAATTTTTATTTTAAAATGTGGACACAAAAAGGAAAATCTCCTTTATATATTGTTATAGATTATATTTTTTATTGTTATTACAATTTTATATTATTAATATTATAATTTTTTATTATCATATAAATATATTTATATTATTATTTTATTATTATTATTACTTTTTATTATTAATATTAATATTTTTTTATTATTAAAATATAAATTTGTTTATGTCATTATCATATATCATTATTATTATTTAATAAATATATTTTAATTATTATTATTATGTAAATTAATTAAAATGTATATTTATGATATTCAATTTGGAAATAATTTTATTTTATATAACTATCTTTACATATTTATTTAAAACATCAAGTTACACTTTCTTATATAATATAATCATTTTTAATCTGAAAATACATTTTGGATTAATCCAAAATGCACTTAAAAATATTAAATGAGTATCTTTACTATTAAATAAAATATAATGAATCTAGACAAGAAAAATATTCGTATAAAAATAACTTTCAAATATTAGATGAAATTATTTGGTTGGTCTTCATTTGATGGTACTTTCATATAAAGTTGGTATATTTAATGAGCAAATTATGATATTATCATTAAAATATTTTAATTACTCTTAATAATATCAACTGTAATTGAAATGGAAAGGTGCAGAAAGCAATGACGGATAGAAAAAGCTAGTTTGAAAACCACTGTAATAGCCCGTTATCAAAGCCCACCCAAATACCAACCAAAATAAACGACATCGTTTTGTTCTGTTAGCAAACTACAGGAAAGCCAACAGCACAGAAGCAGAAAAGCTAAACGACGCCGTTTTCTTGTTTACCCTCAAAAGCGCGGGAAGTTTTTCCGCCATTCTTCAACAAAACACCACTCAATTCAACTCAAACCTTGTTTTAGATCCCAAAACTGCACAGTCTCTCTAATTCTGTCATCACCATGGACACTGAAGGCTTATCAGTAATCTGCGCTGGTCTCGGAACCGTCGAAGAGGACAATGAAGGCAACCGAGTTGGCTTTACCAAAGGCGAATACTGTCTTGGTACGGTTCTCTTGCATTTTCGATATCCCGTTTTCATTTTCTTTTGTTTTTCATCTGATTTCGATTTGATGATAGTTTTTGGTTCCTCACCACTCACATTTGTTACCAAATACCAGATAACCTGAAAGATTTGCTGCGGTTTCTGAGGCGAGACGATCCCCAAACGCGCGATGTCTTCAAGCAAGTTTGCAAATGGAACATAGTTTCTAAGTATTTGATTCCCACCATCGAGCTTTATCACGAAGATCGCAACTTGCTTTTGAATTCAGGTTTTCCTTGAATTTATATATATTTATTGAATTTACTGATTAAAGCGTGTCTGGGTTTTGATTCGTCTGTATTTGTCTTGTTTTTCCTCAGTAAAGGTACTGGTGTTTCTTACGATGCCGGTTGAGCCTTCTTCCACGGATATACCTCAACAATTGGAGTATCTGTGGGGTTTGAAGTCTGCTGTGACGAACAGTGATGTCGCTGCAGTGATAGTTTCGTTTCTAGAGAGGCCGCTTGAGAATCTGGAACGGTGAGTGGGTGCAAACGCAATGAGTTTTTCGGTGTATCGAGTGCGAATGGAAAAAAAAAATGCTCATGTGTGTTTTAAATTGTTTGTGTACAGGGACACATTTAGCGAGGATGATTGGAAACTAGTCCAGCTTGTGCTTACATTATTTAGAAATATTCTGGCTGTTCAAGAAATTCCGTTGCACCAGAAGTCAGGGGGACTAGCGTGTCAGTTTCTATCTCTGAGAGACCGGTTTCTGGAGCTTTTGTTCCGCGAGAATGTAATGGATATAATCTTGGTTATTACTCAATATGTTGGTGGTTCTAATGCTTATCTCCGTCAAGATAACTTGCTTCTACTAGAAATTTTCCATTACATTTTCATGGGTCAGGACCCGGAGTTAATTATCAGGGCACATTCGAAGGGATCAAAGGTTAGTCCTCATAGTGACTAATGTCTTTTCTTGTCAAGCTGGTTAGGAGCATCCTACTTATTTACATTATTCTTTTCTGAATGTGCTTTGCTAACATCACTTGCATGGTATGTTGGAATGTGTAAAGATCTCCTCATTCTAGCTTCTCCCATATAGTGCTTTTATAATTTTATTAGGTCAATTACATTTTTGTAAAATCCTTTTTAGGCAGATGAAGATCCCCAGGCTTCTCTCAATAGTCTCCACCAGTTAATCTTGGAGGAGGAAAAGAAGAGAAAAAATAGTACTAAGATCAACAATCTTAGTAGACATTCGCAATTTAGTGGAACATTTTCTCGGCTTACAATGGTACTACTTTTTTCCCTGCTTGTGCTTTTATGTGGGTGGACTTGAGTGATAATTGCTGTCTCTATTTGGTAGGATGGTTCCAAGGCAGTAGTTAAAGGAAATCCTAATTCTTCTCATAATGTGCTGCTTAAAGCACACAATGTCACTCGGGGTCCCACCAAAAGAATTGCGTGGGATCATCCAAGGTTGCCTTCAACAAAGGATAAGATATTGGAGCTGCTTCACGGATTTGTGAATCAGTTTCTTTCTGGGGGATACAATGGTATGCCTTTTGTTCTCAAATAATTTCTATTATTTGCAAATATATTTATTTCTTTTGGTTTCTACCTGTAAAGTGAAAAGTAATCCCACAGCAATTTGAACCTGTATCAGTTTTGATGCAATCCATCCGTGAAGATATCGCAAAGGAACATCCCTCAATTCAAAGAAGTGATGTTGTTGTTTTCTTTCAAGTGGCTGAATTTGTCACTGCGTTTCAGTTTTACAAATGTTCAGCTTCTAAGGTGAGAGTGATAGTACGAGAATTTCATATCTCAGCATACGTTTCTCTTGACCTCTTTCAAGCTGCAATACTTAACATTGCCCCCTTTATTAGAGGTATTAAACGCAGATTTTTAAGAATTCATGGTCTGGAACAGGAAAATTTTCTGATTAATCTGAATGTTGGGAGTTTTATAGATTCTCCTTGCGTATTTAGTTGTTTTCCAGTTACTTATAAATTAGAATGTAGCATAAGTAGTTGTAATTTTAGTTTCTCAAACGATGTCGAAGCAAACTTTTTCCTGTAATGATTTTGTTTGTAGGCCTTACAATTTATGGCACATAATGGCTATCTGTTAGTGAATAGTAAGCGATAATGACTACTATTTATATACACACCACAATCAAAGAAATAACAAAACGATAAAATGGTTGGTTTCTTTACTTGAATTTTCTGGGTTTATTATTTTCTGACCTTTGATTCATCAAGGTGAAAATAGCTAGTCATTACTCATGGTGCAAAATGATAAGCTGGCAAAAAAAAATTTGGCTGGACAAATGGAAATGAACAAAAATATCAAATAAAATTAGAAATAAATAACAGAATCTGTTGTTCTCATTTTTGTGTGAGTTATTACTTTCTGCTTTATTTGTAAATAGCATACCTGTGATTTTTCAATCTACAATTGAGAAATGTTGTCATTCTTATACATGTTCTCGTCTTCATTAAACCAAGGAGGGAGGAGACACATTTGAGACTTTTGGTGATAAAGATGCAGTTACCTCAGATTTCAGTGGTCAAATTTGTGGTCCAATTGCAGCATCCTTGAATGAGGCAATGTTTCAAATGGTCATTTCACAGTGGCGGCATGCCTATGATGGTCTAAAGGAAACAAATGACCACCAGTTTCTATCTGCAGCTGGTTCTCTTTTGAAAAACATGGTAATATGAACTACAAAATATTAATATGTTCTGTTTTTTTTTTCATGTTACTACATCAACTTCTACTCCCTTTTATATTCGTGCTCTCATTTTTAGCTTAGGTTCTTAGGACTGTAAATATATCGTAAAGCTAGATCAGTTCTACAAACGGTTTTGCTTTATCAATCACCATCTCATTCCATTTTTGTTGGCATTCCATGGCTCCCACTTTTATCTATTATTGTTTTGAATAATTTTACAAATCATGGTATTTCCGCAAGAATGACTTCAATAACTCCATCCCTGTGCATAACCTCATTAAATGTTTCCTAATTTCCCTTTTTTGATTTTTCAGATTCGCATGCTGGATTTGATACTTAAATTGTTGCCTGAAGACTCAAAGGAGCCACAAACAGCTCGCATCCTTCTGTACAAGTTAACTTATGATCAGACCGAGGAAGGGATGACACAATTCTTATTGAATTTGATGAAAAACTTTGACACCCACAAGCAACCAAAAAGGTTTGACCTCGTTATTCTATAAAAAACAAATTCACATTCGTTAATTATGAACATATATGGACTGTTTTTTTTTTTGTGTCTTAAACTTGTTTCTTAGTGGCTCTCTGGTCCTAAAATGCTATTCAAAGGACATCTATTGATCACTTACTAGTTGTCTTTTTAGTTCATAGATCATGCAAAAATTAACACATTACATACTCTACTGGTGAATGCGTCAATTGTTAGAAAGCTAAGTACGCCGAGCAGCATTGTGATAAACAGTGGAAAAGTATTTCTGTCCAACTAAATAAATTTATCTTTTTGCATTCAGCTCAAATAATATGCACTTTTCAATTCAAAAGCAGTGTGCAAAATTATCTATTATGGGAGGAATCCAATTGTGGTCATACGTGAGTTCAACGATAATAGTGATTTTATGCATGTCTTTGTTGTGAGTTTGTGTATAGCCACATGGTTCTTTCTTTGTTGCCATATTTATGAATTCTGTTTCCTGTCAGTGATCTTTCAGATTTGCTAGAAATCATTCATAAGGTTGTAAAGCTGATGGATAGTCTTCAGTCTCGAGGAACATTGAGGGTAAGCTGAAACTTGTGTCTGTCTGTTAAGAGTTAGTTATATTTGAAATAGTTCACTGAGATCAGAACAAACAAGGAAAGATGCCTGTAACCACTTTAACACTAATGCTTAGTAATTGAACTTCATATGCAATACCTCTCTTGTTTATATTGATTTAAATTTCACATTTAAATGTAATATCTTTTGCTTCCGTGGGCTTTGTTGGAGATGAATAAAGCTGATAACGAGCCTTCACTAATAGCTCGAATTTTTAGTATTTTGACATTAATAATGTAATGTGGGTATGTAAAAAATCTGTTGCAGAGCATACTGTCTAAAGATTTTACTACATTTTGATAATTTTTTCTACTCTATATCTTCTAATTCAAGGTGTCGAGAAAATCAAGGAAAGTGAAAAAGAAAAAAATTCCAGAAGGAACGGAATCAGGGGACAAACTGACTGGAGATAATTCTTGCATTCAAAATGAAACGGGCATCTCAACTGTCAATCAATCAGCAGAAAATAAGCTACTGCAGGAATGTCTACCAAATCCAAATCCCACTCCAAATCCCACCGGGGAGGATGTTACCGTTGGTGATAATGAACATGAAAAACATGTTGAGGAAGATGAGAACTCCCGAGTTGAGTTGGGACCAAAGGAAGCCACGTATCCTGAACATGTTAGTGAGGACATGTTGGATGGTACTAATGATTATTCTGAAGATGAGCAACTAAATGCAATTAATGAAGTTGATTTCAAGGTTTCAACGCTTGTCTCTGCCTTTGCAAATCACAGTATCATTCAGAAATTGTGCTGGTTGCTCAAGTTTTATAAGAGCAATTCCCTTGCTACAAATCATTACATAATAAGCATGTTGCGGAGAATAAGTGATGATCTTGAACTCCAACCTATGTTTTACCAGGTCAAAGTCCAGCAAGCATTCCATCTTAAATGAGATTGTGTAGTTTTTGAATATGGTTGCTGAATACTATTTATTGATCTTGTTGACATACTCTTGCAGTTGTCGCTGCTCACAACATTTTATGACATCCTGGTTGAACAAAAGTCGTGCCCCTGCGAGGATTATGCAGATATAGTTGATTTCCTGAATTGTTTGGTCAGAAAGATGCTAAAGAAAATGAAAAAACAACCCCTCTTGTTTGTAGAAGTCCTTTTCTGGAAGTCTCGAAGGGAATGTCATTACATGAATGCGGAATATTTGTTGAGCGAGCTTGGTCATTTGAAGAAAGAAAGTACCAAGTGGAATAATACTCCACAAGATGAAGACGTTGGTCTATCCCCAGCGAAGGCGTGGACTCGTAGAAGCATAGCTGATGCACTTGGTGAGGATGAGGCTGATGTTTTGATTACTCATGACTCAGGATATCAAAAGTAAGATAAATATCTCAAAACTTGGTTGTAAGCTTCTTGCGTTAGATTTTGAACTTTCTATATGTTTTGGGAAATATGTGGACGACACTGAGATGGCCACTTTTAGTTCAATTTTCTTGTTGTTTAATTGGTTCATAATTATATTTTTGATCAAGATAAAGGTAGATATACTGCAAAGAATTATCTGTACTTTGAAAGGGAGGAAAAAATAGACGGAAGAGATACTAAACTTTGTAATTGAACTACATAATGAATAGAGTCCATTTTATGTAAGTTAATAACAATAAAATACAAATAATTATTGGAAACTTTATTCCTATATATACATGATATGCGATTAAATCAAATTAATCAGATACCCCTCCCTACTATTATTATAAAGTTTTGAATTAAATAAGAAAAGAAGTAATAAAATGTAGAAGAGTTCCTATGAGATAACATAGCATGCTATAAAATATTCTATGATGATACCATTGAGTATTTCCCACATTTTCTAACTGAGACTACTCTCGTTTTCTTTTCGTGCTAGCAATGGCAAAGATGATCATAAGTATGTTTACAACTTTTCATCAATTTTTTCTTGGGATTTTGTAGTTTCTGATATCTGGTTCACTTGGATTTAACAGTGGTGAGGAGCAATTGATGGAAGATGATTCTCAAATAGTTCCACGGAGAAGGAAAAAACTTATTCTTGATGGTGATTTGGAAGGACAAATTAAGAATCTCTATGAAAAGTAGGTTTAATCAGATCAAACCTTTGTGTGAACTTTGGAGCATGGTTTAATGTAGAGCCTTGTCAGAAAGAAATTCACTTTTATTTCTTTAATTTTTTTTACATCATCTGTGCAAACATAGTTGGAGTAAGCATGATAGATTAATTCATAGCTTTTCAATTCTCTCATACTTGACGGAGTAAACATGATAGGTTAATTCATAGTTTTTCAATTCTCTCTCTCATACTTGAAGGAGTAAACATGATAGGTTAATTCATAGCTTTTCAATTCTCTCTCTTGCATATAGATTTTAGTCTTTCTTTTCACCAACGGTTCTTGCTTTGATTATTTTAGATTCAAAGATGACAGACATTGCAGTCGCCGAATAGCTGAAGTGTTAGATCCAGATGGTAAAATTTCACCTGCTCAAATTTCCAATACGTTAAAAAGATTAGGTCTAGCAGTTGCACGTAGGAGAACGATTGGTGATAACAATGCTGAAGGACCTTTGTCTACTAGCCCCAATCAATTAGATGCTGACACAACAATGGGAGATACCAATCATAAATCAGTGAATCTGGAAGGAAGCCAGTTTGTTCAACACCTGTATGTTTGTATTGAACTCTGATGCTTATTAAGTATTACTGGTATTCTTTTTCTATTAAATTTCTGTTTCCTCCGAGAAGTGAAACGTTGTCACTATTCTTCATCCTAATTCAACATTTTTTACATACGTTCTGATGCTCGAATATGTTGAGGTGTTCTCTGAATTTGAGTTCAATTTCATATATACAGGCAAAAAAAGAAGAGACTCCGTGCTTTCAATGAAGATCAGGAAGCTCTGATAAAAGTTCTATATGAGCAGTGAGTACTACTTGGCTGCCTTGCATTTGGTCTGTCTCAGTATCTAACTGAGAATGGTTGAACGGATGGTTAATATGTTCTTTGAATTTTCTATATTATACGCTGAGGGTGACAAATAGCAGAGGGATTGAACATACGAATTTACTGGGTTGTTATTTCTGCAGATTCAAGGACCATAGAAGATGTAGTTACATGATAGCCAATGCACTTGATGAGGATGGTAAATTCACTCCTGCCCAAGTCTCTCGAAAACTTAAGCAGCTTGGTTTATCACTACCTCAGAAGAAGAGTTCTAAAGGCAAAATGCATCTAAAAGGTGTAGATGTCATGGATAGTTCAAATGATAGGATGGATGAATCTGATGATGAGACATTGATATCATTGGTAAAAAGGTAATTTTGTGTTTGCGGTTTTGGTCTGTAGTTTTACAAAGCTGAGGCATTAATACTTCTTCATGTTTGCAAAATAATATCCACTCATAGGCATGTGTAACTTCCAGAAAGCCATGGTCCATCTTAATGGATACACTGTTCAAATTTTATACATAAATATATGCTTCAGCTGAATTTTAGTACTTTGCCAAATACAAGTTTTTTTCTGCCCGGATGAATGAATCTCTTCTAGCTCTTCTTGGTTTAACTATTGTTCCATGTTTATATGATTTTAGGAAGAAAGTCGACAATGACAATATATCAAGGGAACAATCACATGGGCAAACCAGTGAGGATAGATTGTCAACAGATGATTCGGATGACGAAATGCTCAGCTCTGTTATCAAGTAATGTTCATTTGCCTTTCCGTTTGTAAGATCACTAGTTTACTAATCAATGATATCATAAATAATGTCAGGAATTTAGTTTAACCTGTTGATTCTACTGGCTCCTGGTACTATATGCTTTAACTTGAAAAAAATGATGGATTTGTCTAGTATATCAACAATTCTGTTTCATTTGGATATAACTATCTTTTATTTAATTTAGGAAGAAAATAAATAGCAAGGTATCAGCTGAGAAATTACTTGCAACTATCAGTGAGGATACATCATCAAGAGAGGATTCTGATGATGAAATACTCGACTCTGTTCTCAAGTAAATATACCATACTTCAACTTTTCTTTTCTTGGATATAATTGATCAATGATAGGGACACAAATTTGTAAATCTGGAATTTAGTTTGAACTGTGTATTTTTTTTATGTGAAATCTTGTTACAATGCTAGTTAAGTTTGTATCTAAGGGTTTCTCTTGTTAATTTCTTAAAATCAATTACCCATTTATACAACTCTTAACCACTTCTAACTTTAGTTGTCATATTCCTGCACCATTCATACCATATTTAATTTTCTTTATGTTCTTATCTGTTCAATTTCTTGATGTAGAAGAACTGGACGATCCTTTCTTAAATCAAAGCAAGATGAGCTTGAAAATAGTTTCTTAAAATCAATCACAATCACACACTGTATACAACAACTCCTTACCACTTATAGTTTTAGTTGTCATATTCTGGTACCATTCATACCATATTTGATTTTGTCTATGTTCTTATTGGTGCCATTTATGGATGTAGAAGAACTGGAAGATCCTTTCTTAAATCAAAGCAAGACGAGCTTGAAAATATGCAAGTTCAGCAGAGAATAATGGGCGATGATCACCTTAATGGAGGCATATCAGAGGTTATCGAAATGTATGTCTTTGTACTCGGTGTCATTTTTTTATTTTTGGTAACAATATTTTATTCAGTGTACAATGATAGCAATGGGATTCATTTTTGCTAATATGGTCTAATAGCACATTTTTGGCACTTAGTGGGAAAAGACATTTCGTTGCAATGCACTTTTTTTCCTAGTTGGGTGATTTTGGGCTGACAATTGAGTTTATCATTTTTTTGGGTATTTGGCCTATTTGTTGAAATGTAAATTGTTGTAGCATTTGCAGTTATTAAGATGTAAATAAGAAACAATGGGTGTTTCTCCTAAATTATTGGCCTTATAGAAACTAGAAGGATACATCTCTTGCCTCTCTGCATTAAACAAAATATCAAGTTAAATAGTAGAAGTCAGTGTTTTTGTGCATTGTAGTTAGAGATACTAGTGATTTGATTAGTGTAATTATAGGAATCAGATAGAGATTTATGGAGAAGAGGATTTATGTTTTTCTTGCTGAAGTTACTCTCTCCATTTTAAATCTTCTATTTTTTTGTAATATAATGGCTATAAAAAGTAAAATCGTCTTTAGCTGTTGGTCTATGTTTTGTAATATAATGGTTATTAAAAGTAACTCGACAATGGCTGTTGTCTAAGGGAAAAAAATGTTGAGATTAATTTACATGAGAACGTTGATGGTATGTGAAGAAAGTTTGGGACAATAAATAGATAACATAGATGCGTATATGAAGATCTCAAAGTGACTTGAATTTGAATTGGCAGGGAAAATGTTGCTGATTCCTCCAAAGTAGAATATCAGCAAATGGACGACTTAGCAGATTCAGAGGATGAAGTGGATGTCAGTGCATTTCAGGACAATGCCAGATCCAGAAGGAAGCTTAGAATGGTGATTGATCCGGAGGACGATGACTGAAGGGGAAAGCTCGATTTGGGTACAGCTTTCTTTATTTTTACAAATATTTTTGTACTTAACCGACTATTTAAAGCTTGGACCCTTTTATATACTCCTTCTGGCTCTCGGTTGCTCAAACAGTCACGTGTTCATTCGTAGGAAAAATGAAAATGGAACTAGTTGACACTAGATCAAAATGTATAAAATGGCAGAAAGGCTTTCTAGGAATGGCATTACACACCCTTTCATTAATACTGCATAACCTTTTAAAAATACCTCTCCATCTACTCCAAATTCCTCTACTCCCATAAATTAACTACGGTTTTTGCTGACAACTTAATTCAAGATATGCGTAAAAACTGTCCCATTTTATGAATTCACATAAATATCTACCTTTATTGTTTTTCTATCTGAGACTAAAGCATCCCTTCCATAAACGTAATTTCTGGCTTGTATTTCTTACCCATCGATTCTTGAAATCCTACAAGGTGGTTCCTAAATATGACACTCTTTTTTCTGTTGCTAGGATTTGATGTAACATTAAGATTGAACTAAATTTTTGTATCACGGACTTAATTATATTTTTTGTGAATAGTTATATTCGTGTGATTGCCGTTACTGATTCTGTTATTCTTATTAAATATTCTTATTAAAATTAATGTTTTTATTAAATATTTCTATAAATATTTTAAATTAATTTTAAATTTTACATAAAATATTTGACTTTGATTTTGTTTTGAACTTGAAATTTAGTTCCTAAATTTATGTGTGATAAGTTATTTGATTTTTAATCTTTATCAAGTTTGTATAATATAATACACTTGATGCCTTTATATATGATGACAAAATTGTTAATTTTTTAAATTAAGTTTGGGGTTTAACTTTATTTAATAATAAAACTAAAAAAATATATTTAAAAATATTTCTATAAATATTTAATAAAAATGTTAATTTTATTAAGAATATCATCATAAGTTGTATACAAAGATTAGATTAAGTCTCAACCTAAGAAGGAACAATATTGATTTATTTTTACAAAAATTGGACTAAATTTAAACTAAAAACAAATATAGGGATCAAATTGAGTCACTTTGACACGTGGCACGGGTGAAATGACATGTGTCAAAAATAAGAAAAAATTCAAAAAAAAATTCAAAAAATATTAAAAAAATTCAAAAAAATCAGAAATTGACACGTGACATTGACTTTAACACCGTCTAGTTAAAGTTAACGGTAAGGACCAAATTGAGTCATTATTAAGAAAATGAGGACCAAATTGAGACAACGAAAAACGTAAGGACTAAAATGAAATTTCATGACAAATAGAGGGACTAAAAGGATAATTTAACCAAAATTTTTAGTTATTTTAAAAATGTTTTTTCCTTTTATTTTGACAGGATCACAGGATTCTTACTACATTAGAATTCAAAGGAAAAAGTGTATAGTATAAATTCCTTAAAATAAGTTTTCTTATAACTTCTTTAATGATAAAGTTATTATATTCGCATGCAGAATTTTAAAGACAATTTAGTAAATTTGAAATAAATACGTGTTAAGCGCAGTTTTTGGGCCACCACTCCACTGCAGAAACGTTGAAACAGTGGTCACAACTATTTCTCAAGTGGGTTTGAATTAGTTATAAAAAACGATATTTTTTAGCACCATCACCATATCTTAGCTCATCTTTTATTAATAATAATAATAATAATAATAATAGTGTATAAATATAATTTTTTAATTATATTATTTAGAGCTAATAAGATATAAATGGTTGTAAACATTTCAAAGTATCAACACAGTCATCTCATGTTTGAGTAAATATGGTTTGAGGTGGAGATAAGTTTAAGCCTGAAGATCCATTCAATTTCTCCATCCATGGAAACGCCAATTCCTTAGTTTAGCAAACCCAATTCTTTATTTGTAGTTATATTTATAGTCCTTTTTTTTTTAAATAGTATTTCCTTATAAATAAATATGATATTCTATTTATATATTATTATAGATATGACACTCCGGTTTTTATTTTATAGGTTTTTTTTTAAATAAAAATAAATTTTTAAGTTACATTTAGTATATAAATTCAAATTCAATTTTTTTTTGGAAATTTTTTTTAACTATTTAGTAATACATTTTGCAAATTTTACCATATTTCCAAACTTATGTTATTTACATTCTCTTTCATTTTCTCTTTAAAATACTGAAATCATGTATTATATTTTCTTTAATCCAAGAATGCAATTTAACAGAATATATGACAATATCTTATGTAAGATGGAGACTAGATAGAGCTAAGAAAATTATTTATTTGTTATGTACGTATATTGTATTCCCTATCAGTATATTATTAGTTGAAAATTTGTGGTTTTAAAGTACACTCCTCTTAATTTTATTCATATGTTATTATGGAAGCAAGGCTTTTATATCACCAATGTCACTTATTTGATTAAAAAATATTAAAATATTCGGAATTTCTTAATATTACAATTTATTTTTCTTTATCTAGTACTATTTCTTACACTTCTATTTTAAATAGCGAATATCTAATACATTTCAAGTTATTTTTATCCGTTAAATGCTTTCGTTTAAAATTTCAAAGTATATTTTATTTATATTTAATTATCTTAAAAGTATTAGTAAGATAAGATTTAGATCTTTTCATGATCATTATTGAAATAAAATATCATTGTTAACAGATCTTAATTATTTATCGTTTATTACTTGATACATACCGTTGAACTAAAAACTAACAAAAGAATCTTTGATAAACATTCAGTCTTCATCAATAGAAAAAAAAGAGTTTAGTAAAAGTTAGACTGAAGACCGAAGATGACCCTCACTTAAAAAGCAGTTGTCTTTTTTTGTTTGTGGGGATTATGAATGGAATAATCTCAAAAGTTCCTTTACGTTTTCTTTTTTCTATTGTTTAAAGGTTACTTACTATTTTGGTGGTGGGATGAATAGAAGAACAAAACAAAACCACAATCCCTCAAAGGCAACTCCTACAAATAACGTGGCCCTTGATGTGCCATGTTATTCTCTATTGATTTTTTTTTTTTAGTATTAAAAATATACTATATTGATATTTTAAATATTTTTTTAATATATTTTAAAACGTCAAAATCAATGGTAATCCGTGTATTATGAAGAGACAATAGAGAAACATCATAAAAATAATCAGCAGAGAATCCAAATTTGTCAAAGACAAACCAATCATGTTGAGATATCACCAGTTATGCCAAATAATTAACGATTTGTGATGGATTTTTACTTTTTTAAGGGATTTATTAGAAAGAAATTATATATAAGTGAGTTGTTAGGTTTACAGAGGAGGTTTCACTGGAGAGAACAAACACCAATGAAACTTGAGTCCAACCACATAAAACATTACCATCAATCTCAACCCAATTGTTAGGAATCCAAGTGTAAGTCTAAGTCTCACATTGGCTAGAAATGAGAAAGTAGAGCATTATATAAGAATAAAGACTCATAAACTCATTGTCTTGGGTTGAGAGTGATGTCAATGTCTTACCTGGTTGTACTCAGGTCTCATTGTTAACAAGTGGTATCAAAGCCATGACTAGGAATCCAATGTGAGTCTAAGTCCCACATTTGCTAAAAATGACATTTTATAGATATTTAATTTTATCATCTTTATCTGACATGGATTTATATTTATACTTAGATCATTTTTTGTGTTGTGTGGTGGAGTCATATTGGTGACACTAATATCCTTTTCTTGGAGTATGTGCATTCATTACCTTGTTGAATTCTCAATCCAACTTTTTAAGTTGCTATGGAAACATATAAAAAGTATAATTGACTTTTGCATACTCTTCCAAACCAGTAAAAAATTTAATCATTTGTCCACCCAACAAAACACAACTAAAAAAATACATCCAAACAAAGTTTCATGAACTTGCATCCAAATGGGATTACAGCCAGCCACACACCAAATGTCACTAACATATTGAAGGGACAGATCATATATCAGTGACCATTGGATTGATTTCACAGATATACTTGTACTGTATTGAATGCCTTCCCACCATCAAAAACATCTTGTTGAGTGATCATGGATGCCTTCAAACTCTTTCTACTTTGCTTGTTATGTTCAAACACCTTCAATTCTGTCATGTGCAGTTTGGAGATTCATTGCAACCAGAAGGACATGAACACACTCCTACACTTCAAACAAGGACTCATAGATCCTTCAGGTCTTCTCTCCTCATGGTTCCCAAACTTAGATTGTTGTCAATGGAGTGGAATCAAGTGTGATGATATCACAGCAAGAGTAACACAACTTTATCTCCCTTGTTATACAAATCATCCTCAACTTCTTCCTTATGGAGACAAAGACGACAAATCACACTGCTTATCAGGTGCATTCAGCCTCACTTTACTGGAACTTGAATTCTTGAACTACTTGAATTTGAGCAACAATGACTTCAAGTGTATCAAATATAGTTCAATCGGTAGCCATAGATGTGATGACTTCTCAACGGATAACCTTCCTTATCTGTTTGGAAACACTACCAAGCTTCACTATCTTGATTTATCGTATAACTATGATCTTGTTGTCCATGATCTGCATTGGATTTCTCCACTCACCTCGTTGCAATATCTCAACCTTGGTGGTGTTTATATTCACAAAGACATCGATTGGCTTCAATCAGTTATCATGCTCCCTTCTCTTGAAGAGTTGCACTTGGTGAGTTGTCAACTTGAAAACCTCTATCCATTTCTCCATTACGCTAATTTTACTTCACTTCAGGTTCTAAATCTCGCTCACAATAATTTTGTATCTGAATTTCCTACCTGGTTATTCAATCTTAGTAGTGGAATCTCTCATATTGACCTTAGCCAAAATCAAATACATTCCCAACTGCCTAAAACATTGCCATGTTTTAGAAGTCTGAAGTCCTTGGTTTTGTCTCAAAATTATCTCAAAGGAACCATTCCAGATTGGTTAGGACAACTTGAACAACTACAAGAACTTGATCTTTCTCATAATTTTTTATCTGGTTCAATTCCCACAAGTTTGGGAAATCTGTCATCCTTGACTATTTTGATACTTGAATCAAATGAGTTCAATGGAAGTCTTCCAGATGATCTTGGGAAACTCTTCAACTTGGAGACCCTTCGAGTTGCAGCAAATTCCTTAACTGGAATTGTGTCGGAAAGAAATTTACTTTCCTTTCAAAATCTGAGGGAACTTTCATTGAGTTCACCTGGCTTGGACTTTGATTTTAATTCTGAATGGGTCCCTCCCTTTCAACTTAAACATATTAGATTGGGCTATGTGAGAAACAAATTTCCTGCATGGCTTTTCAAACACAGTTCTCTGAAATATCTTGCAATTGGAGATTCAAATGCTTCGTTTGAACCTCTTGACAAGTTTTGGAAGTTTGCTACTCAACTTGAATTTATCTCCTTAGAAAGAAACACGATCAATGGGGACATGTCAAATGTGGTGTTAAACTCGAAAGTCGTTTGGTTAGTGGGGAATAACTTAGGAGGCTTCGTGCCTCGTATAACACCAGAAGTGGTTGTTCTACACTTACGTAATAACTCTTTGTCAGGATCCATTTCTACCATGTTGTGCCAAAATATTACAAATAAAAGCAATTTAGTGCACCTGAACCTGGCTTATAATAATTTATCTGGAGAATTAACAGATTGTTGGAATAATTGGGAGTCCCTGGTTCTTATCAATTTAGGACACAACAACCTTAAAGGTAAGATTCCTAACTCAATGGGCTCTTTGTCAAACCTTCGTTGTTTGTCTCTGGGGAACAATATGTTATCTGGGGAGGTTCCTCTTTCTCTAAAAAAGTGCCATAATCTTTCGATATTTGATGTTGGTCACAATAATCTTTCTGGGGTTCTACCAAGCAGGTTTGGAGAAAATATTAAAGGTCTTAAATTGGGATCAAATCAATTCAGTGGCACTATTCCCACACAGATATGTGAACTCCATTCCTTAATGGTGATGGATTTTTCAAGTAACAGATTATCAGGATCAATACCTGATTGTTTGCATAACATAACAACCATGGTTGCTAATTATGCTTCAAATCGTAGAGTAGGCTTCATCCTTAATTTTCCTGGTTTTTCGGTAACCGTTGTGACTAGCGTCCAGATCCTTATAAAAGGAAACGAGTTATCATATGTTTACCTGATGAATGTGATTGATCTCTCAAACAACAACTTATCTGGAAATGTGCCTTCGGATATGTATATGCTCACTGGACTACAGTCCTTGAACTTGTCCCATAATCACTTAATGGGAACGATATCAGAAGAGATTGTGAACTTGAAACCATTAGAATCCATTGATTTCTCAAGAAATAATTTTTCTGGACAAATTCCAAGTTCCATGTCTAACTTACATTATCTCGAGGTCTTGAATTTGTCATTCAACAATTTTAGGGGAAAAATTCCATCAGGGACCCAACTTGGTTTTACAGAACTTAGCTATATCGGTAATCGTGGCCTCTGTGGACCTCCACTTTCGAATATTTGCCAGCAAGATGAAGAACACCATGCTACAAAACCCACGGAAGAGGAAGAAGAAGAAGATGATACATTTGAAATATATTCGTGGTTTTACATGGGTCTGGGAATTGGGTTTGCTGTGGGATTCTGGGGAGTTCTGGTGAGTGCCATTTTTTTCAACCGGAGATGCAACCGTGCTTACATCCATTGAACTCTAAGAGATCGCATATATGGTACGTAAATAATATTTTTCAAATTATATTTTTCGAAAAGTTATATTTATTCTATAAAAATAATTTTACTATTTTTTCATCAGTATATGGACGCCCACAATAATTAGTATAAGTTATAACTACAGTCACTTTTACTGCATTGCAGGTGTTTGCTTTGATGTTCATCACAAGTTGTTAATTTGCACAAAGGTTCTTCTAAGATGACACAAGGTTCATGTCTTATATACAAATAAAAAAACTGGTATTTACACTTACACATTCCTTAGGTATCCGCACTCAGAGAAAAATACACTGAAGATAAAGTAATCAATATGATGAATGATAAAAGCAGATAGATGTGAATCATATTTAGAAATTGTGAGTGTCTAAATATCAGCAGCATTATGGCTTATGTGTTCAAGATTTTGTATATGAAGATGTGTACCTCTATAAAGGCTTCTATTTTTTATTATGGGGTCTGAGTTTCACAATGAACAAAATTAAAATGTTGATATACTCAAATAATTTCATTAGATGATAACGTTTAATTAACTTTGGTGTAACAGTTATATATTCTATATCTGATAAATATAAGATTTATTTACGGTAAGTAAAACAATTTTAATCTTACAAAACTTAACTTGTTTGTAATAATAAATTAGACTAAAATTCATATTCAAATATAATGTAATTTAAAGTTTATCCTATCCAAATTTATTAAATTTATTATATTATCTGATATTAATACTCATCAAATTATTCACGAATATTTAATCAATCTCTAGTCCTATGCATATATAACTCGGGAGTCAGGCATGTAAAATATATAATTTTATTAGATAAAATATTTCTATCATGTTTAATAATTTTTTTTTTTTAAAGTTAAAGTATGAACTTCTGAGTTAAAATTTTTTTATAGTGAGTCTCTAAATTAATCTCTAATTAAAATTATAGTTTATATTTCAAATCAATAATAGTAAGTACTTAAAAATTTTGAGAGAGAAGGTTAGATACTACTAAAGTTTTGAATTTTAACGTTAGTTTAATATGATATTTAGTGACGATTTTAATCTAATTGTACCTATCTTTTTCCGATTAACTACCATAAAATTTAGCATCATAAAATCATTATATCATTGGTTTATTATAACCGACAATTTAAAATTTAATTTACAAATAAATTATAATTTATTATTCATCATAAAAAAAATTAAATAACAATAATCTTTAATTTATAAAATAGTAAATATAATCTAATTTTTTAGTCTCTAAAATTAGTTGCTATTTGATAGAGTTCTTATAGTGTTTATTTGTAATGTTACTTTTTTTTTTTATGATTGTTTTGACAAACACTAATGTATGTATGTAAGGATTTTATAAAATATCCTCAAGATATTTACACAATTTTAATATATGAAAATAAATAAATTATTTTAGCTTTATTATATTTTGTGTGTATATAACTTTCAAAATTTTCGTATATACATTTTTGGCACCTCTAAAATATTTATCAAATATCTGTAAAATCTTATAATTTATTATCAAATTCTATTTATAGTATGATATATAATATAATAATTGATTATTTTATATATCTATAATATAATACTTGATTTTAAAGTACCAGAAATTTATTTGATATATTTGTTTAGTCATAATCTAAGAAGTCTATTTATAGAGCATCTCATCATAGATAATCTCTTCATGTGTAAATTATTCCACAATAGTTGTCCAATATTAAAAGCGAAGATTTTGCCTAAAAGACTCCTCGATAAACTACAAACCTTCTCTTAAAATATTTCTAAGCAAAACTATATATATATATATATATATATATATATATATATATATATTATAAAAAAAAAAAAAAAAAAATCCAAAATTTGATAATGTGATAACTTTAAAAAGATGTTAAGCTAATTTACCACAGTGATGGAATTACTGAATAATTTTTTTTAATATAACAGTGATCGCACAATAATATTAAATTTTTTAAATAATAATATTTTGACTCACTTTTAATTTATAATTCTAATTATTTTTAAATTATCATATCATACTACTAAAAAATTAAAATAAATTATCTAAAAATAATTAAAATAATAAATTTAAAATAAATAAAAAATGGATTAAAATATTATTATACTAACTTTTTACGGATCTTCAAGATGAGACATGGTTCTATCATAATTCATCGTTGTCTTATTTGGGATATTAAATAAATAGATAATGATATTTTAACTCATTCTTTTAACTCACTTTTAATTCATCATTCTCATTATCTTTAGATTATCACATTATATTATTTAAAAAAATTAAAATAAATAATTAAAAAGTAATTAAAATAATGAATTAAAAATAGATAAAAAAAATTTGATCAAAATATCGTTATACTAAATAAAGATATAGCTAGAGTTGTCAAAATGGGTTGAAACCCGCGAGCCAATCCGACTCACCATGGGTTTGAGCCGGATTAGGTTGAAATTTTTTTACAAATTTTAATACAGATTGATTTTTAACCCGGTTCACCCGGGTTGAACTCGTGGTGAGCCGGGTTGGTGAGCCAACCCGCAAATAAAGGATCACACAAGTATTCTTTATTTAGTTGGGTTTTGCATTTAGGTCATGTTAGGTTGTTTTTTTAGTCAAGACATAAATAATTTGTATTTTTGTGATTTTGGTTTGTATTAAAGTTTATTTAGATTTTATTTAGAATTATAATTTAGTTTTGACTGAAAAAATTAAAAAATGTATTTTTTTTAAATTAAATGAACCCGTGATCCAACCTATTTAACCCACCAACCCATGGTGGGCTAGGTCGGGTTCAAATTTTTTTTGCTCGCAAATAAAGGTTCAAATGAAGCAGTTGAGTCTATTGATCTTGCTCACCACCAATATATGATGAATATTGTTTTCAAGAAAATATCAATATAGTTAAAAAAACACGACTAATATTACACATTTTCTGTCATACTATTCAACAAAATATAAATAAAAAAACTATACATTTTTGTCATGCTAATTTAGAAAAAATGTTTATAAGACAATTGCTTGAGTAATTTACTATAAAAATATATTACATTTAAAGAATAAAGTATCAACATATATAACTTGACAATCAAATTAATTAAACATTCAAACTGTTCAAATATTATTGAGCAACATTTTAGCATTTAAAAATATGAAATTATGAACATATATGATAGGAGTAGTAAATAATTATTAAAAAAAAATTTAAAAAAAAATAAAAAAAATTGTAAAAAAATGTTGGTGGGTTAAGTGGGTCAACCCACCTTCAACCCGGCTTCTCGAACCCGTGGATTAAGTGAGTTAGGTTGAGTTCAACCCATTTTAAAAAAATGAATTTTTTTCAACCCAACTCGGTTCGTACCAGTGGTGAGTCAGATTGACTTACGGGTTAAAATTCATTTTAATATTTCTACACCTCATAATGGATTAAGTTGAATCAAACCGAATCAGATCAAATTATCCATAACTCTAAATATATCCGTAATTAGGAGACACGGTTCTGACTTTTTTGGACAAACCCGCAAGCTAAGTTACTAATATATTCTTCTCACTCTTAACGATCAACGCTTAAATTCTCATCAACAATGACATCAACCAGAAGTGTACCCTCTAGTTGTGACCACCACACTTTTCTCCGACAAATTACATTTGCCCAATAAAGACTGAAGTTAAAAGATACATTAAAATAAGTAACGTTAATTTCAATACCACGATATTGCCACTTCCGTCGTTCTCATGAAAGACTCTGACGAAGTAAAATTAACGTTCTTGTCCATATCAATTAGCTTCCTCACGGATATACTCCACTTTCAAATTAAACATATTTTCGCTTATTCCCTCTCTAACTCATTTTTATTATTAAACTTTAAAATTAAATAAATATAATTTTATTAATCCAAATTGTGAAATTTTTTAACATGTTAAACAATATTTTAAATTGACATTTCATCTATTTATATTATTTCATACATTTTAACTCAAATTTTGATCTAAAATATCATTTAATATGTAAAAGAAATTGACATTAAATTAAAAAAAATTATACCCATTAAATTTTTAGATTTATCAAAAATATCAAAATTTGAAGCATAAATAAATTATAATTTTTACATTCAAATTTATTCAAGTTTAGTCAAAATTTCTTCAAGTAGTTTCTCTAAAGAGAATGTATCTATGTTTGTACTCTAAAAAGAAAAACTAAAATGGGTAAACAGAAAATAAAGTTGTACCATTTTTGCAAAAATCAATAGAAGTCAAACTAAAGTAGTGATGATTATTTTATACTTGCACTCAAATTCTAATTAGAGTTTTATGAGAACTATGTTATACAACCATATGTTAAGGCATCAACTAATAACCTTATAACGAAATAAATCAAATTAGAAATAGTTAACTAATTATAATTAAATTTATGCAAACTAATTAAGATAAAAATAAAACCCGAAATAAGTATGTGATTTTATGGGTTTTCTATCCGTAATTATATTTGTAAGAGAAGTGTTATACCCAAACACTTTTATTTTAGCAAATATCCTTTTTTTTCACTATTTCTTAACCTTTATCACAATCTTAACTTTCACATTTTTCTTTGTCACTCTGAGTTAAATGTTATTATCAATTTTTAATATAATAAAATATGTTTGTCCTACTTATTTATTTTAATATATATTTTACATAAAGTCCAATGGTTAAATACTTCATATAAATCCAGTTTAAAAAGAAAACCCAAATTTTTATAATAATTTAAAGAGAAACAAACATATTTAATCCATTAATAAAACTCTTTTAATACTGACAAAGATTTTTGAAGAATCATTATCAAAATAAGCAATTCCTAGTTTCATGAATGGTGTAATGATGGAAGAGAGAGAGATGTTGTGAGCAATATTTTCCAGTCTTGTACCCCATAACCTTTGTCATACGTACATGACTTTGAAACTCAAGTACAACCCAAAATATCTATCTTTCTCAACATAAAATGGACATGTGTAACTAAAGACTCTTTCTAGGCAGAAAAAAATACCACTTTGTCTCCTCAGCTTTTCCTTATCTTTAATTTCCAAATCCATTCCCAAGACTTTGAAATTTAAAGATATACTTTCTACGATATTTGTGTTGGATTTTTACTACCATCGTATTCAAACATAACGCTCACACTAGGAACAGTAACACCTCGGATTGAATACGGATTATATCTATTCCAAATTTGATCCGTAACGAAAAAATTTATCTATTATTTATTTCTCTATTTACATAATTCTTTTTAAAAAATATCTACAAATATTTTAAAATTTATGAATATATGTGAATATTCGTAAATATTTTAAAAAATAATATCTTATAATTTTTTAAAATTAAATTTAAATAAAATTATAAAAAATGAAAATTTAAATTTAAATTTAATCTAATAAAATATAAATTAAAATTTAATTTTAATTTTAATTAAATTTAACTTAAGAAAACATAAATTTTATTTTATTTTTAATTTTTTGTGGGTAAAGGATTCTCGTGGATATAGATAGTATGATACTCATATATGATCTATTTATAAACGGATATAAAATACTCACTACCGTAAATAACAAATACTCATAAATACCAATTATTCGTTACAGATTTTATACGTAAATACATGCATATATGGATATTTTTCCCATCCTTAGCTGACATTTTCTACCTGCAGTCATGTTTATTATATCTCTACCAAATTTGGTTTATTATTTTAAAATTAGACTATTATTTTAGTATTACATCTTTGATATTGTGTTTAAAAGAAAAAAGATGAGAGATCAAAACGCCATAAAGAATATAGAAACGTCACAATCCATTTATCTGAAAATGACATGTTGCTAATCACTTGAGAATGATTTCAAAAGCCATCCAATCTGTTTTTTCATAATATAAAAACTTAAATAGAAGTAGTAGATATTTATTTATATTATCTCATATTACTTAATAAAAATATTTATGATTGAGAATAAGTTAAAAAAAAATAGTATCTTGATTTTGACATGATAAATTTTTTGAAAAGAATATATAAAACTTTTAATCATTTAAAAATATATAGGTTTGTAATATATTAACGTGTCTTTCAAGAAAAAAAATTTATGAGAAAATACAACAATGAGACTTAGGTTCAATTCATTTAAGAATTGGCATTCATTTCAATTAAAAAATTTAAGATTATTATATGTTTTTTGAGACTTATACTCGTACTTAAATTTCTAACAATTTCTCTTGATTGAGTTTCTTTTATGGCATAAAGACTTTGGATACATAAATCGTATTGTACTCGTATGAGCCAAACATCAAGAATCATCGGTTCTGTTAATTTTTATGAGTCTTTCGAACGAAGAATTCACGAAAATAATAATAATAATAATAATGAGACTTTAATCCAACTCACATAAGAGATTGACACTATTTTTAACCAAAAAATATTAAAATAATAAATTTATGAGTCTTCATTTTTATATATTGTTCAATTTTTTCATATATATATATATATATATATATATATGTATATTACCCAAGTATTTTAACTCAGATTATTAGTTTGACAACTTTAAGCTTTATGCTAGCTTGCTAGATTGTGGAACAAAGAGGTAACAAAGAACAAGGAGTTGAAAAGGTTGATAAACTGAAAAAATTATATGCATAGAAGGAATTATATACCTTTATATTGTAATAAACAAATAAAATATCTTTATGAATATTGTGTTGTTATTATTATTGGGTGAGATTTGTAAAAAATTAAAAAATAAACTTCAAAATTTATTTGAAATAAAGGAACTAATTAATATATTAATTTTTTCCACTTTGAAATTGGCATAATTAGAAGAGAAAAAAGATGCAGCTCCTAACTTGAGTCATGATAGACTAAAATTATTGAACAAAAATTTCCATGTAAGCAGCGTTTTCTTTAAGAAGATTCTTATTCAAATATTTGTAGTGGCTATGAAATATGGAATTGAGTAGTTAATTAATTTTTAGACTACCTATTATCCTGTAATAGAAACTGTATTTGATTCAATTCAATCAACCAATAAAGCAAAGTATATCATAGTCATTTGGTAAGCAAGTAATTATCCTACAGTTAATTTCAAAACACAGTCTAACGCAATAAAATTAAAATACAATTTCTTTTATTTATTTATTAAAAAATATAAATAGAAATCATGTCATGCATGACATACTAATTTCAATATTAGTACTATATTGCTTTTGCGATTAAACAATATTGTTATAAGTATCATGGCTAACAAATCCATCACACCTAACTCATGCTAATAACGATGTTTTTCTAAATTTATAAATTAGAAACTCGTAAATTTTGACTTATCATCTGAAATTAATGTTTGATTTAAAAAAAAAAATCATTATTTAATCCTCAATTTTAATGGAATGATCTCATTATTTATTACTACATGATAAAGTAAATGTTTAATTCACAATTTATCATTTTATTATATTATTTTATGGACTTTACCATCAAAAATTATTTTCAATATTTTTAGCATATTTTACCAAGCTTGTTAAACAATGAATAGCCTACCTATGAAAAACATGTTTAAAAATGCAACTCAACAAAAGATATAACAAAATAATGTTGTTTTATTTTATTTTTTTTCAACACATTAATACGTCATTGCATATTTAAGGAATTAATAAAATGTGTACGAAAAATAAAATTATGATGATAAAGTGTGTTAAAAAAATAACCATAATAAAATTTATGATAATAATGCGTAAGTAAGTAGTGAAATATTTAATTAAATCTAAAATAAAAAATTGTAACTGGATATCTCCAATTATAATTTATTATTCTTAAAATATATAAATTCATTGTTGTTTACACCAGTACAGGAAGGGCTTTCTGCCTCGGTTATTTTTTACATTTTGCCTCGGGTCTGGAACCGAGGCATATTGGGGCGAGGCCAAAAGGTACACATTTTGGCCTCGGTTGTTTTGAAACCGGTGCCATATACACCGTTTTCTGCCTCGGGTCAGTTACGACCGAGGCCATAAGTGATAAATATTTTCCAGTCCCATACCCACCACCGGATTTCTATCGCACAGTTTCTGCACCAGAATCATCAATGTCCCCTAACCGCGACGGCACCAGAATACATCTACCCACTTTCTTTTTATTCTCTCTTCTTTTCTCCCCAACCTCCAACAGGGAAATAGACATGGACCCAGACATGGATGTAATCCACAACCTCCACTTCTCTCGACACACCACCCCCTCTTCCGACGACGACTACGGTTGCAACTGGAACCACTGGTCCCCCCTCGTCAACTGGGACGCCTTCACCGGATCCCTCGTCTCACAACCAGATCCCACGACGAGGATGAAGAAACAGCTGTCGCCGACGATTCTAAGGGCCTAAGACTGGTCCATCTGCTCATGGCCGCCGCGGAGGCCCTCACCGGCACCACCAAGCAGCAGCTAGACCTTTACGTTGAGAGGGTTCAAGATGCTGACGCAGGATTGCAGAAGGTTGTGGCGGTGGAGGAGGAGGCGGAGTACTCGGAGGCGATGGCGACGGCGCTGCGGAGGTCGCGGAGGAGGAGGGAGAGGTCGAGGGCGAAGGCGATGCGGTCGTCGTTGTTGCTGGAGATGCGGTTGACGCCGTTGTCGGTGACGAAAGAAAGCGAGAGAGAGAGAGACCACGCGAGAGAGAGCGACAGAGAGAGGAACCCTATATGGAGGCGCTGGCGCGGGGAGGAAGAAGGGTTCAGGAATTTCAAACCCTAAATAAACCCTATGGCTTCGGTCCTTAGAGGAACCGAAGCCATTAACCCCCTTTTGGCACCGGGTCTCCTTGGACCGAGGCCTATACCCTGATTTTCAGCCACTTTTTGGCTTCGGGTCCTACTGGACCGTGGCCTATACCCCTCTTTGGCACCGGTTTTGAGCGAACCGGGGCCTATACCCCTCTTTGGCACCGGTTATTAAGAGAACCGAGGCCTAAAACTTGGCTCTAATTGCAAAAATGCCACCGCACCATTATATGCTTCGGTTCCTGGCCAACCGAGGCATATAAGGCGAGGTAAAATGAGATTTCTGCACTAGTGTTAACATTTTTTGATTGACCAAGTAAAACATGTTCGTATATTATTTTGTGATGCAACGATACTTAAATTTTGGTTCCATATCTATGTCCGAAACGTATTTGTGTTTGATATATTTTATTGATACTTATTAATAAAGTATTTGATCTATAAAACAATAATATTTTTATGATAACAATAATTTGTAATTTTTTATGTTAAAAATTTAAAGTATATGATTTTAATTTGATTTCACACAATAATAATAACATATTTATCATGTTTTTAAGAAAGATGATATACTTTTCAATATGTATATATTATGTATCATATTCTATTATTTTTAAAATAAATATATTGAGATATTAAATACGTATCATATCCAATATACTTATAATATCTATGCATCATATATTTATTATTATGCTTTCATTCCATTAATTTCGCTGGACTTCAACTATTCTTCTCAAGTATGAGTTCACTCATAATATTAAACACACTAAATGATTCGATCTTTTTAGTTTATTATGGGTTGGTTATTTCAATTTTGACTTAAATAATTTTTTCGTCCTCAGTAATGTTTGTTGTGGATAATTCTCGACAAACATTATGAAAATGATGACGAAAAATGTATTTAAGCCTTCAATTTTTATATTGATTTTTTAAGTAAATAACTTTTCAATTACGCGAACAGACTTATTAAAAGTCGTGATACGTAATAAATGGAAAAACAAGTTCAAACTACTGTATTAATTGTGTCCTATTTGATTGAGTTTTAGGATGTCTCAATGAGTGTACATATATAGTCAAGAACATGTGGATTGACAAGGAAATCATATTAATTAAATTTTAATTACTTTTAATTCGGGTTTTATTAGTCCTGTATTTCATTTCATTTAAATATATATTTCTGCAGAATTTTTCATTCAACTTTCACCGTTGTTAGGTATATTTACCAAATCCGCTCATATTCCCTAATTATTTTCCCTCTTAAACATTGCAATTAATAGAAGTCATAATCCATAAGAAATTTTAACTGGTGTAATTATTATCCTTTTCTATAATTATCGAATATTTATGTAATTGTTATTTAATAATTATATAATTATATTTTTTTCAGTTTCACATTAAAAATAGAAATGTGTAGTTTTAACATTAAATATTTTAAAATAGAGTTAAATATGTTTTTGGTTTTTCATATTTCAGTAAAATTTGTAATTAGTCTCTCTTCAAAATTCTAGACCAATTTAGTCCTTCATCTTTAAAAATACGTGAAATTAGTCATTTTAACCAAATTTTGTCAAGTTTGTAACATTTCAAAAGCGATTGACGATAATATTTGAGTTAATATTAAAGAGATAATGTGTCAAAAGGTGTAAACATTTCAAATACTAATATGGATGCACTTGAAACATCAGATAAACTTAACAAAATTTGATTAATCCACGATGAAAGACTAAATTGATCTAAAATTTCAAAGAGAGACTAATTTCAAATTTCACTAAAACTTAAGGGACCAAAAACATATTTAACTCTTTAAAATATTATCTTTTTATTGTATTTTTTTTTATAAAAAAATATTTAATTACTATTTAAATAATGTAAAAAAAGTATGAAAGTGCATCGTGTATATAACGGGACATAAGAATGTATATGAATTTTCATGAGACATAGATATAACACCGCAATGAGTGTTGGAGTTGCTTTCAATCTAGTAATCATGTTGGACTATCGATTAAGTAGTATAAGTAATTCCTCCCTTCTTTGTTTTCTTGTTTTTGAACTAACAGGTTTATAGAGTTATATCGATTAGTATAAGTAGTCCTTTCCTTTTTTTTTCTTTTTTTCAAATTTAAAAATGAATGAAAATAATTATTTTAATTTAGTTACTTATATTTTTTTATATATTAGTATTTGAATTATTTATATTATTTAGGTGAAAAACATGTTTAACATATTAACAAAATTTAACGTAATTAGACTAAAATGATTATATTAATTCATTTTAAAAATTTAGGAATCAAAATATATTAAATTTTAGATAAAGATAAATTTTAATTTTGAATTAAAATTTAGAGATTAAAAACATATTTAATCTATAGAAAAAAAAAAGGAGAATGAGTGGTGTTTATTTGGGCTATCTAATATTTTTATATTATATGAGTCAAAGTTAAAAATGGTTTAATATATTTTTTTCTTTAATTCTTTAACAACATTATGAAAAGAGTTTCAGTTTCATAAAAAAAAAATTCAGATATAATAATTAACCCTAATGATAGTAGCAAAAGATTGAATGACAAACATTGAATGACAAGTATCGCAACACATGTGCCATTATAAATACTTCCCATGGATTTTATTCCTTCCCATCACGAACACACGCACTTTCCAAATAATGGATGCCTCTGTCTTTGTTAAACTGAAATTCCTTTTACTTTGTTCACTATTCACAATCATGTCTGGTTCTGTCATGTCCAATTCCAAGATTCATTGCAACAAAAAAGACATGAACACACTCCTGCTCTTCAAACAAGGACTCACAGATCCTTCAGGCATGCTCTCCTCATGGATCTCAAACTTAGATTGCTGTCAATGGACTGGAGTCAAATGTCACAATATCACTGGTAAAGTTACAAATCTTCATCTCCCCTGTCACACAAATCACCCTAAAGTTGTTGATTTTTTAGACAAGAACCACAAATCACACTGCCTAACAGGAACACTCAGCTTCTCTCTGTTGGAACTTCAATCTTTGAGTTACTTGAATTTGAGCAACAATAACTTCAAGTTCATGCAATATACCTCAATGCTAACTCAACCAATAGGTAACTTTTCTCGTCTGTGTCGAAACTCCACCAATCTCCAGTATCTAGATTTATCACAAAATTATGATCTTTTCGTCGATAATCTCCATTGGATTTCCCATCTTACCTCACTGCAATATCTTAACCTTGGTGGTGTTTATCTTCACAAGGACATTGACTGGCTTCAACCAGTGACCATGCTCCCTTCACTTTTAGAGTTACACTTGAACTGTTGTGAACTTGAAAACATGTACCCATTTCTTCAACATGCCAATTTCACAAAACTTCAAGTTCTAAATCTTGCTGACAACCATTTTATGTTTGAGTTGCCTAATTGGTTGTTCAATCTTAGTTGTGAAATCTCTCGTATTGACCTCAGTCAGAATCAGATACATAGCCAACTACCCGAAACACAACCAAATCTTAAAAGTCTCAAGTCCTTGGTTTTGTGTGATAATATTCTCAAAGGACCCATTCCAAGTTGGCTAGGACAACTTGAACAACTACAAGAACTTGATCTTTCAAACAATTTTTTTTCTGGTCCAATCCCTACAAGTTTAGGAAATTTGTCATCGCTGATCAAATTGATGCTCGAGTCAAATGACTTGAATGGAAACCTTCCAGTGGAGCTCGGACAACTCTTCAAATTAGAAACCCTTAGAGTTTCAGAAAATCCCTTAACTGGAACTGTGTCTGAAAAAAATTTACGTTCTTTAAGAAATTTAAAGAACTTTTCCCTGAGTTCACCCTTCTTGATCTTTGACTTCGATCCCAAGTGGGTCCCTCCTTTTCAACTTCTAAACATTGAATTGGGTTATTTGAGAGACAAACTTCCTGCATGGCTATTCACACAAAGCTCTCTGAAATATCTGACCATCAGAGACTCAACTGCTTCATTTGAACCTCTAGACATGTTTTGGAACTTCACTGCTCAACTCGAATACATCTCTTTGGAAAACAACACGATCAATGGGGACATGTCAAAGGTGTTTCTAAGTTCAAAAGTGGTTTGGTTAGTGGACAATAATTTAAGAGGTGGCATACCGCGTATATCACCAGAAGTGGTTGTTTTACACTTACGTAATAACTCATTGTCAGGATCCATTTCTCGTCTTTTGTGTCACAATATGAGACATGAAAACAATTTAGTGTATTTGGACATGAGTTATAATAATTTATCCGGAGAACTCACAGATTGTTGGAATAATTGGAAATCGTTGGTTCTTATCAATCTAAGATTCAACAACCTCACTGGCGAGATTCCTCACTCAATGGGTTCCTTGTCTAACCTTCGTTTTCTGTATCTGAAAAGCAACAAGTTCTTCGGAAAGGTGCCCTTTTCACTGAGAAACTGCAAGAATCTTCGGATACTTGATCTGTGTCGAAATAATCTTTCTGGGGTGATACCAACTTGGTTGGGGCAAAAAGTTGAAGGTCTTGAATTGAGATCTAATCAATTCAGTGGCCATATTCCCACGCAACTATGCCAACTTCGTTCTTTAATGATAATTAATTTGGCGAGTAATAAATTATCAGGAGCAATACCCAATTGTCTCCGTAACATCACAGCCATGGTTTTTAGTAATTCTGTAACTCGTAGATTCAAATTTACCCTTAATTATCCAGGTTTATCAGTATACATTTCATGTAGCATTCAGCTGCTTATAAAGGGAAACGAGTTACCGTATTTTGATGTGATGAATGCCATTGATCTTTCAAGCAACAACTTGTCTGGAAGTGTGCCTCTGGGGATATGTAATCTCACTGGATTACAGTCCTTGAATTTGTCCCATAATCAATTCATTGGAACGATACCAGATGAGATTGGCAACTTGAAACAGTTGGAGTCCATTGATCTTTCATCAAATAATTTATCGGGAAAAATTCCTCAGTCCATGTCTGCTTTGCATTTTCTTGGGGTCTTGAATCTATCATTCAACAATTTTATTGGCAAAATCCCAGCGGGGACTCAACTTGGTTCCACAAATCTTAGCTACATCCACAATCCTGGCCTATGTGGACCTCCACTTACTAAGATGTGTCCTCCAGATGAAAATCCCAACAACAAAAAATCTATGAGAGGAGATGATAGAGATGATGACAAATTTCAGGTGCATTCATGGTTCGACATGGGACTAGGAATGGGATTTGCCGCAGGATTTTGGGGACTATTGGGCACCGTTTTCTTCAACAGAAAATGCAGACATGCTTATTTTAAATTCTTGAACCGAATTTCTGACTTTGTGATCCAAAAGACAAACTCCATTACTGGAATGTAGGACTGCGGTACGTGAAGAGACATTTTCTTTCAATTTTAAATTTAGTAAAGTTTAAATGCATTTTTTTTAAATCGATATATTATTCACTATCTATAAAGTAATTACATTTTCCTCTCTTTGATTGATCCAATACATGCAACCATGCATACACAAATACATGGACACATTTCAAATATAGTCACAGATATACTTAATAACTTCAGTTGCATTTTATGCACTGCAGGTCCTTGATGTTCATGTGCTTCACAAAGTTACACATCAAATACAGAGGTTTTTGCAGCGGGAGTTCATGTGTGATTCAGGATATATAAAAATAAAAGAAGTGTGCGATGAAATGGCAGTGTAAATTTGCTTTACACGGCCAATATATAAATTATTTTCTACAATAAAAGTCGTAACTTGTACAGTTAAGTTTATCGAAGTTACATAATCCATTGTAAAGGCTTCTGTTTACTCTGGAATTTGAATTCTGTGAATGGTTTGCAATGTATTTGGAGATGGTTTTAAGATACATATTAAATTAAATTGGAATGATCATTTGAAACGTTGATGAGTTGATTCTGATTTTTTTTCGGCCAGAAGTGAAGTAAATGAAAATCTTTCATAAATACACGAGATTGTAGAAGTGTGGAAAGAAAGCAGAGAGTCAGAAGTTAAAGTATACAGTGAAGCTTTGAAGAACAAAAGTAAGACAGTTTTTCAAGGTTAAATTTTTTTTTTCCCCCTCAAAATATTCTGAGACAACAATTTTAATCCTATAACATTTTTAATACATTTTTAGTTTTATATTTTTTTTTACAAAAATATTAGGATCAAAACTAATATTATAAAATATTTTGAAGAACTATATCATCAAACTTTACTTTTTTTTATTAATGGAATTGCATAATATTTAGAAAAGTTAAAAAAAAAATCAGATAAATTTTTCGATATTCTATCACTTTGAAAAACAATCACATAAAAAAATTGTTGTTTACTCCGTCAACTCTATGTATGAATTTTCATCCAAAAGAACCTGATTTAGTGGGTTAATCCATCTCATTGAGGGAATGTCTTAGACATAAAACCAGTAAGAAACTTATAGTTAATTAAAAAACTTTTAAAAATGCAAGCATGTAAAATAAGAAAAACAATCCTTACCAAAATCATTTGCTATTTTGTTTTTGAGCTATGAACCAAGATCATGTTATGAGAATCCCAATAATCTTGTTTAAGTAATACATGCTTTTAATAACAGATCTCGAAAATTTCTTTCTTAATAAAGCAAACATATGCATTGATGAACGCTAATTAGTAAGCAAACATGGATCATCAATGAGACCTCATTCATACTATCATTTTAGAGAAGAAATGATTTAATTAGTAGAGGAAAATCAAGGAAACACCCCCAATTATGCATTAATTACAATTGACATGAGATAACCAAATACAAATAAGAGACCTGAAATTCACAGGAAAACAAAATACAAGGCTGAGTGTTCTAGTTTAGAAGGTCTCCATATCTCTTACACGTGATCATCAACTCAAAACAAACCAAGTACATCAAGTCCAAGTTGGTTCTTATAAAAAAATTGAGCCTTTGGAATATTCATAAAAAATGGTATTTGTGTGTGTAAATAGCAAAACATGCTGCTTATAATATAAGATCGGCTGGTAACCTCTATACATCTATGGTCAATCTAGAGAGAGAGAGAACACCAATATATTACAACATAAAAATCCAATGAAGTCTCAAAAAAGAATAATAAAAAGACTCACATGTTACAACCTGGTGCTATGACAAAGATGTTACTCGGACGGAGTTATCAGCTGATCCAGTCAAGAAAATGGGCAGGGTCGGATGCCAATCTACGGCAGTAATAGGAGCACCGTGCGGAAGTGTTCTCCAACCACTTAGCTGACCATGAACCTGACACAAGAGAACCAGACATTGACAATTCCAGATAACTACCAACAGAACCAGAAATTTTCAAGCCAATATATAGATAACTAATATAGCCCCTTAAAAGCAGAGGGGTCTAATCACAATTCACGAGAAAAAAATCAACCTGATATATGGGTGCTCTGACTGAACTTGATGTTACCAAGAGTCTCCTCCCATTTGCGTCTAATGCCATCTCGTGTCTGAAATATTTTGAATCGTTGAGGGGGTAACAGAACCTAAGAAAAGGTTAAAAGGTGTCATACTGAGAATTAATTCTTCAAAACATGTCTAAAACCAAGGGTAGGAGGAATAGAGACAAAATTTCTCTAGAAAGCAAGCCAGAAAAAAATATGCACACATCGTACTACTGTTATTCCATATATATCGCATCCAGTTGTAATTAAGGTAACGTAGCAAGCTACTCCAGTATTTTCTGTTATTTTCACGTATAAGTATCCGTGCAAATATAATTAATTGTGCATTTTCATGAGGATTTTACTATCTGAGTTATTTTCACGTATAAGTATCCGTGCAAATATAATTAATTGTGCATTTTCATGAGGATTTTACTATCTGAGTCCACAAGTTACATTTTTTTCACCCCTTCTGATCGACAGCATTGGTTAAATATGACTATTTATCAATCCACTACATCATATACCTCTGCCTTCCACCATCTAAACTTACGATGATGTTCTGGCCTGTTGAGATTAACAAAGGAATAGATGAAGAAAAAGGCTTCAGGAGAGGCGGTCAAGATACAGGAAGTCCTAGTCATTCATGAATTCCCATTACACATAGTCATGAACATCCAAATGCAAACTCAATCAATGATGGAGATAAATATACTGAAACAGCTAAAGAAAGGCAGTGCAGACAGAGGGTTAAATTGCCTAGATTTGATGAGTGATCCAATTGGAGGGTTGGCTTGGGCAGAAAAGTACTTCAAGATTCCAAACACAAGACCAGAGATGAAGGGGGCTCTAGCCTTTGTGACAATGGATGGAGGGTCTGTTGTGCATTGGTTTTACCATTTCAGTATTTGAAAAAGAAATTACATGAGAAGAATTGGAAACTGACTGCAGAATTGTTCTAGAGATGTTACTTAGCAGCATGTTAGTGCAATCTGTCAAACATATTAGGTTAGAGATTATGTGCAGCTGTTCGTCATGTTACTTGTGTAGTTAGAAATTCTAGAGGAACAAGCCTGAGGATATTTTATGAATGAGTTGAACAAAGTTAGCAGACGGAACATGCAAAGGGTAATCTTCCTCGCACTATTCATTGAAGATGAGTTGTTTAGATGAATTCAGGGTTCCGCAGTTATATGTAATGGTGTGATAGTTATTGTTATGTAGGTTCTGACAAGCTCTGTAGAATGATTTTAAGATTTTGGATTTCTTTTTCAGGTATTTGAAAGCCGAAATTCTTTGATAGGGAGAAACCCTGTCTTACTTGATGTTTGTACTAAAATCTGACCTAAAACCGATATTTTATCCATAATTTATTCATATTGAAGTCTGTTTACTTCTTGAGTCCAACATATGACTACCCTCAATTTCATATCTAATTTCCCTACCTTCGACAAAGTACAACTGACCACACAAAAAGAAAAAAAAAAACGGAAACATTTTAAATCTAATTGTAAGCTACCAAACTAGGAACATACCTACTACAGTCTCTCGACCACAGGATTTGACCTTGATTTTGCAAGCTCCACTCAAAAATCTGACAATAAAGAAGCAATCAGTACCGATGTACTACCCTTTTCACGAGCTGGAATAACATTAAATTAATTATGCTTGCCTTCCCATCAGAGCCAAGGCTAAAAATGCTAGTCTCGTCTGGTCCAAACAAAATAGAACTGATGGAAGAATCATGTGCTGGCCAGCCAGTGATTTGTAGACCAGCAGACATGTCTTCGACTGGTTAAGGATGACGTTGTCAAACCATGGGGTCACTGATTCAACATTCAAAATACAATCTATTATCCAAAAAAATTGCAGTGTTTTATTTTACTGAATGACTGAGCCTAATAATCCTAGAATAACTTAGTCTAAAATAGGGAACCTCTAGAATGCATATGAAATCCCAGAAAATTGACAACTCCAGAAAGAGAAGATATAAATAAATACCACTATTCAAATTAAGTGATGATAACTGAAGGTAATTATATAAAAGCCAAGGATTAAGTGAAATTAGAGTCAAAACAGATAATAATGGAAATATAACAATCAAGTCAAATGATAATGGAAATGTGTTAACAACAACAAAAATTATTCCATAAAGGAATCACCAAGACCCCAGCAAGGAATCAAATGAATAAAATTAAGGATACCAAACATGTGAATCATTCCATCAACTGCAGCAGCTGCCAAAATCTTTCCATTGTGATTAAAGCATAGAGAAGTTATTGCTGGGGGATCTTCTCCAAGAGGAAGGACTGTCTTTATGAAATCCAAAATTAAAAATAGCCATAAAACAACATACATAAAACATTTTATACAAAGAAGCACGTACCATGGCTTTCCATGTCTTCATGTTCCACACAGTCAGAGAAGCGAAACCCAGGTTGTCAACATATTTGGAACCAGCACTACGCAGACAATATAAATATCACAATATTAACAAAAGGTGAAAAACAGAAAGAACGAATAGGAAAGCAAAATAAAGGAAAGGATACCTTAACCAATGGTATTTAACCATAGATTCATCCTTATTTCCGAGTTCAAAACAGAAAAACATACATATCATAAATAAACTAACATTTTTAAAACAGATTGTCAAACTACCAAATTAAATTAATTTAATAGTATACGAAAGAATTCAATATTTAAAAATTTAAAATTTACCCTCCAGATGCTGCTGCAGACACAAAAATAGGTTCCACAGGACTGCACTTTATGTCCAATACACTGTAAAACATGGGTAGAAGTGTTAAAAGGTAGTTCACATAAGGGAAAAATTACTTTGCCACACTTTTATACTAATTTGACACATGTATTCTCACTCTTCTATTAATAAAAACAGCGAGTGTAGGTGTATCAACCTACCGGTGTCCTTCACAGAAACCTGAAAAACTCATAAGGTTCAAATGTATTTGAAGTCCCCAAAAAATATAACATTGTTTTTAGTTTCTGTAATTTTTTTATCTAGCGTCACTTATTTATCCTTGTCAAAACAGTTGCGACTTAAAAAGGAAAACCTTTATATTTTATGGAGGCCAAAAAGTAGGGAGCAACCAAAAATTACTATATCTGTGGGGACTAAAAACAAATGTTATATTTTGTAGGAACATAAAACCAACACTGTTATATTTGCAAAGACATAAAACATATTATTGTTAATGGCAAGTTAATGGCATGACAAGGACCAAAAACAATGACTATTGCAAGGAGCAAAACCAAAAAACAAATGTAGGGATTAAAAAACAAAAAAACTGCTATATTTTTCGTGACCTTCAAAATATTTAAGCCAGCATATAATTGGGAAATACCTTGGAAATGATTCAGTTGTGCTGAGATCACAGACAACTCTCTTTGCATCCACATTCCATGCTTTAATGCACCCATCGGATGTACCAATAAGAAGCTTTTTATCAAGAGGAAAAACTTCATAATCTGATTGTATAATCTCATGTTCATTGAAACTGAATAAATTCAATCATTGATCAATTCACATACCAAGCGGTCGGATTTACATTCCCAGTCAAGGGACAAAATTTCAGTGCCACAATATATGGTTGCGTTTCTAGACACTGGTGTTGATGTATCATAAGTCCATATCCTTCATTAAAACATGCATAGCAAACAAAGGAGAAATTGCTTGAGAGACTTCATAAAAATTAAGGAAGAGTTGCAGATACTCAGTGAAAGGTAAAGCAGGATTGATGAAGGGAAACATATAAAGGGCATTTTGTAAACAAAAAGGTATTAGAGTGCATCAAGCTTTCTTTGAATTTAATTTGTATGTGACGTTTATGTTATTGTTCTGAATAAATCTGCACACATTGGTTCTAAATCATGGCAAATAAGGTACATGCTACAACGAGTAACTGAGACTAAAATTTACAAGAAAACTATTTCATTTTTCCACTAAAATAACACTTCATATCAACTCCAAAAAAGGGTACCTGACAGTTCCATCCAGAGAAGCACTGGCAATATTGTTTCCAGATGCAGAGAAGCGGCATCGACTGATTGGACTAGTGTGCCCCAAAAATGTCTCCTAGAAACCACAGTGATATTCTGATAAAGAAAATGCAAAAGCAGAACAGCTGGGGCACATGAATGAGTCTCTGTAACAGGCAATATTACCTGGTGCTCTACGTTGACCTCAGCAAAATCCTCATCCCCATCGTTTTCTACCACAAAATTCATTGTCAATTGTTTATTTCCAAATACTAAATCAAAGATTAAAGAAACATTTAGTGCTATCTTATTCTAGAGAACAATTTATTCAGTGTCCAGAAACTTAGGTGTGATTTAAAGTTCAGATAAAGTGCATCAGAGTTACATGGTGAATTAGTGAATACAAAATAGTAAGTAATGATAAACTGATAAGGTTGCTTCCGTGTTTGAAATTAAAATAAAAAAAATACAAAGCAGTTTAGTTTCGTTTCGATGAGTTATGCAAAACTGCAACTGATTCTAGCTTTCTAATTTCATTTTCATATCCGGTACCTTCTTATAGTTGCAGTATCTATCATTGGAAACCACACAAAACTAGATCTCACTACATACAAAATCAATATCTTGTTTCAGTGCAATTTGTGGTTGCAAGTTACAGCTTACAACTAGTGGCAATGGAAAACTGATGTCATCATTGTCTTAAAAAATGCAAATGAGAGTCATATTGGCAGACAACTTCCTTATGTCTCAAAACTCGGGCATCTGACATTTTGTCCTAACTTCTATCGTCACTTCCATGACTAATTAACTAGTTATCTTTTCAGAACAATAATTAATCATTTTGAAATGTCCGCACACGAAGTAGAAGAACTCTATCCATGTAAAACAGCCATTAGGTAGCAACTATCTTAAATACAATGACCAAGCAATTGAAATAATGGTAAATGCTATCGAGTGCCCCCTGGTTAAGGAATTAAAAGGGAAAGTTTATTATTGGTTGTGTAACAATGCACTCCCCGATGATTTTAGTACAATACGCTATCCCATTATTTTTCATAAAAAAATCCTTTTCAATTTTTTTTTAACCAGTGTCCACTGGTCAAAGAATTAAAAGAGAGTTAGCGGTACTGAAGCATGACTGTCTGCTTCTATAGGCACTGCGTTACCTTTTAGACTGGCATCGTCAGCTCCGCCATTCCTCAGACAGTCTTCCGATAGAAATGCTGAATCATCACAAGATGTGGAGCCAATCAACTCGGAATGAACATTTCCGAGTTCACCCACCGCTAAATCTTGGATAACCTCGATTTGAACTACTTGTGAAGTGGTAGTTGGAAAAACATCCGGAGAACTTTTCACCGTACGAGCAGTTTCTTCACGTAAATTGCTTGATGAACCAGTACTCCCATCCATACTTCAATCCAAATTAATCAGAAAACCAAGTATGTCCAATACATGCTATAGGACTGAATAAACAAACACACGCTTACCTTCTAAATTGACGTAACTGTGCCTCTTTCTCATCAAGCAAACCCTGAAGTTGGGATAACTTCAGATTTAACTGTACGATATCCCTTTTGAGTATATTAGTAGCATTCATCTCCGAACTAACCTTCAGTAGTGCAGGTAGACGTGATACAATATTAAGGTTATACAAGTTGTGAAAGAGATAACGATATTTTGTGAATTTGACAAGCAAGACACCGAAATTCATGGTTTTAAATTATGGTCTACAATGACATAAAGGTTGTTTGTCTCACCGCTTCACAACCACATCGCCCATGTTCAAAAAAAATCTAAATCTGAAATTGACCAGTGATAAGACAAAAAGAGTAAATAAATTAAGGAAAACTCTCACCTCGCAATCAACCGGTTTCGTAAAATTTAATTAGACCATACCAGAATGCTGATATGGAATCAGAGTTTATCTTAAATCCTTGAATAAATCACCTATGACATTAGTCATGCACTGAGCCTAATAGTAACAAACATGAGGGGCGTGTTGAATATAAACTCAACTCCGAAAATTATAAAAGTGGGAGAGAATACTAAGTCACAAAACAGTTTTGTTGAGCTAAGTTAATCCAAAACCCAAACTCTAATACTACAGTCTCATCAACTGCAATTTTCCACAATGTCAAGGATAGTCATGAAATAAAATCACAACACCAATTTAGAACTACGAACAGAATTAACGTGAAGGATATGAGTAGCATTGAAAACCTCGCTGAAGAAGTTTCTAGAAGAAAGATGCAATGCCTGATACCACTCCTTGGAGAAAAAAACCCGAAACTCGGGATCCAAGTGCGGGTTCTTCTTATAAGGAATTGCTGCAAAAAAAAAAAAAACGACATCTCATTTCACCGTTTCATCACATGAGAGCAGAAACAAAAACGACGAAAGAGAAAATAGACGCACCGAACCATTGGGTCCAATCTTGCGACCTCTGCAGCAATTCGGTGCCGTATACTGCGAAGAACTCAACCACCTTGTCGTTGCGGTTGCACTGCACGGCGTGGACGACATAAAAGCGTAGAATAGAAGCCTCCAACTTCAAGAGCGTGGAGACGAGCGGCGTGTCGGAGGAGGAAGAGAGGTAGTGCTTGAAGAACCCGAGAAGCGCCACAAGCTTATCGGCGTGGAACTTTGGAACATAGACGGAGAAGATTAGGTCGAGGATCTTGTCGACCTCGAAACCCTTGCCGATGTCAGTGCGCAATTCGGTCTCGTATGATTCGAGGGTGTTGGTGAAGCCGCGGAACACCAGAAACTCCCTCACCAGCTCCTCCGCGTGACGCATCTTCTCCATCGTCGCCTACAAGCGCAAACGAAAGTCGCTGTTGTTATCGTTACTCAATAGCATCGAGAATTGATCGATCTTGGTACAGGGAAATAGAATCGTGCTGGATTTGGAGAGGGTTTGCGGTGGCGGTGCTAATTTGCGCCGGTGGGGTTTTGTGGCGATTTGTGGTAGTTAGTTAGCAACCAACTGAAGTCATGTTTGCACGTGCGTCGTCTCCGATCTTCGGTGCTGATTGTGAACGGAGGCCCTAACCTCACTTCCAAATCCAATCAGCTGGACCGGTTCACCGTTACCTTACCGTTAAATTCTACAGTAAATAAATAATCTTTTTAGATTGAGAAAATGTTTTTTTATTTCATTTTAATTATAAAAATAATTGTACTTTACACTTGTAAAAGTGTGTATAAAAATGATACAACCGACAAGGTAGAGAAAGGGGTTTGTGATAATTTAATTAAAAATAGCAATGGGCACAGAATTATTTTAATAATATGAATTGTTGGCGAATGATTTCAGCAAAATAAGTAAAAAATTCAAAATTATGGATATTATGAATATAACCTCAAAAGGACAAATACTCCAAAATTGCAAAGAGTATAACTACAAAGATTATCGATACAATCAGTCTTTACTACAAAGGAGTAGAAGGAAAGAACAGTAGTTATACACAGGCGGAGTAAGAATCTATTTCCCAAAACCTTCCATGACTTTCCCGTATACTCAGATTACACGAAAGACCAAATTTTTTGTGTTACATTTTGAAGATTATCTAGGTGACATTGTGGAATTGCTACATGTGGCACGAGACGTGAGATGGCTGGTAAGAGTGAATGAGCTTGAGTGATTATTCTCTCTTTTCATAGCTTTGTATACATGGTCTAAGCCTTCCTCAATTAACTCTAGCACTGTTTGTGGCATCGGTGGCATATTAATGTCCACCGAATCTTCCAGCAGTTTCACCACTTCCCCCATTGTTGGTCGCATGGATACCTCATCTTGGATGCACCAAAATGCAACTTTCAGAGCTCTCGTTAGCTCTTCTTCATCAACTGCCCCATTTAATCTTCTATCTGCCACTTTAATTGTTGCCCCATTTGTCATCTCCTACAGTAACCCAACATTATACTATCACTATATTTATCAAACACTTAGATAACAAATTTAATACACAATTATCATAATACTAATAATGATTAGTGCAATCTGAAAAATATACCTTGTAAGCCCAACCAGGATAGAAGAAATCCTCGGGGCCAAAGGACATGTCAAGATTTCTCCTACCACCAATGATCTCTAAAAGAAGCATCCCATAGCTGTAAACATCAGCTTTGACAGTTATAGGACGATTACCAACCCATTCTGGTGCCAAATAACCTCTAGTGCCTCTCACCATTGTCACCACATGAGAGTGCTCCCTTCCCATCAATTTCGCCAGTCCAAAATCAGACACTTTAGGACAAAAGTTTTCGTCCACCAATATATTCTCTGGTTTTATGTCACAGTGTATTATCCGATCCCTGCATTGCTCATGAAAGTATGCAATCCCTTGTGCAGTAGCTATGGCTATATTGAAACGAGTTGTCCAATCTAACAGTCTATCTCGCCCCTGATACGAAGGGAAGATCCACTTATCCAAGGACCCATTCTTCATGAACTCATAAACCAGAAGCCTGTCAAACAAATATTTTTCAAGGCCAATAAACCATTACAATTTTAGTTTGGTAAACATGTATCATCGTTAGGATAAATTTTAAGATAGTTATTATTGTGAAGAAAGAGTGCATACCTATGTGATCCCTCAGAGCAATAGCCGCATAGGCGAACCAAATTCATATGATGCATTGAGCCAATAGTGTTTACTTCAGTTATGAATTCCTTCTCTCCATGAGGCAAAACCCTGTCAAGTTTCTTCACTGCCACCAGAGTACCATCACCCAGGCTTCCTTTATATACACTCCCAAATCCACCTGCAAAACATGTACCTTTAGTATAACTTCACACAAAATCGAAACTCTTCATGTAACTGTAACCTTTTTGCAATGATATAGAGCACACGTACCTGTTCCTAGCAGCTGTGAAAAGTTGCATGTCCTAATCTGCAAATCACGGTATGTGAAATTCATTGGAGCACCTGATAAGATCAAGGAACTTTCCATCTCCCTTTTCAAAGTTCTTTTCCTGTGAACACTGTAATACAGTAATAAACTCAGCAAAACAATGAGAACTACCATGCTCACAACAGTGGGAATAATCACAGCCTTCTCCTTTGCACTTCCCATTCCATCAGAAGAGCTATTACTAGACCCTCCTTCTTGGCCTTCTGGAGTCCACGACCCATTTGCTCTTACCTTCACAAACAAAGTTGAGCCTGTATCCTCAAAACCACCATAACTTAAGCTCCTCAACACCCAACAATACGCTCTCTCCTCACTTAGCCCATAAACAGAAGCCACGCAATCACATTCCGACAAGCAAGCATCCCCACATTTTGACACATTAGAAATATCACTGTAGTTAGCTATAACTGAAATGTCAGAGAAATAATAGTTGGTTTGCTGCACCGTCGAAATCCTAAACTGGGATGTCTGGTTTTCATGCCTGCCATTGCATTTTCCCACAAGAGATGAATTCTCATAGCACAGGCCATCCCTTCCAACTTTAGAAGTTCCTGGCAAGCAAGTGCAAGTGGCTTTTGTCTTGCTTCTATCCAAATTGCAAACCCCATTGCCACAAACTCCAGCAATGTCACATGGATTTGAAACTGCAGCCCACTGTGGCACCCACTGCCTTGAGCCATTCACTTCGTCCCATCGATACAACCGCAGATTGCCATTCTTTTCCAGTGTCAGTCTCCTGAGAACAGTCGATGCTGTTGATTGATGAACTGCAGAAGGCAAGCCTGCATCGTCACCATCATTCTTGTACACATACACCGCACCATCAGATGAGTCTCCATACACAATCCCAAAGCTCCCAGCATGGTCCAAAACTGCTATAACCTCCCCAGTCACATTGGAGATATCAGGGCCTTTCCAATAGGAATAGTTGGTGTATGATTCATCTGAGGCCTGGTAAGTCTCGAGGAGATTGTAAGTGAGAGCAAGGCTTAATGAAGTACGCTGTTGAAGCATTTTGAGAGAATAGTAGCCACCATGAGAAGAAGACTTTGATGAAGTTAGTTCTGAAGACACTGTTAGAAGCTGGTTGGGGAGGAGAGTGTCGGAAGGTTGAGAAAAACTCTGCCACACAGGGTGGTTGGTGGCGTTCTGGAGGATGAAGTTGCCGGATTCTGCCATGACTGCTGCTTGTACGCCAGCACCTGAGGTGTTTGAGGTCCACACTGTGATGTCTCCATCCACGAGAACGAGGTTACCAGTGGTGTCAAGCTCCAATGTCGCATCTTGGGATACAGGAGTGTCTCTATTTGGATTGAGATCAAAGAAAATGAAACATGTTGGCATTCATAACCTGCACAAGCTTTTGTAAAAACACTAAAGACTAGACGGAGATATGATTCATGACTTCCTTTTTTTGTCTAAGTCAAAAACTAGCCCCAACCATTTGATTAATTAAATTGATTTCCCAATTTTTTAACCTCTAGTGTTTAAAAGGTTTTAGTAAGATTGTATATTTATACAATTTTTAATTAGACTTCTTACTGCTAATGATATGTTTAAACCCTTTAATAAATTAATGCTTTCCATTATTTCAAGACGAATGGAAATATTACCTATTTAAAAGATTGATCTGTAAAAACTTATTAAAAAGATAATGTTAAAAATCTATAAACTAAGAACTATATATAAAAATGTAGAAAAACTACAAGAGTATGCAAAATAAATTTAACCTTTATATTATTTTTCAGCAAATAACTAAATATTAATGACTTTTACATAATGAAAATAAAATAACTTTTGGCTATTTATTGAGAGATATTCTTATACAAATAAACAAAATAAAAAACTAATTCATTTAGAGGGTTAAAGTAGTTAATTTTAAGTAATAAAGTCATACATTTAGTTTTTATTTTAAAAATACCTACCATCTAAACGTGAGTTCATATATTATATAATTGAAACAAAAAGCACATTTGCTTATATAAAAGATCGAAGAAATAATATATAACTACGAGTATATGACTGTTTGATTCTCCTTGCATCTATAGTTTTTCAAATATATTATATTTTTTTCCTGTGCTCCCTTGACATATAGGTGCAGTTTGGTTTTTTCATTATATTTGGCTTAAGGCTCTTCTATTTCTTTCATTTACTCGTTCTTCATTTTGGCCCTCACGTATGATCACTATCAATTTTTAACATAGTCAAGGTTCTCAGTAAATTAAATTGCAAAAAAAAAAAAAAAACTTAATTTACACACTCAATGAATTTCATTTTATCAAATACTTTCTTTCTCATGCATATATTTTTGCTATATTCAGAAACTTTAACTGTATAGAATAAGTTGATTTATAAAGAGGAAGATGAAAAAATGGTACCTATTGGGTGACCAAACTACAGTTGGATCTCCTGGAAGCTGTGCAAACCAAACGCCAAGCACAAACAATCGATTATCGCTATCTGCCGGAGTAAACCCCAAAGCAAATGTGCCGTTTTCCGAAACCCAAGTTTGGGCCTTGCTAGACAATAACCTGGAGCCCAAGGCAACGTGGGCCGAAATGCAGGTACTAAAAGAAAAGAGGCCCAAAGCAAGAATTATGCAGTAACATGAAAAGGAAGAGGAAGGAGCATTGGCCATGGAAAGTTGTCACAGTAGCATGGTAGAGTGGTTTTGGAGTGAAAGAACAAAGCTTGGGAAATGTTACGGCATGGTGTTATATAAGGGGATGAGTAGCGGGGGAGTGTAGTGTTGTATTTGGAGAAGAAAGACATAGAAATTGAACACGTGGAAAGTGGTGGTTGAACTACAACGTTTGAAAATGTTGGGTAATGTGTGGTCGGTAAATAAGATATGATTAGAAATGTGTGTGTATGGTGGCATGGACACAGTGCTTTGCGGGTTTCAAATGGGGATTCAGATGTGTGCATGGCCGAAAGAGCAAAGGCTATAAAACATGGACACGTAATTGTTGAAAATATTAGTTTGTAGCAAAGTAAGTTAGATGCTGATGATGATTGTGAATGTATGTACGTGTGTTCACGTTTCTCACTTTCAAAAATAGGGGCATCTTGACATTTTATGTGCTCATCGATGCTGACTTTTCACTACCTAACTTCCTCATTCAATTTTTCATTCATTATGCTTATTTGAAATAATTGTTCTTACATGTAAAACTTAGTATACCGTAATTTACATGTAAAAAATAATTTTTCAATGTTACTTGTTCAATCACAAGTATATGCAAAAATTAATTTATATACAAATATTAACCATTCAACAATAATGTCTTCAATTATTACTAATGTTGACTTCTTCTTTTTTCTGACCTTCAAATTCAATCACAATACAACACACTACCCGATGCATGATGATGAGAGGGCAAAGGAGTCATTGCGGTGGTTTGAGTGGGACAAATATAACGAGTCTACATTTTGTTGTGATATTTTTTATGGTGTTCTTTTTAAGTATTGATTTAATCAGTAATTTCATTTTAGCGTTTAAATTTGAATAATAATAATTTTTAAAGAGTGTTAACTTTAATTTAATAAAATAATCAAATTTATTTTATTTAAAAATATTAAAATTTAATTAAGTAAAAAACTATGAAAATAAAATAAATTATAAACTTAAATATAAAAATAAAAATTAAATTACTGGTTTTTAAAATATTAATTTTATGTATTGAAAATTTTAATATATTACAAAACATCAGAATAAATATGCATTAGTATATTTTAAAAGCATAACGAAAAGATAACATACAAATTCATTAAAAATTTTAAATTTTACAATCCACCATTCTTTCCTTATTTGCAAATCACCTTCTTAAATTACTACATGTACAATTTACGCATCCCAAATCTTATCTACATTAAATTTGTCAATCCAAACAAAACTTAGAGAATTTATAAGAGAATACACGTTAAATGCTTGTATCCTTATATTCTTAATTCGGATCTTTTAACGATAAAACGTTTATATGAATTTAATAGAAAGAATAAAATTTACTCATTTATTGTAAATAAAATTGAGATCAAACTTATATCACAATATTATGATTACATTAAAATAATGTTTAATATAAGAAAAAATCTATTTAGCCAATAAATAAAATATTATGTTATGGTTGAATAGAAAATTCACGACTTTTTGGCCATGCAATAATTATATTCATAAATAGATGAATGATGAGTTCCAAAATTATGGTTAGTTATTCCTGAGATAACGTGTTTTCTGTCATACTCGAATTTAAGAGATTCCACCGTCCACAAAGCTTTAGCTCCAAATTTGGATAAACAAATTTTAAAACAAACTGCATTTATCCATTTTCAACTCATAACTACTGGTTTGAATATGCTTTTGTTTCGTTTATTTTTTTCATTCTCATAAAGTGAGAGACACACACCTAATTTACTAATTTGAACAAGAAAACACCAGCACCACACATTTTTTTTTTTTTGTATCATTGCATCAACTCATGAATCATGTTTTTATTTTTTGTTTTTCATTTTTTCTCTCTCTAACACTTTTAGGCATTCTATTTTTTATTTTATTAATTAATTCTGTTTTAAAGAAGTTAAAAGCAAAACTTTAAAAAATTACAAATAGGACGTAGTTTTAATTTTAATTCATATTCATTTCTATTAAATTTAATAAAAACTATTTTAATAAATTACTCTATTACTACTTAATAATTTTATTTTATTATTTTTTATATCAATCAAATCTATAATTTTTATGTTGATTATTTTTCACTTTTTATTCTCTTTCTATTTAAGAAATATTTGTTTTCCTTTTTTTTAGTACTTCATCTTCACTCCAAACGAAAACATAACTGATAAGTAATATATGATCACATTAATATATTACAACAAAATGTCATGTTAAATAAAACTAAACATGAAAAGAAAAGTAAAATTTAACAAATTTTTAAAGTAAAATCAGAATATTAAGAGTAAAATATGAGTCTAAATTTAGTTTGAAACTAGTATAAATAAAATATTACATAAAACAACCAGTCAATAATATAATATACGAGTTAAATGTAGTTTTTGATAGCCCAAGTATCCTAATGCATTAATTAAGTCATCAATCAACAATGAATGAAAATGAAAATTAAAGATCAAATATTCTTTCAACCTTTCTCAACTTGTTTTTGTATAAACACTACCCAACACACTCCAAGTTCTTTCCTTTTTACCAAACTCATCGCACTCATATATGGTCAAATATTGATATATCTGTTTCTTTTTAACATTTTAGACAATATTTTTATGCAACAGACTAAATATTTATGTTTTAAAATAAACCATACCAAGTTAGATGGGTCCCTTATATTTATATTTATATTTATTATAAATTGTAAGATTATAATGTAATTTATACTTGATAGAAAATATCCAATTAAATACATTAATGATTTATTTATGATTTATAGTGGAAAAAAGATAATTTGTGCTTCTATATTTAAAAAAAAAAATATAATTATGATTGCATTAAAAAATAGGGGATATATATATATATATATATATATATATATATATATATATATATATATATATATATTTTACATGATTTGTTTTTTCTTTTCATTCTTTCTAATTTTAAAATATAATTAAGAAAAAAATATATGAGAATTTTTTGTATGCTTATTATAAATATTATAAACTTTCAAATGTTTTTTTTAAATTAATACAGATTAAGATAATTAAGCCTACAATCTTATCATAGATTTCTTTTCCATATTTGTTTGTAGTCGAGTATGCATTACTTTTTTGTTTACATTTAGTTTATGTAAACGATGGTGCAGAACTTCTTAAATACATATCTCCTTATTATCTGATCATATCACTGTATACAATAAATATATATATATATATATATATATATATATATATATATATATATATATATATATATATATATATATATATATATAAAG
>Ga0214543_1000720_pt1 | contig 58473 bp, 20 predicted proteins | sample CNSS2metaG_FD_160094 | JGI IMG/M metagenome (GOLD analysis project Ga0214543, IMG submission 160094) | Root nodule microbial communities from cowpea collected in UCLA plant growth center, Los Angeles, California, USA - CNSS2 | ecosystem: Host-associated > Plants > Roots > Nodule | place: USA...
TTTTTATATATATTTAATTTTTTTTTTTTTTTTTTTTTTTTATTTTTTTTTTTAATAAATTTTAAATTAAATTTTTTATTTTTTTTTTTTTTTTTTTTTTTTACATAAATGCAACCATCACTTAAAATATCATGTATATAATAAAACTCATTAGATTGGGTATTTTATTATTTAGACGTTTATTTGGTGTATCTAAAATTCTGTAAGAGGATAAAAACTTCAGAATTTATTTTAAATAATTAAAATATTAGCATTTGAAATTTATTATTTATCAAAACATAAAGAATTTGAAAATCTCTTCTTTCTCGGGTGACAACCCTTGCTCACGCTCTTACACTGCTTCTCTCACTCGTCTCTCTCTTGCGCGCGCGACGCTGTCTAACCCAAGTGGTTCATACCAGGTTCGTATCTCATCTCTGCGGTTTAGGTTTAGTTTTTGATACGTTATTTTGTCTTTCGGTGTTTATTTCGTTCTCTGATTTCATTGATTTCATGGATCTAGGGTTTCATTTTGTCATTTCATTTTTGTTTCAAGTTGCAATTTCGATTTATTTCTTGTTAACACTATGCTGTAATGGGATGCAATACTGCATCCTTTTCTGTTTTGACATGAAAACCTTTTCTTTGTGTGGTATTCCATTCTGGTGGGAAAAGAAGTTATTTGAGTTAGCAAAATAGGTGTTTTTTCATGAAATCGTCTTGCTTCCCCAGCCAACATGTCACTCTGCTTGTAACGGAATAAATCTATAACTTATCCTTCTAATTTGTTGGTTAGAGTAGTCATGGACCTCAACATCATGAGGTATGCTTTGAGCTATGAAAGTTGAATAACATTTAATTTGATTCATTACGAATATTATATTGTTTCAGTTCTAGTCTAGCCGTGCAAATGCTTTTTAAATTGAGAACAAATGCCACTAGGGGAGTTCTGAATAGATGATTGAATTTCACAGAAAACCCAGGTTTAGAACTTGTGGTTCAGAATACTTTATTCATATAGGATGAATATTGATTTTTCTAAAAGATGCTAACCAAACCTATCCTGTCACTCAATCACATCCTGATACTATTCCGTCATTTTTCCACATGGTTAGATTCATGAAAACCAAACATTTTGTATTTCTCTTTATGAAATTACAAAATTTCTGTCAATGGGGAACTTTGGTGAAGAAAACATAAAGAGATTCTAGGAAGGGGGGACTAAGAGTGCTTATCTTGTTTACTTACCTTTCCGATTTGTGACCACTTTTGTTTCTACTGGGATGATTTATTAATTGGGGATAAGATTGGACTTTATGAATGTTACAGATTTTAGATTGCATAATGTAGTGTACAAATTATACTCATAGATTATATTGTCAGTAGTTGAAGCAAAGATGAGGATCATGATAAAGGGCGGTGTTTGGAAAAACACCGAAGATGAAATCCTGAAAGCGGCTGTTATGAAATATGGTAAGAACCAGTGGGCTCGAATCTCTTCGCTTCTTGTTCGCAAATCTGCCAAGCAATGCAAAGCTCGCTGGTACGAGTGGCTTGATCCCTCCATAAAGAAGGTACCTCTCTCATCTCAATTTCCTACTTCTTTGTTGTATATTATACCCTTTGTTTAGGGAGAAGTTTGATTCAAGTTTATCCTTTTTTGTTACTCTTTAAAAAATGAGTAGAGATCGTAATATTTTGCTCAGTAGTATTACTCTTACTCTTTTAAGCTTGTTTATATGTGGTGAAACCTACATCCTACTAATTTTCCATTATGTTGTTAGTTACAACCTCTTTTGAATTGATTTTTTCCATCTACAGCTTTTGTCTTCCACTTTTTAGTTTTTACTATCTGGCTTTTTGCAATAAGGAGTGATTTTTTCACTTTGATGCTTTTGTGTGGCTTTTTGCTAATGAGTGATTTTTTCAAATTGATGCTTTTGTTTGTAGACTGAGTGGACTAGAGAAGAGGATGAGAAATTACTTCATCTTGCTAAGCTCATGCCCACTCAGTGGAGAACAATTGCTCCAATTGTAGGTCGTACACCTTCCCAGTGTCTTGAGCGGTATGAGAAGCTCCTTGATGCAGCCTGTGTAAAAGATGAGAACTATGAGCCTGGTGATGATCCTCGAAAATTGCGTCCTGGTGAGATTGATCCAAACCCCGAGTCAAAACCTGCACGACCTGATCCTGTTGATATGGATGAAGATGAAAAGGAGATGCTTTCTGAAGCACGTGCCCGGTTGGCCAACACAAAGGGAAAGAAAGCAAAAAGGAAAGCTAGGGAGAAACAGCTTGAGGAAGCGAGGAGGCTTGCTTCCCTACAAAAGAAGAGGGAATTGAAGGCGGCTGGAATTGATATCAGGCAGCGGAAGAGAAAAAGGAAAGGAATAGACTACAATGCAGAAATTCCATTTGAGAAAAGACCTCCTCCAGGGTTTTTTGATGTTGCAGATGAAGATAGACCAGTGGAACAGCCTAAGTTCCCTACTACAATTGAAGAACTTGAAGGGAAAAGGAGGGTTGATATTGAGGCACAATTAAGGAAGCAGGACATTGCAAAAAATAAAATTGCACAAAGGCAAGATGCCCCATCTGCCATATTACATGCCAACAAATTGAATGATCCAGAAACAGTAAGAAAGAGGTCAAAATTGATGCTTCCACCACCCCAGATATCTGATCAGGAATTGGATGAAATTGCTAAGTTGGGTTATGCTAGTGACCTTGCAGGGAGTCAGGAACTTGCTGAAGGTAGTGGTGCTACGCGTGCTCTTCTGGCTAATTATGCACAGACACCTGGTCAAGGAGTGACTCCTTTGCGAACCCCTCAGAGAACACCATCTGGTAAAGGAGATGCTATTATGATGGAAGCTGAAAATCTTGCCAGGTTGAGGGAGTCTCAAACACCATTGTTGGGAGGAGAGAATCCAGAATTGCATCCTTCAGATTTTTCTGGTGTCACTCCTAAGAAAAAGGACATTCAGACTCCTAATCCAATGCTGACCCCTTCTTCAACTCCTGGAGGTGCAGGCCTCACTCCAAGAATTGGTATGACACCTACAAGAGATGGTTTTTCTTTTAGCATGACACCAAAGGGAACTCCTTTGAGGGATGAGCTACGTATTAATGAGGACATGAATATGCATGACAGCACTAAACGTGAGCTGCAGAGGCAGGCTGATATGAGAAGAAGTCTGCGTTCTGGTTTAGGAAGCCTTCCACAACCCAAGAATGAGTACCAAATAGTGATGGAACCAGTCTCAGAAGATGCTGAAGAGCCTGAGGAGAAGATTGAAGAGGATATGTCTGACAGGATAGCTAGAGAAAAAGCGGAAGAAGAGGCAAGACAGCAGGCATTACTTAGAAAACGATCAAAGGTCCTTCAACGGGAACTTCCTAGGCCCCCTGCTGCTTCATTGGAGCTTATAAGAAATTCCTTGATTAGAACTGATGGGGACAAGAGTTCCTTTGTTCCACCAACGTCTATTGAGCAAGCTGATGAGATGATTCGAAAGGAACTTCTAACTTTACTGGAACATGACAATGCTAAGTATCCGCTTGATGATAAAGTGAATAGGGAGAAAAAGAAAGGAGTCAAGCGATCTGCGGATGTGTCTGCTGTCCCTGTGATAGAAGATTTTGAGGAAGATGAAATGAAAGATGTATGTCCTTACTTGTTTCTTTTTCCTTTTCCTTTTTGATGACATCTCATTTTCTTCAGTTGATAGGAAGTAATTTGGTCAACTTACACTCTTTACTACGGACAAGACTTGACTTCTGTGTTGGAAATACCTCATTTCTTATTAAGATTCAGAGACTATAACGACTTTTGTGTTATTACTCAATTTTTTAATTATGTTTCCCCTTCCATCATGAACCTCCCAATATATTCCACTGACTAATGAAATAGAAATACTTTAGATCTGATTGTTCCATCACTTTTTTAATTTTCATTTTGATCAGTTCATATGTCTTAATTCTTCTTATTATGATAGTTATTACTGAGTTGGTAATGATTTAGAAGAAGGTATAGTATTTGAAAACATAATACTATGAAATCTCAGTGAATATTTTGAAACTCAGTATTCCACACGATTGTTGTATATATTATATTCAAAAAATTGTGTAAATGTATTCTTTTTTTATTCTTCAATGTCATTGTATAAGAAAAGAGCTTGTGAACTGGATCTTAAGTGCTCACATTTTTGTTACAATCCTTCCTTTAATTAAGTTTGATTGAATGCTTTTTTGTCTGAACTTTTATTCATGTTTTCAGATATTGTCAGATCAGATTCATTGAGTCATATGTAATTGTCCAACTTCTGCCCTTGCATTTTACCACAATTGGCACTGCGATTAATTTATTATGTAATGCATATTGTGTTTATTTTGATAAATCCTTGGCTATTTCTAATGAGCTGTTAATTTCATGCTCCTCTGTAATTATGATTATGATATCATATTGGAGAAAGTATTTATTTTGCTTTGTGTTTATTTATGGTAGGCTGATAAGTTGATAAAGGAAGAAGTCCAGTATCTTTGTGCCGCAATGGGACATGAAAATGAGTCCCTTGATGAATTTATTGATGCACATCGAACCTGCCTCAATGATCTTATGTACTTTCCTACCCGTAATGCATATGGTCTCTCCAGTGTTGCTGGGAACATGGAAAAGCTAGCTGCTTTGCAAAATGAATTTGAGAATGTGAGAAACAAATTGGACGATGATAAGGAGAAGATGGTGCGGCTTGAGAAGAAGGTGACTGTTATCACACAAGGCTACGAGGTATGTGATGCTACATTTCTGTTTCTTGCCGAGTTGCTACATTAAACATGTAGTTTCGTGTTTTGCTTTCAAAGCTTGTATTAATTGTATCACCAATTTTTTGAGAATCTTTATGGTTTTAATGCCCTCTGAAAAGTTAGTTTTTAAATTTCTCATTTGTGTTTTGCCCATAAATAAGCCAAACTGAAAAGTGTTGTTTCATAACGATAGTTGGAAATCAACTCGTTAGTGGAATACTCCTACGTTTCACAATGGTGGGAATTGGGAAAGAACACGAAGAAAGCAGGATTCTGTGCTTTGGTTTTTCTATTGGACAAAATAAGTGTTTTTTTTATGTAGTTCTTGATACATGTTACCTGAGTGTTTTGCATACTCAATCTTGTATATATTTTAATTTGGCTATTGCATTTTTCAGATGAGAGCAAAGAAAAGTATCTGGCCGCAAATTGAGGCCACTTTCAAGCAGATGGATATAGCTGCAACCGAGTTAGAATGCTTTAAAGCTTTACAAAAGCAGGAGCAGTTAGCAGCATCGCACAGGATAAACAATTTGTGGAGTGAAGTACAGAAGCAAAAGGAACTTGAAAAAACTTTGCAAAACAGGTACGGGAGTCTAATTGAAGAGCTGGAGAAGATGCAAAATGTCATGAACCAATGCAGATTAAAAGCAGAGCAGCAAAAAGAAATTGAAGCAAACAATGCTCATGCTGAGGCCAATGAGACCAAGGTCAATGAAACTGATGTACATGATACAGGGAGTGTTGTACCTCACTCGGCAGATGATGGAAATGCTCAAGCAATAACAGTTGAGTCATCACATGATGGAACTGCTGACCAGCAAGTAGAGGTCGTGCAAGACCAGTCGACTTCTAGCCCCAGCCATGACATGAATGTGGATTCTGATAAAATTCATACAATACATGACAGTGATGTTAAATTAGCAAATGCTTCACCAGCTGCCGAGAATGTTGTTGAAAAAGTGGAAGGTAGTAGCCCTGCTGATGGTTATACTGGCAATGGGGAGAACATGTCAGAAGTCGGTGCTCCAATGGAAATAAATAGCCCCAATGAAGATGTAGTTGCGAATGCTGTAAACACACGTGAGAGCAGCATGGAAGAAACCAATGCTGTTACGGAGGAGACAGATTAGGCTGGACACTTTGTAGCTGTTCTGAAAGTTAAAAGGGAGAGACATTAGGGTGGGTAGTTTCTCAGTTCAGATTCCAGTGGATGTTTAACGGAATAGATTGCATGGAGAGTGAGTCTTGCTACTTTTTTGGAAGGCTTATGAAGATATCCATTCCTAGTTGAAGTTTGGAACATTTTATGATTACACATTAAACTATGAGCATTGAGATATTTTCTCTCCCTTTTTTTTGTTGTCTTTCAATATTTGTCCCCTTTTTAGTGGATGTCGGCACTTTTTATAAGAATGATAAAGGATTTTATATCAATGAATTAGACCTTAGAGCTAGTTCCTGTTGGAAACTGTGTACCGTTAAATTTTTCATTGGTATATGTAGGTAACAATAATCATATATATAACTTAAAATATGAATTGAAATGTATATGGTATGGTAGCAAACATTCATATTCCCCACATACTATGCAGTTCCCTGCCAATTGGTCTATGCACTAAAATGTATATGCCAATTGATCCTACATACTCTTTTCCTTTCCCCAACTCTATACCACATGAACTTCCTGTCTGCTTATCGAAGGTATATTCATCAGTTCCATGTTTTTAAAAAATGACTGAACTCTTCTGCTTCTTTTGAGGTACATACTCTGACATCATGACACCACCAACTCTTTCCTTTCCCTTTCTTTCCTCCCCTTCTTTCTAACAACATTGATATCCTTTACCAAACACCATTCTCCATTGATACCTTCTCTTCTTGAGGGTACAATTCCTCCCAGACTCTTCTATTTCTTTGAATATCACATGAGGAGTACAGATTTACAATATCAAGGTAAATGTTGGACTGAGGTAAAGTTATAACTTTTAATCTGCATTTCTTATGTTGTTTGTTTTTGTGGGTGGTGTATGTTTTTCGTAATCTCCATCATATGTTCATGAAGGGGGCTTCTCCCTACACTTCTAAAGACTTCTACTGCACCTCCAAATATTAATTGCACAGTCCATTTTATCCTTATGACTCACCTCTTTCTTAAGTAGGTAAAAGTAATTAAAATATTTACTGAGTTAGGTGAACTGAAAGTTGAGACTTGGATTTGGTTCTTATATTACGCCTTGCGCCCTTCTCCCTTGACAAGTCACTTTCACTCATTGTTGTTTTCAGAACCTCTACTGCTTTCATTGTGAACTGTGTTTGCACTTTCGCTGGTCAGGTTGTTCCGTTTTTCAGTTTTTTAAGTTGTATCTTCTTAAGGTATGTAAGTTATTGTTGGACGTCCATCATCCATCGTTTTGAAATACTATATTTGCATGTTCAACTTTCATATATCAACCATTTTATACAATAAGCTTTGTATATACGGAATACCGAATGCATTTTTGTATATAGTGAATGCATGTTTGTGAATGGTTATGAATGGGTGATTTGTGTTTAAAGATGCTGATAGACAATTAGACAATGATAGATAACGACATCGAAAAAAGAGAAAAAAAAAACTTAGAAAGCATAAACCCGACTTTCGACATCTCGTTGTGCCGGATTTGTAAATCTGGTTTAAAAATTAAACGGATTTTGGTATCCGGTTTTACACAAAACGAATTTGTACACATACACCAACGGATTTAGAGATCTGGTTAAAAATTTAAACGGATTTTGGCATCCGATTTTTCATATACACATACACCGATTTTCGAAATCCAGTTACCCAAAAACGGATTTACAAATCCGCTTCACAAATTACACGAGTTTCGATATTCGGTTAAATTTTTAAATTGTTTATATTTTTTGTGATTCATTATATATTTTATTTAATTTATATTTCTTTTTTCAACTTTTAAAAATAAAATCTTTTGTAAATCTTTTGTTAAATCTTTTTAATAAAAATATAAAACAAATCAGTGGTAATGATAACCACATATTTCATTTTACACAAACGGGAAATCGAAATCCGGTATTTATTTTGGATTTTTTTTTATTTAGTTTTAGGTATAATATTTTATTTATTTAACGTATTTGTTTTATATTTTTATTTTTAATTTTATTAATTGGTTGAAAATTTAATTTCCTTTTAATTTAATGTTAAATAGTTTTTTAATAATTTTTTTATTTTTTTAAATTATTTAATGTTTATTGTTTTAATAATATTTTTTTTATGTTTTGTTTATCTTTTAAAGTTTTTTTATTGTGTATCATATAATTTTTTATATGTAATGTTATTTGCCAATTTTTTTTAAAATTTAAAAATATTATTCATTTATAATTATTTTAAATTTTTATTGTGTATCATATAATTATTTATATGTATTGTAATTTTTTTACTTTTCAAATTTTTAAAAAATTTATAAATATTATTTATTTATTTATTATTTTAATTTTTTATTATGTCATGTAGGTGATTATAATCTCTTTATATATGTCTGCAGCACCATGTACAATTGAACAACAACTTAGTAATAAATAAAATTGAAATTAAATAAAATATTATATAAAAATAATTATACAAAACTTTAATAATATTAATCAAATTGAAATTAAATATTATATTTAAAATAAATAAAAAAACTGAACTATCGGAATTGAAATCTGGTATACAAATATCAACCGGATTTCCATTGCCAGTATATAATTTTACTTAATATAGTTATATATAATATAAACAATCTAAAATTAAATAATTAATATATAAAATAAATTCTTATAAATAAAATCAAATAAATAAATAAAAACATTAAAAAATTAAATATAATTAATTAAAATAATTAAATATAATTAATTAGATATTATAAAGACAAGTATATTAAATAAAAATTTATCATTATTAATTAAAAATTAACAAAAGTAAAAATAACTATAAAATATATAATTAAAAAAATATACGAAAAATTAAATTAAAAATAAAGTAATAAAATGAATAAAAAATTAGAAAATTAAAACAAAAATAATAAGAATAAATACATAAAAACTCAAGTTCAGAATTAAAAAAATAAGAAAAATTAATAAAATATATTCTAAAAACAATAAAACAGTAACTTAATAATACAAATGTGAAATTAAATTAGATTAAATTTTATATGTAAAATAAATTAAAAAAAAAACTAACGGAATTGAAATGCCGGTATACAAATATCAATTTTAAATAAAAAAAATAGCTAACATACCAGATTTCTATTGCCGGTATATAATTTTATTTAATATAGAATTAAAATTAAATAATTAATATATAATATAAAAATTTGAAATTAAATCTTATAAATAAAATTATATAAATAAATAAGAACATTAAGAGGTAACAAATAATAAATAAGTCAAAATTATTCGAAAATAATTAAATATTATTAATCTAAATATTATAAAGTAAAATATTTTAAATAAAAATTTATCATTATTAATTAAAAATTACAAAGTAAAAATAACTACAAAATTTAAAATAATTAAATTTTATTTAGTGTACTTATATAAAATATAAATAATCTAAAATTAAATAATTAATACATAAATTATAAAAGAATAGAAATTAAAACTTATAAACAAATGAATAAAAAAATACGAAAATTTAAATCATCAACGGATTACCAATGCCGATTAAAAAGATGCTGATTTTGAATTTCTTAACCGAGCTTTGATTGCCGGTAGAAAATTAAACCGGGCTTCGAATGCCGGTAGAAAACTAAACGGGCTTCTAATGCCGGTCCACAAATAAAACGGAGTTTGAATTCTGTTTAATCACTTACCGGATTTCAAATGCTGGTGCACCATGGGTTACGAAAGTTCAAGTTTTTACTGGGTTTAGAAAACCGGATAAATATTTTACCAGGTTTCGAAACCCATTCTATCCAAATCCGTTTTTAACTTGCACGAACGATGCTATAAATGATGTTACACGATATATTTTTTCCATGTTGAAACAATAAGCATATTCATCTACATCTCCAAGTATATTCAAACAATAATCATAAATACAAGTATATTCAAACAATAATCATAAATAGAAGAATAATGCTTACTACTCTTGGAAAAAGAAAGAACCTTTCCTTGCAGATCTTTAGTGCAGCGACTGGTGTGAGTTTGGATGCAAAGGGTCTCCCCTAGCAGAAGCTTTGCTTTCAATTTAGGGGTGTGAGATTAAAGGTAACTTTTAGTGAAGAGAAACTGGAGGACGGATTTATGACAGCCGTGAGTTAAGAACAAAGAATCTTTTTTAACTTTTTTTACCGTCGAACAGTGAAAGGTTTAGAGGGATATTATTGGAATTTGGAAATTTTTAGGGGTGTAGTAGAAGTCTTTGGAGGTGTAGGAAGAAGCCCCCCTTCATGAAAATGGCTAAAGATGTCCAATAAGTATCTAGGTTGAGGTAATCCAATTGAAGATAAGAGATACAATCCAAAAGTGTAACGGATGAGACTGGTGTGGAAGTGGATCTTTTGATGTTCTTAAATTTGAGGACCTTACATAGAGGAACCTTAATCTAACTTAGAAGAATTGGATAGTTGTAACGAAGATTAATGTCCTGGAAACAAATTAACTAAACGTACTATAAATTTGCCATTTACATATTTTATGTATACTTAGATAGATGAAAAAAAATATTTCAATAGACCTATAGACCTTTTATAGAAATAGATAATTGTCATTTTATTTGGTGTCAAAATATGGAGGTGAATTTCTAATTGCCGTTGAGAGAAATCCAAGTGATAAAAATTTACCAATTGCATTTGCCATAGTGGGTATGGAAAAAAGATGCTTGATCATGGTTTAGGTCATTATAACTATTTGATGAAATTGGCTGTGTAGAAAGTAATAAAAGGGTTTTTATTTTATGAATTAATGGAAACTTATCAAAACAATGGGCATTTTTTTGTCTTTGACATTTGTACAACAACTTGAAGAAATTTGGTGGTTGAAGTTTGATGAGAGATTTAATGATGGTAGCAACTAATACAACTTACAAGAGGAAAGTGAAAAAATTGGGAATTGTATACTAACTCTAATATATAGTATTTTCATTGAGAATTTTGTAGTTAATCTTGAGTTATATACCTATAGTTGCTACTTATGGGATTCATTTGAGATTCCTTCTACAAATTATATTTGCTATTAGCTATATTAAAGAAAATCCATAACATTATGTGTATATGTATTACTCTAGAATTCTTCATTAGATGTGTTCTAATGTTTGTTAGAGTAAATTCCAGTAGGTCCTTGATACTTTGATTAAGTATTGTTTAAGAACAAAATATAATAATGAATATGTTATGATCCTAAGATATAAGTTTTTCAAACAGGTTTCATAAAAGGCAAGTATTTCGTCTAACAGATGCAATAACACATTATAGTCTTTGTTTCATTTCATAAGTGAAGTCTTATTTAGATGATACATACATAGTCTTAAGTTAATGTTATACTTCACGAAATATTCTATATACTTGTTGTTATGTTGTAGAAAATATTTTCATCTAACATCTACCAAGAATATTTTTTAAAGTTTACATCTACATCAACGATTCCTTAAAAGATGCATTAAAACTACTCTACACAACAACCATAATGACACACCTTATGTAAACTCTATAAAGGTTATCTGCCTTATACGGTCTCTTGCTTTAAATTTAGGTAAAATCACTCCGACCTAAACTTGATAAATCATACCATCTATCATAATGTTCAACCTAAGCTTAGAGATGAAATCTTGAGTTGAAGGTTCTCATAAAGGATTCACAATAGCTACTTTATTCAATGTTCTGTATACAAAAAAAATCTCTTAAGTCAAATATGAGAAAGAGAACTAGAGTTTTTGAAATACTATCAATGTTAATGTTCAAGCCTTAAATCATTTTGTGTATTTTTTAATAGAATTAATATTAAAATGACGTAATAGATAAAAGCTTAAGTTGAATAAAAATTTGGCTTAAATCTTCGATGATCCTTGTATTTGTTCAAAAATCTCAATTAGGTTATTATATATACTTTTAGTCTCAATTTGGTTCTCAATTTTAAAAATGTGTTGTAATTTGGTTATTTCCATTAGTATAGTACAAACGATGTTAACTGATGTGTCATGCATTAACTCCATATCTTTTGTTTTTTTTTTTTAATTTTTATTTCAACTTTTTTTAATTTTTATTTTAAATAAATAAAAATATCACATGTCAAATGAGGAGTCCAATATTTGTTATTTTGTCTCAATTCGGTCTAATTGTTTTTAAGCTGGAGCAATTTTATCCCTCTTCAAATTAACACCAAATTTAACTTTTATATAAATGTTCTAATGATATTTTTGATTAAATTATTATTTTTAACAAGATTAAGTTTATTTAAATTTATATTTTACATTGGACTTTATTTAATTTTTTTAAATTTTAAATAAATATATTTATTTTAAATTGTTATAAAATGTTTAAAAATTTTATATTTGAATTTATGAAGTTGTTATTTTTAAACCAACTATAGCATTTGTATAAAAATCATTAATGTATAAATATTTGAAACAAAATCTAAATAAAATTTAATGTAAAATATAAATTTAAATAAACTTAATCTTATATTTGAATTTATGAAGTTGTTATTTTTAAACCAACTATAACATTTGTATAAAAATCATTAATGTATAAATATTTGAAACAAAATCTAAATAAAGTTTAATGTAAAATATAAATTTAAATAAACTTAATCTTATTAAAAATATCATTATAATATGTTATAAATGTTAAATTTAGTCTTAATTTGGGGAGAAATGAAATTGCTTCACTCAAAAAAAATAAAATTAAATTGAGATAAAATAAAAAAAAAACAAGGAATAAATTGATATTTTTCACATGATTCTTATCCCAATAGTAACACGTCACGTTATACTGTCTTTGCAACGAGACAGACAGACTCGACATGTGACAATTTTTTTATAAATTTTTTTTAAAAAAATATAGAAAATAATATAAAAAATAGAAAAATAATATTGGAAAAAATAAAAAAATAAAAAAAATAGAAAATCACTTAAAAAATATCGTCTTAAGTTGTAAGAAAATTATAAAAAAAAATTAGTCGTAAAAAAATAATTTTTCTATTTTGTTTGTCACGGTACTTGGATTTTTTCATATGTTTACGAAACATATCTACCCACAGACTAACTTATTTTACGAATAGAATTTTAGTTCCGGGTGTGATTTCTTTGTACACGTGTACAATTTATTTTCAATTTATATAATAAAAGAAATGAATTTTTTTATATGTTTATTAATGAAATTTTTTTTCTTACAAAAGGAAAAATTAAAAAGACCTTAAATTTCTCGAATTTCCTTTTCACTATGTTGCTCCGTTCTATATTTCTTTTTTTCTTAACTAAAGAATGATTTTATTTTCTTCTCAATACTTCCAATTTGCTTACAAGAAATTTTGGCCATTTGTGTTATGCAGACTCACTTTGGCTTCTCGTGATCTCAAGGAACCCTTATGAACACTTTTTTTTTTTCTTCAAGAAAAGGAAATAATAAAAGGCATTGCAATCAATGTCAAAACCAATTCCAATAAAAAAAATATAAAAGCTTATCAATTTTCGAATAAACTGTATCCTCATTTTTTTCCATGAAAAGTTGTTTTTCAATATTGACGACATTGAAGTAGATAATGACTACCCAAAGTTTTTTTTTTTTTTTTTTTTTTTTTTTTTTTTTTTTTTTTTTTTAATTTTATGATTTTTCTTTCTTTCTTAATAAATAGAGAAAGTATGAAAATTACCTATTTGTCAAGAAACGAATTTTATTTTGGTTTTATAAATTTATATAAATATAAACTTTGTTATTGTGTCATGTTCATCAAATAAAAATCATTATAAGAAAAATTTTCTTTATAAACTTAATCACTGGATGATAAAAAACCCAATTACTGTTTTATTTTTTATTATTAATATATGTATTTATTGATTTTTACAATTATGAAGTCATGTGTGTTCCTCCTTCTATAAATAATTTAGACGTAATCTCTCAAGACAAACAAAGAATAATGGCTAAGTCCAGTTCTTGCACTTCTTTAAATTCCTTTTTCTTGTTTTCTTCCATTCTGTTTACTTCCTACATGATTTCCTCCGAGGCAGAAGCCAATCCCCCAGCGGTGAATGGACTATCATATTCCTTCTATTCACAAACCTGTCCCAACCTTCAAACCATTGTCACAAACCATCTCACAAAGGTCTTCCAACAAACTCATTGGCAAGCTCCGGCCCTACTAGTCATTTTCTTCCACGATTGTTTTGTTCAGGTACCTTTAATTTTGCGTTTAGAGTTTAAGGTTTAGGTTCTTAAATTTTAAATTATTTAAAAGTTTTATTATTTTAATAAATTTTTGGGTTAAATATGTTTTTCGTCCTTTAACTTTTAATGAATTTTGAAATTAGTCTATTTCGAAACTTTGGACCAATTTAGTCTTACATCTTTCGAAATATATGGATTTAGTATTTTTAATCAAATTTTGTTAGGTTTATTTGATGATTCGTATGCATTTCAGGATTGTATTTAAGTTGTTGATACTATTTGACACAATTTTGCTTTAATGTTAAGTAAATACTATTATGAAATGCATTTGAAATGTCAAATAAACTTAATAAAATTTGTTTAAAAAGATTAAATTCACATATTTCAAAAGATGAATGACTAAATTAGATCAAAGTTTCGAAATAGACTAACTCCAAAATTCAGTTAAAGTTAAGAGACCAAAAACATATTTAACTATAAATTTATCATGCTGTATAAGATAAACATCATTAAATTAATATGATCATATATATTAAGAGTGCTAACGTGATGCATATAAAGTTTAAGGTTTAGACTTTGCATACTTGTGTGTCATCCCTAATCATATTTCTTCTGTGTTTGTATGTGACAATAAAAACTTATGACACCAGATTCAATGATAACACCATATCGTAACTTTGAACATGTTTGACAAAAGAACTAAATTTGAAACCTTTTTTTATAGAGAGTGATTAAAATGTGTTGGTATTTGTAGGGATGTGATGGATCTTTGTTACTGGATGGTAATCCAGGTGAAAGGGATGAACCACTGAACAGAGGCATAAGCTCTAAGGCTGTGAAGACCATTGATGAACTAAGAGAGATTGTCCATAAGGAGTGTGGAAGGATCGTTTCATGTGCAGATATCACTGTCTTGGCAGCTCGTGATGCTGTTTTTCTTGTAATCTCATCATCCCTATTATTATTTACTTACTTCTTTTATACCTTTTTCTTTTCCAACATAAAAAATAAAAAGGGTTAAATATATTTTTGGTCTCTTCACTTTCGGTGAATTTTGGAATTAGTCCATTTTAAAACTTCGGACTAATTTAATCCTTCATCTTTCGAAATACGTGAATTTAATCATTTTAATCAAATTTTGTTAAATTTGTTTGATATTTTGTACGTATTTCACGATTATATTTGAATTGTTTATAGTGTTTAACACATTTTTGCTTTAATATTAAGTTAAATACTATTATAAAACGCGCTTAAAATGTCAAATAAACTTAACAAAATTTGATTAAAAGGACTAAATTCATGTATTTCGAAAGATGAATGACTAAATTGGTCTAAAGTTTCAAAATAGACTAATTCCAAAATTTACTAAAAGTTAAGGGACAAAAATATATTTAACCTAGATAAAAAAAATGCTTACCTTATAAGATATTTAGAATTACCCTAAATCTTAGCTTAACTCTTTATAGAAGAATTCATACAAACATGTTTGAGTTTTTTACAGTCTGGAGGCCCCTATTTCAACGTGCCACTTGGAAGAAGAGACAGTCTAAACTTCAGCATTGAAGAAGCAAAGAATCTTCCATTACCCTACAACACCACCGATGTCACACTCAAAACATTCGAATCCAAAAACTTGGATGTTACCGATGTGGTTGCCTTATCAGGTGCACACACCATTGGTCGTGCCCACTGTCACACATTCTACAACAGGGTTTCTCCCCAAGACCCTACCATGGACAAAACCTTAGCCAAACTCCTCAACTCTACTTGCCCTACCACATACTCACGTAACACTTTTCCTTTGGACTTCACAACCCCCCAACTCTTCGATAACAATTACTACATTAACTTGATCAACCACCAAGGTTTGTTCACTTCCGACCAACACTTGTTCACAGACAATAGGACAAAAGGGTTGGTAGAAGCCTTTGCGCTAGATCAAACCTTGTTCTTCCAAAAATTCGCTCATGCTTTTGTAAAGATGAGCCAATTGGGTGTGTTGACTCGAAATCAAGGTGAGATTCGTGCGAAATGTAATGTCGTAAATGATGAGAGATCTGTGGTGAAGTCATTTGTGGATGAGATTGTACAATTACCCAATTGATTTTATTTTGGTTCCGCAGGTTGTTGTTATAGTGTTGTTGTTTGCTTCTTTATGAATGTTTCTTAGGTGAAACTTTTATTGTTTCTTATTTAACGTATATGAATGTAATGAAAAATTACTCAACTTACACTTTATGGATACAAAAATAATTTTAGTTTGTTTATTATTATTTTTATTTTTCTCTCATAAGATAAGTATTTACAAAGAAAGTCCGAAAGAGACTAACTTATATTCATTATTGAAAAGAATTTTATGAATAAATTCAAATCCAATTATACTTCATAATGTTTAGGGCACAAAAAACACCGAGAACACCCAAGTTGTTAGAAAGCTTTAAATTTATCGGGAATGGTATGAATTAAATAATTTTATTGAAATCCTTAAACTAAAGAAATATAAAAATAACTACTCCTAGTGTATTTCTAAATTTCTAAGTTGTAGAAAGGAGCCATCTTCCACCAACCATGAGAGGAGCTTTTGGCCAAAAGCTATGAAGGTGTCTATTATGAGAACAGCTGGACCACTCCATTTAATACAACTATTATACATAAAGTTTTTTTTATTTTAATCTTACATGGTTATCAATTCAAGAATTCAAATTTAAAATTACTAATTACGACTAGTAAACTTCATGCCCCTCTTATAAAAAAACAAAATAGTAAATTATTCTACACTTATTGTTAAAAAAATATTATATTTTACAAGACTTCACAAATTCCCTCTTTTTACAAATTTTTATATGTGAATTTCAATAAAATTATGAAAAGAATAGCAGTGATTCTTACATTTATTATCTCTTAGTATAGTAGTTTTCATAAGTATTATTATTATGATCTTTTATGGGTACATATTTACATGTTCTTGTTCAGATTTTGTAGAAATTTCTCCTAAAATTTGTCTACTTTATTAGGAAAGAAAACATGTGGGGGCATGACCCCATAGCCACCCTCCTTCTATAAATGGTGACCCTTGGTAGGAACTCTGAAATCACACTAACTTAGGTAAACAAAGATGGCTACTTCTTTGCACTCTTTCTTCTTCATTTCTTCCATTCTCTTCACTGCACTACATGTCTCCCAAACACAAGCCAAACCCTCACCAGTAAAGGGACTCTCATATTCTTTCTATTCCAAAACCTGTCCCAAACTTGAAACCATTGTCAGAAACCATCTCAAGAAGGTCTTCAAGAACGACAATGGCCAAGCTCCTGCCTTACTCCGCATTTTCTTCCATGATTGCTTTGTTCAGGTAATTAACTGCAATAACCCAATAAATTGCCATAAAAATGCTATTAGCTATATACAATTCCATAGTATCTTTGTGAGAATTGTTTCCGACGTAAGGCATGCCTTGATCCTTGTGAAAAAAGGTTCCAACAACACTCAAAAAAGAGCACCTTAACCATTTTCATGAACGAAGACCATCAAAGTTGGTTTAATAAAACAAAAATTTTGCAATGGATTTTGAATGTGTAGGGATGTGATGGGTCGGTGCTGCTAGATGGAAGCCCGGGTGAAAGAGACCAACCAGCAAACGGAGGAATAAGAAGTGAGGCTTTGGACACCATTGATGACCTCAGAGCTCTTCTTCATAAGGAGTGTGGAAGAATCGTTTCTTGCGCAGATATCACTGTCTTGGCAGCACGTGATGCTGTTTCTCTTGTAATTTCGACAACCCTCTCACTTCTATTCTATTTTATTCTTTTCTCTCTCCTTATATATATTTATCCCAAAATTATACCTTCACTTTCATTTTTTTATTTTCAATTTTTTACTCTTATTATTTATTTTATGACATGGCTTAATGTTGATTATTGATTCTTTCATAAAAAAAGATACTAATACATTGATCAATAACTCAAACTAAGTCACATCAAAAAATAAAAAGTGGAAGTAAAAAAATGAGAGTCATAACCATTGTCCATATTTATTGGAATTAGAAAAAATTTTGTTTGACACCATTTGATAACTTATATAAAGATAAAATAGTTTTAAAAAAATTAACTTTTATAATTTAAAAAAAATATATATTAAATAATGTCAAATAATAATAAAAAAATAATAGTATCAAAATATCAGTGTTGTATTCATTAGTGTAAACCATCGGTTAAATTCTCAAAAGGTGATTAGCTAAGAAAGATTCCTCTAAATCAATATTATTTTCCCTCTCCAGCTTTAACAATAAAGCACTATTATTTTACTAAAAAAAGTGTTAGTGGTTTTACTTATTATTCATTTTCATCCTTTCATCATTTCACTCTTTCCCATTCTCATCTTTCCTACTTCTACTTATCCATTCTTGGTCTAAAGAAATGTTCCCTCTAACACTAGAGCAATATTATTTTTCTCAAGAGTACAAGTGGGATTAATTATTTAATTCAATTCACACTTTTATTTAGAAGTAATTATGTCCAACAATTCAACACGACTTTAAGAAATGAAGATAATGATGGAGTTGTTATCATTGCCTAGCCCTAATCTATCCGTATATAAACCAAAAAAAAAAAACACACTTTAATCCATCATTCTAACTGTCTTTAGATCATTATATTATACTACTAAAAAATCAAAATAAATAATTGAAAAGTGATTGGAGTGGTGGGTTAAGAGTGGGTAACACTACTAAAATTTTTTATATTACATGAGAATTTTCTTGCAAATTTGTTAAAAAAATTTGCAAGAAAATACTTTTTTCTACTATTTTTTTTAAGAATCTTAATTGACAGATAATTCCTTCATGAGTAATTATTTCTTATAAAATTATAAAATTCGTAAGTATTTCTTACAAAATTTGTTACGAAAAGAGTTTTATACAAAATATTTTGCAAAAACAATTGGCAACAATTTCTTATAATTTTTTTTTTCATAATAAAATTTGTAAGTATTTTTCAAAAAAAAATTCAAAACAAAATTAACAAGAAATATGAGTTTTTTTAGAAGTATAAAAGAAAAACGGATTAAATTTTTCTATTTTGAAGTCATGACTTAGTTAATTGTTAACAGACAGGAGGCCCTGATTATGCAGTGCCACTGGGAAGACGAGACGGTGTAAGCTTCAGCACATCAGGAACAAGTAACCTCCCCAAACCCTTCAACACCACCGGCGCGACGCTCGACGCTTTCGCCGCCAAAAGCTTCGACGCCACCGACGTGGTGGCCTTATCAGGCGCGCACACCTTTGGGCGTGCACACTGCAGCACCTTCTTCAACAGGCTCTCCCCTCTGGACCCCAACATGGACAAAACCCTAGCGAAGCAACTCCAATCCACGTGCCCAAATGCAGATTCCGGCAACACAGCCAACTTGGACATCAGAACTCCCACAGTGTTTGATAACAAATACTACCTCGATTTGATGAACCGTCAGGGAGTGTTCACCTCCGACCAGGACCTGTTGAGTGATAAGAGGACAAAAGGGTTGGTGAATGCTTTCGCTGTTAACCAAACCCTTTTCTTTGAGAAGTTTGTGGATGCTGCTGTGAGGCTGAGTCAGTTGGATGTGCTGACCGGAAACCAGGGTGAGATTCGTGCCAAATGCAACGTCGTGAATAGCAAGAAGTCTGTGTTGGAAGAGGTGCTGCAATTTGTTTATCAGTTTTGAGTGGAACTGTAGTTTGTGATCTGTGCATGTAGTTCATGTTCTGTGACGTTGTCTTTTGTTAACTTTTTAACTGGTGTTTTTAAGGAAATGGATGTCCTGTTTTGCAGATTGTTGTTTTTGTGTTTAATGTATGACTGGTGTTAAGAGAATAAAGAGCATACTTGGTGTCTAACTCACTGGTGTAATGAGAATAATGAGTATGAACTCATTGAAAGTGATGCTTATTTAAGAAAAATAACACTTTGTTGGTTAAAACCATAATCATGATAGAAACTTTAAACTTTCTGTTAAGAAAATTCAATATTTACACCCATGTTTTGTTACAGATTCCAAAATTGGTATAGAACATCTTTATTAATCGGTGTAAACAAATTTTCCTGCATTAATGTACTTTTAATAGGTTAAAATGTAATTATTTTGAGTCAATTAAATCATTTAATGTGATAAGAAATTAATGATTTTATTAAAAATTTGTTACATAAATAGTTTTTGACTATATTTCTATCGACCAATTAAAATGCAATTATTTTCCTAAATCATGATAGCTAGGTAATACAAATTTTCTCTTGTACTAAATCCTGGTCTATTTTAATTTTCTCTTTAAACCTTCAATTCAATAACATATAGCATTCCATCTTTATTTCAATTCTAACGTTTTTGATGGTCAAAATTAAAATTTATTTATTCTTGAAAGCGTAAATACACAATTTCATTTGCATAATGCAGCAACTATATTGTTATAATTAAGACAAATATAGCAATCAAACTTAATGAAAAATGGAAAACACTAAAATACCATCAAAGGCATTTTAATAATCGAAAAAGCTTTTCAACATATATTTCAATGTAGTTAAGGAACAGTGCAACATCATGCCTGTAATTGAAAAAAGAGAGTAAAAAACTCACATTCACCACTATGGTTTTCTTGCACTTGCCTAGGACAATCTGCTAGAAACCATTTTCAGCTCAAATCCTCAAATAGGCTTTCACTGAATGTTGTTTCTTCAAATGATGGTTTTATCTTCAATTTCAATCTCTTCTACCTTCTCTTCTAAATCCCTTTAAATCCACCTTATTTCTTCGTATCGTTAACACGTCTAGGACTTTCTCCTCATTTCTATTTCTTTTAACCACTATATTATCTTGACCGAAGCTCTTTCTATGTCCTTTCTTTTCTCAGAGTAGATATTTTTAAGAGGATTTATTACTTAGACTTGCTTCAAATTAGTTTTGAAAATTAGATAAAGATTTAACTAGAGTTGAATGATGAGTTTGGAGTAAGCATTTCAAATTAACCAGTGTTTTATAGTGTAAAGTTGGTTAACTATATATCTTAATGTAGGATTTAGTTAAAATGCTATAAATTTGATGGTGAATTTGTGTCATTGAATGTAATGATAAGCTATGAAATATGTTATGTTATGAATTTTGCATAATTTATTTTTTATGAAATTTTCACTTCAATGAAAGTGACGGTGAATTAAGTTATCTTTTTTGAGTGATTATTTTTAGGATAATGATTCAATAACTACCGAAATTTGATAATTATGTTATTTCCTGACGTGGAAAGTAATTTTTATTTATTTTTACTTGCAAAAGAGAGTGTGTCACGTGAAGGAAAGAGAAGTTAATTAATGTTAACTTTTTTAAGCCGTGAAAGTGAATGGAAATGGCCAAAAGCAGTTTTGAAAAAAAAAAACCATTCACAGACCATTGAGAATGGTGTTGGAATTCTTCCAAACTCTACCGTGCCTACGAAATCCATATTTTCCTCCATGTAAAATCCACAATGTTGGTCTTCTTCCTTGGAAAATCTCCACACTCCCTACGAAAGCCACCATCTTTGTTCCATTGCGTGGGGGAAGAGAAATGCAAAAAGGAAAACGAGTGGGAGAAAACAAATATGAAGACGCAAAATAGTCACAAGCATCGAAAGGAAGGGTCTGTCACGTAAGGTTAGGGAGAAGTGGTGAAGATGAAAGTGTGAGGAAGAAGACCCCATTTTTCCGAAATCCCCTTTGGAAGTTTTTTCGTTACCATTAAACCCTAAGGGAATGGTGTACAAGTTTATCACCCTAACACCAAACCCCATTTGATATTGATGTGCAAAAAGTAATGGACAGGTCACCATGTAATACACCAAGGGTCACCTATTAATGCAGTCACTGTTATCCTGTGTGTGAAGGGGGCACTTCTAGGCCAATTATTTCATAGGAATTTTTTTTATGAGTAAATATACCTTCCATACATGTTTTTGAGGTAGACAGTATAAATGTTTTAGTTATGGACTTCCTTACAATAGAGCAGTGTGAAAAATGTTCAAGGTAGGTCACCACTTAATAAGTCAATGGTCACCAATAATTCCATGCAGAATTGATAATATATATATATATATATATATAAGTTGGATTTCGTGGACCAATTATCTCACAACAATTTTTATTAGGTTCAATATACGTAGCAGACATGCTTTGAAGGTCATGTGAGTCACTATGAATGATGTACAAGTTTAGCACCCTATCCGCATACCCCATTTGATATTGATGTGCAAAAAGTAATGGACAGGTCAACATGTAATACATCAGGGGTGACCAATTAATGCAACCATTGTTATCATGTGTGTTAGGTGGGAGTTGTGGGTCAATTATTCCATACCAATTTCTATTAGGAGTAAATATGCCTTCTAGACATGTTATTGAGGTCTTCCTACACAATAAACATGTTTCAGTTGTGGACTTCCTTACAGTAGAGCAATGGTGAAACGAATGTGCAAAAAATTCAAGGTAGGTCACCACTTAATAAGTCAGTGGTCACCAGTTATTCTATGCAGAATTGATACATATATATAAGCTGGATTTCGTGGACCAACAATTTTTATTACGTTTAATATACGTTGCAGACATGCTTTGAAGGTCATATAAGTCACTATGAATGTTGTACAAGTTTAGCACCCTAACCGCAGACCCCATTTGATATTGATGTTCATAAAGTAATGGGCATGTCATTACGTAATACATCATGGATGACCGGTTAATGCAACCAGTTATCATGTGTGTTAGGTGGAAGTTGTGGGTCAATTATTCCACACGAATTTCTCTGAGGAGTAAATATACCTTCCATACATGTTATTGAGGTCTTCCTAGACAATAAACATGTTTTAGTTATGAACTTCCTTACAATAGAGCAGTGGTAAAACGAGTGTGCAAAAAGTTCAAGACAGGTCACCACTTAATAAGTCAGTGATCACCAGTTATTCCATGCAGAATATATATATATATATATATATATATATATATATATATATATATATATATATATATATATAAAAGCTAGATTTTGTGGACTAATTATCTCGCAACAATTTTTATTAAGTTTAATATACATTGCAAACATGCTTTGGAGGTCATGTGACTCATTCTGAATGGTGTATAAGTTTAGCACCTTGACTACATACCCCATTTGATATTGATGTGAAAAAGGTAATGGTCAAGTCACTAAGTAATACATCATGGGTAACCAGTTTATGCAACCACAATTATCATGTGTGTTAGGTGGGAGTTGTGGGTCAATTATTCCACACCAATTTCTTTTAGGAGTAAATATACCTTCCATACATGTTATTGAGGTCTTCCTAGACAGTAAACATGCTTTAGTTGTGGACTTCCTTACAATAGAGAAGTGGTGAAACTAATATGCAAAAAGTTCAAGGCAGGTCACCACTTAATAAGTTAGTGGTCACCAGTTATTCCATGCAGAATATATATATATATATATATATATATATATATATATATCTTTGAGTGCCTTATAATTGGAGCTGAAGAGAGAGATTTGTTGCTGGGTTTGGATCTTTTAGGAATAAAGAACAAAACTTTGTAGAAATCTTTTAGTTTCAGTGGACACACTCTCTTTTGCAAATGGTCTGTAAATGATTTCTTTTCAAAATCGTTTTTGGCCATTTCCATTCACTTTCACGGTTTGAAAAAATTAATATTAATTAACTTCTCTTTGACACGCTCTCTTTTGCAAATAAAAAAAATTAGAAATTACTTTCAACATAATAGTAAAATTTGGTAGTTTATATTTTTTAGGGGATAACTTGGTCACTTAGAAAATCACGTCAAAAAAATTGTTTCTTGAAGTTTTTTCATCGAGGGTGGAATTCTTATCATTCAAACACAATTGTTGGTCTATAAGCGATTCTTACTTCCAACGCCGGCGAAGCCCCCTCCTTCTTCGATTCCAGCGAGTGGAGGATTGAAACCCCGCCAACGGGGTCAACGAGAACCACCACGCGTCAGCCGCTGGCCATTCCTCTCTCGCCGCAAGCTCGCCGCCGGTGGAGCTTGTATCTACTCGCTGCGCTGCGACGTCGGAACCCTAGGCTGCCGCGTGCTTCCTCCACCTCCAGAAACCCCTGGAACCACCCCGCTTGAGCTCGCACTCCTCACCGCAGCATCGCAGAGCTGATTCCCTGCTGCCACCGCCTTCAGTCATCTTCACCGTGCAGTTCTGGGTAAATAGAAGATCCCTATGTTTACTTCGATGTTGGTTTTGGTTGGATGAGTGTATTATAAATTTTCTGATTGCTCTATTCTTGCTTTTTCTTGGTTCGTTAGTATCATACCTGTGTTCGATTGAGCAATTGGTTTTTCTGGGCTTGTTTTTATTTGGTATCATTTGGGGTACGTGATGTTATTCTAGGAGAAGTTCTGTTTGCGTGAAAAACAGTGGTGGAGCTGCTATATGAGTGTCCTGGTCTGCGAATGAGTTTGGGTTAGTTTTTTTGGACTATTTCAGTGTTTATTTTCTGATTTGGGGATGAAAATTTAAATGGAGATGATGAAGCTGATGGCTCTATGGTGATTACGCATTTTATTTGGTGCTGGCATTCGAAATTATTGTGCTTATTTGTGTTGAAGAAATTGTATAACCTGTTTGTTTTGATAGGAGTTCAATTTTGTTTGAGTTTAAATCAATTTGAGCTTTGCATGAACCTCTTATATGATATTATCTTCTGGATTGAGTATGAGCTTTGCTGCTGGGTAATTCTGGATTTATTTTCATGATTCACGCGTGTGTGTAACTGTCTAGTATTGAATTTATTGAATCAATTGGAATACTTAAGTTGGAAACCTGTATTGGAGGAAGATTTAAGGTCTGGAGTTTAATTGGGAAGTCATGTAATTATTTAAATGTTGATTTCTAATTACTGAATGCGAGTTAGTGTTAGTTGTTGATGATTAATGTGTTTTATTTGGGACAAGGGATTCCAGCGTCTCTAAGGCTATTTACTCATAATCACTTGGTCGATAGCTTTAGTTTTAATTGGAGTTTGATTGTTGATGGAGTGCACTGCTTTGTTTGGACCGAGTTTTGACCCATCACGTTTTTATATAGAGGTATGCTGAAAATTTTACTGCTGTTTGGGAGTTTTGGGAATAGTCCAAGTGTAAGTCAAAAGTCCCACATTGGATAGGATAGACAAAGTTAAACATTATATAAGATGAAAGACCCATAACACCATTACATTAAAGTTTTGGGTTAAAGTGGTGTCAATATATATATATGTATATATATATATATATATATATACACACACACACATAAGACCAATGTCATATATAATATAGAACCTGTTTTGTTTTTTTGGCCTGTTTTGTTTTGTTTATTTTTTGGGATTGCCAAAGCATACCTGATTTTTGGTTTTTATTTGAACCTGTCACTATTTCTGCACCTGGTTGAACCGTTTTATGCTAGTTGGGAACTTTGGCCTAGCTTGATCTAGGTTCAAATGCATGGCCACAACAATTGGGATTTAGAATTTATGAAATAAAATTCATTCTTTTCTATCACCTTTTTTGTTAGTTTTTTACATACTTTCTGCCAAACATCTTATTTTTACTTTTTTTTTTCTTTTCAATTGTAAGCATGATGTTGCATTGTGCTCAGGCGAACTTGTAAGATTCTTCTTTTTTCAATTTTATTTGTTTTTGGTTGTGAAGAAAATGATTGGCTTTAGAGTTTGTAACAAGAAGAGGAATGACTGTTTCTTTCATGCCTGTCTGTCTCATTTTACTTGAAATAGTTATCTACAATTTGCTGCTCTATAATCTCTTCTTTTTTCTATTTTATTTGTTTTTGGTTGTGAAGAGAATGAGACATTGTCTTTCGAGTTTGTAACAAGAAGAGGAACACCCACACCCACGCCCACACTCTAACTAAAAGTGATTGTGGAAATTTTACATAGTTTTCACACACACACACATACACACATATTAAAACATCTCTTTTTTTTAAAAAAAAAATGTGTTAAAAAAAGATTGTGGAAATTTTATTTCATTTTTTCTTTTACATAGTTTTCATAATCACAGTGTTGTTTCATATGTCTTTGCCAGGAAGGAGTCTCGTGGAATAGGTTATGCTGTCGGCCTGTAGAAGAAGAATTTGCTGTCTACCCAATTCTTGCCCTTTATCCCACCCAAAGCCCCACATCTAATTTATCTCTAAATCCCATAGAGTCCTTGTGGGAATAAAAAGAGCCAACTTTTTTCGAATTCCCTTCTCACTTTTGGCTAATGTTGTTTATTTACAATTTTTCATCTAAAAACGAGCCAGGGGGTATTGCAAGAAATTGAGTGAAGTGTTTTCAAACACAGTGGAAGATAAAAGCATTGGACAATGCGACACATCAAAGCTCGTCGATTTTGCACTCTAATAATCGAAGCAACTCCCAGAACCCCAACCACGAAGCCATTCCTTCCCATAACTCACCGAACGCTTCCCGAACCTCATGGCCAAGATCTGGATTTCATCACCGTCGCTCATAGTCACGTCATCAACTCCAATTGGGAAAAGCTACGACCTTTGTGCCCTGTTCTCACACCCTTCCGTCTCAAACACCTCTTCCTCAAGCTCCAAAATGACCACGTATTGTCCCTCAAACTCTCCCAATGGCTTCTCCAACACCACCCATCCACGCATACCCTCGAAACCCTCTCGTTCCTCCTCCACACTCTGGCCACACATCGCCAATTCAAAACCATCCAAACCATCCTCACAAAAATCCTCTCTTCACACTCTCCTCACACCCTCTTCCACTCCCTCTTACACTCCTATCCTATCTGCAATGCTTCCCCTCTCGTCTTCGATGCCCTCTTCAAAACCTTTGCCCACGCCAGTAAATTTCGCAACGCCACCCTCACTTATACCCTAATGAAGCAATACGGCTTCTCTCTCACTGTTGAATCCTGTAACGCCTTTTTAAGTTCTCTGCTTCGCCTTGGCAGAGCAGATATTGCTCTGTCATTTTACCGGGAGATGTGTCGCACTTATGTTTTGCCTAATGTTTACACTCTTAACATGGTTATTCGCGCTCATTGCATGCTTGGGGAAGTGCAGAAGGGCTTTGAGATTTTCCAGAAGATGGGGGACATGGGCTTGAGTCCTAATGTTGTGTCTTTCAATACTTTGATTTCGGCGTATTGTAGGAAGGGGTTGTTTGGCTTGGCATTCAAGGTTAAATCTTTGATGGGGGATCATGGAGTGCAAGCTAATGTGGTTACTTTTAACACTCTGATTAATGGGTTTTGTAAGGAGAGGAAGTTGCATGAGGCGAATAGGGTTTTCAATGAGATGAAGGTTGCTAATGTGGCTCCCAATGTTGTGACTTATAATATTTTGTTGCATGGGTATGGTCAGGTTGGAGACAGTGAAATGAGTGGGAGGGTTTACGAGGAGATGGTGAGGAGTGGGGTTAAGGCTGATATATTAACTTATAATGCATTGATTTTGGGGCTGTGTAAAGATGGGAAGACAAAGAAGGCGGCAGGGTTTGTAAAGGAGCTTGATAAAGAGAACATGGTTCCCAATGCGAGTACTTTCTCTGCTCTTATTACTGGGCAGTGTGTGAGGAATAATTCTGAGCGTGCCTTTCTTATATATAGGAGCATGGTGAGGAGTGGCTGTAATCCAAATGAACATACTTTTCAGATACTGATATCTGCTTTTTGCAAAAATGAGGACTTTGATGGGGCTGTTCAAGTTTTGAGGGACATGCTGGGTAGATTGATGAAGCCAGATTCCAACACATTATCTGAGCTGTATCATGGACTTAACAAGTGTGGGAAAAACCAGTTGGCATTGGCTTTGTGTAGCGAGATGGAAGCAAGGCGGCTATTGCCGGATGGGTTTGACAAAGAAAAATTATTCATCGTCCATCCTGAAAATGAAAATGAGACAAGTAGCTGAATATTCTCCATTAGGGGTAATTTTGTTCCAAACACTTCAAATACTAGATGTGGACCATATATGTCTCTTCTACGGGAGATACGAATATTAGTTTGTTACATTGTGGTAGACATGTCCCTTGTATTAGATCAAGAACATCAAAAGCGCTTATGGGGTGGAAAGAAATTGACAAGGAGATCCATGTGGCCTAGTAGCATACATTTGAGCTGGTCTATCTTGTGGCTTTGATGATGATAACACTCCAAGAATCACATCCTTGTAAGTTTAGAGATCATAAAAAAATCATACATAGATTCATTAACTCAAACCCTTAACTAACAAAAATATATTTGGAAAAGAACCAAGAATTTGTCTTCAAGTGGACTTACCGGGCTGATATCATCTTTCATCTCCGAGCACACTTTGTTACGCTACTTGTGAGTATCTCATCTCATTTGGTTAACAAATGATAACCAAATCCATTTATTTTTTATCTTTTCCTCTTCTTTGAGATTTAAAATCGTAATGTTGCACTTGCTCTTTTCAGGGATTTATCAAACAATAGTTCAAGCGGGCCAGTACCTGATTTTCTGACACAACTGCAATCACTTGAAGTCTTGTAAGTTAAAGGGGTTTCATATTTGTGCTGTTTTTGCATAAACTTTGGTTGCAGAAACTTTGGTAATAACAACCTTACTGGTTCAGTTCCGAGCGGAATTATTGATAGATCAAAGGAAGGTTCACTATCTTTGAGGTAAGTCTCAATCTTGTGCTTAAAATCCTTGAACCATATGATTATAATTTAATTTCTTAACACACCATTGGATTGTTATACTCGAGAATTCGAAAGTAGCAACCGGAAGATTTAATTAAAGAATTCTAGACTCAATACATAATATAAAATATATATATATATATATATATATATATATATATATATATATATATATATATATATATATCAACATTTTTTCAAATGAACTACGTATCCTGTTTCTATTGAGAATATGTATGAGTAAGGTCAATAATGTTGGGGGTCAATCATTTTCAAACGAGGTGGATTGTTATTCCATTCGAGAGGCACTTGACTCGTATTGTCTCTCTTCCCACCTTGCATCGCAAGTTCAGCTTCCTCGTCCTTGGCACCAATTTCTTATTAACATATTGATGTTCCTTGACCACCGTGTCAATTTGAGGGGATGTTAGGCAATGGGTTCGCTGGACCATTATTATTATTTTCCTTAAAAGCTACTTCTCCAATATATTCATATTTATAATAATTGAATATATTTAGGATTTCTAATTTAGGTTGTAAAAATTAGGAACTATGATTAATTATCATTAATAGTGCTAAATGCTATGTATTATTTAAGAAGATGAATAGAGAAAAGAAAGAGGAAACGAGAGAAAAGCCATATTTCTGACATCAACATCTCTCAATTCTCGTATGTAAAACTCTAGTTCCCTTCTCCTTTCTTTTTTTCAGTACTCTTTTAGGTTTCGTGGATTGTAATAATTGATTAATAATAGTTCAGTCAAATCTTCAGGATAATGACGGGGACTTCACCTGTTTGTTATTTGCAAGCAGAAGAGAGATAGCCCCGACAAAGTTATGCCTATGTTCGCCTATTATGTCCTCGATGGTTTCATTTACCATGCTCCGCAACTCTAACGATTTTGCTGCCACAATTCTGAGTTCTTGCTCTGTGTGTTACGTGTTTTCTATTATTTTTATCTTAGGGAGAATTCTCTCTGTGAATAACTTGCTTGCATGACATTAAAAAGGAATGGACGTCTGTGATCCTATGGTATTTATCAATAGAAACATCAGAGAACTTTTATTATCTTGTGGGGGTTTAAAACCTTTCTTTTCCTTTTTGTGCAGGATATTTAATGAAGGGTTATCTTGGGTCATGTTATTATTTAAAAAAAAAAATATTTATCTACGGTTTAGTAATTACCTTTTGTGTTATGATTTCTCTTTAAGGGTGTTTTATGCTATTTAGACTTTTTTGCGTAATTGGTGATTTCTTTTTTCTGAGAATATCTGAACATGAACCAAAGGAGCTCTCCACCTAGAGGAGTATTTTAGGTTTGTTTGATGGGGATTAACTTGCCAAGAGCAGTAAAATTCGTGGTTATTTTGTTAATCAAGGAGTACTCTGACAAGAGGAGTACTCGTGGTTGGCCATCGTATATCATTGTGAAAATTAGAGAAAGTTCTTTTCAATCCTGAAACATAACATTTTGTATTTTGCTCGAAGCTGTATTAGTTGTATTATCTGCTTTTAGTGTTCAGGTTCGGTGTTTTGAACAGGCAACACTACAGTTTTATACTTTTAAGGCCTTATTCTTCAATTTTAGTGCAGTTTACTAGTTTTTCTTTTAGTCAATTTTTATTATTATGGGAGAGATTTGGTGCCCAATACTGGTTGTGTCACTGGTCTTGCAGGGAAGGGGCCTTTGTTACATCTAATCTAATAGGCATTTACTACAGCTGCCTCCAAGTTGGAGAAGATTGGATATGGTAAGTGCAGAATCTAAGGTTCAAGTATCAAATGCAGGGACCCCAAGAATATAATTCTTTAACGCTTTTGAAGTTTGCTAAATTCTAGAAATATAATCATAAAAAATCAAGTCAGTCACTTAATGTTATTTTCTTTAATATTTTGCTATTTTTACATTTCGTCAAGAGAATTACATCTAATTTAAAATGTAATGTATGTATCTTGTTCCAAAGAATTAACATGTGAGTGTATTTTATATATATATATGGAAAATGATATTCTAACTCCCAAATTTTGACCTCTTCTCTTACTCCCTGACTTGGCAGCTGATATGTATTTAATTTTTTAATTTGTGTTTTGTTTTGCAAAGACACTGTGGCAGCGGGTGAAAAGCGAAGGGAGAAAATGTTCGTCTATCCTGCAGACATGTGTGGAATGTATATTGAACATGATAAAAATTAGTGAGAGAGAATTGGTTCATAAAATTCAATTCACATATATGTAAACTTTAGATTGAAATACTGGTGACCAATGACATATTAATTAGTGACATGCCCAATACCTTTTGAATAGTAGTATAACTACTGCTCTATTTTAAGAAAGTCCACATGTAAATCATTTATAGTGTATTAGAAGACCTTAACAACATGTATGAAAGGTATATGTAATCCGAATAAAAATTATTCTAGGATAATTAGTCCACAACACTCACCTCACAGACATGATAAATGTGGATTCGTTAACTACTGAGCACTGATGTATTACATGGTGACCTGTCCATTACGTTTTGCACAAAAATATGAATTGTGGCCTGTCGTTAGGGACTGAGCATGTAAACCAGTTACAATGAATTACATGACCTTCCTAACATGTGTGGAAGGTATATTGAACATAATAAAAATTGGTGGGAGAGAATTGGTCCACAAAATTCAGTTCACATATATGTAAACTCGAGATTGAAATACTGGTGACCATTGCTGGTGACCTGCCCAATACTTTTTGAATAGTAGTATAACCACTGCTCTATTTTAAGAAAGTCCACATGTAAACCATTTATAGAAGACCTTAACAACATGTATGAAAGGTATATTTAATCCTAATAAAATTTGTTCTAGGATAATTGGTCCACAACACTCACCTCACAGACATGATAAATGTGGATTCGTTAACTACTGAGCACTGATGTATTACATGGTGACCTGTCCATTACGTTTTGCACAAAAATATGAATTGTGGCCTGTCGTTAGGGACTGAGCATGTAAACCAGTTACAATGAATTACATGACCTTCCTAACATGTGTGGAAGGTATATTGAACATAATAAAAATTGGTGGGAGAGAATTGGTCCATAAAATTTAGTTCACATATATGTAAACTTTGGATTGAATTATTGGTGACTATTGACATATTAACTGGTGACCTGCCCATACTTTTTGAATAACAGTACAACTATTGCTTTTTTTTAAGGAAGTTTAAATGTAAATCATTTTTAGTGTATTAAATGACCTCAGTAACATGTATGAAAGGTATATTGAACATAATAAAAATTGCTCTGACTTAATTGGTCCACAATTCGCACTTCACAAACATCATATGAACTGGATTCATTAACTACTTACCACTGACATATTAAATGGTGACCTATTTATTACATTTTGCACAACAATATGATCTATTGTAAGGGACTGATCCCCTAAACCAGTTTTACTGGATTGCTGACCACAAAAATATTCTGCAATGAATCTAATCAGTGATAAACAATTATAAAAAACAATTTCCTATATCCACCTCAATCTAGTTTTATAAACCAAAAACTATATCCCAAGAAAAAGAGAGAGTCAATAACAGTAACTACAATTGTCCGTAAATCAACGACAATTTTATAAGTTGTAATAAATACAATTGTTTTAAAACTAAAATATGTAGTGCACGAAGGTGACGGGCATGGAGTGGTCGTTGATGACTTGGACACATTTGTCGGTCTTCACATCCCAAACCCTAATGCTCTCGTCCAATGACCCGAACACAATGTAGCTTGATTAGGGACTGAAATTCAAACAGAAGACCGCGATAGAGTGGTCGCAAAGGATCTTCATGCAATCGCCCCTGGTGGCGCCCCAGATGCAGATGGTGTAGTCTTCAGAGGCATAATAGATATAGTGAGAGTCTAAGGACCAGGCCAAGTCGGAGATGCCCTCGGAGTGGCCAACGAGGTAGTGGAGGAGGGAGAGCGTGGCAGATGACCAGATGATTAGGGTTTTGTCGAGGCTAATAGCGTCCTGTTGTTCGAAAACTTCACACACAACACAACGTTTTCATGGACGGTTAGGGTTTTCAAGTGACGATACAATTTGTAGGTTTGGTTGTCGCCGCTGCCGCCAACATCACTGTCGATCGCAATCATCGCCATTGAGAAACTTGCTGAATTTCGAAAGCAATCTCGTACTTCAAAATTGCTAACTAACACAACTCTTACCTACCATACCTTAATATCGAAAATGGAAGCACTTTAACTAAGTGATAGTTGGAAATGGGCATAATCAAATTTCGTCTTCTCCACCTTTGTTCGTGTTCTACAGAAGAGAGAAACCCTAATTGTTTGTTTGGGTGTGGTCTGCGGGATAGAAGAACCCTTTCTCCCTTAGCTTTTCACATGTTGCCAAAGTGTCTTTATAAAACAAAACACAAATTAAAAAATTAAATACACATCAGCTGCCATGTCAGGAAGTAAGAGAAAGAGTCAAAAATTGAGAGTTAGAATATCATTTTCATATATATATATATATATATATATGCAACACAAAATAGGGTTATAGTTAGTTTAAAATTAAAAGGAAACTTCTTTGTTATTTTTAAACCAACTCCTGATTCTAATCTTATTTTTAACGCTTAGTAAAAATTAAATATGAATCTACTGTATTTTAATAATATAGTTAGAGTTTGTTTGAAGAAATTCTAGAAATATTTAATAAATATATCACTATAATATTTATATAAAAATTAAATTTAATCTTAATTTGGAAAAATATTTAATTGTTTAATTTTAAAAAAATTGAAACTGAATTGAATAAAAATAATATAGGAATTTAATTGAATATAAAATAATGATATGGGACTGTCAAATGCTGACGTGGTTGAGACTGTCTCTGACATATCGCTAGCTTCACTAGCGCAAACGCTAACGGCCAAAACGCTTTGCGAGATAGGTCATCCTTGCGAGTCACAGGGTTTTATATTTCTCTTTCTTTGTCATTTAGCTTAAGTTGGGAACCACTATGCCCCATTGAGAATGCCATTGCACAATTTGGTTTCTTCTTGCACGCTTGTCAGAATAGTCTCTGAGATTTTGAATGTCATTGGAGCCAATGGCATTATCATCTTCTTCCTAATCGTAAACAAAGGCATTGTGAACAAAGTCAGTGGTGACAATGGTACTCGTTGAGGTGCTTGGTACTCGTTGAGAGTTTCCTTTTTATTGTTTTTTTTTTGTTGTATGTGAAATTTTAGGTCTCAATGAATACTTGCTTGTTGTGTTTGGATATATTTTTTATTCTTTATTTTTAGGGAAGAAGCTTTGAATTTCTTACGATTACTTTTTGCTTTTATGCAAGTTAGGTTATGTGTGAATTTCAATTGCTGCAACTGATGTTGAAAAATCATCTTATTGATTTAAACATTTATGCTTGAATGTGAGTGATGAGAACGAGATGAAGAAAATTGGAGGGGAGAATGAATACAAATGAGTGAAATACTTTTTGTATCAGTTATGGACTTAATTGGTATAAAAAGTGACACTTTCTATCTTGTTTATATCTTTATTAGTGATCTGTCTTCACTAGTCATATTTAGGCTGATTAATCATATTGAATCATAAATTTTTTTTACCAATCGGGTGTTTCGATCTGCATGTTATACTATCAATCATTCGATCAATTTAGAAGACTTATTTGACCAACATGTTCATACCATACGATTAGTATCTTAAAATAAAACTTTATCCATGAAATTGAATTGATTTTGATGTAAAAAATTTATTTAGACTTGTCTACTTTTATAATTTTATATTCATAAATCGCTTTAATGGGTGATTTTATCAAATATTTATAATTTAACATTTTTTTATTATTATGTGATCTAATAAATATTTTTGCCAACCTTTAGTTATTATAGTTTTTTTCAATAATAATAATAGTACACATTACTTCAACTTTGAGAAGTACAAAATCCGAGGCTATAAAAATGAAAAAGAGTGCAATTAACCTTTGTAAGTGCACATTTATGTGAGGAAGCGATACTCACGAATCATTGCGGCAACGACTTCCGATATTATACATGTAGTAATTTTCTCTATTCATTTATTCACTAGAAATTTCAATATCTTTTAAGGTATTATATTATAATTTTTAATTAAGTTTTTTTTTTCCTTAGTTGTAGGGTCGATAACCAAAAATAGTTTTTCCTTCTTGTAATCTACTACCATTTGCAAAAAAAATCATGCCATAGGTAATTTTTTTAAGAAATACATAAATATTCATAAAATTTATTTACAACTTTAAAGAAAAAAAAAACATATATCACTATAAGAAGTTAATACAAATTTAAATTTTAGTGCCAAAAAGTTAATAGTTGTTATAGTGACTAATTTAAATACAAATTTACAAAATAAAATATTATTGATTATTAAAATAGTCATTATTATGAATAAAAATTATAATTTATCGTTAAATTGGACACTAACTAATTAAAGACTAATTTAAAAACGAATTTTTTTAATAGGAAAAATTTTAGTAACTAAAACATTGGTAGCTAAAATTTAGAAATCAATTTAGAGATTAATGGTAATTTTTTATTCTAATAATTGTTTATTTTGTAAATTTGTATCTAAATCGATTACAATTAACAATTTTTGATCACTAGAATTGGTTGTCAATGTAACTTTTTTTTTGTAATGTATTAACTTCTACAAATTAGTTTATATATATAAATTAATATGTTCTTAACTTATACGAATTCACGAATACTATAACTAGCATGAAATGATATGATATTAATTATTTATACTATGGATTGATATAAAACCTTCGATGAGGCAGTTTAAATAGCTCACGGTATTATTAAAACAACTGTCATTAGTGACACTAAGTAAAATTATCAAAAATGACATGTACAATCTTAAGATTTTTCCAAAATATAATTAAGCTTATATATACAAGTTGCTTTTTTTCAGACGCTTAAGTTACTTCATATTACAATGGTGAACCTGTTGACAACGATAAATCAATCACGACAAAGATTATATATATATTTTTTAAATTGTTTTAAAACAAAAACCAATGTGCTATTAGGTTGTTTAGCCCGTGAAGTTGGTTTCCAATTAATTAAATTAATGATACCATTACTATATAGTTATATAATGTTTCCAATTAATTATTTTTCTTCTATATAAAACATACGTGGCCATTTTGGAAGTTTAAACCAAACATGAATGAGAATCTTGCACACGATCTAGATAATTATAGTGGGTAAAAAAATTTAAAAAAAAAATCATTTTGAAAGAAAATTATAATATGCAAACTAAAAAGGCCAAATATGATTTATTTATCTATTTAGCAACATATACACAATAAATATGCTTATTATTATAACGTTGCTTTGAGAGCTGAATAGAAAACGAACACGTTCATGAAATTTGTCAACTTAATTATTATGACTTGGTGGTTCTGTTGTTGGTGGTGCATAATCCACTGAAACCAGAGCTTCTTCATTGTCTTTAAGTTTCTGTTCTTTCTCAAGATTTTCTTGACCAAGATGAGTAGCATGAATTCCAAAAGGGTTTGTTCTTAGACCTTTTGCATGCACTATATCAACATAAACAAGATTAGGTTAGAGAAATAATATCCACATAGAGAAAGTAACCAATGAGAATGGTTTAGAAGTTGCATAAAGTTATGGTTAATGTAAGGAACAAAATAAAAGTAAAAAAAGAAGAAGAAAGAAAGAAAGAAAAATTATACCTCCATTAGAAGATGATGAAAAGTAGAATATAACCATGAATGTTATTAGAAGGAAAAGTTTTGATAAAGCTTTCATGTTTGTCTTCAAATAGCTTCTCTAACTCAAAACTTAATTATAGATTTTATGCTTTGGATAAGCTTTGGTAGATCTTGCGGATGGCACACACCAATGAATTACAAAGTTCTTAATCCAAGAAATTAATAGTGTTGTATTTATAGGGTTGGAATCTACGTATTAATACAGCATATTTGCAAGAATTTATAACACGTGTTATTAGATGATATCTCAGTCCCAAAAGCCAGAAATAAATGGAATTTGAATCTGTGTGTTTTTGTTATATTAAAGAAAAGGTTAAAGTTATAAAAGTTTTAACTTTTATAAGAATAAAAAACCTATATATTGTGTTTGTAAGCTGTCTTTTAAAATGCTTCAAAAGCATGATTAGATATTTAAAAAAATAAGTCCAGTGGCTAAAAATTGTTAATCACGACCAATTTAGATGTTCAGTTACAGAATAAAAAATCATTGGTTACTAAAATTATCATTATTATAAATAAAAAATTATAATTTTTCTATAAATTAGTTTCCAAAATTTAGTTACCAAAGTTTTAACTATCAAAGAAAATTGGTCACTAAACATGAACTACTAAGGTTTTTGCTACTAAGGATTTCTTTTTCTAAATTAGTCTCTTTGTGACTAATTTAACGACCAATTATAATTTTTTTATTCATAATAGTAACTATTTTAGTAACCAATAATTTTTTATTTCGTAAATTGGTTATTATAGTGACCAATAACTTTTAATCACTAAAATTAGTTGTTAATGACATATTTTCTTATAGTTTGTACTAATATTATCGATAAAAAAAAATTAATTTACATTATATAAGGAAAAAGAAATTTCACCTTATAATTTTGAAAGAATAAGTTAAGTTTTATTTCCTATTAATATGATATCAAATTCTATCATTTATTGAACTTAATTTAACATCAATAAAAAAGGATTTATGTTAAAGCACTTCTTAATTGGAAGCGTGGTAAGAAAAAATAGGTCTTTTTGAAGCACTAGTGTAACGTCCCATTTAATTTAATGCGCAAAATTAAATGAAACGTCACACAGAGATAACAATATAGCGTAGTCCTGGGGTCCTTAACACAACCCCTACAAACCGGGCACACCACGATGCCAAAGGAAATCTAAATAAAAGTCTAACAAAAGAGAAAAGGGTAGCAAGGCGTAAAACAATACATGGGCCATAGCCCTAACGAAATTCATGAAGGAAAGAAATATAAAATCCAGCCCAGATGGCTAAGCAGCGGAATCGCCATTTCCTTGCTGACCACGGGAACCTCGCCCATCTGCTCCCATCAATTAAATTGATGATCATCGCAAGAAAGGATAGCCACATACAAGACAACCATACAACAAACAGGGTAAGCTAGAGCCAACAACATTCTCATCATACAGTCAAATATATTTTCACCATTCAATATCCATACAACAACCAAGCATGTTATGACTTTCAATCGATACACTACGATGCGACTCGACTCATCCGGATACGTATAACCTGGTCGGATTCAGCGGATGCTTGCACTTGTGGTGGATACCTCTGCTCACCCCCGAGCTGCTCACCCTCGAGCTATGTGTTACAAGTGTTACAATGAATCAATTTTCCCTCACCACAAGGTTAGCCCTTAATGAATTTCGGGCCTCCTGCTACTCTCACCACAGGAGTCAGTCCGCTCTAAGTGAGACTAACTGACTCTTTAAAGTGTCAGGATGCAACCTTAACTTGAATCCTTACCTAGTCATACAGATGGGGCACCACCATGGACACCCACTAACAGGGGCCATGGAATTACGTCCCGACCATTGAAGCGCGACCTTGAGAATCTCACATAGAGATCCCCAAGGACTTACGCACTGACACGGACCCAATAGTCATAAATCAACAATAAGAGAATACCAATCATGCTCACAATTCCATGTCAATCTCTGAAAAATAATATCTCATTTGTATCACATGTCGAATCCACACCATTGATCATCGCCACCCCATGAGTATAGGGCCTCATCTCATATCAATATCATGTCCCATAAATACCAACTCACTCATTAATTTCACATGCCGAATTTCCCCAATAACCGTCATCCATTCAAGAATTATGTCACACATACATGGTAATCCATCATATATACATATATATATATATATATATATATATATATATATATATATACATATTTCTCAACATAACAAGCATACCCAAGCAATTACCACTCATCCAAGGGCAACCAAGCAACCAAACCACATACTGTCTCGCTCAGCCCTTCGCTCAGGCTGGAGGGCCTCGCTCAGGCGAGATAGTCTCGCTCAGGCAAGTCCCTCTCATCAAATATCTCTTTTTGTTATACTCTTCTAATTAATGTATCCACAGTATCGTCTAATGTGTATTGTTAGACTCATGTAATATTTTTTGTTATACTCGTCTAATAAGTATATGGAAAGACTTGTTTGATGTATATTACTCGTTTAATCAATGCATCAACAAACTCTTCTAATATGTATTGCTAGACTTGTCTAATTAGTGTATGTTCAGAACCGTCTATTGTGTATTGCAAAACTCGTCTAATTATTGAGTGGACAAACTTGTTTAATATGTATTAATAGACTTGTCTAATATGTGTATGAAAAGACTTATCTATTGTATTTTGTTAAACTCATCTTATGAGTTTATGGACAAACTAGTCTAATGTTTTTTTTATAGACTCAACTAATTAATGTATGAAGAGACTTTTCTAATGAGTATTCTTAGACTCATCTGATCAATGTATGAAATAACTCATCTAATAATTTTTTCTAAACATGTTTAATTAGGGTATTGACAAAGTTATCTAATTAGTATTTGTTCAAACTTGTCTAATATGCATTGTAAGACTCGTCCAATTAATGAATGAACAGACTCATATTGTATTAATGACTTGTCTAATTTGTGTATAAATAGGCTTATCTAATGTATATTCAGAAGGTCATCTTATCAGTGTATATTGTTGGTAAACTCGTCTAATTAGTGTTTGGACAAACTCCTCTAATGAATATTCCTAAACTCATGTAATCAATGTACAAAATGTCTCGTTTAATATTTTTTTTTTTGCTATATTGTCTATTGATTGTATGAACAAACTCGTTTAATGTGTATTGTTAGACTTGTTTAATTAGTGCATCGATAGACTCGTTTAATGTTTTTTATTATATTTTTTAATCAATGAATATAATGTCTCATCTAATGTTTTTCGCTATATTCATCTAAATAGTATATGGAAAGACTCGTCTAATATATATTGCTAAACTTGTCTAATTTTTTTGTTATACTATACTATCAGTGTATAGACAAATTGTTCTAATATGTATTGCAAAACTCGTTTAATAATTTTTGTTATATTCGTTTAATTAATGAGTGAAAAGGATCGTCTAATATTTTTTGCTATACTCGTCTAATTAATATGTAGAAAGACTCGTCTAATGTATATTACTAGATTTATCTAATTTATTTCTATACTCATCTAATTAGTGTATGGAGAGAATTAACCAATGTGTATTGTTAAACTCGTCTAATTTATTTCTATACTCATCTAGTGTATGTTTCTAGACTCATTTAATCATTGTATGTTTTCATACTCATTTAATGACAATATAAATACGTTAGTGGTATATTTTAATACAATTAGTTGTTTAGCTTTTATCTTTTGTTTTAGTGTTACTAAAATTAGGGTTAAGTTTATTTTTAGTTTCAAAACTTCGACGCAAATTTGGAATTCATCTATGCTTGAAACTTTTATATGTTTGTGTCCTCAAACTTTAAACATGAATGGAAATAGTCATTTTCACCAAATTACGTCAACTATTTTTGGCATATTAAACATGTTTCATGTTAGCATTTAAATTGTTTACACCATTTGACACATACTCAATTCAATATTATAATATTAAGAAACATGTTTTTTTTTTTATTACAAAAATATCTTTTAAACTTTTGAAATTAACTATTAAGTAAAATAAAAATAATAATATTAAGTAGTGTAACGTTTTTGTTACAAATATATATTTTAACCTTTGAAATGAATTGTTAAATGCAATATTTTAATTTACTCTCTAATAAATATAACTATTTAAAACCTTATACGAAATTTTATGTACATATCATTAATGCTATTTTTTATTAGGTAAAATTAATTTAATTTTTACATACTATAAAGAAAAAGAATATTTAATATTAAGAATTTTTATATTATTATTTAATATGAAAATGATAAATATAATTTTTTATTGATAATTTTTTTATGAAAAAATTATTTCATCATAGTTATTTTAATACTTTATTATCAATATTATTTTTTAAATATTATTATCTTGAGAAATAAAAGTAAAATCTAATTTTATAAATTTAGTTTTATAAAGGACTAATTAATTAGACATCACAGAAGGAAAAAATAATATAAAAATTTTACAAATTTAAATATAAGTCATTCTGTAATATAATAAATATATTAAAAAGACGTTTAATAATCGTTAAAACGTGTGTAAGAACACATGTTAAAGAAACTAATTATTTATGACTAAAATGTATCTAAAGACGGAGATTAAAAAAAATATTTATTTTTTATTTTAAAAATTAACTAATTTTTTAAAATAAAATTTAAGGATTGTTTAAGTTAATTAAGAAAAAAAAATTCATATGAGAGAGAATTTTTTGTATGGTAGTATAAATAATCTGTATTGTTAATAATGATATATTATTTAAATATTTTATTTTAAGAAATAAAAATAAAATAATCTTTGTCAATTTAATTTTATTAAATGATCTAGTAATTAGAAATAAAAAAAGGATAACATTAAAAATGAAAAAATAATATAAAAAATAATTAATACTTTAACATAAGTTATTCGTTAGTAAATTATTAGATACTCAAGTACTTAGAAATTACAAAGGATAAAATTAACAATTAAAATAAATAATATAGAACAACAAAATTTATATTTTAGTGATAAGTTATTCTTTAATGATAAATATATTGAAAATGCATGATAACTTTTTTAGGAATGATTAAAATGTGTCTAAAGGCATACATTAAAGAAATAATTATTTATTTATTTTAAAAATCAATAAATTTTTAAAATAATATTTAGGAATGTATATCATGAATTAAATTGTTTAACAAAATAATTCCAATTTTATACATAATTAACATTTTGGATATTGATATAAAACTTTTAAATTTGAGAAAAAAATAGTTCTATTTAAGAGCTCAAATAATAATTTAAATTTGAGAAAGTAACAGTTCTATTTAGAATAAAAGTAATAATTAATTAGATATTAAATGATAGAGTTGGATAAAATTAAAAATGATAATAATAGTATAAAATGACCAAAATTAATTGAAAGTTTTAAAAGGATAAAATTAATAATAAAATAATAGTATAGGCAAATTAGTTTAAAAATAAAATACAAAGATAAAAAAGTAAATAAATTCTATACACATATGGCATAAAAATAAACATTTAATAATTTAAACATAAGAACATTCTTTAACACAATAAATATATTGAAAATATACTAGAAAAGAACTTCTAATAAACGCGTTTAAGGATACACATTAAAATAACTATTTACTTATGGTTAAAATATATCTAAGGACATAGATTAAAAGTACTAATTATTTTTTTATTTTAAAAATCAACTCATTTTCAAAATAATTTTAGCAATAATTTAAGTTGATTAAGAAAAAAAGTTCATATCGGAGAGAATTTTTTATATGGCAGTATAAATAATTTGTATGTTTAATATATATATATATATATATATATATATATATATATATATATAATATTTTTAAATAATATTATTTTAAGATATAAAAATAAATTATTTTTTCTAAATTTAATTTTACTAATTGATCTAGTAATTAAAAATCATAAAAGAATAAAATAAAAAATAAAAAATAAAAATAATATAGAAAATAATTAATACTATAATATAAGTTATTCTTTAACAAATTATTAAATGATTAAGTAATCTAAAATCATAAAATTAAGAATGAAAAAAATAGTATAGAACAACGAAATTTATATTTTAGCCATAAGTTATTTTTTAATAATAAATATGTTGATAATACATCATTATTTGTTGTAATGATGATTAAAATGTGTCCAAGGGCACAAATTAAAGAAAAAATTATTTATTTATCATATCTTAAAAATCAGTAAATTTTTAAATAATTTTAAGGAACGCATATCATGGATTAAATTAATTAATAAAATAATTCCAACTTTATACATAATTAACATTTTGAAAATTGATATAAAACTTTTAAATTTGAGAAAATAATAGTTCTATTTAAGAGCTAAAATAATAATTTTAAATTTGACAAAGTAATAGTTCTATTTAAGATCAAAAGTAATCATTTATTATATATTAAACGATAGAGTTGGATAAAACTAGAAATGAAAGCAATAATATAAAATTAACAATTAATAAGAATAAAAAAAATAGTATAGTCAAATTATTTTATAAATAAAATAAATAGATTAAAAAGAAAAATAAATTCTATGCACACCTAGCAGGAAAATAATATAAAGAAATAAAATCAAGAAATTAAATAATTGCATAAAAATTTAAATAATTTCTATGCACATGTTACACCAAAATAAATATAAATAAAAAAGAAATTATAAATGTCAAATGACTAAAAAAATTCATTTTTATGACATTTGTTAACAAAATAAAATGGATAATAAACTAAATTTTTTATTAAGTTCTTTTCATATTATTATAATATTTTAATTATAAGTTATTCTTTGGTGTTAGATATATTGAAAATACATCATAATTTTTTAGTGATGATTAAAATGTGTCCAATATCACACATTAAATAAATATTTATTTATTTATTTTAAAAATTAACAAATTTTTAAAATAATTTTTAGGAATGCATATCATGGATTAAATTTAGCAAAATAATTCCAACTTTACACATAGGTGACATTTTGGATATTGATATAAAACTTTTAAATTTGAGAAAGAAATTGTTCTATTTAAGAGCTAAAATAATAATTTTAAATTTGAGAAAGTAATAGTTCTATTTAGGATCAAAAGTAATAATTTATTAGATATTAAATTATAGAGTTGGATAAAATTAAAAATGAGAATAATAGTATAAAAATAGTATAAAATGATCAATTAATTAGAAGTCATGAAAGAATAAAGTTAAGAATAAAAAAAAATTGTATAGACAAATTAGTTTAAAAAAATAGATAAAAAAGTAAAATAAATTCTATGCAGATTTGACAACATGAAAACAAATATAAATAAAGATAACTAAGAAATTAAATATTTGCATAAAAATGTAAAATAATTTCTGTGCACATGTGACATTAAAAGAAATATAAATGAAAAAAAATTATAAATATCAATTGACTAAAAAATTAACTTTTGTGATATTTGAAAATAAAATAAAATGGATAATAAAGTAAATTTTTTGGTAACTTCTTTTTATATTATTATAATATTTTAATTATAAGTTATTCTTTAACAATAACTATATTGAAAATGCATCATAATTTTTGTAGTGGTGATTAAAATGTGTCCAAGGGAACACATTAGAGGAATAATTATTTATTTATTTTAAAAATAAAAGAAATCTAAAATAATTTTTAGGAATGTATATCATAGATTAAATTGATTTACAAAATCATTCCAACTTTACACATAATTGATATTTTATATATTGATATAAAACTTTTAAATTTGAGAAATGAATAATTCTATTTAAGAGCTAAAATAATAATTTTAAATTTGAGAAAATAATACTTCTATTTAGGATCCAAAGTACTAATTTATTATATATTAAATGATATAAAACTTTTAAATTTGAGAAATGAATAGTTCTATTTAAGAGCTAAAATAATAATTTTAAATTTGAGAAAATAATACTTCTATTTAGGATCCAAAGTAATAATTTATTATATATTAAATGATATAAAACTTTTAAATTTGAGAAATGAATAGTTCTATTTAAGAGCTAAAATAATAATTTTAAATTTGAGAAAATAATACTTCTATTTAGGATCCAAAGTAATAATTTATTATATATTAAATTATTAAGTTGGATAAAATTAAAAAAATGAAAATAACACTATAAAAATAGTATAAAATACCAATTAATTAGAAAATATAAAAGGATAACGTTGAGAATAAAAAAATAGTATAGGTAAATTAGTTTAAAAATAAAATAAAAAAATAAAAAAGTAAATTTAATTCTATACACATATGACAAGAAAACTAAATATAAATAAATAAAATTAAGAAATTAAATAATCGCATAAAAAGATAAAATAACTTTCGTACACACGTGACAACAAAATAAATATAAGTAAAAAGGAAATAAAAAATGTCAAATAATTAAAAAACTAACTTTTGTGAAAATTCTCAACAAAATAAAATAGATAATGAAATAAATTTCCTAATAACTTCTTTTTATATTATAAAATAATATTATTATATAATAGATTATAATAGATAATAAATTCATTTATAGCAAAACTTTTATTCCATTTATTTGAATTATAATATTGTAATATAATAGATTTCATTTATAGCAAAATTTTCATTTCATTTATTTGAATTTTAACTAATTCATTCTATCATTATTAATTATTGATTTAAGATTATAAAAAAAATTATTCTGTAAATTTAAATTCAATATTTACAAAACTAAAACATAATAATAATAATAATGATTTTAATTATACAAATTAATTTTTTTAACTTTTATTTAATTTTAATTTTAAAAATATTTATCTCAATTTTTGTTTATAGTATTAGACTTTTATCTCTATTGATTATTGATATTTTATTATTTTTAAATTTTTTTTGTTAATTAATTAATTTATTCATTTAGATTTTATTTTCAAAAATAATTTTAGTAATAAAAATATTTATTTCAAATTCTCTTTTTTTTAGTATGAGATTATTATTATTATTATTATTATTATTAAATAATATTTTTATAATATAAATTTGTATTATCAATTAATGGTTTACTATTAAGTTATTTAAGAATATTAATGATTACATTTATGAATTGGAAAATAACTTTATTTTCTATATAAATGTTGACATCATTATTTAATATATTCATATATATTAAATTTGTTATTCTATTTATTTAAATTTAATATTTTCAAAATTAAAATATTAATGATTAATAATAATTGAATTTTGATAGTAAGAGTAATGTGAGATTGAGCCAATTGAGACCCTTAGAAAGTTTATCCTAATTGCCTCTCTTTTTCTCAAAAATCCTAATTCACTATTTCTCTTCTCAAGGTACCGTAAAAGGAAGTCTCTCGCTATTTGAACCAGAACCTCATCTCCTGCGTATAAAATTAGTGTATAAAATTCTAATAATGTATATCTTCACTTATCCAAATATCCATATATCATTAAAAAAATATCCTTTAAAAAATATCCCTACATTAAATACCAAATAATTCGTATGTAACTTTATTTTACATATGGATATTGATTTGTAGATAATATCCTTTTGTAAATTTTGGTTTCTCTACTAACTTAAATTTGTATGTTATTATCAGTGGGTAATTTTAATTTTTCTATAATGAATTATTTAGTCTGATTTAGTATGTAAGTGAAAAAATTATGTTGACTTGAGCTAATCTTAAAAGAGACGAATGACTAGTTTAGATCAATTTAAAAAGTTTAAGAGTATTAAAAATAATTTCTAAATTTTAAAAAATAAAATAAAATTTAAAATTTGTAAATAAATTTAATTTAAATGTTTAGGTATTATAATGTGATATACACAAATTCTAATATGTGCAAGAATTTTAATAACAAAATATAAGTTTCAACTAGGATTGAGCATTAAGTGGTTTGGTTGGATACGAGTCCAATATTATCAATCCACTACAATTCGAGTTTTACATTTAAAATTCATATTTGATTGTTTAGCTTATGAGTTGTAGATCTAGAATTACATGTAAAACAAATTTGCATTAAATTGTATCAGCTATCAAACTCTTGAATATGACTGAAAGCAGAACTCGTAAATAGATTAGTTACTTAAATAATAGATTAGTTGAGAGCACTGCACTGATGCAGTGAAAATACACTCACGATAATCTATTAGGTAAATTCCTAATCTATTAATAACTGCAGCAAAACTTTATATAAAACTAGTTTCTAAAATCAGTTTTGAGACAGAGAGAAAAATAACTGAATTATTGAGAAATGAATTGAGAGACTTCTTTTCTGAGATCAAGATTCACAAATTTCTTGTGCTTGCTTGGGAGATCATTCAATTGGACATTCAAGAAGATTGTTGTTGGATTCAACCTTTGTGGGTCAATCTTGGATCTAGGATCAAGTGATAAATCTACACATCCACTAGGTGTATTCGTTCCTTGTTTCTTTTCTATTGTATTTATGTTTACAGTTGATTTACTATGTGAAGTGAAGGTCTAGGTGCAATTGTGTGGATGCATTGCATCTAGGGGGAGTTCTTGATTTGTAGATCAATCTCCTTAGTCTTTAGGGTCTTGAATTATATAGATACTCTTGTAATTTTTGTATCTCTATTGTTTTAGTGGAATCCTCCTAAGTGAGTTGCTTAGAAGAAGACTAGACGTAGATTCATCTTGAATCGAACGGATATAAATTGTTGTGTTCTTTGTTTCTCTTATCTTTTATGCCTTTCTCAATTGCTTTAATCAGTCCATTAACACAGAACTGTAAAACTAGTTATTTGGGGTACAAAGATTAAAGAAACCTTCAAGATTCATCTAAAGTCAGTAAAAGATTCAATAACCAATTCACCCCTGGTCTTGGTTGGGTTATGTTAGACAAATCTGCTTTTAACAGTTATCTTGAGGAATGACATTGTGTATGGTAGGAGAAAAGGTAGGGACAAGATGATAAAACAATAATTATAGATGTTAGTTGCAACTTAAAAACGCTAAGGTTAATAATAAAACTTTTACTTTTATATTTAAAATTTCATATCGAGTTTGGTATCTGCACATTTTTTATTCAAATTTTATATTTAACCATTTTAATCCATTTTGACTCGAAGTTTTCAGTCTAATACAACCTGACTTGAAGTAATTTGAAGTAAACTAATTACACACTGATTTTCTTTTTCGAATATTGCAGATTTAGGCAAGTAACCTTTTTTTCTCATACCTAATTTCAACTTTTAAAATTATAATTATTAATTTAAAATGTGGTTCATCCATAAAATCTATTCTCAACTTAACCATTGCATATTCAAAAAGAAAGTTAAAAATTGACCTGTTATTTTTCAATATAGCTTAATCTAGTTTATAAACTAATTGAATTGATCCATCAAATTAGGCTTAATTTATCAGTTCTCTTTACTTTGGTATCTTAACTTTTTCCTAAATCCCTATTATCAACCTTCGATTTAGCTTCTCAAACAAATCAGCGCCCATGGCCTAATGGATAAGGCGCTTGACTTCTAATCAAGCGATTGTGGGTTCGAGTCCCACTGGGCGTGCTTTTGAATTTTACATTTCCTTTTTGTAATTTTATATTCCATAAAAATATTCATTTAAGTAAATTATATAAAAAAAAAATTTCAAATTGAATATTAAATGAAAATTACATCTAATAATGTTTACTTTTATAATTTTTTTATTACCGCATAATTTCAAAACAATACATAATAAATAATATATTTAATAACCTTATTTTCATATAATAAAAACACAAAAAAATTAGTAATATATATATAACAATATATAAAGGGATTCTCTTTTTGTGTCCACATTTTAAAATACCGATTTTACCCTTTAAATATAATAATTTATTAAATTTTTAAAAATTGACCGTTACTTTTACGGTCTTTTTCTAAAATCGGCTATCTCTCATTCTTTCCTTTTTTCTTTATTTATCAATGATTATTCTGTCATCTGTTCTAATATATTTCACTTTATTTTTAATAAATATAATTTTAGTTTATATATTAACTTATTAACATTATAATATTATCACCTACTGATATAATATTACGCATATTTAAAAAATCATACACACAGCGCTATCGCGCCTGTGTTTATGCTACTATATATATAAGACAAAATAATAAAAAGTGTGATGATCTGAAAATTTTATGTTTGTTAAATTTAACCTATGATTGAAGGTTTTTTTTATTCTAACACTTTTTTGTTTTTTGTTGAAGACTTAACTGTTGTGGAATGATGTTTTGGTTTTATTTTTGTTGATGGTTTTTGAGTTTTTCTTTTCCACGTTACAAGTGTTTCTTTTTATCTTAATACAATAGAGTATTTTTAGTATTTTGAATTCACTTTCTTGTTTTCAATTATTTTAATAGATTGAAATGTTTTAATATGTTAAAATGTTGTTAAATTTGTTAGAATTACAAAAAGATAATTAATAAATTAAAATTACACATTAATAGATAAAAATAAGTTAAGCTAAAGTTGTGAATCTCACTTTCTTTTATTTATTTTAAAATGAATTTATAATTGATTAAAATCACTTAAATCTCGAATATTTTAGTTGTCTTTGTTTTGACGATTAAAACATTGTATTAAAATCACTTAAAGGTTAAACTTTAACATATTATGTTAGTGTAAAATTTAATAGTCCTATGACTTTATAGTATAAAAGTATAAAACATGATGAAGTTGTATCCAATAGACGTTTTATAGAAAAAAAAACATATTATGCAAGGGCTTCTCCTAATAGAGAACAAAACACTAAACAATTTTTTTCACTTCGTCTAATAAGCGTTGATAAGTAAAAACAAACTTTAAACTAATGTAAACATAACAAAATATTATTGAAGCTTAATTTTGTGTTGCAAAACTGTCTTCATAATCTATTCTTAAGAAGATTTGCATCAAAGACAATTGCATTCAAAGATCTTTTCGAAATTGAATTAAAGTTGTTTTGTATGCTAACTAACTTGACATAAAAATATTTCAATAATATTCTAAATATCTGCCTAGTAGAGTGTACATATTTAGTATGATTTGTGGTAAGAAGCTTACAACCTATGGAGATAAGTACTACCGGCTATTAAGGATGTTGTGTGAAGAACAAAAGAATAATTAATGTTGTCTGAAGTAATTTAATGCTTTTTAACAATCAAGCTCAATAAACTATAAAAGAAAAAAATATTCAAAATAAGCTCAAAGCTATTTAATGGCCAAAAGAGATACCGCAATGACTACTTTATTCAAGTGTCTATTTAAATACATTCTTCAAAGAAGAACAAAACGAGACAAATCATTATTTGTAAGTGATGACACTATGTCAAAATATTTATATGGAAAAAAAGCATTCTATGAACACAATTTGTGTTCAACATTTAGCAAACTAGTAAAGAGTGTTTAACCTTGTAAACGTTGAAAGACACAATCCCTCTTTAATGAGTGAAACCTTTGGTTTGTTGATCACAAAGAAATTTCTTTATCTTGATTTAAAAGTGACTTGTTTTTTAAAGAATATTCATGTTAAGTTTTAAGTGGTTTTTTCTATTTGAATAATATTCGAATTTTTTAGTCAGAAGTGGTTAAGTTTGAAAGAATACTTGGTCTGTTAGCTAGTAGTAGCTACGTTATGAAACAATACTTGCAGGGGTTAATCAGGACTTGCTTCGACTTGAAAGAATACTTGTTTGTACTTCATAGAATACTTGTTTGTACTTCATAGCAGTAGTTTATATAGTGAAACTTGACTAGTTGACGCTATCGGAAAAATTGGTATAAAAATATTGAGTAATATTTCCTTTTCTAATATTATGTTGCATGTTATTTTGTTTGCATTACACAATGAAGAAAAGTATTTGTGAAAAAGAATTTTGAAAACTCACTAATAAACTGTGTCATGCAAACCATTGTTTGACTACCTAGTATTAGATAATATGCTACAAAAATGTTTTAAAAAGATTTTTAAACACAATTCAATTTTATTGTGTTTCTCATTTTTTGTAAACATTAAAATTATGACCCTTGATTTTCAAGATATCATATCTTTCTCTATTCTCTCTGCAAATACATTCATTCATACCATCTTTTTACTATTAGAGATTGAGTCGAAATAATCAACATTTGTTTGAGTTTTTACTAAAAAAACTAGGAGACTGGCCCTCGTGCGTACGCACGGCTTGTATTTTTTATTTATTTTGTATATTAAGTAGTAAAATATTATGTAATGAAATATCATGAAAATTATGTTATATTGTTGTAAATGTTGTTATTAAAGTAATGAAGTAGTGAGTAGTAAATCTAAATGATGTAATAATAATTTCAGTTTTAAGTATAATAAATAAAATTGATATTAAATATAGTGCAGTTAATTAATTTTACGAAATAATTATAATAGCTTGTGACCCAAGTAGAGATGACAAATAAACTCGTTTATCGTGGGTATTGCCTGAACCCGTACCCGTTTTGACGGGAATCCCGACATTAACTGGGTATGGGTATAGATATGGGGATGTACATATTTGTCCCGTCCTCATCCTCATACCCGTCAAAATACTACGTAATATAAAAAATTTGTCTTTTTTACTCTATTATTATTATTATTATTATTATTTCATTTGAAGAACTATTTTGTTTCGCTAAAACAATTTTCGTTATTTCTAAAACATTGGTTATGTTGATATTTAAAAAGTTTTTTTTAGATCTCTAAAGTATTTTTCGTTTTATCATATCCTTGATTATATAGTTGTTTTCCTTCGTGTGATTTCATTCAATGGTCTCTCAAATTGTTTCTAAGACACACATTTGATAATTTTTTAATATTTTTATTTTCATAATGTAAAATATTATGTTGATATATTTTATATAATTACCTTTTATATTTTAACTCATTATCATCAATGGTGGATCTTGACCAAAATTATTAGGGGAGCCAAAATAATATACTTCAAATTTATATATTTAACATTATTGTTACTGATTCAATAAAAAATAAATAGATAATTTAGTATAGTTATAACTATAAAAGAAACTATACATATACGAAGAATTATCCATTATTTTTTCATATTCTTGAATTTATCAAATTATTCAATCATAACTAAATTATTCAATCCACCTGCTCCTTGAGAGCTCTGCCGCTGATTATCATACTTTGATTTTGTCACTATAATTGTATAAATAAATTTTATTTACTATAATATTGAAGTTCAAAAGATACAATATTTATGTTAAAAATTTATTATTATTAGTTTAATATTTGTTCTTTGCGTTATTTGTTATTTGGGTCAAGTGATTTATTATAACTTTTATTAGTATATAAAAAAGAGATTCATTAGAATTTAAAAAATAAAATTGAAGTAAAGATGCATTTAACATATATTTTAATCTGAATATTTGTGTTCGTTTTATATTTTTTTACAAATTAAATTTTATCAGCTACAATTCATTAATGTTTGCAAATTTAACAGAAGTTTTGGTTCTCATGAAACTTTATTTGGTTTTCTAATTTAAAATATATACAATTATAACATAATTTCTTTACAAATATTTGATATTGGAGAAACAACACTCCTCTTAATATTGAATATTTGATAATATTATGTTTCCTTTGTCATAATTTTTTATTATTTTATAATAATTAATTAATATTAAAACAGTAAGAAAGTCGGTATGGGTATGAGTACAAATATATACCCGTTACCCTGTGAGGATGAGGATGAGACAAAAGTTTGATACCCGTTGGGTTGGGTATGAGAATGATGATGAATTTTTTCTATGGGGATCAGTATGGGATAGTGAAACTTGTCTCTGCCCCGTCTTGTTGTCATCCCTATATTAAAATAATAAAATATTGAAAGTATTATGTGATGAAATATTATGAAAAATTAAGTTATATTGTTGTAAATGTTGTTATTAAAGTAATTAATAAATCTAAGTGATGCAATAATAATTTCAGTTTTAAATATAATAAATAGAATTGATATCACAGTATAATATAATTAATTAATTTTACGAAATAATTATAATAGCCTATGATCTGTGCGTGTATTTTTTATTTTAATTTTTTTAAATAATAATATATTTGTTATTATATTTATTTAACCATTAAAAATACTACTAATAATATTATATAAATTATAAATTATAAAATGTTTAAAAAATTAAAATTTTATTTAGCAAAAGTATTTAGTATAACAACGTTTTCTATAATTAAAAAGACACACTTAAAATAATAACACAATTATGAATAGTAATAATAATAATAAAAATAATAATGATAATAATAATAATAATAATAATAATAATAATAATATTTATGCTATAAATATTAATATTAATGCTAACACTAAGAATAATGTCAACTATAATAATCTATAATTATATATAAAGATATACATTAACAACAAAACAAATAAAAATGACAAGTAATTGAAATACGATCCCATAGTAAATTAATTTAAAATGTGTGTCTAACTATAATAATAATAATAATAATAATATCATTATAATAATATATCATAGTGATAAAATAATAATAATACAATAACTACATATGTAAAGAGATATACATTTGTTGTATCCTCTTTTGTTTATACAATTTTATCCTCTTAATTATTATTTGTTAAATTAAAATAATTATTCATAATAAAAATTATTTGTTCATTTTATCATTTTAATAGTTTTAGTAACTATATTTTTAATTCAAATAATTACACAGATATAAAAATAAAATGAACAACAAAATAAAGAAAAAGGTGTAAGTACTTGAGATATGATCTCGTAGTAAATAAATGTAAAATGTGTGTTTAACTATAATAATAATAATAATAATAATAATAATAATAATAATAATAATAATAATAATAATAATACAACTACATATATAAAGAGATAAACAACTTTGGTCTCCTTTTTTGTTTTTTCAATTTTGTCCTCTTAATTGTTATATTTTAAACTTAAATAATTATTTAAAATAAAAAAATTATTTTTCAGTTTTATTATTTCACTAATTTTAGTAACTATTTTTTTGAATTGAAATAATTATTCAAATGTAAAGATGAATAAACAACAACAAAAAATAAAAGGGTAAAGTAATTGAAACATGATTCATAGATAGTAAGTAAAAGTAAAATGTATATGTAACCATAATAATAAAAACAATAATAATAATAATAATAACTATTATAATAATTATAGTTCTAATTAATAATAGTAGTAGTAATAATAATAATGCTAGTAATATAATAATAGAAATAATTGTAGTTAATAATGATAATAATAATACTTATAATTGGTAGTAATATTGGTTATGATAATTATAGTTGATCACAGCAATTATAGTTAATAATAATAATAATAATAATAATAATAATAATAATAATAATAATTAGAGTTATAATTAATAATAATAACAATAATATAAAAATAAAATAATAAATACTATGAAAATTAGATCATATTGTTGTAAATGTTATTATTAATGAAATGAAGTGTAAATTCAGTCTTAAATATAATAAATAAAATTAATATCATAATATGGTGCAATTAATTAATTTTACAAAATAATTATAATAGTATATGACTCGTGTATATTTTTTTATTTATTTCAAATATGTTTAGAATAACAATATTATTGTTATTATATTTATTTAACCATTAAAAATAATAATAATAATATAAATTATAAATTATAAATTTTTTAAAAGATTATAAATCTATTTAGCAAAAGAATTTAGTATAATAACATTTTTTATAATTAAAAAAAAGAACTTATGCTAATAACATCACTATGAATAATAATAATAATAATAATAATAATAATAATAATAATAATAATAATAATAATAATAATAATAATAATAATAATAATAATAATAATAATAATAATAATAATAATAATAATAATAATAATAATAATAATGATATTAATAATCAGTGACAGATCTTAGACACAAATTTTGGAGGGGCCAAAATAATATAATTCTTTAATCATTAGATTGTTGGATCATTAGTATAATATTTTAAGAATTGGTTTCTCTAATTGAATAATTTGATCTTTAGTTTAATGTTGTAAAAAATATAATTTATCTTGTTTTCATCTTCACGAATCGCTTCACTTTTATCACTTTTGAATAATGAATTTATTCTTTTATTCTTCATCAATATACCAATTTTTTAAAATAATATTAAAAATAATTTATCATACATTACTAAAAAACTTGAGAAGTGTAAATATTAAAGGAAAAATATAATGGTTATATTTTAGGGCAGAAAGAATATACCACTTACAAGGGCGGCCCACTATCTTTAGGACAGAAAGAATTAAAAGATTTTTAAAGAGGGCCTTACAATTAACATTAATTGGTTATATTTTATAAAAGAAATAAAAAGACAAACAATTTAATTTTTATCTATTTATAAAATATATCACTTATAATTTAAAAAAAATTAAAAAAAAATCAAAATTTTCAAAATGTATATAACATTAAAAATATTCAAAAATCTTGGGGGGACCATGGCCCCTCCCAGCCCTTAAGATGCTCCGCCATTGCTAATAATAACAAACAAATGATAATAATAATAATTTTTATGTTATAAATATTAATGTCAATGCAAATACCAAGGCTAATGTTGACATACTAATAATCTATAATTATATATAAAGATATACATCAGCAACAAAACAATTAAGAAGGATAACTAATTAAAATATGATCTCATAATAAATAAAATTAAGATGTGTGTCTAACTATAATAATAATAATAATATCATTATAATAATATCTCGTAGTGATAATAATAATAATAATACCATTATAATAATATCCCATAGTGATAATAATAATAATAATAGTAATAATAATAATAATAATCCACTAACATTTTTTATGTCCTTTTTTGTTTTTACAATTTTATCCTCTTAATTATTATTTATTAAATTTAAATAATTATTCATAATAAAAAATTATTTGTCACTTTTATCATTCTACTAATTTTAGTAACTATTTTTTTCAATTCAAGAAATACCAAGATATAGAGATAAAATGAATAACAAAACAAATACAAAAAGGAAGTAATTGAAATATGATCCCATAGTAAATAAAAGTAAAATATGTGTCTAATTATAATAATAATAATAATAATAATAATAATAATAATAATATCACTATAATAATATCGTGTAGTGATAAAAAAAATAATACTAATACTACTACTAATAATAATAATATTAATATTAATACAATTACATATATAAAGGGATAAACATCTTTGATGTCCTTTTTATTTTATCAATTTTATCCTCTTAATTATTAAATTTTAAATTTAAATAATTATTTATAATAAAAAAATTATTTTTCAGTTTTATTATTTTACTAATTTTAGTATATTTTTTTAAAATTGAAATAATTGTTCAAATGGAAAGATAAATGAACAACAAAACAAATAAAAATGACAAGTAAAGGAAACATGATTCCTACATAGTAAGTAAAAGTAAGATATGTATCTAACAATGATAATAAAAACAATAATAATAATAATAATAATAATAATAATAATAATAATAATAATAATAACTATTATAATAATAATAATAATAATAATAGTAATATAATAATAGAAATAATTATAATTAATAATAATGATAATAATATTTATAGTTGATAGTAATAATGATTAATAATTATAGTTAATAATAATAACCTGTGACGGATCTTGACCAATAATTTTGGAGGAGCCAAAATAATTTATAGTAAAAAATTTTGAACTCATCAATAATTTATTCGGAATAAAAATCTCCAGTTATTCCTTTTTGAATGTAAATAATCATATTGTGTTCAAGAAATTCATCTTTCATCTTATTCCAAATTTTGTTTTGATAATCTTCGTTGTAGAAAATGAAACATTAAGAGTTAAATAAAATGAATTAGACAATCAATCAAGTAAAAGATCTTTAATTTGTTTGTTTTGGCAAAGATTGACATAATTCAATAATGGTGGACAAATCCTTCAAATTTGAATGGGTATGAACATCAACAATGACATGTTGGAGTGAAATTTTAAACTAATCATATATTTATCAATATACTTTTTTTTAAGTTTAAGACAAAAAAATTAGGATTACACATACACTAGTAAAAAAGTAATTTTTAATGGCAGTCAAGTAGTGGCGGTCATAATAAAATGACACTATACACAAAAATATAAAAAATTCTGTAAGATTTATAGTCGGTTTAAAATCGACTGTAATTTTTTATACGTATTCCAACTGCTTTCGTTTGGTGAGTAGTAGCAGGGAGGTGAAGCAGGTACATGATACATTTTCTTCTACAGTTTTTTCATACGTACTTATAAAGTTCCTCCGATTTTCATCCGCATCATCTTCTCTTCTCCTTCATAGCATTTCTCCTTGCGGAAGCCATTCTCCCGTGTACCGTGTAAGTCATCTTCTCTTTGTGGATTTACACCTTTTCATTAGTGTTATTCTCTAAGTGTAAGTAGATTTTCTCTTAAGTCGATTTCAATTTTGTTTTTCATTTGAAGTTTCAAATTTTGTAAACCCTAATTCAAACTACTTTCTGATGTGTTTTTTAATTGGTTCAAGTTGATTTTCTACAGTTCATTCATCAATCAAGTCCCTGTAATTTTTCTTATTTGCGCAAAGAGAGAAAGAGTAAGATAAAGTAATTGATTTGTTCCTTTTATAGGTATTTTTTTATTATTTGAGGAAATCTTAAATCGTTTTCTTTTCCATGTAGTTATAGTGGTTCCAGATGGATTAAAGGCATGGGTTTAATGGCCTCCTCTAAGAAAAACAACGAATGCAGTGAGAGATTAAGTGAGTCTAAAATAAGTTTCACTGCTCAATTTTGCCAAATTTGTCTTTTAATGTGAATCTTACAGAATTAATTTTCTTGGAGTTTGGTTTGTTGAATGTGAATTGATTGACTTTTAATTTAACTATATGTTATATTTACAATTCTTTCTACAATTTTCACTCTGCATGAACTGAGAGACATATAAAGACATGCAACTTTTATTGCACAATACATCTACAAAACCACTTCACTTGAAGAAAATATCCTTTATAGATTAGTTTTTCTTCTGAAATTTCACATAACAACTATAAGTTTTGCAAACTCTTGTCTGGTGCACTTGTACATTGCCAATTTTGGATGTTTATAGTACATGTGTGGAAACTATGCAGGACGTGCCCCAACTGAAAAGTTTTAAAGAGAAGAAATTGATTTGGTGAAGTATGAAGAGTTTGCCAGATTTGAAAGTGAATCAACTAAGATGGATAATGAAACGAGAGGTATAAATTTTATTTTACACTTGGATAAGAATGTGTTTTTTTATCTTGTTTTAATGTATTGACTATGCTCTCTGTTAAAACATTTGTACATATTGTAACATCTGGAAATCTTCCAAAGCACCCTGATGAAAATTGTAGCCTTGATGGTGGTACCCTTTTAGTACCCTTTCTGATATTACATCTGACAAGCTTACTAGCATAATTAGGATAGCACTATTGCCTGATTCTGACCTTAAGTACGAGGTAATCCTCTGTAGGTTCAGCTCTTGTTATCCTGTCTGGGGATGCAACATTCACAAATCCATTTTGTGGAAAGTATAAATGGGAAAAGAAAGGGTGATGGGAGTTGTTAATGGCTAGCTCACCCTTTTCACCAAAGATTAAGGAGCAGATTTTGGATTTGGTGTTTATAATGATCATCATTATAATATGGGGTACTTCCTTTATGGAATTGCGGTGCTTGCAAAGATTGATTTAGCTTGGGTAAGGAAGTACAAGCCT
>Ga0214543_1000721_pt1 | contig 58459 bp, 29 predicted proteins | sample CNSS2metaG_FD_160094 | JGI IMG/M metagenome (GOLD analysis project Ga0214543, IMG submission 160094) | Root nodule microbial communities from cowpea collected in UCLA plant growth center, Los Angeles, California, USA - CNSS2 | ecosystem: Host-associated > Plants > Roots > Nodule | place: USA...
TCAACATTCGAAAAAGAAAAAAAAAAAGCCTTGGAATAGATTGATCAGAGAGAATAAATGTAATTACTTTTTTAACTTATGGACAAAGTATAAAGTTAAAAAAAAATAAGGGTACAAAGAAAAAGTCCCAAGTACTTTTTCTCGAATTTGAAAAATAAGAAATAATTAAATCAAAACCGTACCATATTTTCTTGTACCCAAATTCGTGTTCCTTTTACGACATTCACATTTCAAAGTACCAAATAATGACCAATGCAATTCCCCTCCCTCAGCAGGTAAACCAAAACATGATTTTCTTCTTTTCTTTTCTTTTTTTCAAAATTTGTGTAATCCCAAGGCTCGGAATTAAAAGTACTACACTTGCTGTTAAAGAACAATTGCAGTACTGGTCATATACATTTTATTAATTGCAGTTTGAGTATACCATATTCGAACAAAATATACGCATTCCCCGATTGTAAATATTAACCCTTTCCAAAAAAAGCCTTACAAAACTATTATCATGAAGACATAAAAAAAGAACAAAAAGTACTACTATTTTGGGATGAATTTTACTCCCTTGCCAAAATGTAGTCTTGAAACATTATTATTCTGAAAAAAAAAACAAAAAACTGATAACTACTATTATTTTGGAGTGGAAAGAATACTTCGAACCTCAGCTAATATTTTTTATTGTTTTGCTTATTGAAGGGTGCTCAATCTTCATCTTTTAATTCTTCCATTTACATAGATTATACCTAAAATCTTTTCAAAAAGAAAAGTAATAACAAGAACACAACATTATGGTATCTTTCTCACTTTCTTTAATATTCCCATCAAACGATACAATAGTCAAAATTGAAGCGATAACTTTTGCATGCATCCAAAATGATGTCTCCATGTGAACAAAGGAAAATGTCCACAAATGGCAATGATCAAAATCAATTAAATATACTATTATGGGAGACTGGAACGAAATAAGTATGAGCCAGATGCCAAAATAAAAGAAATGACGTGAATGAACAAAAAATAGTTTAAGTTGGAGACCAACATAATGTTTTACACTATGTTACATTTGCACAATGTGTTGATTATATTTGCATTTTCACGAGTTGTTTGTGTACTATTTAGTCATGTGATCTCCCCCATAAAGATTACAATAAAATATGCTGTGCAAGAACTTGCTCTGTTCTATCAACAACAAGACGATGAATGCACTCCTGGCTTCTCTTCTTCCATGTCATCTGCAATATCCCTGCAAAAAAAGAGAGTATTAAATTCATTTCTTAACTCGTGTAATAGCATAATATACTGAGCTCCATTCAATCTAGACAAAACTTCCATTGAGGCCGACTCTAGAATATTTATTAGGCTACACCGGGTCAGAAAGGTAACGGTTTTCAAAGACAACCAGAAATTATCAACTGAAAGGGGGACTTGTAAACTAAATGGATTTGCATTCAGCTTCAACCAATGATTGTTACCTCATATGGGCAGTGACACTTGAGAACTTGGAATTAGCTTTTTCACCTTCATCAGGGTCAGAATCATAATCTTCACCATCCCATTTGCGAAGTTTTGGTCTTCTATCCATGTCTTCTTCCGCCTGAATATAAAATAAAATCAAACAACAAGAGAATGGCAGAGAGACAAAAACTGTTAACAGTTATTAAGTACTGACCTCTTCTGGAATTTCTAAGGTAGGTGGTGTTGTCTGAAAAGGTACACTGGGAGCATGGGGAAGTCGGGAAATCTGTTCTAGCAGTGTGATCCTTGAATTTAATGGAAAAAAAACATGTCAGTCAGTGCTTAATCCAGGAAATGTTAGGAAATCTCTGAATATTTTATACGAGAGAAAAGGGAAGTGTAAATTCTGACTAAGGTTCGGTCCTGGGCCTACTGTCTTCTGCCACACAAAGAGGCACAAATTCCATAAAACCCTAAAACCCTATCAAAATATTGTATCTTCACAACCAATATGAAAATAAAAATTCAGGTATAAGGTATAGCTTGTCTACGCAACTAATTGTAAGTTACTGAAAACATAATCTCTTATAGAAATGATGCGATATGACATGGATTAAATTCAATGCATTAAAGTTACATTCTTAACAATTTATGACCATTATTTTTCCCCATAATTAAAAGAAATAAAATTTGAAATGAGAAATGAGAAATATCAACTTCAATTCAACCAAGATGAAATTATCAGTATAAAAAACACCTTATTTTTTCCATATCCTTGGGTGTGTTTAGGTTCTCCATGTTGCTTGGATCGACATAGAGAGTATAATCTGGACCAAAATATTCATAATATTCATTATAAGGCAACTTATTGTCAGGCTCCACTCCTACTGCCACTGCTGTCTAAAACAAAGAAAAAACAAGTAATCAATAAGTAAATTAAAGCAGTCCAAGTCACATTATGATCTGGCCTAAAAAGAGAAAGAAACGGACCTCATAACACCAACAGCGGGCAACATTCCGAATTGTATATCCACCACCACCCAAAACCATTAAAGGAACATTGAAAGATCTAAGGAATCGAAGGCAATCTGCGTGACCTTTGACAGACAAGTTGAAGCAACCCAACCTGTCACCAGACAATGAATCAGCTCCACATTGAAGAACAACTGCCTCAGGTTGATAAACCTCCATGACTTTATGAATGACAGTTCGAAACAGACCACGAAAATTCTCATCATCCATTCCGTCGTTTAATGGGACATTGACAGCATAGTTCTTTCCCGAGCCCACCCCAATGTCTTTGATATGCCCTGTGCCAGGGAAAAAGTCACCAAACTTGTGAAAAGAGACTGTCATCACTCTATCAGTGGTGTAAAAGGCCTCCTCGACCCCATCACCATGGTGAACATCAATGTCAACATACAGAACTCGCTGCCAAGTATCATAAAACAGACAACGAGAAAGTAAATTCAGCAAAGGAAGAAAGCATGTGGATATAAACAAGAAACTCAATCAACAACTCATATCACAAGCAATAGAGTTTCTGCACAAGAACAAACATAAATTTGATTTACATTGAAAAACTACAAAATTGTGAAACAAGAAAAACAATCCAATCTTAATTCTTCACATGTCCAAAAAAAATCATGAGAATACAGCTCAACAATAAATTACTCCATCTGATTTCTTTTACTAAGCACTGCTGGTACTGAATTGGCATGGTAGCTGCGGAATCAAAAACACAATGAAAATAGTGACTACTGTTTGATTGGAATGGGAATGGAGTCAAATTTTACACGATTCGAACTATGTGAAATCAAAAACAGAAACATGTTCGGGGAGTGTCAAAGCACACACACTAAAATTGTATAAACTACTGAAATGAGCAAACATTCCCACAAAAACAAAGGCAGAAAAAGTTAGGTAGAGGCAATAGGAAAAAAGAGGGAATTACCCTGTGAACTTTAAGAAGCTCGAGGATACCGAGAACAATGTCGTTGACGTAACAGAATCCAGAGGCTTCGGATTTCTTAGCGTGGTGGAGACCGCCGGCCCAATTGATGGCGATGTCGGCGTCGCCGCGGTTGAGTTTGACGGCGGCGCCGATGGAGCCGCCAGCGGAAGCCTGACAGAAGTCGAAGAGGCCATCGAAGACAGGGCAGTCCTCGCCGACGTTGAAGCGCTTGAGTTGACGCGAGAAGGTGGTGTCGGCGAGGGTCTCGGGAGAGACGGAAGAGAGGAAGTGGACGTAGTCATCTGAGTGAAAGCGGCGAATGTCGTTGGGTGATGCTGGGAAAGGGCGGTTAATCTCCATGCGGCGGTGGAGGGAGTAGTGGACGATAAGGTTGTGCGCCATGCGGATGCGGTGCGGCTTCATTGGGTGGCCCTGGCCGTAGTAGTAATCGCCGATAGTTGGTTCGTAAAAGTACGTAACTCTTCGCTTCTTGGCGTCTGAACCTGACGATGGCAGCGAAGCTCCACCTTCTATGTTGCTGTTGCTACTCTCCTCTTCCATCATTCCCATTCGATGCGATGCAGATTTCTGTTTTTCCCTCTGAATAATAATAAATTAGTATTGTAATTTGTAGAGTACCCTAAGAGATCCAATACCCAAACCCTCTTTGCTCTGTTTTAGTTATTGAATGTGTGTGTATTTGTAGTGGGAGGGGAAGAGGGAAAGAGGGGAAGGGTTATTTATTTGCTACCAGACTTTCTTTGATGCATCCATTCATTCAATTTATTATTCAGGACGTTTCCTTTCTCGCCTTTCCACACCATCCCCTGTTTCCTTTCCTATACACATTTTTAGGTTTAATTCTTTTTTTTTTATATATATATATATATATATATATATATATATATATATATATATATTTAACTCCTAAGGATTGAAATATACACAACAACAAACGTATTTTATTTTTAATTACAAAAGTTAAAAGATAAAGCTAGTTGAAATATAAGACCACTATGAACTATTTAACTTTATTTTATTATCATTTATTATTTCCCAACAAAAGTTTTCTTTTTTAATGGTAACTAGAACAGCATTACTATAGACGCATTCTTGAGCAAAATCAGAGATTCCTTTTTCATAATTCATGTTGTTTTTTATGAATTTTTTTCTATAAATCAGCCTTTTTAAAAATTGAAAAGAAAACAATTAGACCGGAATTCACATTTTGGAGACTGAATTTTGACATAATTGTTTTCTTTTTCCTTATGTGAAACATAATTAAGAACAGGAAATTAAATAAATAATAGAAAGTCTATCATAATTTTTCATTTAAGTATTAAATGATTAATGAATAATTAATAAAAATTGCGATAAAATTAATACAATAGAAAAAACAAGGAAAGAAAATTGTGTTAAGTTATAATTATTCATGATAAAAGTGTAAAATGAATATTTAAAATGGTTTATAAAGTATAACTTTTTTTAAACATATTATTATAGTTTGATTGTTTAATAAACGGTTAAATTTGGTTTTATTTTTTAATTTTAAGCAAAGATGTAATTAGTTTCTCTTTAAAATTTTGGACCAATTTAGTCATCAATTTTTTAAAATATATAAATTTAATTATTTTATCCAAATTTTATGAAAAAAAATTGCTTAAAATGACCTATTTATAAAGTTAGAAGACTAAATTTGTCAAAATTTTAAAGATGAATTAATTTTAATTTTTATGGGAAGTGAAAAATAAAAAAAATGATTAAAAATAATTTTTTTAATGAAATTTGAAAAAAAAAATTATAACGTCAAAGAAAAAAGGTTGTTCGAAATTTATGTTGGCATAGATAATTGAATATTAAAATAATAAATTATATTTTTACTTAATAAACATTTACATGTCATGGAAATTAATCATAAAAAATATTATTATATTTCTTAGTTATATTAATACTAAAATAATATAGTTTAAAATTAAGTTTTGAGTACACAATATTATGATAACTTGAGGTTTGGTTCTTAGGGCGTCAAACTTTGATTAAATGACAGTAGAATATTATATTAATATAAAGCTAAAGGGTAAATAAATTTTTAATTATAGAGTTTATTATATAAAACTTTTTTATCATTTTAGAAATTTTTTCTTTTTTTCAATCATCGCTTAAAATGATTAAATTGAAAGACTAAATTATCAAAATTTCAAAAAATGAAATAATTTTAACTTTTACTAAAAGTTAAAGATAAACATATATTTAATTCTTTAATAAATAATTAAAAAATAATTTTTGTAATGAAATTTTAAAAAGAAATTATAACGTCAAATAATAAGGTTGTTAAAAAATTATGTTGGCATAATTGAATATTAAAATAATAAATTACATTTTTACGTAATAAACATTTAAATGTCATGACAATTAATGATAGAAAATATTATTATATTTTCTTAGTTATATTAATACTAAATTAATATAATTTAGAATTAAGTTTTGAATATTGTGATAATTAAAAGATTTGGTTGTTAGGTCGTCAAACTTTTATTAAATGATAGTAGAATATTGAATTAATATAAAACTAAACGGTAAATAGGTTTTTAATTATAGAGTTCATTATATAAAATTTGTTTATCTCTTTAGAAATTTTCTTTACATTTTTTTTACATTTCTCTAAGTTTACTCGTTTTTTTTTATATATTTTTCGATCAGAGACTACTTTTGAGCTCAGACAGAGAAAAAGAGAACATTGCCAATCCATCTGATAAAGATTCATGGACTGCAATCTATCCTTTTCTAGAGCACAATATGTTTCATTATGTGCTTGTGAGTTTTGTGAGCTGCATATGGCTCAATTTCTTGAATTTGGATTTTCTGCATGTGTATAACCATAGTGGTAGATTCAGATCATTGATCTGATTGCTTGTTTTTTAGATAGAGTCTTTAATACGAGTAAGTTGTGGAGGGAGAGTTTAAGAGTTATAGGAGTTTGAACCAAGGTAAGGGAATTTAGTATTTTTGTAGTAGTATGTATGATAATGTGAATTTGAGTACCTTATGCTGAAACGATGATTAATTGTGCTTGTTAGTTATGTGATTTTGTAAAAATTGAGAATTTGACTTGTAGATGTTGTGAATGAGAAAAATTATGAATTTGATGGAGCACCTTTGATGAATTGTATGTTTGGAGATTTTTACATACCGACACTCTCAAAGGGTTTTCTCTAATTAAAATGATTTGAACTATACATTGGCGATTTAATTAGAATAAAAACATATAGACAATTAAATTTTGGCATTTTAGTGTAGAAGAAATCAATATGGCATGAATTATTTAACTTTATTTTATTATCATTTATTATTTCCCAACAAAATTTTTCTTTATTAATGGTACCTAGAACATCATAACTATAGACGCATTCTTGAGCAAAATCATAGATTCCATTTTAATAATTCATGTTATTTTTCATGAATTTTTTTTTCTATAAATCAGACCTTTTAAAAAATTGCAAAAACAAACAGACCGGAATTCACATTTTAGAGACTGAATTTGGACATAATTTTTTTTTTCTCTTTCCTTATGTAAAACATAATTAAGAACAATAGATTAAATAAATAATAAAAAAATCTATCATAATTTTTATTTAAATATTAAATGAATGATTAATAATTAATAAAAATGTTGATAAAATTAATAAAATAGAAAAAAAAGAAAGAAAATTATGTTAAGTTATAATTATTCATCATAAAAGTGTAAAATGAATATTTAAAATGGTTTATAAAATATAACTTGTTACAAGTTGCACAATTGTCTCGTGACAGAGGTCAGACTGGTGGATTAAATAACAATCCAAGAGTGAGAAAGGTTAGACAAGTGGGTTAAGTCACAATCTAAGAGTGAAATTCCTAGTATGACAATTGTTGAGCGAAAAATTGTTGCATGTGACATCAATTGTTTTATGGTAAAGACCAAGTAAATAAGTTACAATTCAATCAAGACGTTTGGATGATTACACTCTTAATAAATAATTAAAAAATAATTTTTAAATGAAATATGAAAAAACAATGTTAAATTACTCTTTTGATATTCCTATTTGTCACGTAATATCAATTTGGTCGTCAAGTTTTTTTTTGTCTCAATTTGGTCCTTATTTTTTTAAAAATAATTCAAGTTATTCAATTATTCTCTAAAAGTCTTTAAATTAATTTTCTTTAATTTTATTTTCTCAATTTTCTTAATTTCTTTTTAACTCTTTATTTTCTTTAACTTCTTGGATTATTTATTTTTATTCTCTATTTATTTATAATTCTTTTCTTGAATTTTGTTTAAAATTTTTTTCTTGTCCTTCTTGAATATTTTATTCATTGAACTTTTTCTTTTTCCTTGAATCTTATCCTTTTGAATATTTCCTTTTTTAATATTGTTTTCTTGAATTTCAAGTTTTCAAAATTTTTCTTTAAGAATTCTTAATTAATTGGTTCTTCTTAATTTTTTTCTTGAATATTTCTTTACCAATCTTTTATTTCTTTCTTGAATTTTGTTATCATCTTCTTCAATTCTTTTTGAATGTCTAAATTCTTGTTTTTTTATTAAATTTTTAATAACCTTAATAACTTCATCTCAAAGTTTTTAAATTATTTTTCTTGAATTCAATTTTGTGAATTTTCATAATTTTTTCAACTCATCATTTTAATTAACTTTTTAAATTATTTATTTTTACACTTTTTTATTTATTATTCTTCTCTTGAATTTCATTTTCTTTATTTTTTTGAATTATTTTCTAAAGTTGTTATTACCTTCATCATCCTTTTTTTAATCTCTAAATTTTTTATTCAATTTTTATTTTGAGAAATTTTAATCATCATATTAAGTTATTTTTTTAAAATTTTTAATTTTTTTTATTAGATTCTATTTTCTCAGTTTTTTTAATTTTTTTAAACTCGTCATTTTCATAAATTTTTTGAATTATTTATTTTTATACTTTCTTTACTTATTGTTCTTTTCTTCAATTTTATTTTATTATTTTTTTAATTTTTTTTAAAGTTGTTATCAACTTCTTGATTTTTTTTAATCTCTCAAGTTTCTTATTTCTTTATTACTCATTTTTTTTTCATTAACTCCTTGAATGGTTTATTTTTATTGTTTTATTGAATTTTATTTTCTCAATTTTTTTGAATAATTTTTTAAATTTTTTATCAACTTCATATATTATTTTTGAAACTCTAATTATCTTCTTGTATTTTGTTTTGTGAAATTTTAATTATCGTATTGAGTTATTCTCTTCAACTTTTTAATTTTTTTTTCTTAAATTCTATTTTCTCAATTTTCTTAATTTCTTTATAACTCATTTTTTTCATTAAGTCCTTGAATTGTTTATTTTCTTGCTTTTTGGTTTTTTATTCTTTTATTGAATTTTATTTTATCAATTTTTTGAATAATTTTTTAAAATTTTTATCAACTTCATAAATTGTTTTTGAAACTCTAATTATCTTTTTGAATTTTTAATAATCTTATTCAATTATTCTCTTAAAGACTTTAAATTAGTTTTCTTTAATTTTATTTTCTCAATTTTTTAATTTCTTTTTAACTCTTTATTTTCTTTAACTTCTTGGATTATTTATTTTTATTCTTTATTTATTTATAATTCTTTTCTTAAATTTTTTTTACATTTTTTCTTGTCCTTCTTGAATATTTTATTCATTAAATTTTTTCTTGTTCTTGAATCTTATCCTTTTGAATATTTTTTGTTTTAATCTTGTTTTCTTGAATTTAATGTTTTCAAAAAAATTCTTTAAGAATTTTTAATTAATTGTCTTGTTAATTTTTTCTTGAATATTTTTTTTACCAATATTTTATTTCTTTCTTGAATTTTGTTATCATCTTCTTCAATTCTTTTTGAATGTCTAAATTCTTGTTTTTTTTTTTAATAATCTTAATAACTTCATCTTTCAAAGTTTTTAAATTGTTTTTCTTGAATTCAATTTTGTGAATTTTCTTAATTTTTTTAACTCATGATTTTATTTAACTTCTTGAATTATTTATTTTTACACTTTTTATATTTATTGTTATTTTCTTGAATTATATTTTAAAGTTGTTATTATCTTCATCATCCTTTTTTAATCTCTAATTTTGTTATTCAATTTTTATTTTGAGAAATTTCAATCATCATATTAAGTTATTCTCTTAAAATTTTTAAATTCTTTTTATTGAATTCTGTTTTTTCAATTTTTTTAATTTTTTTAAACTTGTCATTTTCATAAACTTCTTGAATTATTTGCTTTTACACTTTCTTTACTTATTGTTCTTTTCTTGAATTTTATTTTATTAATTTTTTTAATTCTTTTTTAAAGTTGTTATCAATTTCTTGATTTTTTTAATCTCTCAATTTTCTCAATTTCTTTATAACTCATTTTTTTCATCAACTCCTTGAATTGTTTATTTTCATTGTTTTATTGTTTTTTATTCTTTTATTGAATTTTATTTTCTCAATTTATTTGAATAATTTTTTAAACTTTTTATCAACTTCATAAATTGTTTTTGAAATTCTAATTATCTTCTTGTATTTTGTTTTGTGAAATTTTAATTATCGTATTGAGTTATTCTCTTCAAGTTCTTAAATTCTTTTTCTTGAATTTTATTTTCTCAATTTACTTAATTTCTTTATAACTCTTTTGTTTCATTATCTCCTTGAATTGTTTATTTTCATTGTTTTTTGATTTTTTATTATTTTATTGAATTTTATTTTATCAATTTTTTGAATAATTTTTTAAATTTTTTATCAACTTCATAAATTGTTTTTGAAACTCTAATTATCTTCTTCTATTTTGTTGTTTGAATTTTTAATAATCTTATTATATTATTCTCTTAAAGATTTTAAATTATTTTTCTTTAATTTTATTTCCCCAATTTTTTTAATTTCTTTTGAACTTTTTATTTTCTTTAACTTCTTGGATTATTTATTTTTATTCTTTATTTATTTTTAATTATTTTCTTGATTTTTTTTTTACATTTTATTTCTTGTCCTACTTGAATATTTTATTCATTAAATTTTTTCTTGTTCTTGAATCTTACCCTTTTGAATATTTTCTGTTTTAATCTTGTTTTCTTGAATTTCAAGTTTTCAAAATTTTTCTTTAAGAATTTTTAATTAATTTTTTCTTGCTAATTTTTTCTTGAATATTTCTTTACCAATTTTTTATTTCTTTCTTGAATTTTGTTATCATCTTCTTCAATTCTTTTTGAATGTCTAAATTCTTGGTTTTTTTTTAATTTTTAACAACCTTAATAACTTCATCTCTCAAAGTCTGAAAATTGTTTTCATGAATTACATTTTGTAAATTTTCTTACTTTTTTTTAAACTCTTCATTTTCATTAATTTACTGAATTACTTATTTTTAGACTTTCTCTTTTTATTTTTATTTTCTTAATATTTTTGAATTATTTTTTAAAGTTGTTATCAACTTCTTAATCCTTTCTAAATCTCTAATTATATTCTTGAATTTTGTTTTATAAAATTTTAATCATTATATTGAATTATTCTTTTAAAGTTTTTAAATTGTTTTTCTTGAATTCTGTTTTCTTACTTTTCTTAACTTTTTTAAACTCGTCATTTAAATAACTTCTTGAATTATTTATTTTTATATTTTCTTTACTTATTGTTCTTTTACTGAATTTTACTTTCTTAATATTTTTGAATTCTTTTTTAAAGTTGTTATCAACTTCTTAATCCTTTTTTTAAATCTCTAATTACGTTCTTAAATCTTGTTTTGTAACATTTTAATCATGATATTGAATTCTTATCTTAAAGTTATTAAATTCTTTTTCTTAAATTCTATTTTCTTACCTTTGTTAACTTTTTTAAACTTGTCATTTTCATTTATTTATTGAGTTATTTATTTTTACACTTTATTTTTTAAACTAACTATTATCTTATTGATCCTTTTTTTAATCTCTAATTGTGTTCTTCAATTTTGATTTTGAGAAATTTTAATCATCATATTGAGTTCTTCTCTTAAAGTTTTTAAATATTTTTTTTTGAATTATATTTTCTCACATTTCTTAATTTTTTTAAACTCGTCATTTTCATTAACTTCTTAAATTACTTAATTTTACACTTTATTTTTTAAAGTTGTTAATATCTTATTGATCCTTTTTTAATATCTAATTGTGTTCTTCAATTTTTATTTTGAGAAATTTTAATCATCATATTGAGTTCTTCTCTTAAACTTTTTAAATTCTTTTTCTTGAACTCTATTTTCTCACTTTTCTTAACTTTTTTAAACTCTTCATTTTTAATAACTTCTTCAAAAACTTATTTTTACACTTTCTTTACATATTTTTCTTTTCTTGAATTTTCATTTCTTAAACTTTTTGAATTCTTTTTTAAAGTTGTTATCAAGTTCTTGATCCATTTTAAATTTCCAATTATTTTCTTGAATTTTGTTTTGTAAAATTTTAATCATCATATTTTTTTCTTTTCTTTAAGTTTTTAATTTTTTTTCTTGAATTCTATTTTCTTAATTTTTTTAAATTCTTCATTTTTATTGACTTCTTGAATTACTTATTTTTACACTTTATTTACTTTTTTTTTCTTGAATTTTATTTTCTTAAACTTTTTGATTTTTTTTTAAAGTTGTTATTAACTTCTTGATCCTTTTTAAATCTCTAATTATGTTCTTGAATTTTGGTTTGTAAAATTTTAATCATCATATTGAGTTCTTCTCTTAAAGTTTTTAAATACTTTTTCTTTAATTCTTTATTCTAACTTTTCTTAATTTTGTAAACTCGTCATTTTCATTAACTTCTTGAATTACTTATTTCTACATTTTCTTTACTTATGGTTCTTTTCTTGTATTTTATTTTCTTAAATGTTTTGAATTCTCTTTTAAAGTTATTATCAACTTCTTGATCTTTTTAAATCTCTAATACGTTCTTGAATTTTATTTAGTAAAATTTTAATCATCATATTTAGTTTTTCACCTACAGGTTTTAAATTCTTTCTCTTGAATTCTATTTTTTCACTTTCCTTAATTTTTTTAAACTCTTCATTTTCATTAACTTCTTGAAAAACTTATTTTTACACTTTCTTTACTTATTTTTTTTTCTTGAATGTTCTTTTCTTAAACTTTTTGAATTCTTTTTTAAAGTTGTTATAAACTTCTTGATTCTTTTTACATATTTTTACACTTTCTTTATATATGGTTCTTTTCTTTAATTTTATTTTCTTAGTCTTTCTGAATTCTTTTTTAAAGTTATCATCAACTTCTTAATCATTTTTAAATCTTTATTTATGTTCTTAAATTTTATTTTGTAAATCTTTAATAATCATATTTATTTTTTCCCTTAAAGTTTATAAATTATTTTTCTTGGATTCTATTTTCTCACTTTTCTTCATTTTCTTAAACTCTTTATCTTCATTAACTTCTTGAAATACTTATTTTTAAAATTTTTTTACATACATTTTTTTTCTCAAATTTTTATTTCTTAATCTTTTTGAATTCTTTTTTAAAGTTGTTATCAACTTCTTGATCCTTTTTTAATCATCATATTTTGTTATTCTCTTAAAGTTTTTAAATTCTTTTTCTTGAAGTCTATTTTCTCACTTTTCTCAACTTTTTTAAACTCTTCATTTTCAATAACTTCTTGAAAAAATTATTTTTACAATTTCTTTACTTATTTTTCTTTTCTTGAATGTTCTTTTCTTTAACTTTTTGAATTCTTTTTTAAAGTTGTTATCATCTTCTTAATCTTTTTAAATCTCCAATTATTTTCTTGAAATTTGTTTTGTAAAATTTTAATCATCATATTGAGTTCTTCTTTTAAAGTTTTTAAATACTTTTTCTTTAACTCTATTTTCTCATTTTTCTTAACTTTTTAAACTTTTGATTTTGAAGAACTTCTCGAAAAACTTATTTTTACACTTTCTTTACTTGTTTTTCTTTTCTTGAATTTTCATTTCTTAAACTTTTTGAATTCGTTTTTAAAGTTGTTATAAACTTTTTGATTCTTTTTACATCTCCAATTATTTTCTTGAAATTTGTTTTGTAAAATTTTAATCATCATATTGAGTTCTTCTGTTAAAGTTTTTAAATTCTTTTTCTTGGACTCTATTTTTATACTTTTCTTAACTTTTTTAAACTCTTCATTTTCAATAAATTTTTGAAAAACTTATTTTTACACTTTCTTTACTTAATTTTCTTTTCTTAAATATTCTTTTCTTAAACTTTTTGAATTATTTTTTAAAGTTGTTATCAAATTCTTTATCCTTTTTAAATCTCCAATTACTTTCTTGAAATTGATATTGTAAAATTTTAATCATCATATTGAGTTCTTCTCTTAAAGTTTTAAAATTCTTTTTTCGTGAACTCTATTTTCTCACTTTTCTTAACTTTTTTAAACTGTTCATTTTCGATAACTTCTTGAAAAACTTATTTTCACACATTATTTACATATTTTTCTTTTCTTGAATTTTCTTTTATTAAACTTTTTGAATTCTTTTTTAAAGTTGTTATCAACTTCTTTATCATTTTTAAATCTCTAATTATGTTCTTGAATTTTGTTTTGCAAAATTTTAATTATTATATTGAATTATTCTTTTAAAGTTTTTAAATTATTTTTCTTGAATTCTGTTTTGTCATTTTTCTTAATTTTTTAAAACACTTCACTTTCATTAACTTCAAAAATTATTTATTTTAAAACTTTCTTTACTTATTTTTCTTTTCTTGAATTTTCTTTTGTTAAACTTTTTGAGATCTTTTTTAAAGTTGTTATCAACTTCTTGATCCTTTTTGAATCTCTAATTATGTTCTTGAATTTTGGTTTGTAAAATTTTAATCATCATATTGAATTCTTCTCTTAAAGTTCTTAAATTTTCTTTCTTTAATTCTTTTTTTCTCACTTTTCTTAATTTTGTAAACTCACCATTCTCATTAACTTCTTGAATTACTTATTTCTATACTTTATTTTCTTATGGTTCTTTTCTTGAATTTTATTTTCTTAAATTTTTTGAATTCTTTTTAAAATTTTTATCAACTTCTTGATCATTTTTAAATCTCTTATTACATTCTTAAATTTTATTTTTAAAATTTTAATCATCATATTGAGTTCTTCACCTATAGGTTTTAAATTATTTTTCTTGAATTCTACTTTCTCACTTTTCTTAATTTTTTTAAACTCTTCATTTTCATTGACTTCTTGAATTACGTAGTTTTACACTTTCTTTACTTCATTTTCCTTTCTTGAATTTTTTTTCTTAAACTTTTTGAATTAATTTTTAAAGTTGGTATGAACTTCTTGATCCTTATTAAATCCCTAATTACGTTCTTCAATTTTATTTTGTAAAATTTTGATCATCATACTGAGTTCTTCACCTAAAGTTTTTAAATTTTTTTTTCTTGAACTCTATTTTCCCACTTTTCTTAACTTTTTAAAACTCTACATTTTCAATAACTTCTTGAAAAACTTATTTTTACATTTTCTTTACTTATTTTTCTTTTCTTAAACTTTTTGAATTCTTTTTTAAAGTTGTTATCAACTTCTTGATCCTTTTAAAATCTCTAACTATTTTCTTGAAAATTGATTTTTAAAACTTAAATTTTAATCATCATATTGAGTTATTCTCTTAAAGTTTTTAAATTCTTTTTCTTGAACTCTATTTTCTCATTTTTCTTAACTTTTTTAAACTCTACATTTTCAATAACTTATTGAAAAACTTATTTTTACATTTTCTTTACTTATTTTTATTTTCTTGAATTTTCTTTTCTTAAACTTTTTGAATTCTTTTTTAAAGTTGTTATCAACTTCATGATCCTTTTAAATCTCCAATTATTTTCTTGAAATTTGTTTGGTAAAATTTTAATCATCGTATTGAGTTCTTCTTTTAAAGTTTTTAAATTCTTTTTCTTGAACTCTATTTTCTCACTTTTCTTAAATTTTTTAAACTCTTCATTTTCAATAACTTCTTAAAAAACTTATTTTTACACATTCTTTACTTAATTTTATTTTCTTGAATTTTATTTTCTTAAACTTTTAGAATTCTTTTTTAAAGTTGTTATCAACTTCTTAATCCTTTTTAAATCTCTAATTATGTTCTTGAATTTTGGTTTGTAAAATTTTAATCATCATATTGAGTTCTTGTCTTAAAGTTTTTAAATACTTTTTCTTTAATTCTTTATTATCACTTTTCTTAATTTTGTAAACTCGTCATTTTCATTAACTTCTTGAATTACTTATTTCTATACTTTCTTTACTTATGGTTCTTTTCTTGAATTTTATTTTCTTAAATGTTTTGAATTCTCTTTTAAAGTTGTTATCAATTTCTTGATCATTTTTAAATCTCTTATAACGTTCTTGAATTTTATTTTGTAAAATTTTAATCATCATATTGAGTTCTTCACCTATAGGTTTTTAATTCCTTTTCTTGAATTCTATTTTCTCACTTTTTAAATTTTTTTAAACTCTTCATTTTCATTAACTTCTTGAATTATATATTTTTACAGTTTCTTTACATATGGTTATTTTCTTTAATTTTATTTTCTTAATCTTTCTAAATTCTTTTTTAAAATTGTCATCAACTTCTTGATCCTTTTTAAATCTTTATTTATGTTCTTAAATTTTGTTTTGTAAAATTTTAATAATCATATTTATTTCTTCTCTTAAAGTTTATAATTTTTTTTTCTTAAATTATATTTTCTCACTTTTCTTCATTTTTTTTAACGTATTCATCTTCATTAACTTCTTGAAATACTTATTTTTAAACTTTCTTTACATATTTTTTTTCTTGAATTATTTTTTCTTAATCTTTTTGAATTCTTTTTTAAAGTTGTTATCAATTTCTTGATCCGTTTTTAATCATCATATTTTGTTCTTCTGTTAAAGTTTTTAATTTTTTTTTCTTGAACTCTATTTTCTCACTTTTCTTAACTTTTTTAAACTCTTCATTTTCAATAACTTCTTGAAAAACTTATTTTTACTCTTTCTTTACATATTTCTCTTTTCATGAATTTTCATTTCTTAAACTTTTTGAATTCTTTTCTGAAGTTGTTTTATAGTTCTTCATCCTCTTTAAATCTCCAATTATATTCTTCAAATTTGTTTTGTAAAATTTTAATCATCATATTGAGTTCTTCTCTTAAAGTTTTTAAATTCTTTTTCATGAACTCTATTTTCTAACTTTTCTTAACTTTTTTAAACTCTTCATTTTCAATATATTTCTTGAAAAACTTATTCTTACACTTTCTTTACTTATTTTTCTTTTCTTAAAATTTTTTAATTATTTTTTAAAATCTCCAATTATTTTCTTGAAATTTATTTTGTAAAATTTTAATCATCATATTTTGTTCTTCTCTTAAAGTTTTTAAATTCTTTTTGCTGAACTCTATTTTGTCACTTTTCTTAACTTTTTTAAACTCTTCATTTTCAAGAACTTCATGAAAAACTTATTTTTACACTTTCTTTACTTATATTTCTTTTCTTGAATTTTCTTTCCTTAAACTTTTTAAATTCTTTTTTAATGTTGTTATCAACATCTTGATCCTTTTTAAATCTCCAATTACTTTCTTGAAATTTGTTTTGTAAAATTTTAATTATCATATTTTGTTCTTCTCTTAAAGTTTTTAAATTCTTTTTCTTAACCTCTATTTTCTCACTTTTCTTAACTTTTTTAAACTCTTCTTTTTCAATAACTTCTTGAAAAATTTATTTGTACACTTTGTTTACTTATTTTTCTTTTCTTAAACTTTTTCAATTTCTTTTTAGAGTTGTTATCAACCTCTAGATCCTTTATAAATCTCCAATTATTTTCTTGAAATTTGTTTTGTAAAATTTTAATCATCATATTGAGTTCTTCTGTTAAAGTTTTTAAATTCTTTTTCTTGAACTCTATTTTCTTTTTTCTTAACTTTTTTAAACTCTTCATTTTCAATAACTTCTTGAAAAACTTATTTTTACACTTTGTTTACCTATTTTTCTTTTCTTTAATTTTATTTTCTTAAACTTTTTCAATTCTTTTTTAGAGTTGTTATCAACCTCTAGATCCTTTATAAATCAACAATTATTTTCTTGAAATTTGTTTTGTAAAATTTTAATCATCATATTTAGTTCTTCTGTTAAAGTTTTTAAATTCTTTTTCTTGAACTCTATTTTCTCTTTTCTTAACTTTTTTAAACTCTTAATTTTCAATAACTTCTTGAAAAACTTATTTTTACACTTTGTTTACTTATTTTACTTTTTTTTAATTTTATTTTCTTAAACTTTTTCAATTCTTTTTTAGAGTTGTTGTCAACCTCTAGATCCTTTATAAATCTCCAATTATTTTCTTGAAAGTTGTTTTGTAAAATTTTAATCATCATATTGAGTTCTTTTGTTAAAGTTTTTAAATTCTTTTTCTTGAACTCTATTTTCTCACTTTTCTTAACTTTTTTAAACTCTTCATTTTCAATAACTTCTTGAAAAACTTATTTTTACACTTTCTTTACATTTTTCTCTTTTCATGAATTTTCATTTCTTAAACTTTTTGAATTCTTTTCTGAAGTTGTTTTATAGTTCTTCATCCTCTTTAAATCTCCAATTATATTCTTCAAATTTGTTTTGTAAAATTTTAATCATCATATTGAGTTCTTCTCTTAAAGTTTTTAAATTCTTTTTCTTGAACTCTATTTTCTAACTTTTCTTAACTTTTTTAAACTCTTCATTTTCAATATATTTCTTGAAAAACTTATTTTTACACTTTCTTTACATATTTTTTTTCTTGAATTTTCATTTCTTAAACTTTTTGAATTCTTTTTTGAAGTTGTTATCAACTTCTTGATTCTTTTTAAATCTCCAATTATTTTCTTGAAATTTGTTATGTAAAATTTTAATCATCATATTTTGTTCTTCTCTTAAAGTTTTTAAATTCTTTTTGCTGAACTCTATTTTCTCACTTTTATTAAGTTTTTTAAACTCTTCATTTTCAATAACTTCTTGAAAAATTTATTTTTACACTTTACTTTTTTTTCTTTTCTTGAATTTTCTTTTCTTAAACTTTTTGAATTTTTTTTAAAGTTGTTATCAACTTCTTGATTCTTTTTACATCACCAATTATTTTCTTGAAATTTGTTTTGTAAAATTTTAATCATCATATTGAGTTCTTCTATTAAAGTTTTTAAATTCTTTTTCTTGAACTCTATTTTCTCACTTTTCTTAACTTTTTTAAACTCTTCATTTTCAATAACTTCTTGAAAAATTATTTTTTACACTTACTTTACTTATTTTTCTTTTCTTAAACTTTTTGCATTCCTTTATTTTCTTGAAATTTGTTTGGTAAAATTTTATTCATCGTATTGAGTTCTTCTCTTAAAGTTTAAAAATGTTAAGAAAAGTGAAAAAATAGAGTTCAATAAAAAGAATTTAAAAACTTTAAGAGAAGAACTCAATATGATGATTAAAATTTTACAAAACAAAATTGTAGAAAATATTTGGAGATTTAAAAAGAATCAAGAAGTTTATAACAACTTTAAAAAAGAATTCAAAAAGTTTAAGAAAAGAAAAATAAGTAAAGAAAATGTAAAAATAAGTTTTTCAAAAAGTTATTGAAAATGTAGAGTTTAAAAAAGTTAAGAAAAGTTGGAAAATAGAGTTCAAGAAAAAGAATTTAAAAACTTTAAGAGAAGAGAACTCAATATAATGATTAAAATTTTATAAAACAAATTTCAAGAAAATAATTTGAGGTTTAAAAAGAATCAAGAAGTTGATAACAACTTTAAAAAAGAATTTAAAAAGTTTAAGAAAATAAAATTCAAGAAAAGAAAAATATGTAAAGAATGTGTAAAAATAAGTGTTTCATGAAGTTCTTGAAAATGGAGAGTTTAAAAAAGTTAAGAGAAGAACTAAATATGATGATTAAAATTTTACAAAACAACTTTTCTTAACTTTTGTTTTTCTTGAATTCTAATTTCTCACTTTTCTTAGTTTTTTGAAACTCTTCATTCTGAGGAACTTCTTGAAAAACTTATTTTTACACTTTCTTTACATATATTTTTTTTCTTAAACTTTTTGAATTCTTTTTTAAGGTTGTTATAAACTTCTTAATTCTTTTTAAATCTTCAATTATTTTCTTGAATTTTGTTTTGTAAAATTTTAATCTTCATATTGAGTTCTTCTCTTAAAGTTTTTAAATTCTTTTTCTTGAACTCTATTTTCTCACTTTTCTTAACTTTTTTAAACTCTTCATTTTTAATAACTTCTTGAAAATTTAATTTTTACACTTTCTTTACTTATTTTTCTTTTCTTGAATTTTCTTCTCTTAAACTTTTTGAATTCTTTTTTAAAGTTGTTATCAACGTCTTGATCCTTTTTAAATCTCCAATTATTTTCTTGAAATTTGTTTTGTAAAATTTTAAGCATCATATTGAGTTATTGTCTTAGAGTATTTAAATTCTTTTTCTTGAACTTTATTTTCTCACTTTTTTTAACTTTTTTAAACTCTTCATTTTCAATAGCTTCTTTAAAAACTTATTTTTACACTTTCTTTACTTATTTTTCTTGTTTTGAAATTTGTTTTCTTAATCTCTTTGAATTATTTTTTAAAGTTGTTATCAACTTCATGATCCTTTTTAAATCTCCAATTATTTTCTTGAAATTTGTTTTGTAAAATTTTAAGCATCATGTTGAGTTATTGTGTTAAAGTATTTAAATTCTTTTTCTTGAACTTTATTTTCTCACTTTTCTTAACTTTTTTAAACTCTTCATTTTCAATAACTTCTTTAAAAACTTATTTTTACACTTTCTTTACTTATTTTTCTTGTTTTGAAATTTTTTTTCTTAATCCCTTTGAATTATTTTTTAAAGTTGTTATCAACTTCTTGATCATTTTTAAATCTTCAATTACTTTCTTGAAATTTTTTTTTGTAAAATTTTAATCATCATATTGAGTTCTTGTCTTAAAGTATTTAAATTTTTTTTCTTGAACTCTATTTTGTCATTTTTCTTAACTTTTTTAAACTCTTCATTTTCAATAACTTCTTGAAAAACTTATTTTTACACTTTCTTTACTAATTTTTCTTGTTTTGAAATTTGTTTTCTTAATCTCTTTGAATTCTTTTTTAAAGTTGTTATTAACTTGTTGATCCTTTTTAAATCTCTAATTATTTTCTTGAAATTTGTTTTGTAAAATTTTAATCATCATATTGAGTTCTTGTCTTAAAGTATTTAAATTCTTTTTCTTGAACTGTATTTTGTCACTTTTCTTAACTTTTTTAAACTCTTCATTTTCAATAACTTCTTGAAAAACTTATTTTTACACTTTCTTTACTTATTTTTCTTGTTTTGAAAATTGTTTTCTTAATCTCTTTGAATTCTCTTTTAAAGTTGTTATTAACTTGTTGATCCTTTTTAAATCTCCAATTATTTTCTTGAAATTTTTTTGTAAAATTTTAATCATCATATTTTATTCTTCTCTTAAAGTTTTTAAATTCTTGTTCTTGAACTGTATTTTCTCACTTTTGTTAACTTTTTTATACTCTTCATTTAAAATAGGTTTAATTACTCGGATCATACCCTGTTTGACTCGAAAATTTCAAAATGGTACCCGCTTTGAACTTTGTCTCAATTTGGTACCCAGGTTTTTCTTTTCTTGATTTTTCTTTTCTTAAACTTTACATGACCCAAACGGGCTTGTCGACTTAGACTAGTCGAGTGAACTCGAAGATAGAGACAAGTCGAACCGATGGCCCAAGTAGGACGGGCGAGCCCGATGACCTACACTAGTCGGGCGCGCTAGATGACCTAAAGGTGTCAGGCATGCCTAATGACCCAGAAGTTTTAAACAGGCCTAACGACCCAACCAACCCGTTGACCCAACAAGCCTAATTGACCCAATGACCTAGACGGGCTCGACGACCTTGTTGGGTCGGGCCGGCTATACGACACAGACTTGTTGGGGGTGCTCGATGACACATACAGGCCCGACAACCCATATGGGGTCGGGCGGGCTTGACGATCTAGTGGGGCCAAGTCGGGCCAACGACCTAAATGGGTCAGGTCAGGCTAGGTCGACGAACTTGACAAGGCATGACTGGCCCGTATGGATCGTCAGGCTGATTAGGCTTGTCTGGATTGTCAGGCTGACCCGGCCTAGCCCATTTGGGTTTCCTGATCGACTCGGCCTGATTGGGTTGTCGAGTCTATTTCCAAATTTGTCATGAACTCAAAACATAATTAAACCTAAAATAAATATTGTTAAAATGAAATTTTATCTCACAAGAAATTCAATTATTTTATCCAAACAAGAAATTGAAATGTAAGATATTTTAATTTCTTTATCTAAACAAGTTATTTAGAAAATGAAGGGAATCTAATTGTAAACAATTTAGATACAATACATTTCAATTTCTCAACATTGTTGAAATGCTTCATTCACATAAAGCCTACCATTTGATTTATACGGTTTCCTTTCGAAACTAGGTCAATAATATAAAAAATCAGTCTAAAAAATGGTCAAAATAATTGATTGTTTAAGAATTTTCATCGATTATTCCGATAGTATCATAGAAAATAATTTTTTTTCAAAATAATCGATTATTACTAAACATAATTGATTATTCCGATGACGTTTGAAAAGAAATATTTTTTCAGGATAATCCATTTTAGGTTTTCTGACTAAATTTAAAATTATTTTCTTTTTTTAATTATTTTTTCTTTTTATGTGGTTGCCTTTTGTGTTTTCTCAATTTTGTATTATTTATAGATAGGAAGCTCGTATGTCTCATCACACATTTATTTTTTTTCTTTTCATTCTTCAAGAAACGAGTTCCTTTTTTAAAAAAAAAAGAAAAAAAACCTATAATGTGTTTAGGTATATAATTAAACACATTTTTTTTATAATGTGTCTACTACTAAAAACTTTTTCTATATATTCCAGAAGTCCAAATTTTATTGTTATAACCTCCAAAAATAAATTTAATTCTAAGTTACCCAATAATAGTTTTCCTTGATGGAGAATTGAAAATAAAGAAGAAAAATGAATGAATATAATATAAAATATATAAAAACTTATTCTCATGAATAATTTGTTTAACATATCTTTGATTCATCCGTTGCCATGTCTTTAAGGTTATATTCTGTTGTGAAAATAAATAATTCTAAGACTTAGAATCATTTTGAAATTTGAAAAAAAAATTAGATAAAATTTATCTTGTGAAATTTTTATTAGAATTTTTAGTCTTTATTATGTTAGTTTTCAAATCAAAATGATGAACTTTCCTATATTCTTTTTAGATTAATTGTGAATATAGGTAAATTAAAGTTTATTTCCTTTTCACATTTTCAGATTTATCAATTTTTCGGTTAAATTTTTTTAAACATACAAAAGATTAATTTTCTGATTTTCATGTCTAAATCATTGAAGGACATTAAAAATATAATTCTCCATTATGTAAATACAACTCAAAATTTTAATTTTCAGATTGAATTATGTGAAAATATTACCGATCAATCAATCAATCTAAATATTTTTACACTATATTAGAGTGCATGCAGAAGTTATATAGGTGCAGGAAGAAATAGCATAGAACAAAATTTTGAGAGGCTTGAACCATATTAGCCCATGGCTAAAAGCCTGATAGTTTAGTCCAATTTTAGGTCCAATACGGATATATACATGATACTAAGTGGTGTGGCGAACTAAGTTCATGTTAGTATGTACTAGTTTTTTTACCCATGCGAATGCTGTCTACTTAAATTTTAATATTTTAATATTACAATAAATATATTTAGATAAGTATTAAATTATAGTATATGATAAGTATTTCAATAAAGAACGATAAGTATAATCAATGAGCAATTTGTATTAAAATTTAATACTTGAATCATATGATGATCTTTGACTTTGAATAATTTTAATCAATTTTTGAGTCATTGATTTGGTTTTCTTATTCAATATTATCATAAAAGAATATACTAATGTAAAAAAATTCTAAAAAATAGATTTGAAATAAATCATATATAACTGTTAATATAAGTATGGGCAGCCGATAAATGTGCCCGCGGGTATTTTTTTTCACTATTATAAATATTAATAATAACTTTATTATGAAATTGATTCACTTTATGTATTATATTTTTGAATTAAAATAAAAAATTATCAAAAAATTGTATACATATTAATTTGAATCATAATTAATTTTTTTTTGAACAATTTGATGCAATGCAATGTGTTAGGTTTAAAATAGATTAAAAAAATAAATAATTTTATATTAAAGAATCATTATATATTAGTTGTAATAAATAATTCAATATTATTCATAATAAATTATTTAATGTTTTAAATATTTTTTTGTAATATTTTGTATATTTTTAACTAAATGTGTTTTTTAATATTTATAAATGAAAAAAAAATTCATATTTGTACATTATATTGTAAAAAAGTCATATTGGTATCGAATTTGTTCATGTTATTCTATGTATTTTATAAATACTAAAAAATATGTTTTTTTAATTAATTATCATGTATATGTATTTTAAATATTATTATTTCTTTTTATCTAAATACAATTGTTTTATAAATTTTTAAGCTTAAAATGATTACTTGAACTAGCACACACATATGTTAACATATCCGTATATACGTATGATTTTATATTAGTAAGCGATGATATTATAATGTCATTAAGTTAATATACAAAGCAAAATTATATTTATTAAGAGCAAAATAGAATGAATAGAGAAGAGAAGAGAAAATAATTATTGATGAATTGAGAAAAAAGAAAAAAAGAATGTAAGAATCGTTTTCTGAAAAATATGTAAAATTAATTATTAATTTTTAAAAAGTAAATAAATATTGTAAAGGGTAAAGTATGAATAATAATTGTGAAAAAAAAAATTCTTTTTATATATACTTATAAATAATTATAAATATATAGTTATAGATAAACTAATTTTGAGGAGGATTTTTTCTGTATTCACTTACATCTACGTGTAAATCATTAATTTATTATCCCAGATTAAAAGAATTATTAAAATTATATCTAAAATTAACAAACCAGTGCGTAAAGTTATATATTTCTGATTAATTTAATCAATTAAATTACAAACCAACCAAATTAGTTCCTAGAATTAAAAAAATGGCAAAAAGTTCCTAAAATGGTAAATTATCAAATAATTTACTCTTTTAACACGCTAAGGAAATATTTTACTTACTTATTTGTTTTTAGTTTTAAAAATATGAATTCACAATTCTAGTAGAAAATTATGATTTTTTTTTATAATTACTTATTTAGTCTCATATTTTATTGGTTTGGTTCCTTACTTAATTGTTGGTTCCATTTAATCTTATAATTATTTAAAATTATTTAATTTGGTCTTCTCTCATTCGTTAAGTTGGAATAAATATTGTGTCCATATATATGATATGTTTCAACCCATGAAATCTTCATTTTTTTTTAATTTTTTCTATTTTTAAAAAAATATATATATAATGTGGTTAAATTACATATTTAACATGCTAAGCAAATATTTAACTTACCTATTTTCTTTTTTTAGTTTTGAAAATATGAATTCACAAGTATAGTATAAAGTTATGATTTTTTTTTTTTTATATTTCAAGAATGTTATATTGTTACTGTTTAAATAGTTATGTTTTCGAGAATGAGTCTGAGTTAAGGCTCATGTCATATAATCTCAATAAACTTATATGAATATCATATAGTCTTTTACAAAATTTTAATGGTAGGTATTTGCCGGATTTTAGTAGTTTTTTTATTTATTATTATTATTATCATTCGTATATAAATATATTATTTTTCCTTTTTAAAAATGAGTATGAGAAAATGATTATTCACCAACAGTTCAGACAATACATTGCAATGGTTATTGTTTCTCAATCTCTTTTACTTTTAAAAAAATTTTCAAGAATATATATGTTTTGGTAAAAAACTACAATAAATATCATACATATTAATTCGAGCTATATCAATAATTTGTGGCTCTTCTTCAACTAACACAAATCGATTTCTCTTAACACACTTCTAACAATTTCAGAACCTCATGTGATAATTTCAATGATATCATGTAAATTTAGGTAAAATCAAAACTTTTACTATTCTTTGTTCTCAATCACACACAAGTATTCTAAAATTCAAGTGTCACTACCTAATGGTAACAAAGAATGTGTTAATGTTAATAGAAAAACTTATAAGTTTCTTGAATTGAGTGATGTGTTATATATTCGTTTTTTCTCTATCAATCTAGTTTTTATCTCTAGATTGTCATAAACAAATGATAAAAACAATTAGCTATGTTATTCTTTCATTCTTCAAACTATTTTATTTTCTTAGAAAAACCTATGAATATTAATTGGTATATATGAGAGGGTGAAAATTTTATATATGGTGAAAACTTCCAAGTATTTATTTTATTCTTCTACACCAATATTTGTATGAAAAGAAGTAAAACTAAAAATCGTAATATGAGTCTTTCTTTACAATGTAAGAATTAAAACTAGCTTATATCTTGAAATAACAAAGTTCTGACATTGGGATATGCTTCATATGATTATCTAACACACTTTATTTTCTCATATTAATCTTCAATTTGTTCTCCTTGTGATATATGTCACTTTGCAGAATAAAAGAAGTTATCTTTTTCTCTTAACAATATCATGTTTACGAAATTTATTGAAATATTACATGTTGATATTTGAGAATCACTTAAAATTTCCTTATAGGTTACAAATATTTTATTACCTTGATGGATGACTTTACCAATTTTAATTGGATACGTTTGTTAAAAGGAAAAATACGAAGTAGGGACAAGTTTAGAAACAATTATACTTAAACTAGTTGTATTGAAATTCTGCATCAAAATGACATTGTAGGATGGAAAAAACATCAACACGTTCACATTATGAATGTTAGTTGTGTTCTCATCTTTTTCGATCAATTTTTTTCCACAACTCTTTAGTCATTTGTTCTTATACACGTTGTTCATCTTATTAATATGAAACCAACTCCTTTATAATAAACTCCATTTAACACTATACATGGTCATTCACCAAATTTTAATCATTTAGTTTCTTTTCTTTACATCTAATCTTTATTGACAATTTCAATGTCTCAAGTGATTTTAGGTATCGCATGGTGTTGTTTCTTTTGTGGGATGCCTTGATTGGTTGGAAACCCAAAAAATAAAAGACTGTATTTAAATCCCTGTATAAAAGTAGTGTTAGAATTAATTAATGAATTAATTGTGTTATGTGATTTATTTGAAATATTATAATGAATCTAATTGTGATTTAATAAAATATACGAACATATCGGTTATTATGGAAAATTATAATAAAATAAAATAAATTTTTTTTGATGGATGTTGGTTTACAAGAAAGATTGGGTCTGGTCATAAGATTTTTTCACAGCAAGTCATACAAAATGTGTGAGAGAAGTAAGAACGACAAAGAGATAAATTAGAAAATGGTGATTGAAAAACAAATAAATTGAAGAACGCATCCTCGTGAAATCTTTGAAATCTTTTATAAATCAAAGTTAATGTTCTATTATGTTTTATTGTATGAAAATCTTGAATCTTAAATATCCTAAATTAGTTTTCTATAAATAATAAATTATGATCTTATGAAAATTACCAATTTATTGTACATATGAGTCTAGATGATTATAGTTTCACTCATCATTGATCTTCCATAGTAGTATTATTTGTCCAGTAACTTTCATTCTCTTAATTCCTATTTCTTTTGCAACCTTTCTAATAATAAAGCAACAACTATATACATGGCCAGAAATCCTACATTTCTTGAGCTTACAAACAAATTAAAGTTAATTGTGATTAATAAAAAGACAAACTTGAATATGGTCTCATTTTAAATTTTACAAATAAAAAATGCTGCTACGTTCCATAAAGTAAAAGCATGTGTACAGTAGAAAGCAATGAATGGGAAATTTGGTTATTGGGGATAGAGAAGGAAGTTTAATAAGGGGGACATAATTATCTCAGTAATTTGATGTTTCGTTAGACCACATGAGAAATGATTATGTTGGTAAGAAATACAACCAGAGACATGTTTACTGGGGATTTGTGTATGGTTAGAGGGAGGGACCAGGGAATCTTCAAACTCTTAATCTCAATCAAGAGGTTGACACTTGTTGATAACCCCAATTTGAAGTTAACTAGGCAATTAATGTGACAAGATGGATCATGTGCATTATATTCCACTGAAACAACCCAAGAGAAACCAGACGAGACTATGACGTCAATCCCACATATGGTCCCATGCGTGCACATCGACATGCATAACATAACCTAACAATTCATAATTGTATTTTAATATTTTCTGTACACACAGACACATATCAACTTTTTCTTTAATTGAGATAGAAAAATGATATTTTAATCTATTTCTTTTGATTCACTTTTAATTTATTATTTTAATTATTATTAAATTATTTTTTTCAATTTTTTGTAATGATATGATGTGATGATTTAATGGTGATTGAAGTTGTAGGTTAAAAGTAAATTTAAATATCATTGTCTATCGAAATATCTCTCCATCACATTTATTATCTTTTGAGTTATTGATATTTGTTTAAAGGAACTATCTCTTGTAAATATATAAAAAAACCTGAGAATCAAAATTTTAATTACATGTTAAAATCTATTATTACATGTTAATTTTTTATCAGAACAAATTTTAATTTATAACTTTGATATTATGTTAAAAAGTAACTTTTAAATTAAAAAATGAAGTTTGTTCCTATTCATATATTATTAGTTGACTATATTTTTAATCGATGTGAAACTTTAGACACACCTCCTCACACTAAGACATATATATATTGTGTGTAAAATTATATATTAATGAGTGATCTGATAGCGAGTTGAACAATAGACCCAACAAATAAAAAATGTTTTCTAAGATAAACTCTAACCCATACTATAAATAGTATCATGTTAAGTAAATTTTAACCCTAATTCAACCTTAAAAATTGACTTATAAAATGATATTTACACACATTTATAAACTATAAATTAGTTTTATCCTTCGCCAAAGGGACTTCCAACATTATTTTAAGTAGTGCATAAATTAAATTAGTTTTAAGGATGTGACCAGAAATAATGTATTATTATATAGTCGAGCTTTTTCATTGTTAGTCCCTTGTATTTTAATGAAGAGAGGCAAAAGTTTAAAGGGGAGGCAAATGGCTTAATCATTTGGGGGAAGGATGAAGGGAAAGAAATATGGTTTTCCAAGCCTTTACTTTCACTATCATTTTGTGATCATCATCACTTGAAAAGGAAGCTTTATAGTTGGTCTTGCTTGGGAGTACTGTGTGAAAATGACAATGCTTTTATATAGGAAAGACCAGTAGCTTCCAATCCTAATCCACCCCTCTCATACTTCTGTTTTAGGCTTCAATCATACAAAAATACTCAAATATATATTATCAATTAATTTATTGCATTAAAAAAATTATATGATGTAAATTAAGTTTATAAAATTTGATCCCATGAAGGCATTTTTATGAGAATTAATGAGATGAAGTATTTTGATAACATGAATGAACATAAAAGTTGATCATGGACATGTCCTACATAGTGTCGCATCGTTGAGTAGGACAAGGTAGATGGTTAAATCACATACATGTCTCTGGATTTGATTGTCAAAAATGCAGGCTGGAAATTGCTGATAGATACATTGAAATGTACTGCCATAGCAGCGTTGTCATTTTCTCATTTATAAACACTAAATCAACTAAATAGTACTGCTACAAGTAAACCAAATTAATTTGGAATAATAGTCAACTTTCCCAAGAGAAAGAATACCCCATTCTCAATGTACTTGTCCTTGTTTCTTTTCCTTACTTTTCAAAACAATCAATGGAAAATTGTGTCTAAAGTGGAGTTAACAAAATTTTCCCTCCTCTTCTTACTGTCTACTTTTGTTAACACTGAAAGACAAGGGATAAGGTGTGCATCAAAGTCCATGCCAAGATCCAGGACTTGTTTGTCACCGCATGCAAAAGTAACCCTAACACAAGAATGGGTTGAATACACGTTACAAAAGTTTCAAAAGTTCAACCAAACAAACTACACCTTCTTATAATTCTACATTACATATAATTAATCCTTCTATTTATTATCAATTATATATGATAAAGTACTTTAATTGTATACCTAAACCACTAATTAATATCTTAATTTGGATTTAATACACGAGTTGATTTATTTGTTCCCTATTTTGCAGCACTGAACACGCATTTAATATACCCTAAATATATATCGTGTTTATACCCTTGGAATGTGATGGATAGTGTTTAGAACGAAAGTGAACTTGCTCCAATCTTGCTTTACCGAAATTACCATCAATTAAAGAATCATAAATGTGGGAGAAAAATGTGGATGAAAAGGAAATGTTTTTAAACATGTTGATGTCTCTTCCATTATGTCTCTATTCAATAGTCTTACCTTAACCTAACCCTTTTCTGATTTTTATTAACACATAAATTTTGATATCGTTCAACATTTTTTTAATGCGGAAATAATAAAGTCATGCAAAATTTCTTGGTACATTATACAAATAATTATGTCTCTTATATGACCAGGAATTTTGATATTCAAATTTAGCACGAAAAATACATAGATAATGAAGATGAACTTTCTGATGCTAAAGTTTTAACAGAGGATATGAGTAGATGTAAATATAGTTCTTCTAAAAAAAAATTGGAATATTGTTTAGAAAAAGAAGAGTTCGAATTTGTTTTTTTTTTCTTTCTACGTCTCATTCATGGATTACTATTAGAAATATATGCACTAAGTGAATGTATATCTACTTTTATCTCAGGATAATAAAACAATAAAAATGAATTTTTATTATTAAATATATTAAAAAATATATGAAAATGGAAAGTAAGCATAAAATAAATAACTTTTATAACTTTATTATAAGTAGGTAGTTTTTGTTTTCGAGATAGTTACTAAAATTAAATAAACGGTTCCAAAATTAGAAGTATAGAATAATAAAATTATTTAACTTAAAAATTGACATTGAAATAGTTATAAATATCAATCACAAAATTAAAGTAGTCCCTGACACCAACCTACCTAATTATTTTTATATTAATTTTAAATTGATTTTTAATCATGAAGATAAATTGTAAAATAGCAAAGCTAACCATGTATTTTCATTTTAATATAAGAAAAGAAAAAACTCAAGTCACATACGGGGCGAGAATATTTCAAGTGTGAGTGAAAATTTTATATTGGATAAAATAAATAAAGTTAAATATTATATAAAAATAAAAATTCATAACACCATTGCCTTAAAATTTTTAAGTAAGAGTGGTGTCAAATGACTTATATGCATAAGACTTATGGCATATATATATATATATATATATATATATATATATATATATATATATATATAATCCACAATCTCTCAGTGACAATAATCATAACCCATATACGAAAAAATATACACCCAACAGTGGTATCAGAGTCGATGGTTCAGAGTGACTGATCGCATAACCATAATCATAACAAAAAGAGATCATCGAAGTAACTGACCGCATAACCAATTACTTATAAAGATTACAAACCATAACACATTACATGTAATCAACGTTATAAGGAGTCAAGTCAAGTATAGCACCTACTTGCTACTCGAGTTGCCAAAAAAAAAAAATCAACCTATTATTCATCTGTTTACTCGTCGGATACTCATTTAGAAAATATTCGAAGATTTTTTAAAAATTCATGAGTATTCATAGATACCTATAAATATTTTTAAAAAAATATTTTATAAATGTTTTAAATAAAATTATAAATTAAATATAAATGAAATTTTAATTAAATTTAACCTAATAAAATACAAATTAAATTTTTATTTTAATTAAATTAAATTTAATAAAATATAAATTAAATTATATTTTTATTTTTATTTTTACATATAATGGATATATGTGAATACGAGTATTTTGATACTTGCACCCGATCCGTTTACAAATGAGTATTAAAATATATCCACGTATACGAATATTTTTGTCCTGTGTCCACTTATATTTAGCATACTCACACATCAAACAACAAAGGTGAGATAACTTCTATAACTCAAAAAGGAAGGGTGTTCCCAGATTAATGAAATAATTGAGTTTTCTCTTTGATTGCTATACGAGGGAGTGACCTTTGGTAAAAAGAAAAAATGTGATCTTCCATAGTAAAAGTCGTTTCGTTGTATAACATGTTTAATCATTCTCCTTCAGTTTTTGTCCTCGAGTTTTTGTCCTTTAATATATTATGAAAATAAACATTACAAAAGAAATCATTTTAATTTTTTTATAGAAATTAAATTAGCGAGAAATTTAAGTACATAATAAATGACATTTTTTAATATTATGGATGAGTGTTGGATCTCTATTTTTTTTTTTTAAATTTATACATGCTAAAAGAGGATGTGTGCACAAAGATTCGTTGAATGGTATCACATTGTTAATATGGCAAATAAATTTGTTCTGGTAGATATTCTTTAAACACATTGAATTTATAAATAATCTAATCTAACATTGATTAGGTACATATGAGTAATATTTTATTTTTTCAATATGATAAATATATATATATATATAATTATTTTATTGATTTTTATTTTTATAAGAAAATTTCAATTAGATCCTTTTTTTTTATTTGTCTCAATTTAGTCTTTATTTTGATAAATTTGTTATAAAAAGAATGGTCATATGTCAAGTTGACATTGTGTCACATGATAGAGGTAGTGTGATGTGACAGTGTCACATATCACTACTGAATGTGAAAATTCTCAATTTAGTCATTGTATTTGTTTTTTTTTTCAATTTAGTCCCAATTGTTTTTAGAATTGAAACAATTTCATCCCTATTCAAACTGAGACAAAATTTAACCTTTATATAAATGTTACAATAATATTTTTAACCAGATTGAGTTTATATTTTACATAAAACTTTATTTGAATATTGTTTCAAATATTTATATATCAATAATTTTTAGACAAATGTTGTAGTTGATTTAAAAATAACAACTTTATAAATTGGAATGTAAAATTTTAAATAAATATATTTATTTTAAATTGTTATAAATTTTTTTAAAATTTTATATTTGATATAAAGTTTTATTTTTAAAACAACTCTAACATTTATCTATAAATTATCGATATGTAAATATTTAAAACAAAATTTAAATAAAGTTCAGTGCAAAATATAAATTTAAATAAACTTAATTTCGCTAAAAATATCAACTATAATGAAAATACCATTGTAAAATTTAAATAAAAATTAAAGCACATGTCAATCCGAATAGGGAAAAAATTGTTCTAGTTATAAAAAAAATGAAACTAGATTGAGACCGAAAAATAAATACAGGGTCCTTATTGAGATTTTTCACATTAAACAGTAACACGTGGCATTATTACATCACATTACATAGTGGCAGATCTTGACCATTTATTTTGAAAAGTCAAAATAATATACTTACAATTTATATATTTTATCATTATTACTAACATAATAAAGATGATTGTGTAATTTAATATAATTATAGTTATAAAAGTAATCGCTTGTATCTAATATATTGTTGTTTGTTTTTTCAAACTATTGAGCCTATCAATAATTAAATATAAAATTTTCAGCTATTTATTTTTTCAATGTAAATAATCATCTTGTCTACAGGAAATTTATCTCTCATTTTATTTTTCAATCTTGTTTTGATTAATTATTATAGAATTTTTTTTTTAAGTAAAATGTGGTTTCTACTCTTAACAAAGATTGACATAATTAAAATATAATTGGTAAATTTTTTAAAAATTTGATAGTTATTTTAAAAATTTGATAGTTAGGAGCATCTATAATAAAATAATAATGTTAATTTTTAAAATAGTTTTTTTTAATATGATATTGGGAACTTAATAAAAAATTATTAATCGATAACAAGTAAACAAGTAAAAAAGTAATTATAAATGTTATCATCTTACTTCATGTTTTTAACTTCAATAACTATTTGAGTTTTATTTATAAACAATTTTTTTGGATATTCATATTTTAAAATAATGAGAATATATTATTATATTTTAATAAATAGTGAAAATTTTAAGGGTGTCAAGACTTTCTTATATATCAACACAGCTCTGTCACTGTCATTTGATATGAAGATGAATTTTTACTTCAAAAATCGGAATGAAATAACGAAATTCGTCTCTAATCATGTCGTGGTGTCATCGTAAAATCTAATATCTAATAATAGATAGAAGGTATATTAGAAACAATAATATTGGAATGAGATAATGAGAATAGTCTCCGATCTGATTGTACTGTCATCGTAAAATCTAATATGTAATAATAGATAGAAGATATATTAGAAATAGTAAATCCAAAAGAACATATAAACTTACCGGAATATGTTGATGAATAATGGGATAATTAAAAGTTCGTCCTTATCCCACTTTATTGTTATCCTAGAATTTAATATCCAATAATGAATATTTAAAACATTAAATTCAAGGGACCATGGAAACTCACTAGAATATGTTATTGAACAATATGTGTGGCCCCTTCAATCTAAGGAGACGTCTTCCCTTTTTATCTCCATTCAGTTGAACAAATTATAATAATCTATCTATGATATATTATTGGATATATTATTGGGTTAAATATGTTTTTAGTCCCTTAATTTTCAGTTAATTTTGAAATTAGTCTATTTTGAAACTTTGGACCAATTTAGTGTTTCATCTTTCGAAATACATGAATTTAGTCATTTTAATCAAATTTTATTAGGTTTATTTGATGTTTGTACGCATTTCAAGATTGTATTTGAGTTGTTTATACTCTTTAACACATTTTTGCTTTAATGTTAAATCAAATATTATTATGAAACACGTTTGAAATGTCAAATAAACTTTACAAATTTGATTAAAAAGATTAAATTTACGTATTTTGAAAGATGAAATACTAAATTGATTTAAAATTTCAAAAATGAACTAATTCCAACATTAACTGAAAGTTAAGGAACAAAAACATACTTAACCCTATATTATTTTATGAAATACATCATATATAAAATTTATATATAGGAACATCTTGAAAATTTTAGGAAACAGGAAAACTTATTTAAAAGGACAAGTTGATGTGATTATTACATTGGTTTTACATATACAATCTTCGTACTAATACCGAGACAGTGAATAATACAAAATAAAAATACAACACAAGAAGATTAATATAGAACTTCCTAACATAAACTAAGAACAATTACAGTTTTGACAATTGTCAATTTATATTATTTTCACTTAAATATCTAACAAACTTTTTCTTAACGCTTCAACATGTTCCAACACTTCATTATTTTATTTTTTGTTTGCTATTTTCCATAGAATTTCTAAAAGTTATATTTTTTAACTCGTTAACCTTCAATTAGTCAAGAGCGTGTTGTAGAAATTGGATTATGGTAATGTATGGTTCAGAGAAAATATTTAAAAACTCAGAAAGTTAGATAATAACATCGAATATAAAAGTCAAATAAGAAAAATAAATAAAAATCTTATTTTCATTGATTGAACAATGATTATACAATAATAATCAATGATCATAATTAAATATTTTGATTTAAAAAAAAAATTCAACATCCTAATTGAATATCTTTTTTTTTTTAATTTTCAAAAACCTTTTTAACTGAATGCTACAATATATAAAAAGTCTTTTAAAGATATAAAAATCTAATTGAAAACACATCCCTCATAATAATTTTAACACTGAGAAATATAAAAAAATTTATTTTTTAAGCTAACTATATTTAAACTAACATCTAGTTTTTTAAAATGAAGAATTGATTATAATTTAAAATTCACAACTAAAGTTGATCTGAAATACTTTCTATTATTTGTTTTATTGATGTTTTTAGACTATGATTTAATTTGCTAAAAAGTGATTGTTTTTCCATCATATAAAAGGAGGCATTTACGTAACAGAGGCGTCGATTATTGTTGCATTTGTTTGTTTATTTGTTTATGGTTATAATCACTGCTCACATCCCCTAATTCTAATACCTAATTGTCTTAACCATTATTATTTTTCAAAGGTGTGAACTTACGTGTCGGTCATAGTGACCGCGGTGACGTCTTCAAAACAACCCTCAGATCCAATCATTGGAATCCACCTGAGAGAGAGAGAGAGAGTTTATTCTATCGTTCTGATGGAAAAGAAAAGAAAAGTAAAAAAAAAAATTAATGAAGTCGTCCAAAATGAGAGACAATTGAAAATTTATGGTGTAATGAGTGTGGACTTATTTTCTTTCCTATGATGAAAGTGGAAAAGATAAGAAAGTTTTCCATTTTTTGTTAAAAACGAAACACTACCTACTCCCTCTAAGTGCTGAACAGATGGAGCAAATTTTAGTGTACTACTTTTCTTTTCCACTGCTCAAAAGCACCGCCTCTTCTCCACATTTCATCACACCAAACTAATTCTCTTCAAATTACTCACATTATGTTTTCATTATTTTTTCTCATATATTTTCTTGTCTTTCCGGATTGTTTGAAAATATTTTCTTCATATTCACTCTTCAATTTTTTGAAAGTGCAAAAAGTGACATATAAGAGATATACAATAGTTTCATCTATACGTGTTTATTTAAGATATTTATTATCTAGAGAATGAGAAATGAATGATTTGAAGATAATGAATGTGTTCATTTGTAGGGATTTGAGAAAAAAAAATGAATTTTAATAAAACTAATGACTAAATAAAAGTTAATATAAATTTTGTAATCACTTAAATAATTGAAGGTATTTTAATAATTTAAAATGATGACAATATGACGATGGAGATAAATATAGAGATAAAAATAAAAATAGGATAAATAAATACATACTATTTTTATTTCTATATTTAATTTAAATTATTTGTATTTATATTCAAATCCGGTCAATAAATATTTTTCATCAAAATTAGACTAAATTATAAAATATCCATAAAAGTAAGTTTATCTACCATTTAATTGAATAAAAATATTTTATTTAATAAATATAGTTGAACTTAGAATAAACACTTTTTATCATTTTCTTGTGCAATCTATGTATATAAATAATATTTTTTAATGAATTTTAATTTTAAGGAAAGCAAATCTTTGATATATATATATATATATATATATATATATATATATATATATTTTCTACACAATAATTTAATTTTAGTTTTTCATCTATTTAGCTTTTTTATATTAATTATTTTAAAATATATCTATTATGAACTTTTATTGATTAATGATATACATATTTTTATATTAACAATGAACCAATTTAATATTTTTAAGAGATGAAATTTAAAAATTTGCTTTATCATATATCAATACAAGAAAATGTCTCATTAACAATCAATTGTGGTGATAAAAAGTTGTTATTCACTATATTGACCAAGTTAGATACCAATTTAAAAAATAAAAATTATTGATTACTAAAATAATCATTATTATGAACAAAAAATTATAATTGACTTATAAATTTGGTTTCTAAAATTTAACTACCAAAATTTTAACTAAGAAAGAAACTGATACTAAACATTAGTTATCAAAGTTTTTATAGCAAATGAATTGATTTCTAAATTAATATTTAATTAATTAGTACCAATTATAATTTTTATTTATTTATAATAGTGACTATTTCGATAATTAAAATTTTTTATTTTGTAAATTAGTATCGAAGTTAATCACTATAGTAACCAACAACTTTTACACACTAAAATTTGTTATTAACCCTACATTATAATTTGTAGTAATGTAAAATTTATTATATAGATAGATAATTTTTTTTTATAACATTTCTCCATACTTTCTCTATACAGAGGACATAGGGAACAAATCATTTATCTTCAAAGGGTAGATGATGGAAGAGTAACTATTGGATCCAAATCTTCTATCTAAATTGAAAACCTGGTTGAGTAACATTCTATCCAGTTTTGGTGTCTTCTTTAGTTATTTTTATTTTTATTATTATTATTATTATTTTACTTTTGTGGGAATAAAAAATATTCGGACATCTCAACATTTACAATCTTAATGTTTTTCATCTGATTAGTTTCGTATTCGATTGTTAATTGTTATAATTATGAAGAAATAGTAGTAGCTATTTTCCACGGGTTCACATTCTTCAATGTTCTTTGGGAAGCGACTTAATTATTGATATAGTATATTGGTCAATGGGTTCCGGATTCCATGTACTTGTGATGGAAAATACATAACAACTTCCTTCTAATTAAAAAATTAGTGACCGATAGATAACACGTATTACTTCCTTCTTCTTCTTCTTCTTTTCTTTTTTTTATTAGTTATCGTTCCTTACTAATTTTTCTTCTTTTTTTTTATCAGTTATTTTTTAAATTTATAATAATATACATACATATATTCAATTATATCCTTATTTCTATTTTTTTTATTATATACTAGTATGTCACGCATATGTGTAAGTATTTCTTAAATATACGTGATATTATATTAGTAGATGATGACAATGTAATGTTATTAAATTAATATATAAAATAAAATTATATTTATTAAAAATAAAGTGAAATATATAAAAAAAGATGAGAGAATCATTGTTGATAAGTAGAGAAAAAGAGAAGAAGTAGAGATAGACGATTTTATAAAAAAGAGTATAAAATTAACTGTCAATTTTCAAAAATTTAATAAATAATTATATTTTAAAGGGTAAAATTAGTATTTTAAAATATGAACACAACAGAGATAATCATCTTTATATATTCTTATAGATTATAAAATATTTAAACACAAATGGAAAAGGGAAAGAGAACACTAAACAAATATAATAAATAACCTATTTAAAATTACATTAAAAATAGAAAAATTAAATGTTTTTTTAAAGACAACCAATTATTATATGGAAAAAAAATAGAACATTTATTCACACTAACTATATGATGTTTACGTCAAACTCATTAACGTAAGTATGATTAAATAAGTACAATATATCATTTAACATGATCTTTTATTATACCTCTCTTGCTAGTGCTTGAGTATCGGTGTTGTCTTGCTATCCCATTGATTGGACTATAATAACTATAACTTAATCATCCCATTCATTATAGCACTCTCTATTTATAATTGAAAAGTATATTTAAACCGACTATACACCGTTTAAAATATTTCACTTCACATTTAACCAATTCTATTTATGTTTTTTAACAAATTCCAAAAAGAAAATATACTATTTCAAATTATTATTTCATTTATTCGACTAATCCGAACTACTAAAACTAAATCAGTTCAATATGATTAAGATGAGTCACCGATTAATTGTTTTATCAAATTTTAATATCACTGTTAAGTACTAATCAATTCTATGGGTCGAGTACTTTCCTTTCCCTTCTACTTGGGTTGACTTTGCAAATTTTGCAGATGAAGTTGCAAACTTTCCTATTGTATTGTATTTTCACAATGAACAAGTTATTCACTTTATATAATTATATAAAGTTGGGGGAATTATTATAAAAATTATTTAGAAATCGATATCAAGTCCCAAAGTTATGATAATTTCCAATACCTCTTAATAAATTCAAACGTCAGAAAGTAAGAAGATAAACAAATTATTCATACCTCTTAACGACCATTAATTGTTCAGACAAAAGAAAAAACGTAGTGTAAATAACTTAAATTTTATTGTTTGCATGAACTTTTCTACACATGCAGAATGATAAACTCTTGGTTTAAAGAAAAATAAAAGATAGAAGAAAAATACACACACAATATCTCTATATATTAATGCCTGTAGTTATTCTTTCAATTTCCAAGTCCCTGCTTATGAATGTCTTGGAAGTTAGCGTTATGTTCTATTTTCTAAAGAAAGGGTCCCTGCAAAAAATAGGAAATGTCGATGGCATTGTCCGGTACACACATGAAATGCTTACACATTAAATCACATTAATAAAGGTAGTGTATGATATGTCCTCGTCATAGTAAAACTCAAGAACACTTAGAATTAGTGAAAATGTTTTGAGATAAATGGGTGGGATAATTTGTCTTGTTATCTAAAAGTTCGTGATAAAATCCAACTTACAGTAGTGGAAGAACTAATAAGAATATAAGTATAAGTTAGAAAGTTTTATATTGAATAAGAATAATAAAATTGAGTGATATAAAAAAAATAAGATCCACAAATACTAAAATTTTAATATCCTATGGTGATTCATTATAAGATCCACAAATAATAAAATTTTATGTTGAATGTGGTATCAAATCTATTATGGACAACTCATAAAGCTGTCAAAATGGGTTGGAATCCGTGAGCTAACCCGATTCATCACGGACTTGGGCTGGGTTGGGTTGAATTTTTTTTACAAATTTTAATACGGGTTGATTTTTTACCCGGCTCACCTAGAATCTGGCTCACCCGGATTGAACCCGTGGTGAGCCGAATTGGCTTACAAACCCGCAAATAAAGGGTCACACAAGTATTTTTTGTTAAGTTGGACTTTGTACTTAGGTCATGTTAGATTGTTTTTTTTAGCAACACATAGATAATTTGTATTTTTGTGATTTTGGTTTGTATTTGGATTGTATTAAAGTTTATTTAAATTTTAATTAGAATTATAATCTAGTTTTGACTAAAAAAATAAAAAATAAATTGTATTTTTTGTAATTAAGTGAGACAAGTGAACCAACCCATTTAACCCATCAACCCGTGATGGGCCGGATCAGGTTGAAACTTTTTTGGCTCGCTAATAATCAGTGAGCTGGGTTGGGTTGACTCACTAAGTGATCAACCCGTGGTGGGTCAAGCCGGGTCAGACCGAGTTACCCATTTTGACAGCTCTATATTTAAGTGGTAAATATTCTCGGTCTATCTTAACTAAGAACTATTAAACTATTATTATAATTAATTTTGTTAGTTTTTACTATAATAATATGACATAATAATATATTAACAAGTCGTTATACTCGTATACAAATATATTTTTATCTGTTCTTTTCATAAAAAATATTGGATACATCTTTTAGCTTAAGAAATATATGGATTTATTTTTATATGATGTTAAGTACTAGTTTTTTGTTTTTTTTTTGTTTTTTTTTAATTTTTTATATCTTATTAGGCACTCTGTGTTAACAAGATTATATAACATATGGTAATAGAGATTAAAATAGTCTCAGCTCAAAACCCAATCTCACGTTTGACATTTCTTTTTCAGAGTAGATATAAGAGTTGATGTTGTTGAAGATTAAAATAGTAATTTTTTTCATATCCTTTATTTATATATCACTAAAGATTGAAATAGAGAAAGAAAGGAAAGCAAACAAAATGAAATATAGAATCCTAATAAGCATAAAAAAATAAAATAAAAATTATACACATTAAAATTTGGCTTAATTAAATTATAAGCTCCTTTTGGTATTTTTAATTTAATTTCTATTAATTTTTGGTTTTGGTCCTTAAATTTTAGTGAAAATTAGAATTAGTTTTACTTTGAAATTTTAGACTAATTTAGTTCTTTATCTTTTGAAATGTGTGGATTTAGTCATTTTAACCATATTTTGTTTTATTTGACGTTTCCAACGTGTTTCAGCTAATATTGAAACATAAATGTTTCAAATAGTGTAAATAACTCGAATGTTATTATGAAATGTGTTTAAAACTTAAAATAAAATTAAAAAAATTTGGTTAAAATGACCAAATTCATATTTTTAAAATTGAGGAACTAAATTATGTCAAAAATCGAAAATAGACTAATTCCAATTTTCATCGAAAGTTAGAAGATCATAAATACATTTAACCCTTATTTTATTTTTTTTGTTTAGTGAGTACCGAAAATTTTACATTTTTATTTGAGTATCTACCATTTAATTGTTTTTTTGTTAATTGAGTAAAGTGACTTTTATGTTATGTGGTTAAGGTAAAATAACAAATGGTTTTTTATTACATTTACTTGAAGATGGTTGGGATAACAAGATATTCTCATCGTTATCCAATATATTTTTAATTAAAGTAATAAAAATTGTTTATTGATTATATCATTTTGCATTAACGAAAATCCATCACATTTCTTAATACATGGAGATAAATAAACAAGATGATAAAATATGATAACAATTACATCACCTAATTAAAAAAACAATTAAACGGTGATGACTTAAATAAAATATATAAAAATTAAAATATTTAACAAAAAAAAGAACTCAATTGAAAATAGACCAAGAACTTAAAATTTACATTAAAATTAAGAGATTTGAAAATAAAAGTATACATAATCAGTTCTATAATCTTTCTGTACAATTAATTATTCTTTGCATTTATAATTGATTATTTAGTAATGTTTATTAATAAATATAATATCAGAAACACGTAATAGTTCATATTTAAATAATTAAAATAATATGATTTAAATAAAATAAAATATTAGTAATATATAAACTTGTTTAATGTTTTTAATTTTCAATTATATTATTTATGTAAATAACTTTGTTTACCCTCATTTTAATGCAAATTAAATATAAATGACTAGTTTAATTTTTTTTACATCAAAATTGGTTATTGGTAAGAAAATAATCACGTCTTAGAATTAGAAGGGATTCAATTAGTGTGTTGATAAGAAATTGCTCAAACCATTTAATTAATAATAAAAATACTTTAAAATAAAACTTAAATTTATGGTACTATTAATTAAAATTAAGCATTCTTATTAATTTTAATAAATTAATTATTTGTTTCTTACGATAAAAGTTAGAGGATATATACGATATTAAATACATCAAATATACTGATATACATTAATCTATTTGTGCATAAACATTGTAATATTTATATTAGTATTTTAATTGTTGTGAAACAAAAGTTGTATTGATTTACAAAACAACTTAATGTTTAACGTTGTTTTATTTATTAGTAAATGATAATTTTATATATATACCAGTAACAAGCATGAAACATTACGGACAAGAATCTTTTCTTATTATCTATGTCAATTGTGAAGGCTAATTTTGAAAGGAAAAAAAGAATGCTGAATTAGATGATTGCTTGGTGTTGGTTCGATGCATGGCGACAAAAATCTTCTCTGAAAGATAAAGAGGCTTTATTTAAAAATTGAATGATCAACTAACTTGTATTATAAGCTAACATAATCAGAAAAACGCAGATTATACAAAAACATTGTGCTAGGTAGCATTGTCATACATGATCTATTATTGGTTGGAGAAGAACTTATCTGTAAATATGATTGCCATCATTGGCCAAACTCGCTGAGAGAGAAGTTATCATGGCAATTGCAGAAAATGGTAAATTGGTAAGATAGAAAAGATGTTAGGGAAGAAACCAGGGTTGAAAATTGCATAGCTTTACTCTTTTTATCGGACTCTCAAATTAATAAACCACCATTTCACTCTCTTTTTTCTTTTTTCTTTTTTTAATTTAGAGTCAATATGTCCTCCTTCGACCCCACAAACCTTTCCATGAACCGCTGTCGGTTGATTTTATAGTATTCTTAACGTTCACAGAACTAAAAGCAGACATAACCAACAAATATGAAGAAATAAAAAACTACGAGCAAAAAAAGTGATTTTGTTCTCATTATTTTTCCCATTTCAAAGACGGAATTTTGTGGCAACTCTAAGTTGGTATTGGTAAGAAGATTATAATATAATAGTGTTTTGAAAGGCAAAATTAAAACAATTAACAAAGTAAAAGTGAATCCGTGGTAAAAGGAAATGACAGGTAACAGTTATCTACGTCTTAACATCTCTTGTCCCACACTAAACATAAGTACCTTAGCCTCCTTATTACATCTTAATTAATTCTAATAATCCTAAGACGCAACCTTCTCAAATGACACATGCATTGGATCACATTGTCAAAGGGTAAAACTGAAGATGAATTATGTGGTATGAGGTCATGATTGGTCCATATTGTTATTAATCAAATAAAGCGCCAAAAGGGTCGAAATTTAACATGCAGAATATGTACATGATTATCATTTGCTATATGAGGTTATATTTCAGACGGAATCGAAAATAAAACAGACTCAGTAGTTAGTGCTTAATTGGTAATTAATAAAAATCAGGAATCACATACAGTGGATGTTTATAGACTCATTCCCTTTAATTATTTATTTTTTTTAATTTTCTAGAAATAGAGATATCTTAAAAACCAATCTATTCCAATGCAAAAGCAGCACCGGATTTGCGTAAAACCCACTTGATTGCTGCACCTTCCTCAGGGTTCTACATTCTCTCTCTCTGTCTCTCTCTTAACTTGAATCCTAAGTATGATTTATGATTTAGCCTCCTCTCTTTAAATGAACACAATTAGTTTGGGTTACTCGTTTTCCACCCCACAACATAACAATATTTCTACCTCGTGAAACATTTATAAATGACAGAAGCACTGGGTAATATTTCACGCTATATAGAGCCACTCACCACTTCAAAGCTCACATTCTTCCTCCAATATTAAGTAACATCGGCATTCCCTCTGTTCTCTCTCACAGATGGGTCGCCATTCCTGTTGTGTAAAGCAAAAACTGAGGAAAGGTTTATGGTCCCCTGAAGAAGATGAGAAGCTCTTCAACTACATAACCAGATTTGGAGTTGGATGCTGGAGTTCGGTTCCCAAACTAGCTGGTAATTAACAACTTACATATGTTTCATAATACACAAACCTTTCTCCTCTCTACTATTCTTTCTTCTCTTTCATTGCTTCAAAACAAAAACATTTCATCAATCGCAGGACTGCAGAGATGTGGAAAGAGTTGCAGGTTGAGATGGATAAACTATCTGAGGCCTGATTTAAAGAGAGGGATGTTCTCACAGCAGGAGGAGGATCTTATAGTCAGTCTCCATGAAGTTCTTGGAAACAGGTAATGTATATTCAAGGATGTTCAATATGATATAAGTAAAACATATTTTTTTTTCTTGTGAAAATGGTTAACCATGATTGGTTGTGAAATTGTTTTGTTCTGAATATCAGGTGGGCTCAAATCGCAGCACAGTTACCAGGGAGAACAGATAATGAGATTAAAAACTTCTGGAATTCATGTCTAAAGAAGAAGCTTCTGAAGCAAGGGATTGACCCAAATACACACAAGCCTTTAACAGAAGCCCATGTTAAGGAAGAAAAGAAAATCACAGAGACAGCAGCTATGCAGACACCACTGTCTCAAGGCCTTTCAGTTCCATTAACTTTCCCTTCATCACAGGGATCAACACTTCTAATAGATTCCAATTACTATGATGGAGGACTAACTGAAGCTTCAAGAGAAATTTTCTTGAACAAGCCAGCATTGGACCCGTTATCCTACTATGATTTTCCAATGGGTGGTGCGCAGTCTGGTTTTAGCTTACCCATGAGTCAGTATCAGACAAGCCTTAAAGCATCTGATCAGAGTCCTTTTGGACCCAATTCAAGCTACGGATTCCTCTCATTGCCAAGTCTAACCAATTCTGATCATGGGAACGTGTCGGTGACGGAGTTTTCAGACAACAATTCAGCTTCCAAAATCAGTTCATTGCTCATGAACGACCAGGTGAAAGAAAGTTCCAGCAATAGCTCAAACATGAGCACCATTTACGCTGGTGGAGGGTGTCATATCAGCAGCATGATGGAAAATGCAAGTTTCTCGTGGGAAGGTGACAACAAATTTGACCCTTTGTTTCAGTTCCAAGTAAATGCCACAAAATCCGAGGATTTCAAGACAAGTCCATGGGAAGAGGGGCAGCTTCAGACTCGCAATTCGATAGATTTCACTAGCTTTCCATTAACTTCCCTTTCAGAAGATCTAACCGGGGAAAATTTTGATGTATTTCAGCACATATGAACTGTAAATTCTTTCTTTTTTGATTTTTTGAACCCTTTTTCATGTTAGTAAAAAATAGAATGATGTTGATAGTACAGGAGATTTGTAGCTAAAGATTTGTGACGATCCCCCTCCCCCGCACCTATTATTCCTATTGATGTATTTGTTTTCATCAGCCAAAGTTTGAATAACGATATATTCTCCATGATTATTGAGTGCTGCTAAATTTGTGCAAGTCAGTGAATAGTTTTTTTTTCTTTTTATCAGATGCAGTTATCTTCTTCTTTTTCTTTTATCTCCTTTATCCTTGTAGTAGCTGTCTTCTATATCAGGTGGTCAAAGAGTAGAATACGATAAAGAGGAGAAGCACCCATACAGTGCACCAAGTTACGAATTCCATTTAATTTTTGGCTGATCCTTCCTTTTATAATATATATGATATTATTATATATCACACATGGGGACACACGCTCGTGTGTTTCTCAAAATATACACGATGTATATAGTGGGTTTTGGTAGATATATATTAGCGCTGGCAGTGTTTGAATAAGAAGATTATCCTGTCCTATCGTATAATGAGAGGATGATGCTTTCGCTGGCATATGACAGCACCATGCATTTGGTGAATCCCTCCAAAAGGCTAAAATTGGCTCCCCAAAATCTCCATTATTGGAGAGAGAGAAGTTCATATATAACTGATTAAAGTCTAAAGCTATAGGGTCCTCTCCTTCTGTGTAACATATACGGTTCCAAATTTAAACCACCTTTAAAATCATCTTTAATATAGCAGTCACCCGAGTAACCACTCCATGCTTATGCATGCGGCCATGATCTTATTTATTATATACACATATAATAACAGTTGTTCGGGGTTCTAAGGGTTTGAAGAAAATTATGCTTTTCAAGCGAGAGAGGATGTGACTGCACAGTTTATAATAACAGCTGAATTTAATTGCCTATGAGTTTGGTTGTGTTTCTTATATATACATGTTCTCTAATTATGAAAAAGATAACCAATTAAAGCAAATGAAATGAGAGAAGAACCCACACAATGACGTACACCAACTACTCTAGTACTTGTTACAACCACATATGCATCAGGCATAACATAGGCCATTATTGAGTCATAAATCAGGAAAGATTAAAGCTGCTCTCAATTCTCACGCAAACCCTTCCAAAAAAGTCAATCGGTCCTATGGTGATGGTGATGATGATCGATGAGATGAGAGATGATGGATGATGCTAACTGTTTGGACATAGTGCATGTAATTTTGATCCACTGTGTTGACTTAGCTAGCAAACAAAAGTGTGCAGTAACTCCGGTGAGGACCACAGATGGTCCTACCCTAGGTTCCTACTTTGCCATATACCAAATTAAGACGGTGAAAGTCACTATTACTTCAATTAGAACAGCTGTGAACTAAGGCATAACCACACCATAAAAGCAAGAGAGGGACAGTGCATAACCACATCATAAATTAATTAGCTTAAGCGTTTACCCTATGCTCACGCTTCTGGTTTATCATGTATGGCTGTTTGGGCAAATTATGATAGCCATAGCCAAAAACATGCATAATTATGCCACACCTAGCTTCGCATATACACATATATATTATTGCAAATCACCAAAGCTCCGGAACCAGGCCTCGCTAATTACCAAACACCTTCTCATTGTGGAGGCACTTATACGTTCTCTAGGATCAGAAGTCATTTAGATTCTCAGCAAAATCAGAACATTGCTGTCAAAAGCACCTTCTAATTTATGATTATAGAAACCACTGTAAAACTTAACACTCTGGATCTTGAAATATAATTGTCCAAATAACCATATCCATATCATATGATGGATAATATTTTAAAGGTGATACACATATGTTGAAGTTAAATAGCACTTGGTAGTTAGCTACCTGGAAACTGGAGCAGCATTTGAAGTGTGATGATAAAAGTGAAAAAAAGAAGTATAATTAAGAAAGACAATGTGGGAAAAGGGAAGAGAAATATCAAAGATATGGTTGAAGCGAAATACTAAGTAATGTGGTAGCCTTTTCGGGTCAACTAACGGTGCATCCGACAAGTGATATCAAAATGCTTTTGGTGAATAATGACTTTTGAACTTAGCAAATTTCTGAACAATATGATATAGGGACACCGACAAGCGCTGTCTCGTGCGTAAAAGGAAAAGAAATATTGCCAACTTCTTATGATGTTAGTCAAATATATACATTTGTTTTCTTGATCATATTATACACTTTTAAATCTCAATTTCAGTCGTACGTAAATTAATTTTTCACATGCTCTGACTTTACAAACACTAAAAACCACGCCACATCCTAAACAATGAAGATGAATTAGTTAATATATATTACGCATCCACATATGTAAAAAGTGTGCATACATTTGTTGACTGTCAAATATTTATCTCATGCAAGCTAAAGCGCAACTTTGGAAACTTACAGAAGAAATAAGATAGTTTTTCTTTTAATTCAAGAAAATGGTAAGATTCAAAGAAAAATAGAAATAGGTAACTTTTGCAACATTAATATGCTTTGGAACTAAGGTTTTGTTTTGGAACACAACTTATTCATTTATATAGTTTTTCTTTTTTTAATATTGTTATTTTAATAAGAATTTAAGAAAAATGCCCCAATCACGTGATAAAGCCCACAATTTTGATTAACTAGTCAAATTTTGATTGGTGGAGAATACTCCTGAATAGATTCTTTGATCCTTACCTATGACTAGTAAAATTATTTGTAGTTTAAGCGTCTTCTGTAGCAAGGTTAGACTTTTATTGACAATTCTAAAATGTGATTTGCTTCTCTGGGCTCACCGTTCTACACTTGCCGTGAATAAAATATGAAAAAGTTAGCACAATTTACACGTTGAGGTTGAAATGATAGCTAACAAATGATTTTCGTTTGCAATTGGTAATGGCACCAAAGTAAAGAAGTGGAGAAATGGAATGAAAACGAAGTTAGGTAGAAGCCAATGATGCATGGTGTTTGGGCTTTAAATCGAATGCATGAGTGAGGCGTTGAACTTAACCTCAGAGCTTACGCTTCTAGAGGAAATGGATGGACCATGCCATTCAGAATCATGAATTTGAGTCCCCCAAAGACCTTGCGATCATAAAAGAAACCAACCCTTTGAATCATTGCAAAATATCTTAACGATTATGTTTGACATTTCAGGATTCTTTAACCCTGTAAAACTTGCTACAGTACTTTTTTTTACCAAATGAATTCAGCTTTATGGCTTGCAAGTGATTATGACCTTAACACCGCAAAGGAAACAGGATACTTTTTTTTTTTTTTCATTTCTCCTTTTTATTTTGGGCTGAGGAGAAAGTGAACAAACTTAAAAGTACATAAAGCATTCCTTAAATTGAACGTCTTAATAATGGCTACTCATCAAATATAAGCTGCAAGTTGACATCCATGGAAATGTGTTTTTCACTGATTGCGCTTTCCTCACTCAAACCACGAAACTTCTGATTGCGTATTCATGGACCGTCTTCTATTGCATATACGACTACGACTGTGACTTTCTAGTTTCATCACACTTCCAATGAATTACTTGGCTTAACTAAGCAAATAGCAAGTTGAAATAATTCCCTTCTTCCTAAAGTTACTCTCAATACAAGTCACCAAGAATAGGCCAGAAAGAAAAAAAGTTTACAGTGTTTGCAAGAAAATACAGGCACAAATATACAAAAACTCAATGACATGGTTTCCCAAGTGTTTTAGTTAAGAATGCAGGTGATAATTTGTGTAAAGTGTAATCTCAAACTATTGGCAATGGACAAAACATACAGCATGACAGTTTACAAACCTTTATTTCTTAATGAGTTACTCAACCCTACACCATCATTAGTAAATAAGTGACAGCAGATCCGCTACTTTAGATAAAGGAAGAATGATTCCCTGATGAAAGTTCAGTGTGGAATAAAACATCTGTCTTGAAATTTGATGTAACATACTTCTTTATTAACAGGCAGAGGCCCGTTTGATTATCTGTCAAATGGGAATTGAATTTGGGGGATCAATCTCTGTGGAGGACCATTTAACGAAGTGTACGCTTTGTGTGCAATTAAATATATAATGATGTGTTTTCAGAACTTAAGAGTATTAGATACGTAATCGAGCAACTAAATATTTTTGGTCACGTGCTTAAATGGTCTGTGCAAATTGCAATCAGTTAAAGCCGAGATACGTAATTGCATATTGTTTTCTGAAAACCAGTGACAGGGCCTGTACAACAACAACAACAAAATATTTAGCATACTGAACCAAATGGGAATTCAGGGTCTCCCCTGCTCTAATAATCTCATTTCATCCGTCGTCTTCAATCGGATTACTATGTTACAACCAACAACAAGATCAGGTTCCTGGGATCACATTAAATAACAATTAACAGATTAGGTCTAACGAAGTTATCACACTAATTCCACGAAAGATAGTATCTTCAGCCTTATCGCAAGTATCTTCTGGATAGAAATACCTCAACTTACAGCAGAAAATAGAAATGCATTCGGCCGTGTTGGGGACCAAATCACCTACTAGTCCACATTACTGTTTACAACTTGGTCAAAGACTATTAATCATTTTTCTGTGTGTATAATGCATTCAAAAGCAAAATGAAAATGATTCGGAATAACTTGCCAAAAATGGACGCCGAGTGAAAGAAATAAATACAGAATAAAACTACGCGTTCATGGCTTTAAACATGTTTGTAAAAATATTTACGTCAGATTGCCTCAAGAAAGGTAGGTAGCTTGGTTTGGAGACATTTTTAATCCCTCAGATTTGCATAAGCTTCGGACAGTCTGTTCTTTAGATTTATGCAGTTTATAAATACCCAGGAATTCTTTAGAACTCTTACATGATAATTTCTGAATCAATGTTGCTAGTAATATCACGTCTTGAACTCCTCACCAATACTTCTCAAAACATTGGATTGGTTGCCAGAACATCTCAAGATATAAGGTCAACTTTTATCGTCAGTGATGTCAAGCTGATATTATGCTTCCACAAAAAAAAATGCAAAATGTTCATGCTCACTGTTTAAAACAACAAATTTGTCCATATATTTTTTTACCTAGGCGATCCAGACGCCAGCTGCAAACATCGAAGACAATCAAACCCGTGACATGACAACTGTGTACAAACTTTACCCCATGCATTATATGTAGATTTACATCGTGAACTACAACAAGGAACTCTACAGACATTGTAGCCAGAATAAAATTTGAATCAAAACTACCACTGCCAACCTAGGTTGGCTCTTCAAAAGTGCATCCCAAGAGATCTCGCCAACTTCCATCATCAGTGGTGTTGTACAAGCTCCTGTTATGCTTTAATCAAACAAACAAAATATCCATACCAGGTTAACAAATTTGATTTCTAGTCTTCTTTTTTTCTTCTAAATTTGATAACAGAAGTAGTAAAATCTGAGGAATACATGGCCTTAGCTTATTATAGAATCCCTGCAGGATTTAGATCTCTAGAAGGAAGTCCTGAACAAATGGACATTTAAGTGATAAAGTTTGTCAGTACAAATGAATTGCAATTGCAACTGAAAGAAGTTAAATGCATTGATATCCATGAAGTGAATTTAAGCATTTTTCTTCCCAGGTTAATGACTAATCTTTCTTCTGATCTTAGACAAGAGTTTCACGACATATATCAGAATAATAAATTTAATGTAGATATGAACGCACGCAGACTCAAATAAATCCGTAATCCTATGAGTGCCGTTTTCTAACCTTCGGGAAAATAAAAACGCTTGCATTACTATCACAAGCAGCTAATTTTAGCTTCCGGAAAAGTTAAAAAAGAATATAATTTAATGATTACAATTAATTTTGCACATGTTTTTGAATTACAAAACCACTTTTGCCTTAAAAAAGCGAACACAAGCAGGCCCTGAATCAACATGTGGGAAGAACATAAATTCAGAGGGAGAAATGCACAGTAAAATTAGCGATGCATATTGACATAATTTAAGGCTTTGTTTAATTTATTTTCTTTTAAAGGAAAGGTCTATACCGTGCTTTAATCTACATAAATAGCAACTATTGCTTTGTACATTTGTAAACTGTACACAGAATTCAAATACAGAACATAAGTCTATAAAATGGAATCAAATCATTGCAGTGATATTTATGAGGAGAAAAAAAGGAAGGACAAGAAATCACTAGAATTAGAAAAGTTGGTACATCAAATATAACCAAGTCTAAATTATGTCATATGCAACATTTCCGAATTTATATTCGTAAGTTTACTCATCTCGTTGAGACATCCAGTCTTGTGTATATAGTTTGGATGATCAGTCAATTAATACCACAAATAACAGAGGCTAGGCTACTGAATTGAAATTTGATATTTTCACAAATGTAATAAATCATTTTCTAAGTACAATACACTCTTACTTTTCCATTCAAAAAACTTACAAGGCATTATTTTGATTAACGCAATCAGTGGCACTTACAGCCCCAAGGGCTGTCTGTGCAATTGAGCTCCTGGCTGATAAAGAGTGAGGTGGTGTATAGCCTTTGCAAACAGGTCCTTCAAATCAGGATATTGTGTTTGAACAGGACGAGCAAACCTCTCTAAGGTATTCAAGGCACGTTCTTGCTCAAGGACCTTACTGTTACCTACATTTAAGGCAAGGTAACAAAGTAATTTCAGGCCATGAACTTGTTGGCGATCATTTATCTGCAGCAGGCTCATTAGCTTCGGAACCCCATCAAGCTCAAGTATTGCTTTAGAATGGTCAACGCAATTGTAGTTGTCCGGGCTGACAAACTTTCCCAATGCAATGGCAGCCTCACTGGCTACGTCAACATCTCTGCTACCAAGCTGAGCAACTAAAGGACCAAGAACTTGCGGAACCTTTCCAGAGAAGTTTCTGGCCAAGGAACCAATTGCCTTAATGGCAGGAATCACCAGTGCCGGATTACCCTCTTCCTGTACCACCCTCAACAGCTGATCCAGTACCGCCTTTGCCGCTGGCGCAGTTCGCTTAAAAGCACCTCTTCTAAGATCAGCATTGGACTCTGCCACAGCAGCAATCTCCATGACAGCCATAAGACAATTAAGTTGCAATTCCCCACTCTCAGACTCAATCATCTTAGCCAGACAAAGCAAACCTTTAGTCTCGGTAATCTTCTTGCAACTTGAAAGACACCCTTTGGAGAGTTTCCAGAGAGCCTTAGCACAACTGATTTTGACCTCATTCCTCAACTCCGGGCTCTCAACCTCTCTTTCCCTTTCCCTCCGATGGTGGCTGGAGCCACGGCTACTCCCATCCGAATTTGTCTCCCCAACGTTGGACAAATTCAGAACAAGCGAATGGATGCTAGCACGACCGGCCATGGGGTCAGCAAGGACAGTATCCATGGACAACAACGACACGAGGGGCCTAGTCACATTGGCCCTCACGAACTCCTCGCGAGCAAGTTCATTTTGCTCAGCCATAGCTGAGACTAAATTGGCAACAGAGACACGAACCCTCATAGGGGAGTCACCAAGGACCTGAACAATAGTGGGGGCAGCATGGGACTCTACGACGTAGCTAACGACACTCTCTTGATTAGTAGTAACGTTGACAAGAGCATTGGCAGCAGCAACCTGAGCATCAGGGGAAGAAGCTTCCTTGAGAAGCTTGAGGAGAGGAGGCACTCCACCTTCCTCCAAGATGATGAATTTTGTACGCTCGTTTCCTCTGGCGAGGGAGCCAAGTTCTGTGGCGGCTTCCGCGCGGTCCTTTGGCTGACCCAATTGAAGAGTGTAGGTGAAGGTCCAGACCCATGCAAGGATGGGGTCGTTGCTGGCGATGGGGGGAAGGGAGACATTGGTACCCTCCTTCGAGTCCAAGATGGTGAGGAGCCATACCAAGTCGCCGTTCGAAGATTCCAGAAGGTTCCAGACCTTGCGGAAGTCGGCAGTCGTGGTCATGGAGAAGACCTGGCGGAGGACGCCACCGTGTTTCTTGCACTTGCGCACGAACGCTAACGTGCGCTCTAGGTTTTTGGAGACCTCGCCGACGATGCGGCGTATGGGGCGCTCGTTCACGCACTGCGTCCCCGACACCACACGCACGACGGAACGCAGGTTGTCGCACACCACCTGCACCTTCCGCGCCAGCTCCGTGCAGTCCACCTTGGACGACTCCGCCTCCTGAGCCAGTTTTATGATGCGGTCTCCCAGTAAGATGGGACCCAACAGCTCTTCTTGGAGCCTCTTTTCCTTTTCCGGAGCAGGATTAGGGCTAGGGTTAGGGTTAGGATTGCCCATCATCGGAAACAATACGGAACCCCTCGCTCTTTGACCACTCCCTCTGTTATCTTATCTATATCTTCAACCCACTGAAGCAGAGAGAGTATAGAACAGAAGCTAAACAAGAAAATGGGAAATTGAAGAAGAAACCGAGCAAGAAGCTGGAAATATTGTGCTCCTCGGAGTTCCAGAGTTGAAGGGTCACTGCAGGAGCTTGCTCCTTCTTACACGACTCTACCCTCCCCGGATTATTCACTTCACTCCCAGAATAGTGAGTCGTTCATTTTAATAATTAAAAAGGATTAATTATTAATAATACACACAGCAAATATTAAAATAAAATAAAGTAAAGACAAACATTCATTCTTTCCTGCTTCGGTGCTTCTTACCCTGTCAAAGGGTGAAGCTTTTCTATTGAATTAACCTTTTTTTTTTTTGGTTTTGTTTGTTACGCAGGGACGAGGAAGGAGAGTAATAAGATATATGAGAAAGAACAGAAAAAAGGATTGAGATGCGAGGATGGATCCTCCTTTACTCTGTTAGAGACTTGGACTCAAGTCAACACATGGTTGTTGTTGACTCAACCCTACCAATGCAAAGCCAGATCAATCTCAAAATATTCACATTTTACAACGTAATTAAATTTAAATAATGGTATGTTCCGTTACTAATTTTCTGTTTTATCAAACAAATGTTTTATTACTACTCATTATTATAACAAAAAAAGTCTTTGTAAAAGGACCTTATATTTTATTTTCATCCAAAAAAATTTGAGTTTACTAAAAAGTTATTGAAAGTTACTAAAGAGCTTTTTTATTTAAAATAATTTTTAAATTTAGAAAAAGGAAAGTACGGGGGTAGTTACATTACTTTTGTTTGTTCATCATGGGGACTTGGACAGAAATGGTGGCGTAGAGGTGTAACCCGCTTATTACGTCTTCCATGGCACGGAATGGCTAAAAAATTGTATTTATGAATGGGCGGGCCCAAATAGACTTTACTCCTTTTAATACCAATAATTTATTGCTTTATAGGAACAACATCAAGCACACAAAAGTCTCTCACTCAAAGTTAATTACCACATGTTACTAAGTATGTAACTCAGTGCAAATTATTCTTACATAGAGTTCAAAGTAATTTGAATTAATCTCAAGCCTAAGTTCCTGTTGTTTTGAGGAGATTTACTGATCACGAAGATCGGAGAGAAAAGAAAGATATGAAGAGTGTTTTGGTTGTAGGTTGTACATGTGCTTTTTCAAGTAAGTTGTAGGTGTTTTAGTTTAAAATTTAAATATATTTTTAGTATATAAGAATAATCTATTTGCTTTTATTTCAGCAACAGTATATCAGGAAGTTTTAAGTACAATATTTCCTAAGCCGTTTTATTTTACTAAAATATATTAATTAAAGTAATAATTTAAAATATTTTAAATTAAGCTAATTTCATTTTTTTATTTATAATTTAATTAAATAATGTATGTATTATTTAATATAAATAAGATAAAGTTTTTAAAATTTAAAAACACAAATTATTTTATAAATACAAATATTCAATTTTAGTTCATATTATATATATATATATATATATATATATATATATATATATATATATATTAATCAATGACACTACATAATAATTCGTCACATGACACCTTTTAGAAAATTAGTATTATATATTTCACTAGTGTATTATTACTTATAGCAATAATGGTTTATTGAAATATTTAAAATTCATGATAACAATAATTAATTATAAAATTGAAAAATTATAAATTAATGCAATTATGGAAAATAAATTCAAATGATAAAAAAAATTAAAAGAGTTTACTCCTTACTCCTCATGTAGTTAATTTATTTTGTCCCTAATTGAAAATTGTACTTTCGGCCATTACCCAATATGTCAAGATGGGTATTGAACATTCAAAAATTGACATAAACTTTACGGATAGAAATTAGGCCCAATTCCAGTCTTATATTTAGTTTAAATATTATTAACGTTATAATAGAGATATGATATGTGATTATTATGTGTAACTTTTATATATATATATATATATATATATATATATATATATATATATATATATATAATTTGTAGTCGGAACAAAAATGATTTTCGATTTTCCAAATATAAAATTGCTCATCGGTAAAAAATAAAAAATATGTATAATAGAGAAAACATCAAGATAATTAAAATAACATAAATTCAATAAAAATCTTCTTCACCTAATCACCATGGAATGATTTGAAGGTGATATATTTGTTCACTTTTACATATTTGAGAGGGAGAGAGAAAGGAAGGAAGAGGGAGATTTCTCTATTTTACAATCATCTCTCATATGTTATGATTTGAAGGAGATATCAAACAAATTACATTTATGGCCTCTAAATTCACTCGCTATTACTTCTAAATTACTTACAATGAACAACACAAATTTCACCCTCTAATCCACTCAATCTCATCATCTCCCTCAAATCAAAATCTTTACAAGTGATCAACGGCTAAGGCAAGATGTCTTGTATGGTGTTCCTTCCAAGTTTGATATTTCTATCCATATATTTATAATTGTTTGATTTGATTTTTTTTCTTTAATTAATTGTAATGTTGTTGATATAATATAGTGTAATCGATAAACCGGCTCATATGGGTGCAATTAATATATAATGCAATGGATGACAATCATTATGCATGCTCGTATTACAACTAATTGGGAAACGATAATATATATTTGAATTAAAATAAATACTTTGCAATATTGTCTTTCTATATATTAACTTAAGTTAATGTCTTATTTTGCAGACATTCAAGAGTCTTACGCCAATTCTCGCGAAGTCCATAAAGTTTGGTAGGATAGCATGTGCCAAATTTATAATTTAGATGTACAATAATATTTATTAGAATATGTATTTGGATTGTGGATGATTTTCCAATTGTCTTTTAAATGTATTTGGATTATGGATATTTCATAAAATATTTTGTTCTTGTTTGTGCTGATTTCTGAATAAAAAATACAGGTTTAAATGTGGGAATAACTATAAAATAGAAAAAGTATTTAAAAAAAATAGTATATAGGTATCGATTTTTATCATACTCGAGGCAAAAAAGTGGTTTATGGTCTCGGTTCAGACCACAACCAAGGCCAAAAGGTATTCGAATTTTAAAATTAACTAGCATGAGACCCGTGCGTACGCACGGGTCGTCTTTTTGATTTTTAAATTTTTTTTATTTAGAAAAAAAATTTTAATATTATTATCAATAAATTAATAATTTAAATTAAAAGTTTGTAAAGTTTTAATTGCCAATTTAAATATATTCAACAATAAGATTCATTTAACAATGATATAATAATATATTTACGTATAATTAATTATTGTTATATATTATGTGTAATATGTTATGTATTTTTAAGTTATTTGGAATCATCCGTGATGAGATAGATTGTTATTTTGTTTGGATTAAGAAATGACACTATCACGTTGATTAGAAGTTTAATAAGAAAACATTGTTTGTGATGCACGGGTCGTGTTTTTTTTCGTTTTATATTTTTTAACATTTAAAACAGATTTTATTGTTATATATATAAATTAGTGATTTGAATAATTATTATTGTTATTGGTTTAATTGTATAAGGATTAATTTTATTGTTTAAATATATTATTAATTTATTTAACTATAACAATTTGTAATAATAATTGGTCATTGTTAAAATAAAATGTAGATATATTATATAATATGGTATTGTATAAATGAAATATAATATAAAATTGATGTTAAAATTTTTAAAAAGAAATATTGCATGTTATATTAAAATAAGATGCGTACTGTATATGATATATTAGAATAAAATGTATATGCACAAATCGTTATTAAAGTAAAATGTATATGGTGTTATATGGTATTCACAAACCCAATATTTTACAACGAAATATAACAAACACCTAAGTGCAGAGCAAAAACATAAGTATATAACGAACTCCCCTCCACAGTAACATTACAAATACAAAAAAAAAAAATCCAAACTACAAATTTTTTATACATACTAAATTCATTAATTGTGGAAGAGGAGGGAAGTAAAAGTTTATAGGAAATATCTAATAGAATACAAAATAAAAAGCCTCTAACTATTAATCAACGAAATAAATTTCATTCATCTCAATGAATAACTAATAGAATACAATATAAAATAAGTTTCATTTATCTCAATGAATATAAATGACGTCATGTGAGCACCAATATTCATAATACATGTTGATAATCCATTTACATGACTGCTGCAATATCGGTCAAGTGAAATAAAATAACACCTTATGAAAATGTTAGAAGCTAATTAAGAAATCCTGACAAAGAAATCACTTCCAATTTTACCAGATATTGTATTGATTGTTCTCCACCAACCCCGTCCTACAAATAAATTTCATAATCACAATTCCAAATATAGATTAAAGATATCACGACCATTATAGCACAAAGGATTTCTAAACCAAGAGAAGAAAGTTTGAGAGTACGAAAATTTGAACAAAGTGGTATGCAACAACTTTCAACCGTAACACTTGGTTTTATTTGGAAAGTAAGGTTACAATATTATCAAGAGCAGCAACAAAACAATTACAACCACAATGATGAATGTGTATCATTTCAGTCATTAATATTAATAATCATCTATACCTGCAATCATCATATGAAGTTATAACAGCAAGTCCCTATATGGGAAAAAATTAAGTTTGGGTCCATTCTAAAATGAATTCAAATAAAAAACGAAAGTCATTAATTAACGTCAATAACCATGTCTACCAATAAAAAATAGCTATAAAAGTAGCAACAAAACAATAAAAAAAATGAAAAGAGAATAATAAAATACTGATATCATCATGAAACTATACTTACTTTCAAATCATTAGCGAGTTTTAAATTTTCTTCAAGATAACCTTTTTGTCAAGCCAAATCATTAGACGCACAAAGAGATAACTTCATTTTGCTCCTCATCAATTGCCTAAT